>Ga0114957_1005109_pt1 | contig 10992 bp, 8 predicted proteins | sample BantaG_FD_87175 | JGI IMG/M metagenome (GOLD analysis project Ga0114957, IMG submission 87175) | Marine algal microbial communities from Bantry Bay, Ireland - BantryBay_4 metaG | ecosystem: Host-associated > Algae > Red algae > Unclassified | place: Bantry Bay, Ireland | collected 2014-11-21 | reverse complement strand
CGTCAAAAACTGCATCTATTATTTTTCTATTCCTAAGTATTTTCGAAATTATTCATTCTTAATTATTCATTGCAGCTCTGCTGCCTTGTGGCTAATTTAGAAACTTTAGTTTTTTTGAAAAAAATTAAAACCCGTGCAGCGAAATAGAATTAACTATGGTTTAAGGGATGAAAATCGAAATGTATTAAAAACATTTTTTAATGAAAAGTGATGTTGGTGCGCAAAACAACAACTTTCAAAATTTCAAAATTAATAACGAAAATGAAAAAATTAGGATTTTTTACGGTACTCATAATGTTAGTATTTGCCTCTTGTCGAAAAGATATAAATAATGTAGATACTACTAAAACAACTCCTGACCCAACAATTGAAAATTATACGCCCCCTCAAAGTTTGATATCGGGAAATGTAATAGGTTTTATTGTAGATGAAAATAATACCCCAGTTTCTGGAGCAGTTGTAGATTTAAATGGACAAGATTTCGTTACGGATGATTACGGACACTTTTTCATTAACAATGAAACAATGAATGAGCTAGGAACTTTTGTCAAAGTTCAAAAAGATGGTTTCTTCCCTGGAAGTCGTAGATTTTTTCCAAAAGAAAATCAAGATAACAGAATCAAAATCCAATTATTGGAAAAGAATTTTAATCAATCATTTAATTCAAATACAGGTGCTACTATTAGTTTTGGAAATGGTGCTTCGGTAGAATTTCAAGCTGAAAGTATTCGAGATGCTGCTGGAAATCTTTATACAGGAAATGTAAATGTAGCTTCCAAATCGTTGAATGCTGATGATCTTGAAACACTTGAGCAAATGCCTGGAAACCTTCAAGGTGTTAATAAAGAAATAGAGCAAGTAGCCCTTGCAACTTATGGAATGATCGCTGTAGAATTAGAAGGTGATAATGGCGAAGCATTAAATATCGCAGATGGAAAAACGGCAATCATTACTATGCCTTTACCAAATAATTTGCAAGCAGGCGCGCCTACTCAAATTCCACTTTGGTCATTTAATGATCAATATGGAGTATGGGTAGAAGAATCAGTTGCCACATTACAGGATGATAAATATGTCGGAGAAGTTAGCCATTTTTCATTTTGGAACTGGGATATTCCTCTTCCAATGATTCAATTAGATATGACATTTGTTGATGGCAATGGAATTGCTGCAGCAAATTTAGCAGTTACAGCTACTTTGACATCAGGAGGCCTTACTGGATATGGAATTACTGATGCAAATGGAAATTTGTTTGGATTTGTCCCTGCTGATGAAGAAATGACATTAGAAGTACTTGATATATGTGGAGGGGCTGTCTTTTCTCAGACCGTTGGCCCTTTTGCAGTCGATACAAACTTAGGTACATTAACTATTGCTAATTCAACAATAAATAGTACTACTATTTCAGGTAATTTATTAGACTGTAATGGAGCACCTGTTACTAATGGAGTAGTTTTATTGTCATTCGGTAATCAAACAATTTATCATTATACTTCTACATCAAACTTCTCAGAGACTTTTACAACTTGCTCAACTATTTCAGATGTTGATATAGTGGCAGTAAATTTAGTAACAGGAGAACAAGGAAATGTTATAACGGTAAGTGGTAATACGACAACTGATATGGGAGATATTTCAGCATGTGGTACAACATTATCTAATTTTATCAGAATAATTGTTGACGGCGATGAAAAGATTTATGTTGGAGCAACTGCAAGTGTTCAACCGGCAACTGGAGGTAGTTATTTTGAAGCTACATCTTCTGACCAAAGTTATTATATAGGATTTGGGATTGTGGGATTAACTGCGGGAGATTATAGTGGACCGAGTGGTAATTATACGGAAGTAATTTCTGATTCTATTAATAATTGGGAGTTTAGTGGGAGCTTTGATACGTTGTATGTATCGGAGTTTGGAACTAATATTATCGGAACATTTAGTGGAGAATTCCCCAATAGTATTACTGGTGGAACTTCAATAGTTTCAGGAGATTTTAATATTATTCAATAATAGACGAAGTTTTAAGTTCATAAAACATGAGTCATCCCTTATAGCCATTTTAACCAAACTCAAATAATTCTGTCAGATTTTCATGTGAATCTCAATTTTAAAAATATGGGATGACTCATGTTTTATACAAAACAGTTACAATTGATTTCGGAAAAACAACTTATAAAAGATTGTCAACAAGGTGTAAAGTCTAGCCAATATGAATTGGTCAAACGGTACTCTGGTATGTTAATGGCAATTTGTAGAAGGTATGCAAAAGATGAACCTTCTGCTAAAGATGTTTTACAAGAAAGTTTGATTCGTATTTTTTCAAATATTGGGAAATACAAAAATACGGGTTCCTTTGAAGGTTGGATGAAAACGATTACCGTTCGTTGTGCTTTGACATGGTTAAATAAAAGTCATTTTAAAAGAGAAGTCAATCAATTAGATTTTCATTTAAATGATTCCATACAACCAGATGTATATGATTATTTAGGCGTAGAAGAAATTCAAAAAATTGTAGAAGAATTACCCTTGGGATTTAAAACCGTTTTTCAACTCAATGTAATTGAGGGATTCTCTCATAGAGAAATAGGGGAGATACTTCAGATTACAGAAAGTGCTTCACGTTCTCAATTGACTAGAGCGAAAAGATTGCTTCGGAAAAAAATAATTTCTAAAAAAAATAAAAATATTGGTCGCCATGAAGTGGGATGATTTTAAAAATAAATTTAGGCGGGATATACACCAACAGAATGTTGAGGTGGATATAGATTCGATTTGGGATGCGATTGAATCGGATGTGGATACTATTAATAAAAAGAAAAAAAGAAGGTTCTTCTTTTGGATGTTCTTTTTAGGAATTGGCTTGGCTAGTGGGATTGGGTTTTATATTTTGATCCATAAAAATACTAGTGCTATTGTTGATGGAAAGATAGATGTTAAAGAAAACATTGAATTTGGAGAAATATCACAAAGTACTGATAGTCAAGAGTTTAATGAGGCAAGAATGAAAGATAAAGAAATTGCATCAACCTCGATAATCAAAGAAAAGAAGATTACTAATAGTTTAAATGATCTTAAAATAAACAATAAATCCGATGAGGATTTGATAGAAAAGAAAGTAAGGGAGAATTTGTTGCCGAGTAAAAATCAGTCCTATTCAAATGCTAAAAAAGTAGAATCTTCTGAGTCCAAATCAGAATGGTCTCCAAATCCAAGAATAAAAACAAAAGTAGTTGTTGAAGAAAATAAAACAGACTTTAATACTTCGTCATCACATAAAATAACTTCTGGAACTAGAAATAAAAAGACGCAGTTGGTTCCCTTAGAATTATCCTCTGCATTTTTATTATTGAATATTTCAAATTCAAAAAGTACTTCCATTTCTATTGGACAAAGTTATGCGAGTTCTGTTTATCAAAAAGAATTAGAAAAGGAATGGAAATTAAAACAGCAAGAAGAAGCCGAAAAACCTAGTAAAAGAAAGAAAGACAATTTGAATTTTTCAGCAGAGATTTTTGGAGGATTAAGTTTTATTAATCGAAAGATTGAAGCAAAAGCCCCTTCTTCAAATGACCTATTAAATATTAGAAAAGACAATGAATATACATTGGAAAGCAGTTATTTGGGATTACATCTAAACTTAAAAACCAAAAAAGGAATTTATTTTACAAGTGGAATTCAAAGAACAGTAATTGCAGAACAGTATGAAATTAACAATACACTTACAACTATGGATTCCATAATAGGAGTAAAAACGCTCATTGTGAATCTTACAGGAGATACGATTCAACGAATGGGAATGCTTCCTCGAACAATTACCTCAGTTCTGGAAAAGAAAATTTTTAATACCTATCAATTAATTGATATTCCAATTTTCATTGGTTACGAAAGCGTAAAAGAGAAATGGGCATTGGGAATAGAAGCAGGTGTTTTAGCCAATATTTCTCTTAAAACAAAAGGTATTATTCCAAACCAATTCTTTGACGATATTAATATAGCAACTCAACAAGATGAAATTTTTAAATCAAAAATTGGATTGAGTTACCATTTAGGCTTAACAACAAGTAGAAAAATATATAAAAGTTTATGGTTGACCTTTACTCCTTCTTTGAGAATTCTTCCATCTGATATCACAAATGATAACTACGGACTTTCTCAAAAATATACTTTGTTTGGAGCGAGGGTAGGAGTGAGGTGTCAATTTTGAAAGAGTCGAATAATGCCGAGTAGGCAATACGAATGATTCACTAGTATTCGACTCATTCAAAACCTGTCTGCGTTCCTTGGAAGGCAGGTTCAAAATTTACCATTCAAAATTAATTAGTGTATTTCTACTTTTCCTCAGATTAATAAAAAAATCCGGGTCATTTATATGACTCGGATTTTATATTTAAAAAGTATATTGTTGTGAAAACTAAGCGGAAAAAGAAGTTCCACAACCACAAGTATCTTTAGCATTAGGATTATTAAAAGTAAAACCACGATTCTCCAATCCATTCAGCCAATCAATTTCAATTCCTAATAAATATATCGCATGAGATTTTTCCATGAATACTCTCATTCCATTGATTTCAAAAACATCATCTTTTTCATTTTGAGCATCAAATCCCAAAATATATGAAAATCCAGAGCAGCCACCACCTTTGACACCTACTCGAACTCCATGATCTTTTTTTAAATTTTGTTCTTCCATGATTCTTTTCAATTGCTTCACCGCTCCATCGGTCAAAGTAATTGGTTGAGTCAACGTTTCTTTAATATCACTCATATCATTTATTATTTAAATTATTCTTTTTACAAAAATAAGGATTTCTACATTAAAAAGGTTGAATTTCCTTAGAGGAAATAAAAACGCTTGGATTCTTCAAAAGGTTGTGTCTTCCAGACGATTTTTCATTAAGGAAATGTTGAATAGTAACTTATGATCTGTGATCTGTAACTTGTGATCCGTGATTTGTAACTCGTGATTCGTAAATTTATTATTTAAAATAACTTTTGTTACACAGCACTAATTACAGATCACGAGTTACCAATCACGAATCACCACTTTCTTACCAACAAAACAAACCATTCAGAAAAATCTACGTACTTTTTGTATTACTCAATTAAGCGAGTATTTTTGCGAAAATTTAAAAACCCACAATAATTTATATGGAAGTTTTCCTAGAAATTTTAAAATTTACTATTCCAGCCTTATCTGTCGTCTTTGTTGTGTACTTAATGTTGAGACAATATTTTGAAAGTGAGCATCAAAGACAAATGTTAGATATTCGAGCAAAGCAACAAACTACAACTTTACCAATTCGTTTAGGTGCTTACGAAAGGCTGTCGATGTTTTGTGAGAGAATTAGTATTCCTGCATTGATATTAAGAGTGAGAGCAGAAGGAACCAATGCTGCTCAATTAAGAATGGCACTCTTGATTGCGATACAACAAGAATTTGAGCATAACATTACTCAACAAGTTTACATCTCTGATAACTTATGGAAGATCATTCAAATTGCTCGTGAGGATGTAGAAGTTACCATCAATCATGTATATCAATCTGTAGATCCTGATGTTGATTCTAAACAATTTGCATCTGCACTTTTTGACTTTCTAAAAGACAAACCTGTTCTCCCTATTCATAAAGCTCAGGAAGCCATCAAAAAAGAAGCATCACTTTATTTATAAAATATTACTTTTGGAATATGAAAAATCCCGAATTTTCGAAATAGAAAATTCGGGATTTTTTTCTTTAAAATAAATATTGTGGAATGAACGGTTATATAGTTTACGCTTCGCTCATTGTTATAATAATGAGCGAAGCGTTAATTGGGTGCATAACAAGTTGTTGTTAAGGCGTTGAGAAGGATTAGAGAAAATTCAATATTTTTTGAAAAAAAATAAATTAGAGAAAATAGAAGCCACGAATTAACACGAATTTTCTCTAATCAATTTGTGAAAATTCGTGTTAACTCGTGGCTTCTATTTTTAATTTGCTCGAATTCATTATTTACAAAATGGAAAATTTACACGAATCAAAATGTAATGATAAAGCGACAATTTTTATACACCCCGTTAATTATATAAATAACCTATTATATCCATATTATATATAAAACCTACCGTTTAATAATCTCTTTCTTCCTTTTCATAAACTTCTTAAAAAAAGAACTAGAAAAAGTTTAGCTTACACTCAAGAAGCAAAACGGAAAGGCATTTCCCTTTCAAAAAATATAGTTTTCCAAAAATGTAAATGTATTACTATAAAAAATAAAAAGAAAGATGAACGAGTTATATATTTAAATTTATTTAATTTGAATATATGTCAAAATTGACATAATTAAATTTATCTTATTTGATTTTTATTACATACATTTGCTCTCCCATAAAGGAAACCCTACGGCTAAAAAAAGCCTAAAATTAAGTACCCAAAAAAGTTAAACCAAAGGGTTTATCATTTACTTGATAATACTTATTCTGCAAAAACGAATATGAAAAAAAAATCTTTTTAGAAAATGTATTGTTATTTTTTTCTTTCTGATTATTTTTTTTTCCTTTGTAATCCCGCGCAATTAATGACTCATAAGGGAGTAGAATAATGAGAAAACTATGGGATAACAAATTTGGCGGAAAATTAAAAATGTTTTAAACATTTCCTTTCACTCTGCTATCTACTTACTGATACTACTATTTATTTAATGAGATTCTACACATCACAACTGATTACATTTTTTTAATCAGGCTATGAGCCTATTATTTTTGACAGAAGAATGGTAAAAGATTGTATTTCTGTATGGGACAATTGTCTCCGTACAATTCGCAAAAACGTTAATAACCAAAGTTTTAAAACATGGTTTGAACCGATCAAAGCAGTAGCTTTGGAAAATGATTCGTTAACGATTCAGGTTCCCAATAAGTTTTTTTACGAGTGGTTGGAAGAGCATTTCGTTTCGCTCTTAAAAATGACTATCCGGCAGGAGCTCGGAGAGAAGGGAAGATTAGAATATCAAATATTGATGGCTAATCAACAAAACAATAACTCTCGACCTCACCAAGGTGGTGATTCCACAGGACCTGGTTCCGTGGATACAGGCAATATCAAAAATCCATTTGTTATTCCTGGAATTAAGAAGATGAAAATCGATCCTCAGCTCAACCCAACTTACTTGTTTGAGAATTTTATTGAAGGTGATTGTAATCGACTAGCAAGATCTGCTGGTATTGCAATTGCAAAAAGGCCGGGAGAAACGGCTTTTAATCCCCTTGTAATATTTGGGGATGTGGGATTAGGTAAAACTCACTTAGCGCAAGCTATTGGTAATGAGGTACAAAAGAAGATACCAGGAAAGACCATTTTATATGTTCCTTCTGATAAATTTACCAATCAGATTATTCAATCCATTAAGAATAATGCGGTTAATGATTTTGTTAACTTCTACCATATGGTAGATGTATTGATTGTCGATGATATCCAATTTTTGGAAAATAAAAAGAAGACGCAAGAAATCTTCTTTCATATCTTCAACCAATTACACCAAAATGGAAAACAAATCATTCTAACTTCTGATCGTCCACCTAAAGACTTAGATGGAATGCAGGATCGTTTGATTTCTAGATTTAAGTGGGGACTTTCTGCTGACTTGCAGGCTCCTGACTTAGAGACTCGGATGGCTATCTTAGAAGCTAAAATGAGCGAAGAGGGTGTTGATATTCCTCAAGACGTAACGGAGTTTATTTGTTATAATATAAAAAATAACATCCGTGAGTTAGAAGGTGTTTTAATTTCTCTAGTGGCACAATCTTCTTTGAATAGAAGAGAGATTGATGTTGAGTTGGCAAAAGAAGTGATTAAAAACTTCGTCTCTCAAATGTCTAAAGAAATCACAGTTGATTTTATCCAAAATTTAGTAGCAGATCATTTTGATGTTCCTGTTGCAAAATTAGCTGGAAAGACTCGAAAACGTTCAATTGTAATTGCTCGTCAATTAAGTATGTATTTGGCTAAAAACTTAACCAATAAATCACTTAAAGCGATCGGCGAAACTTTTGGCGGAAGGGATCACAGTACAGTTATTTATTCATGTAAAGCAGTTCAAGATTTATTAGATACTGACATGATTTTTAAAGATACTGTTGCTGATCTTGAGAAAAAAATTCGACTGAGTTTAAATGAAAAATAAGCACACGCACTAAAGGAAACACACTAAAAAGAAATTAAAGGTGAAATAATCGTAAGGTTATTTCACCTTTCCTAATTTCAGGGGATGCCTGATGATGTTTGTAGGCTTTTTTGTTATTTCAAATGTTTTCTCTACATTTAGAATACTATGAAAAAACAAAATGACGACTCTCTTCACCAACCTCATACTAAATTTTTACTTTTTCCTTAACTTTGAAAGAACACGAGTGGAACTTATATGATTTTCAGTTCCGTTATATTACTAGATACAATGAATTTACAAAAGCACAACAACAAAAGATTATTCATAAAATTCAAGAACCTTTAAAAAATACGATTATGAGTACTTATGAAGCATTAATTCTAGAGGGGGAAAAGAAGAAAACGAAAGAATATGTATTAAAAATGCACGAGTTAGGATTAGATATAGATACCATTATCAAAATTACTAGCCTCTCAAAAAAAGAAATAAAAAAAAAATATTGCTAAAAAGAATTCAGAGTAGTAAAACTTCTTACTCAGAAGTTATCCAAATAATAGCAAGGCACATCGAAAATTAATTTCGATGTGCCTTGTTCATTAGAGTTTATTCTAAATAGTTTTGTATAAAGAATTTCAAAACCTAGTAAATACAAGGTTTTCGACACATTCAAAATTCAAAATTTATCATTCAAAATTAAGTCTATTCCCTATATTTGTTTTATGAGTCGATTAGACACTACACTTCAAAATCTTCCTACTATCGTCAAGTATGCCTTGGTTATAGGTGTTGTAGTTTTTATCAGCACTCTTTTTCCTAATCAAAATAAATTTTCCTTTTCTTTTGCCAAAGGTGAGGTGTGGAGTCACGAAGATTTGTACGCCCCTTTTGATTTACAAGTAAAAAAATCGCAAGCGGAATTGGATAGTTCTAAAAAGGAATTAAAAGAAAATTCTACGCTATATTTTTCCAAAGAAAAAAAAATAGTAAAAGAAAGAAAAGAAGCGTTGAAGAAAGCTTTTGATTTGAAAATAGAATTAGAAGGAGAAAGCTATTCCGATGCATCTAATAATCCAGATATTTATTTGCAGCAAGGTTATAAGATTCTTGATGAAATTTATAAAAACAAAGGAGTCTTTGAATGGGACAAAAAAAATGAAGCTGCTTCGTTACAATTTATTCAAGGTGGCAACTCCACAGAAATAGAGAAGAATACTTTCTTTTCATCAAAACAAGCTAATGCCGAAGCCGTAGATGCCTTATTTCAAAGTCGATTGGTCGAAGGTGATATTATGATGTCGATTTTTGAAAAATCATTTTTCCAACCCAATATTATTTATAATGATTCATTGACGAATTATTTTCTTCAAGATCAATTAAGTGCGATTTCTATTTATAAAAATAGAATTGAAAAAAATGATTTAATTATTTCTAAGGGTGAAACGATTTCGGAAGAACATTATGAAATATTAAAATCTTTGAGAAATGGGGATGGCGATTTCGAAAATCAAAATGATTACTCTTGGACGGTATTTATTGGGTATCTTTTATTGACAAGTCTTATCGTGGGCGTCTATTTATTTTATTTGCAATTTAATGCGGAGAAGATTTTTAATAAATATAGCTCATTGATATTTATGTTGTTGTGGTTGGCGATTTATAGTTATTTGGTTTATGCCGTGGAAAGAACGGAAACTTTAAATGCTTATATGATTCCATTTTGTATTGCGCCTATTGTTTTAAAATCATTCTTTGATGAACGGGTGGCTTTATTTACTCATATTGTAATTATTTTGATCGCAAGTATTCTCTCCTCTCAAGGATATGAATTTACCTTTTTGCAATTACTGGCAGGAATTGTTGCTGTCCTCACTCCAATCGAAAATAGAGATTGGTCAAAATTCTTTTACTTCTTATTGACCATATTTGTAGCCTATGCTTTGGGATTTACGGGATTGTCCTTGATTCAAAATGAAGCTATTGCCTCATTGGATTGGTCAACTTATGGATGGATATTTTGGAGTGTGTTTTTGACACTTTTGGCTTATCCATTAATTCCGCTTTTGGAGCGTATTTTTGGATTTACTTCTTCCATAACTTTAATGGAATTATCTGATATCAACAAACCGCTCTTGAAGAAATTGGCCGAAGAGGCACCTGGTACATTTCAACATTCCCTTCAAGTTGCAAATCTTGCAGAAGCGGCTGCAACCAAGATTAATGCTAAAGCGCTTCTTGTAAAAGTAGGTGCATTGTATCACGATATTGGTAAAATGAACGCTCCATCTTTTTATATCGAAAATCAAAAAGGGAAAAATCCACATGATAGCATGGAGCCATTAAAAAGTGCTCAAATCATAATCGAACATATTACCGAAGGAGTGAAAATGGCAAAGAAAAATCGATTAAATAGTGAGATTATTGATTTTATAAAAACCCATCACGGAACGACTCGCGTTGAATATTTTTTTCAAAAACATAAAAAATTAAATCCTACTCAAATAAATAAGGAACCTGAATTTCGATACGCAGGGCCTATTCCGACTTCCAAAGAAGAAACCATTTTATTACTTGCGGATTCTATTGAAGCTGCTGCAAAATCTCTGAAAAACTATGACGAGCATGTTATTAGTGATTTGGTGGATAAAATTGTAGGTAGCAAAATTGCGATGGGGCAACTCGCTAATTCAGAATTGACTTTTGAAGAACTAGAAATTTGTAAGAAGGAATTTAAAAGAGTATTGAATGGAATTCATCATGCGCGTATTGAATATCCTCAAGGATAAATATTTAAAATCAGTAAAAAAATCCCGAATCTGCACTTTGCAAATTCGGGATTTTTTTTCCTATG
>Ga0114957_1005105_pt1 | contig 11004 bp, 10 predicted proteins | sample BantaG_FD_87175 | JGI IMG/M metagenome (GOLD analysis project Ga0114957, IMG submission 87175) | Marine algal microbial communities from Bantry Bay, Ireland - BantryBay_4 metaG | ecosystem: Host-associated > Algae > Red algae > Unclassified | place: Bantry Bay, Ireland | collected 2014-11-21 | reverse complement strand
GTGCCAAAATTTAACTTTGTAGATTCGTGAAAATTCGGATATTTCGACTTGTCGAAATTTTTTCGTGAAAATAATTAGCGATTGTTTTTTCGTGTAATTTGTGAAAATTCGTGGCTAAAAAATTCATCCTTCCTTTTCTTTAATTAACTACTTGGCCATAGGTAATCAGGTATTTATGAAGGTCTATTTTCATCTACTCTTCTTTACAAAAATACTCACTACCCATTGGGGTAGCTCCGTTTTTTGTGCCTCGATCAAACAAAAAATAGCGTCGGTCAAAATACCTGATTATTTATCTCCAAGTACTTAATATTCCAATTTTTCCTTACTTTTGTCGTTTTCGTTGTCAAACTAATCAGTTCAATTTGTACAGTTTTGTTAGACCAATAGCGGCTTTTGCTTTAAAGATTTTTTTTAGAAAAATCTACTTCACCAATCGGGATCGTTTACCGAAGGGGAAACCTTTGATATTGGCGATCAATCATCCAACTGCTTTTATAGAACCTTGTATTTGTGCTTGTTTTTTACCCATGAAACTTTATTTTTTGGTACGTGGTGATTTATTTAAAAAACCATTTTATCGAAAAATATTGAATGTTCTTCATATGGTTCCTATTTATAGAATGGCCGAGGATGGTTATGGTCAAATGAAAAAGAATGATGATACTTTTCGATTTTGTTTCGAAGCATTGAATGATCGTAAGACTGTTGTTATTTTACCAGAAGGAAGTACGGTTCAGGAAAAAAGATTGAGACCTATCAAAAAAGGACTGGCACGAATTGCTTTTGGTACCTATGAAAAGTATGGCGATATTGATTTGCATGTGGTTGCTATTGGAGTGAATTATACGGAGCCTGATAAATTTCGATCGGTTGCAATGTTTGATGTGGCAGAACCAATTCCATTGAGAGATTATTATGATTATCATGCGGAAAATCCTAAATGGCGATTCGTTTATTGACGGCAAAAGTTAAAGAAGATTTAGAAAATTTGATTGTGAGTATCCCCGAGAAGAAAGACGAGGATTTGACGGAATCATTTTTTTCCTTTTATCATAATAATCAAAAGGCGAATGTTCTTCCAATTATCGAGGAGAATAGAAAACCATTAACAGATGAAATGAATATTGCGAAAGCGGTTCATAAAATGTCGGAGGAAGAAAAGAAATCATGGGCAGGTCGGCTTGAAGAATATGAAACGCTTCTTAAAGAAAAAGGAGTTTCTGATGTAGGATTACAACAACCTGATTTTTATAATTGGAAAAATACCTTGTTTTTGATTCTTGGATTTATTCCTTACTTTTTTGGGTATTGGTTGAATTATCCAATTTTTGGATATGCAAAACATGTTTCTCAAACTAGAGTGAAACGGCAGGAATTTAAAGCTCCTGTTGCTTTAGCAATTGGATTGGGATTGAGTATTATCGTTGTGTTTTTCTTAGTTTCTGTTGGTGTGATGTTGTGGGGATGGTGGTCGATTTTGATTTTAGTGGGATTGTTTTACTTGGGGAGATTTTCATTGATCTATTTGGAATTATGGGAAAAATGGAAAGCTGGAAGGGCGGTTAGTAAAATATCTTCTGAGGAAAAATTAGCATTGGAGAAAGAAAGGGAAGTGATTACTTTGAAGGTTGATGAGTTTGTTTCGTGAAATATTTTGATTGAACTACAAAAGAGACAAAAGTTGGACAAAAGATTTTTTCACACGATTTTGTGATTTTTTCACAGAACTATGTGAAAAAATCTTATGTCCAACTTTTGTCTCTTTTGTAGTTCAATCAAAATAAAAAAGCTTTATCTCTCTTCCTAAAATTCAATAACAAATCCTTTGCATCTTCCCCTGACTTATCAACGAAATAATATTTTTGTAACAATGTAATTGCAGCATCTTCCACAGGTATATTTGGATAATAATTATCTCTCGCAAAATGTACAAACTTCATTAAAAAGAACGCATTAAACCATCGAAAGAATCTACCTCCAAAAGTAATCGGAGCTGTCGTATTAGCTTGTATTTCAGCGAGTTTCGCATCAAAATTATTATCATTTAGAAAAGTCAGAATTGATTCAGGTAATTGACTTTTCATCATTTCCAATTGATCTTTTTTAAAAAACAAAAGATTTGGAGCAACTTCTAGGAATTGTTTAAGATCATCAAATATTTGAAAATTATAAGTATAATAATCAATATTGGAAATGTCTTGTTTTTTATTTTCCAAAATATCATTTACTGCTTTTCCTGTTCCAAAAGGAACTCGATGAGATTTTCGAGGCGAAGGAATCACCATGGTTTTTTTTATCTCGGAAAAGGTATTAATAACTGTAAACTTATGGAGAAAATAAAAATCTTCTCCAGCCTTTCTTTTGTTCATTCCACCTTGTTGTTGGTAGGCATTGCAGCGTGCTGCCATACTTGAACCGATAGTTTGAAATGCTAAAGGAAAACCTGCATATTTTTGAGCATGAATATAATATCTTAAGTGCAATTCATACTTAGTAATGGCGTCATAGATTTCAGGTGAATAATCAGTTCCCTCTAAAGGATGTTCAAAATGAATTCCGCAAGCTTGTGTTTTTTGGTTTTTGGAAAAATGGTTTTCAATGGCTTGTAAATAATTTTTTTCACAAAGACTATCTGCATCAAAACAAATAATAACACCGTCAGATTTTCCAACACTTTCTAATCTCCGCACCGCTTCATCCATCCCAATTTTTCGAGCAGTTCCTACACCTGCAATTTTTTTGACCAAATTCGATTTATAAATAATGTGGAATTGTAAATGTATTGTTGAGTTTTCTTTTGCCCAAGTTGTAGCCTCATCGAAAGTCAATTGATTTTGTGATTTGACTTTCTCTGAAGAGTGTTCACCATCGTTAATTATAACAATGACTTCCGTATCACAACTAGGTGGGTCACATTGTTTTAAACAGGCTAAAGATTGAATCAGATTCGTTTCATCATAACAAGGTATGACGACGATCATTCCGAGATTTTGAGCAGGTATTTGGTTGATAAGTTTGGGATAGAGGGCTTGTTTTTCTAAATAATTTGTCATTCTTCTTCTTCGTTATTCCAATATTCAATTTCAAAAGATTTGGCAGACCATTGCATATATCCATTCTGAACGGAGCTTAGATTTTTCTCTTCGATGATGTCGCCTTTTTCATTATAATTTATTTTGGTAGTGGAGTTTAAAGTGTCATTGATAAAAACTTCCTCTTCAATCATTTGATCTTTATCATTCTTTTTGACAATATTCTCTTTCTTAGTATTTCGTTTATGATCGAGTATTTCCATACCGATAATATTTCCATCATCATCTTCAAGTGTTGTTTGCTCTATGATGAGGGCATTGTTATCCGTATAAAATACTTTTGCATAATCCAATTCATCTTTGTCATTGTATTCAAAAAGCGTGGTTGTGGGAGGTTCTTCAGAGAAATTATCATTTTTTTGAATGACATTATTCTTATCATCGTATTTATAATTGGTTGATATCCAGGGAGTTGTAAAGTCATTGCCATCGTATTCGATCTTTGCTAACAAGTTTCCCTTATCATCATAATTATACTGTACTTTCCCAGAAACTTCCTCTTCATCATCCACAAAAAGTTCAGTTAAAATTTTTCCTTCCTCATTATATTCAAATCGAATAGCCGCATATCCACCCGCTTCATATAATTCCCGTTGCTCTATTTTTCGACCCTTATCGTCATATAAAAATTCCCAATTTTGTTGGAATTGATTGACGTAATCAGTTTGTTGCGTTTTTTGTAACAATGCTCCTTCATAAGTGTTCTCTACCAAGATTGCAATTTCTTCATTTTCATAAACCTCTTCTCGAATGGAGTTACCTAATTTATCATAAGTGGTTTGATTGACTAAAGTTTGGCTAGTGATAACACCTTCGGCATCACATTCGCATTCGTATGTTTTTTTTGATTTTAATTTTTTTGGCATTTTTTGAATTTCAATTTTTGTTAATCATGTGAGTAACTATTCAGCAAAGCTGAATTTTGTATATTTTTCAACGCAGAGACGGGGAGGCGCAAAGAATTTTTCTTCGAAAAATTTTAAAAAACTCTGCGTCTCCCCGTCTCTGCGTTGAAAAATAAATTGGCTTTAGCCAATACTGATTAGTTAACCATGTGATATAAAAAGTTAAGCTGATCGTACCTTACGAGTCAAAACAGGGAACAAAGATAAAACAATCAAAGCAATTCCAATACCTGCTGCAATTACCACGTTTTGCTCTATTCCATTTTGTTTTAAAATAATTCCTGCAAACGCCCAAATCAAGACCAAGCCATAAGCAATATCATTTCTAGAACTAATGACTCTTTGACCAATATAAGCCGCAATCATAATCATTCCGATAGTCCAAAATACTTCAGCAATTCCGAACCCATCCCAATTGATATTTACTAATAAAGCAGTTACATTTGCAATCATAGCAACGGTAATCCATCCCATATAAATACTAAATGGAGTATGCACTAACCATTTTACCGCTGACGAAACTGAAACTTGACCTATTCCAAGTCTTTGATAAATTGTAATTAAAAGAATTAAAAAAGTAGCCATGATTCCAACCGAAATCAAAACTTTATCATAATGCCAGGCAAAAATCCAAGCGATATTGGCTGCACAGGTTAAAATAAAAAGGATTCCTATTCGGTCAAACCAAGGAGTATCATCAGGATTTGATTTAAATAAATCTTTTGCTTGATATATTACAAATCCTAATAAAAATAAATAGATAACTCCCCATATTGAAAAAGTTATTCCTGCAGGGACAAAAAGATTTGGAAAAGAATCTGAAATTTCTCCAGCATTTCTTCCATTGATGGGAAGGGCATTGGAAAGATAATTGACATAGACCATTGCACCAAAAGCAATGATATTTAAAACTTGAAGAAGCTTTTTCATTTTGTAAAAGTTTTGTTTCTATTGTTTTACAAATTTTAGAATGGAATGTTCAAAGCTACTAGAAATTTTTTCTTTTTCTAAAATTTAAAATTCCTATTTTATATCTTGTAGTTTAAGAATCAAAATAAAATTAGCATGGAAGAAAAAGAAGGTCAAAGTAAAATAGAATATAAAAAGGTCGATCAACCTTTTCCAACAACTAAGCCTCAAAAAAATATTATTAGCGTATGTTGCCCTAAATGTGCAGAACCTGCAGAAATGGAGCATATCAATATTCATGATAAAATTGCTAAATGTGGAAGTTGTGCAACTGTTTTTTCTTTTCAACAAAAAGTAAAAAATGCAGCGGAACAAATTATTAATTTAGAAAAGGAAAATTTAGTCCGTCCTGCGGGGATTGAAAAAAGTTATTTTCATGATGAATTGGAGTTGAATATGAAACAACCGACAGGAGGGATGTGGATCGTATTAACAATTTTTGCAGTATTCTTTGCGGGACTTTTTTATCTGATACATTTCAAAAAGGGAGCGCCTATTTATTTACCATTTGGTTTTGGAGCATTTGGATTATTTACATTGTATAAATATTGGAATAGTTCTAATGAAAGAATTTTTGTAGTTGCGGATGAGGAATATTTATCTATTCAATATCGACCAAAAAATTTAGTCAAAGATAAAAATATAGCGACCAGAGAGATAGATCAAATTTATGTAAAAACGCTTGCTTCCAATTATTACAGCCTATATGCAATTGTAAATACAAGAGAAGGTCAAAAGCACGAAAAATTAATTACTTACATTGCTGATAGAAATAAAGCTAGATATATTGAACGTGAAATTGAAAAACATTTGGGGATCGAAGATCGTCGAGTGCCTGAGGAACAATTTATTCCTATCCCAGGAAGCCAAAGTGGGGGAATGTGAGAAATATTATTTTAACCATTTCAAAATTCTATCTTTGCAAAAAAGTTAAACATCAATTTTGGAAAACGCTATTTTATTAGAACTTCAATATTTACCATCCATCCAATATGTAACTAAATTGTTACAATATCCCACCGTATGGATAGAACAACATGAAAATTATTCAAAAGGTAGTTATCGAAACCGTTGTCATTTGGCAAGTGCGCAAGGATTATTGCGGTTAAGTATTCCACTCGCAGGAGGGAAGCATCAGCAACAACCTATACGAGAAGTTAAGATAACTTACGAAGAACCTTGGCAATCTCAACATTGGACGGCTATCAAATCCGCCTATGGGAAGTCACCGTTTTTTGAATATTATTCTGATTTGTTTCAACCTTTTTTTCAAAAAAAATATGAATACTTATGGGAGTGGAATTGGGACATTCTTCAACAAGTATTGCAATTGATTCCATTTGATTCCAATCTTCAGTTGACAGAGCAATTTGAAAAAGAAACGCCAAAAGAAATACTTGATTTTCGGAATTGCATTTCTCCTAAGGCTTCAAAGAATATTATAGATACTTCCTATGAAATTGCTCCATATGGGCAAGTTTTTGAAGAAAAACATGGGTTTATTCCAAATTTGAGTATTTTGGATTTACTTTTCTGTTCAGGACCAGAGGCTATGGTGTATTTGCAAAATAGCATTATTACAAACTGATTATTTTTGAGACTTTTAACAAAAATTAAAGTCTTAAGTAATGGTGAAAAAAGTTATTCTTTTACCATTACTTCACAGAGATAAAAAAATACTATGGATCATATAATTAATAATAACCTTCAAGTTTACCGTACTCAAATAGATCAGATTGTCAAGGAATTGCATGATTTGACGATTGATATACATCATGATGAATTAGAGAAAGTGGTGAGTGATTTGCGAAATCGAATCAATGAACCGTTTATGTTTGTGATTGTGGGGGAGGTGAAGGTAGGGAAAAGTAGTTTTGTAAATGCATTGTTAAGTTCGGATAAAGAAATTTGTAAAGTTTCTCCCGCTCCGATGACTGACACCATTCAACAAATTATTTATGGGGAAAATGAGGAGACTATTGTTGTGAACCCTTTTTTGAAAAAGATCATGCAACCCGTTGAGATTTTAAAGGAAATTGCAATTGTAGATACTCCTGGAACAAACACTATTGTAGATCAACATCAAGAAATTACCGAACGATTTATTCCTGCGTCGGATTTGATTGTTTTTGTTTTTGAATCCAAAAATCCTTATCGACAATCTGCTTGGGAATTCTTTGATTATATACATGAAGATTGGAGGAAGAAAATTATTTTTGTTTTACAACAAAAAGACTTGATGCCAATTGATGACCTTAATGTCAATATCAAAGGGGTTAAAGATTATGCTATAAAAAAAGGAATCAATGATCCAAACATCTTTGCGGTATCTGCAAAACTAGAGTTAGAACATAAATATGAAGAAAGTGGATATTTGCCATTACGGGCTTTTATAAAAGATAATATTACTGGTGGAAAGGCACCTGTTTTGAAGTTACAGAATAACGTTGCCACTTCTAAAAATGTCAATGAGCGAATAACAAAAGGAGTCAATGACCGGCAAAGTCAATGGGAAGCAGATGTCGCTTTCCGAAAAGATATTAGAGAAACTTTAGATGAGCAAACTATAAAATCAAATGCTCAAGTTGATAATTTAGTTGAAAATCTTTTATCAACTTACGACCGAATTACTTTTAAAAAACAAACGGAACTAAGTGAAGGATTATCTTTCTTTTCATTACTCAAAAGAAAATTTACTTCGCTTTTTTCTAAGAAAGAGGATCCTCAAAAATGGTTGGATAATTTAGCAACAAGTTTTGATCAGGAGCTTAACTCTGAGTTGAAAAATAAATTAAACGATGGGGTAGTAGACATTGCTGATAGTATTCAGCAAATGGGAAAAATGATTAATTTAAAAATCCAGAGTGGTCATACTATTCTAAAAAACAACCATGATATATTTAGTGATATTGCTGAAAGAAGAAGTAATGTGTTAATTGATTTGCAAAAAACATTTTCCAACTTTATGTCTAAATCTGAAAATTTTACAGATAAAGAATTGTTTGGTGGAAATGAGAACCTAGTTCCTAATTTAGCAACAGGAAGTGGGATCGCTGCGGTTGGAATAATTCTTTCTACCTTTTTGAGTGGTATGGTGGCTGATGTTACGGGAGGTATTTTGACTACGGTAGGATTATTATTTGCAGGTGTAAGTGTTGGGAAAAAACGAAGGCAAGTTCTTGGCAGCTTTAAAGAGGAAATTGCAAAAGGTAGATTGAGATTGGAAAATGAGGTTACTGAAAAATTAAAAACTTATATCGTCAATATCAAGCAAAAAATAGATGCTAACTTTCATGGTTTTGATGAAATGATTAAAAATGAGGAAAAGCAAGTTGAATCATTGCAGGAGAAACGGAAGTCTATTGAGGAGCGTTTGGATAAGATGGAAGTGGAGTTGAACGGGTAAATTTCTTAAAAAAGCTTACCCATACAAGTATGGATAAGCTATTGTTTGGTATGCTAAAAAATGATTCCATTCTTAGCAAGTGTAGTTTCCCCAATTAGTTTAGAAGAGTTTTGATTGACGTGAAAGATTTCTAACACGTATTCTCCTTCTTTTTTCTTCTTCTTGGTAAGCGGAAGATCTAATTGGAAATTAGTAGTAGTAGTACCTGTAATTCTATTATTTTGGATAGACCAAGGGATATCAATATTTGTTATCCTTGCTCCAGATTTCTTTTCAACTATTTTAATTTCAATTTTTCCTTCGGTAACATTTTTTATATCCATATTAATGGAAGTGAATCTCCAATTTTTAGCTTTTGTTTTAAAGCGATTGATTCCATCTCCATTCAAAGATTTTTTCAATTGGATTTTATTAAAAACAACTGAAGGTATTTCAGGAGTGGGCAATCTTTCTGCAATCGGAATAGAAATCATTTCCACGGGTATTTCAATCTCATTTTCTTTTGGAGAATGGTTTTCCAAAATATCTATCATATGACTAGCAGAGATAAACTTAGAATATTTAGCTAAAAACTTTCCATTGGAATTGAAGACCAACATGGTAGGAAGCAATTTCACATTGAAATAAGATTGAAGATTAATTCCATCAAAATCCTGCACATCAATATTTAATCCTATATAATCTTTATTAAGAATATCATTTACTCTCTTGTCCTTGAAAGTGGTTTCATTCATTTGACGACAAGGCAAGCACCATTTTGCACCAAACTTGATTATCAAGACCTTGCCTTCTTCTTTCGCTTTATTTTTGGCTTCAAAATAAGCTACTGGTAATAAGTCTTGAGTAATGGATTCGTTGACTGATGGATTAATTCATCCTTGGTATTGTCCATAGCAAGGAGTGATAAACTCATCATGCCTTGTGATGACAGGCTAGGTGTAATTACATTGTTTTGAAGGGAAAAATTATTTCCATCCGACAATATTAAGAATAGGACTCCAATAAAAAGGGGCAAAGTAAAGGAAGATAATAATCTGTCTGATTTACCTAAGTTGTTTGTGGAGATGATTGGTTCTTCTACATTTCCAAAAGGAAATGTAAATTCTGTTTTTTGGTTAATTCTTACCATTTAAATATTATTGAATTCATTTAAGTTTGTGAATTCCCTTCTGGTAAGTTGTTATAATTGGATTAGTTTAAATATTGGAAAAGAGGATTTAATAATTTATTAGGTGAGTTTTCTCGATAGTAATGATCAAATATAGTAGAATAGAAAGCTTCCAACAAAATAAAAACAAATGAAAGTTGAATATTATTTTTTACCAAATGAAATTGCCTGAAAATCAATTTATTACAAATTTAAATTTACTTATATAGGAAAATTTAAATTTTGAATAAATTAATTTTTAGTGAATTTTAACCACATATGGCACATAAGAAGGGACACATAAGGCACATAAGTATTCGACCTAATATGCCTTATGTGTCCCTTCTAATGTGCCATATGTGGTTAGTAACGAGGAAAAAAACAATACGCTTACATTTATTTTTTCTTTTCAGATTCTTCTTTTATTTTTTGTTTACGCTTAATCTTCTGATCATTGTTGCTTTCGTAAATAGCATAGTTTTCATACTTGGCTAAATCTGTTTCCACCCAAATATCTTTTCCAATATCACAAAGTGTAACTAACTCTTGATAAAGTAAATTTCCCAAATCAATTCGACGTTCAACGGCAATATCTCTATCTGCAACTCTATCTTGTTGGATGTTTAGTGCATTCTCAAAATTGGTAGTTGCATTCACCACTTTACTGATAACATTTTCGTTGACTCCAACATCATCCAAAAAATCAATCTGTTGCCGAGCGACTCTGGCTACTCGTCTTCCACAAAACAAAAGTTGTGCATCAGTCATATCACCAATTTTGGCTGTTCCAAATTTTCGATACCTTCCTGTTCTATTGCTAAATTTCATATTCACTCTTGTCATCAAACTACGGATGCTTGATTTAAGTTTTTCGGCTGCGTTATATTTTTTTTCGGTAACGGTCATTTGGTCACCTACCATTTCATCATCATCAGGAAGGTTTTTAAATTTCTCACAATTGATTTGAAATGTCTTTAATCTTTTCTTGTCGTAACCATACTTTTCAAATTGTTTAATATCTCTTAAGGCATAACGGATTCGTTCCAGGCTTTGAACATATAAGTCAGCATCTGGGAAATTATACATTCGATGTACTGCTTGCTTCTTCATCTGAGTATCAATTAGTTCTATTTTAAGATTTTAGATGTTAGACCATGCGCTTCGCTTATTGTCAGAAGTCAGACCGTCTAAAATGTATAAGCATCATCTTTTTTAGTTTGACTTCTTACCGTAAAACGGTCTACATTCATAAAGTCTTAAAATAGAATTAGTTATAGTGAATTAATTAAAGCAAAGATATACTCATTTTACTAAAAAACAAATTTTTGCTTTTTAAAAACAATATGTTTTTTTGTTTTAAAATATTTTACTCAGTTAAAATTTTCTTTAATTGTAAATTTTAACATAGAAACTAACTATTTACGTTTCAAGGAAAATTGGGGATATGTTGATAAAAGATGAGATTGGCTAGACGGGGAGATT
>Ga0114957_1005102_pt1 | contig 11006 bp, 12 predicted proteins | sample BantaG_FD_87175 | JGI IMG/M metagenome (GOLD analysis project Ga0114957, IMG submission 87175) | Marine algal microbial communities from Bantry Bay, Ireland - BantryBay_4 metaG | ecosystem: Host-associated > Algae > Red algae > Unclassified | place: Bantry Bay, Ireland | collected 2014-11-21 | reverse complement strand
GGCGCGCCTGTCGTGCGCGGCATGTGAGATGTCGGCCGCAGTCGACATATTTGGCCAGATTATCGTTGGGCGTTTTTTGTACGAGGCAGCTACGGCCGAGGAAGAGGGCCTCGTATTTGCGCGAGTGCCATTGATCCCGTGGGTCATGCGTGTGCGGCTGCCACACCCACAGGGGCGCGTCTGTCGTGTGCGGTATGTGGGATGTCGGCCGCAGTCGACGTATTTGGACACATCTTTGGTGGTCGTCTTCTGTACGCGGCCCCCGCGGCCCGGGTAGGGTGCTTTGTCTTTTCGCGCGTACCAAGCGACCCTGTGAGACACGCGCGTGCGGCCGCCACAGCCACCTCGGCGCGCTTGTCGTGTGTGGAATGTGAGATGTCGGCCGCAGTCGACGTATTTTGGCAAATCCTTGGTGGGCGTTCTCTGTACGCGGCCGCCATGGCCAACGTAGGGTGCCTTGAATTTGCTCGATGACTTACCGGTCCTGTAGCACATGCACGTGCGGCTGCCGCATCCTCCCGGGCGCGCCTGTCGTTTGCGGAATGTGAGATGTCCGCCGCAGTCGACATATTTAGGCACATCTTTAGTGGGCGTTTTCAGTACGCGGTTGCCATGGCCAAGGTAGGGTGCCTCGTATTTGGGTGAGTAGCGACCGGTCCTGTGCTATTCGCATGTGCGGCCGCCACACACACCGGGGCGCGCTTGTCGTGTGCGGAATGTGAGATGTCGGCCGCAGTCGCCGTATTTGGCCAGAGTATCGGTGGGCGTTTTCTGTACGCGGCCGCCACGGCCGAGGGAGGGTGCTTCGTAAGTGCGTGAATCCTTTCGAATCCGTGGGTCCCGCGTGTGCGGCCGCCACACACACCGGGGCGCGACTGTCGTGTGCGGAATGTGAGATGTCGGCCGCAGTCGACGTATTTGGGCTTATTATCGGTGGGCGTTCTCTGTACGCGGCCGAAACGGCCGAGATAGGGTGTTTCGTATGTGGGCGGGTACCAACCGGTCCTTTTCGGTTTGCGCGTCCAGTCGCCACACCCATCGCGGCGCGCCCGTCGTGTGCGGAATGTGAGATGTCGGCCGCAGTCGACGTATTTGGGCACAGTATCGGTGGGCGTTTTCTGTACGCGGCCGCCACGGCCGAGGTATGGTGCCTCGTATCTGCGTGAGTTTCAATGGTCCCATGGGCCACGTGCGTGCGGCCGCCACACTCACCAGTGCGCGCCAGTCGTGCGCGGAATGTGAGATGTCGGCTGCAGTCGACACATTTGGCCAGATCATCGGTGGGCGTTTTCTGTACGTGGTCGCCACGGCGGAGTTAGGGTGCGTCGAAATTGCGCGAGTGCCTATTGATCCAGTGGGTCATGCGTGTGCGGCTGCCACGCCCACAGGGGCGCTCCTGTCGTGTGCGGTATGTGGGATGTCTGCCGCAGTCGACGTATTTGGGTACAGTATCGGGCGGCGTCTTCTGTACGCGGCCGCCGCGGCCGAGAGAGGATGCCTCAAATTTTGGAGAGGACCTAGCGGTCCAGTCAGACACGAGCATACGGCCGAATTACTCACAAGGGCGCGCTTATCGTGTGCGGGATGTGAGACGTCAGCCGCAGTCGACGTATTTGGGCACATATTTGGTGGGCGTTCTCTGTACGCGGCCGCCATGGCCAACGTAGGGTGCCGTGTATTTGCTCGATGACTTACTGGTCCTGTAGCACACGCACGTGCGGCTGCCGCACCCTCCCGGGCGCGCCTGTCGTTTGCGGAATGTGAGATGTCCGCTGCAATCGACATATTTAGGCACATCTTTGGTGGGCATCTTCTGTACGCTGCCGGCATGGCAAAGGTAGGGTGCCTCTTATTCGGGCGGGTATCAACCGGTCCTGTGCGATTCGCATGTGCGGCCGCCACACACACCGGGGCGCGTTTGTCGTGTGTGGAATGTGAGATGTCGGCCGCAGTCGACATATTTGGGCACATTATCGGTGGGCGTTTTCTGTACGCGGCCGCAACGGCCGAGGTAGGGTGCCTTGTACAGTCAATATCTGGTTCTATAGCCTCCTTGCGCACGTTGTAGCCCCTGTGCCAGCTATTATCGCGTGCGGCGCACGGTGCCAGGACGTCCTGAAATCATCAGCGATCGTTCTCGTGTGCACGGGGATTGTAGTTGATTGCGGGCTCAAAGCGCTTTCGATCGCAGAGTTCCAACACGCAACGGGATTGTGCGCCTCAGATCGATCGTTGTCAGACGCGCCCAATTACTTATTTGACACGAGGTCAGCAGCGATCATGTGTTTTCACGTGCGACCGCGTCTACTCTGTCGGCAGATCCGCACGCAACACAACTGGACCAGGAATCCCCATTCGACTTCGAAACGGACATTCTCCGACCTGCCCGCCCGTCCATTTCGCCCTCATCTTTCGTCCCTTCAACCCCCTGACCACAAATGCGATAGAGAAGTGGCAAGAGTGGCAAAAAATACTCGGGGCCAGAGAACCTGCTGTTACGGCACTCCACGGATAAAAAGGAGAGTCTCAAATGGGGAAGTCACTCGCTGTCGCTGTCAGACGACTCATCTCTACCCTTGCCGTCCGCAGAGTCACCTCTCTCTCTCTGCTCAAACACAATCCGATCAGCCGTAGCAGCTCGCACGCCCTCGTCCTCCCCCCCTGTGAGCCAGCTTTCCAGCGCCATCTCCCACGCAGGCCGCGGTGTGTCCCCAAAAGCCTGCTCACCAAAGCGAATGTCCGACATCAACGATACAACAGAATTCACGTCAGAGACCAGTGAGCGAGATGACGCACGGTACTCGCCGTCCCAGGCAGTGACGTCCATGGCAACTGCATTCGGCAAAATGGTAGACTTAAGCCAGCAGTGAGCGATCGTAGACGGCTCAACCGCGTTCCACTCCTGCAGGACAATCACCGATGCATCTTGCAAATGGGCAGCGGCACCGTCTCGGACACTCCGGATCACAGCCGGTGGGGCACGTGCGCGTGAGCGTGGACGGGCCGCCGACTGGGAATTTGGGGCGGCTGGCATATCTGACGGCCAGTCCCAAATCCCTGGTCCAGCGGCAGCTGCAGGTGGATAGCTGCCCGTCCCCGACACGCCCTCCGAAGGTGCGCTTCTGCCAGCGCGACGCAAACCGCCGTCCATCCTGACATCCGGGCCGAAAATAAGTCGTTGCGGACCAGTTGGCTCGACCGCCGTCGCTACCGCATCAGCAGCCCGTGCCCCGACCGCTGCTGGTTCCTCAGGTGAGGTGGCCAGAGGATTTGCCACGCAGCCCGCTACACCGCCATCAGCGCGCCGCGGCGCTTCGTCCGCCGCGGGCAGGACCGCGTGCCGTGCTACGCGCTCGGCCGCGCCGCGCACCGCGGTGGGGCCGACCGCCAAATGTGCTGCGTCGGCCGGTCTGCGGCTGGCATTGGATTCGATGGTGGGCCATGAGCCTTCTGCCGACAGCCAGCGACCGACGCCCAGTGTTGGGCCAGACTCCGCAACCGTTGTGGGACCCGAAACTGGGGCCACTGTGGCACTTGGCGGCGCCGTCACTGCCGCCGTAAGTGCCCCTCTTGGGCCCGTGTCGATGGACGCGGCCGCGCGTGCAGCGCCCGTCGCTGCAACCGAGGGCGCACCGCTTGGCCCCGCATGAGCGGGCCCACCTCCCGTCGACGCCTCTGCAGTCGGCCGCTGAGCCTCCACCGTGGCCGCCACCGCATTCGCAGACGCCGCGGTTGGTGATGCCGCAACCACCGCTCGGTTACGAAGAGTTACATCAAACGCGCTCACAACCAGGTCCAGTTGCAGCCTCTTGTAACGTCATTTAAGGTACGCAATAATGCCCAGGTCCAGTGGCTGGTAGACAGATGTACAGTTGGGAGGTAGCGAAAAGAACGTGACCTGCTTGCTCTCGAGTTACTCGTGAGCCCCGCACTTGTCGGAGATGAGGGCCACAGGAAGACGAGCTCCGGCCCGTAAAGCACGTAAGAAGACGGTCACAAACCAGGACTTGAAGACAATCCCGTCCATCCATGCACTCTGCTCAGAGAAGTACGGTAGTCGACAGTCGCGACGGAGGGGCTTGAGGCACAAGGGCTTTTTCGCCTTACAAATCATGGCGACTGGGTGTTTGTGGCTCCCTGTAGCATTACAAGCCAAAACAGGGTGACGCGGTCCTTCGATTTTATGGCTTTGAATCTGCGAGCCTGCCGTCGTTGGCCGGTTTGCACGTACGACCGATCAGGAATGCACCGGTAGAACAGCCCAGTCTTGTCCATATCGTAGATTCGGTCAGCAGGGTGGTCCTCGAGCTGCGTCCAAATCTGAGCGATGCGTTTCGCCGCCCCTGCCGTGTCCGCTGAACTGCCTTGGCCCCACAGCGCCACGTTGCGCAGGTTGTAGCGCGCCGCCCAGTTCTGGATGAAATGCGGGGACCCCTTAAAGCCAGTTACGCCTAGCTCGGTCGCAATCTGCCGCGCACAAGCCTCTAGAAGGCTGCGTGACACGGGAAGGTGCCACCTACCCACCCGCTGAAGGGTTTTGAACCAATCCCACAAACCTTGGGCAACCGTCTCGAAATAGGATCGACGCAGGCGGGGCGAGGACAGATCCTCCGATGCTGCGGCGCGCCTCTTGTAATCATCCCGCTTCTTGTAGATGTTTCTGGTCGCCACTAGACTGACGTTCAGCCGAAATATCTCTAAGGTTTGGGACAACGAGTGGCCAGCGTCCATGATATCGATAAGTGCGATTTTGTCACCTAAAGGGATAGAAGTGCGCGACTTGCGCCCCGCGCTCGACCTTGGGCGGCCTACAGCCCCCCTGGCTACTCCTGGACCGCCCCAGGAGCCCCTTGACGCATGTCCCGCGCCGCGCCGCCCACGCTCCCCGACACCGCCCGGACCTTGCGACGCCGGGTCTGGGCCTTGTCCAACAGCTCCTCGTCCACTTGTAACTTCCGCACTGCCCGCCTCGCCGCCCGCGGAGGCAGAGGCCACATCGGTGGGATCACTGGGTCCACTGCCGAGAGCAGCTGTTGCCGCCGTCGCCGCCCGAGCTGCAAGTCGGACGGCCTGAGCGGTTTGGCGGGAGGGGTTGGGCGCGACCTCCTCCGCCGCTGCCACAGCAGCAGCGGTGGCCGCATCGCTGAGCCGGCGCCACTCCTGTAGCTCCTGAGGGGTGGCAGAGGGATTGGTGGGAATAACTACAAATGAAGCGCACAGACTGGCACAAGCACACAAAACAAGAAGCTTCAAACACAACGAAAGCATACCCAGATCCATTGCAAACACCAACGCTTGACGAGAACACCGAAGAGAAAGGCAGACACAATCGAGCAGATGGCGTCACCACACGATTGTCGGACACGTAAACCGCCACAGAAATAGAGAAAACTGCAGGCACCAGACTCAAGCCCGCGTCGTTAATGGGCCTGACGTTGAAGGCCCCACCACTGCGGACGAGTCCGCGATCTGGAAAGGAGAGCGCAGCAGCCGCAGCGCGACAACGGTGGGCCCGACGACGGTGGGGACGACGACGGTGGTGCGACGACGGTGAAGTCCGCAGCGGTGCGGTCCACCACGGTGGGTGCAGCCCAATGCGTGCACCCTAACGTGCCCCCTTGATGGGCGTAATTCAATTCTTCACGATCGGAATTCATGCCACAGGATGATCTGGCAATCTCTGATCAAGCAATTTGAATGTGTCGATCGCCATCCTCTCACTTATATGACAGGGCGACATGTAACAGAAATGGATATAGACGCATACTGACTGTAACTGCGCGAGTACCTACCGGTCCTGTGGTACACGCGCGTGCGATTGCCGCACCCACCGAGGCGCGCATGTCGGGTGCGGAATGTGAGATGTCGGCCGCAGTCGACATATCTTGCGCACATTATGGGTGCGCGTTTTCTGTACACGGCCGCCACGGCGGAGGTCGGGCGCCTCGTATATTCTCGATTACCAACCGGTCTTTAAAAGAAGGCGCGTGCGGCTGCCCCACTCACCGGGGCGGGCCAGTCGTGTGCGGGAATGTGAGATGTCGGCCGCAGTTGACGTATTTGGGCACATCGTCGGTGGGCGTTTTTTGTACGCGGGCGCCACGGCGGAGGCAGGTCGCTCAGTATCATGAAGAGCACAGGAAAGTCTTGAGGGACATTTCAGTGCTGCCGCCGCATCCACGGGGGCGCGCCAGTCGTGTGCGGAATGTGAGATGTCGGTCGCAGTCGACATTTTTGGGCACAGTGTCGGTGGGCGTTTTCTGTACGCGACCGCCACGGCCGAGATGGGGTGCCTAGTATCTGCGCGCGTACCTTCTGGTCCTGTGGGATACGCGCGGGCGGCTGCCGCATCCACCGGGGCGTGCCAGTCGTGTGTGAAATGGGAGATGTCGGCCGCTGTTGACGTATTTGGGCACATTGTCGGTGGGCGTTTTCTGTACGTGGCCGCCACGGCGAAGGTAGGGTGCGTCGTATTAGCGCGTGTGCTGAGTGGTCTTGAAAGGCACGCGCGTGCGGCCGCCGCCCCCACCGGGGCGCTCCTGTCGTGTGCGGAGTGTGAGATAATTGCCGCAGTCGTCATATTTGGGCACACCATCTTTGGGCGTTTTCTGTTCGCGGCCGCCACGGTCGAGTTAGGGCGCCGAGTATCATGACGCGCAGTAAAGGGTCCTGTAAGACACGAATGCGTTGCTGCAGCTCCCCCGGGGGCGCGCCTGTCGTGTTCGGAATGTGAGATGTCAGCCGCAGTCGACATATATTGGGACATTAGAGATCTACTGCAAGTCAAAAACGGGTCGTTGGCGTGGGTCGGGGACACGTTTCACGCCTCTTTAGGGCGTTGTTCCACATGTGCAATCCATTTGTTGCTATCTAGTCCTTTCGACCCACGGAGCGTAACGGTATATATCGAGGCGGGAGCAGCAACGTGCGCGAACACAATCGCTTACAGAGTTATTTTCGCCAATCGCTGGTGTGCATCGACAAGAGGTGATCAGTCTCCGCCACCTTGGGCCGATTGTATTCCGAGCCGCCGCCGCTCTGACGTACCACCGCCCCCTACCGCCCCCCACGTGCACGCGTCGTCTTCCAACCCCACGTATTGCCTTTACCACTACGACAAGGCTGTCATGGTGGTTGCCAACTCCTCTCCGAGAAGCGACGCCCACACGCCGGCCGGCTCAGATTCGCCCTCCGAGTCAACCCCACTTGCCAGCGACAGCATGACGGTGCAACCCTCCGACAACACGGCCCCCACGAGTGCCCCCATGGCCAGAAATATTGCGTCTGCTGCATCATGGAGTGAACCATCGCTTGCGAGTGGCACGCCTGTGTCGACGCCGTCGATGGCCACTCCGGCAACCTTCGGTGAGACAACACGCTCAGCCCACCCCACCCAGCTGGGGGGAGGGCGAGCCAAACTGTGTCGCCGGGTTGTCCTGTCGGGGAATACTCGCCCCGGAAGGAAACCCCGAAGAGCACACACGCACGGCGTCGACAGGGGGAAGGCGCCCCAAGCGACAAACACGAGTTGTGTGACCGGAAGTTTACTTGCCCGCGTCGAAGGCCTCGAGGCGACACTCACAACTCGCCCTCTTATCCCGTCCGTTCCCCTCGGACCCTGGGAAAACCCTCCTCAGACACCCTCAAAGGAACCTCGGAACACCCTCCTCAGACACCCTCAAGGAACCCTCGGAAAACCCTCCTCAGATACCCTCAAAGGACCCTCGGAAAACCCTCCCCTCCGGGCCCATGGGGCCAGTCTCAGCGGAGGACGACCGGAGCTTCGAATACCGCCTTGAGTAGAGGCAGGGGAAGATTGCTACGTGACACCCTTGCGGCGCCTCGGGGTCAGGGGCGCGAAGGAATAAAAGTCGATAACCCAAGTCGGGATTACACAAAATTAGGCCCTTAACTGAGGGCCCACCCGGGGAGTTACTAGTCCCAGGGAAGTCTCGAGATCGCGGTTATTGTTGGTGAGCCACGGGGTGATCACAAGTGAATCGCCACCGGAACGACTCGAAAGATGCGGAGCTTAGGCATATTTGCCCTGAACGGGTTTGACGGTGGTCGGGATTTGTAGTGGATCCTGACCGACCGGTTTTCCGGATCGGCTAATCCCCTCGTGACTGGAACAGGGCCCCGTGCCGAGGCCTGACAAGCAGTAATGCTGTCACATTCGAATCCGTCGCCCTTACGCCCGCTCCCACCGATCCGCCCCCCGCCAAGGCCGTCCGGCGCCGTTGAGCGTACCAGGACGACAACACCTTGCTAAACGAGATCCTTAAGGCCGAGGCCCACATTTCACCATGGGAAAAGATGACCGAGCGGTACACGAATTCGGCCAATGCGTTCAATGCCGACCCCAATACGCGCTGGAACACGTACCAGAAGCACGCCAAGGACCGTTTTTCCTTTCCCAAGGGCGGCGTTGAGGACCTGGATCGGCGCCGGCGAGACAACACGGGCCAGGAGGAGGTGTTCAACTCGATGGAGAACCTTCTCGTGACGACAGGTGAGGAGCACAACGGGTACCAGCAGAAGGTTGCGGCCAAGCGAAACGAGAAGAGCCCAACCGAGGAGGAGCTCACGCTCAAGGACAAGACCATGCGCGACGTGACGATGGCCTGCCGCGGGTCCGGCGCCATGCCTGGCGTGACCAAAGGCGGCACCCCATGTGGAAGGGGGAGCGGGGGGGACCCCAAGAAAAGCAGCTCAACACAGACCCCGACGCGTGCGCGTGCCCGAAGCGAGCTCGACAATGGTGATGACGCTGAGTTTGTCGCCACGCTGGAGCGTATTGAGGCTCGAAATTAGGAGCTTGCTGCACGGGAGTTGATGCTGCGCGAGCGACTGCTTACCAACGAGCAGGCCGTGCTCGAAGAGGCTCGTGCACGGCGCTCTGATGACCGCTCCGAGCGTCTGCAACGCGAGCCACGCTCGGCGGAGGACAATGAGACGGCACGTGTTGAGAGTGCGGCTTTGACACTTGCCATAAGCGCATTGTCTTCTCAGATGCCACCGGCAGAAAAGTGACCCGGTGATGAGACACGCGTGGTGTTCTCGTAGCTTTGTATGGTGCTTTGAAGGCAACAGCAGTGCGTCTTTTGGTGTAACTCATTATAAATGTACGAGTAGCTATCCAAACGACAGGGGCTTCACCAGAACCGAGGAAGTGACCAGGTGACAGAATGTCCCTGGTCGTCGTGCGCAACGCTTCGTCGCTGAGCACCACACGACGGTGACATGATAGTGCATTGTGCACAACCGCGGTGCGTTTGTGTGCGCTACTCGGCTACGAAAAAGGGACTGGACGGCAGTACGCAGCTGTTTTCCAGCCCCCCACCGAAGCGCTTTTCGTCAGAGTGCGCATTGCTACCATGTTATAGCTGACCAAAATCCGAGCTCCGATGCGTTTCTCTTCGACGCTGAGCACCACGTCACAGTCACGCGAGTCTTCGTGTTGACGCACTGCATTACAGGCTGATGCGTTATGGTACATGTGACTGGCATGAAACATGCCGGGGCTCATCGCTGAAGCACAACGCATCCGGGCTCAGACTTTGTTGCGCTGTATCTTTGGTCTTCTGCTCCCACAGAGGATACCCACTTCGGTCGCGGGCGGGAAAAGAGGTGCGCACAGTATTCAACAAACAGCTGGGACGGAGTAAAGACGCATCACAACGTACCAGTATGTGCCGCGGTACGGCAACGCACATACACACGTGACCGTGACGTGGTGCTTAGCGTCGAAGCGCAACGCATCGGAGCTCGGACTTTGGTCTGCTCTAACATTGTAGCAATGCGCACTCTGACGGAAAGCGCTTCGGGTGGGGGCTGGAAAACAGGTGCGCACTGCAGTCGAGCCCCTCTTTTGTGGCCGTGAAGCGCACGAAAACGCACCGTGGTTGTACATATTGTACTGTCGCGTCACCATGACGATGCGCTCGGCGCGGCAGAGAAAAGGGCAGTGTTCTGGCGTGTTACGGACACGAGGAAGAGAGAATAAAAGTGCGGCGGTACCCACGGCATAGTCGTATTATTCCTGTAGGTAGCGGTCTATCGTGAGAGCAGTACAGTCAAAGTTAGTGGCCGTCTGGTTTCCGTAGAAGCAACAGCGAGAGTTCCACAGCGGCGCGCCAGCGAGGTACTGCGCATCCTCTAAAGACTCTCTTATCTTGAGTTTTCTTGTGAAGTCCAACGAGGTGAACTGTTGCTTGACTTCCTTAAAGCTTCACTCCACCACTTCTCGTAATCGGTTCATAGCTCCGTCGTATTCCTGTTGCCCTGCGTCACCGTCAGGCCATGCACCGTATCCACGCTGCACCCATGCACGAATAATATATGCAGTGTCTCCATAGATGCAATACTGTGTATCGTCAATGAGAAGCGTCGCCTGGATGTGTGCATCAATACCCGACTCGTGGTATAAGAACATGTCATGCCGACGCCCCTCAACCTGCCCGTAGAGATGAAACAACAGCCCATCAGGCGTACAGATACTCTGAAACTAAATGGCATGGCATCGTTTGTGCCCGCTGTAGCAGGCACGCTGAAGACCACCTCCCGGTCGAGCAATGCGAATGGCGGTGCCATCAATAAAACCAACACACCCATGGAGCGGCGCATGTGATAGAATGCGCGTAAACTGGCGCACGTTCAGTCATATATCCTGCTCGCCAAGTCGTCAAGAGATGACCCCATTGAGGCCCTTTCGCAGACCGCTTTCGCAGAAGACGGGGCCCGCGATTCGAAGCTCCTATTGGCTCGTGACGGTCGCCGCGGGGTGCGCTGCAGCCCGGTGCACCCCCGATTTGTCAACATACGCGGCCGCGCCGCGTATGTTGACAACCCCGGGATGCACCGCGCTGCACGTAGGTCCGGCGAAGGCGCAAGAGTTGACATCAGTAATTTTACTATTTGAAGATCAATTTGTCTCTATCCAGCCCCCAATTCTGTCCCTGTGACCGGCGGCGACCGCATCAGCCCGTCTGAAAAACCACTCTCGT
>Ga0114957_1005101_pt1 | contig 11006 bp, 10 predicted proteins | sample BantaG_FD_87175 | JGI IMG/M metagenome (GOLD analysis project Ga0114957, IMG submission 87175) | Marine algal microbial communities from Bantry Bay, Ireland - BantryBay_4 metaG | ecosystem: Host-associated > Algae > Red algae > Unclassified | place: Bantry Bay, Ireland | collected 2014-11-21 | reverse complement strand
GTCGCTCGTGTCGCTCGCAGTTGAGTCGGTTCTTCCGCCGGCACTGCGATCGAGACCAGGCTCAAAAGCGGGGGGACAGGCCTCGAGAGTTGGATCAGGTGTGCTTCGACCATCCAGAACGAGGCAACATCGACGAGATCCATCAAGTTCTTTTTCAGAGCAACGTTTTCTCACCGGAATACTGGGCCGGGATTGCCGATGAGCACCCATCTCAAGATGGTTGAAATGACCCCTCATCTTGACTCCATCATCCCATCGGGGATGGCACGATGACCACCGATGGAACTGATTGTCTAAGGAGACGATGGAACGCGGCACGGTGCCACCCAGACAAGTCCAGAATTGTCCACGTGTCTCGACGCCGGTGATCCGGCGCGCTGCGCTGGAGGGCATGCGCAGTTACGGACAGATACAGGCAGTTTCGGCAGTCACGGGGGGCTAGGGATGCCGAGTAGAGGGCAAGAAATGGTAGCACCCCAGCGCACCCCAGCCCCCGAATCTGGCACGCCCGCAATTCGGCCGACCGGCCCGCGGCCTTCGGCCGCCCCACATCCATCCACGGCCACCCACGAGCCACCCCAAATTATCATTTACCCAAGCCCCCCTTTTGCTCGGGCCCGGGCCCGACCGTTTTGAACCCCGTTTGAACGTCCCAAGTGCCAAATATCTCCGCCCTGGCACCAGCTAGACAACCGCCACCACTGCCGGCCGACCCCATTTGCGCGCGCTCGGGGTCACGGACTGGCGCGGCCACGCGCGCGGTGCCGCACAACCGCTCGCGCCGCACACCCACTCGCCTGCGGCACCCGACGCGCTGTCGCGTCGCCAGTTAGGGTAGCTTGGACCTGTGCCCCCAGGCCATTGGAGGCGCTGTCCCCGGGATATTTCCCCGCTCTGGGGCCCCGTCTGTGCCTGCACGCTGTTGCCCGCGCGTGCCCGCGTTTTTCAACCGCCACCACCACCGCAGCCGCAATATCGCCACGGGCGATACCCCCGAGCTGCCGCCACCATGCCGCCCCCCCGCCCGCCCATCCTAGTCACTTCCCGCTCGCCACCGAGCGAGCGCGGGCGGGCGGCTGGTCTAGCTTCATGGGGCTTGCTCGGCCGCCTACCCCGGCCCACCTGGCCACCCCCGCTGCTCGGACCGCGGCCTCCGGTCGGCCTCACCCGCACGCACGGAGAGCCGCACCGCCCGGCTCCCGCTCCTTCCGCGCCTGGCCGCGGCGTCCGGCCTCGCTGCTGCTTTTTCTTTCCCCCCCCCCCCCCTTTCCGCACCCCCCCGCTCCCACGGTGCCGCGTCCTCGTTCTCCCCCCCACTGCGCCTGCGTCACCAACAGTGCCTCCCCCTTGACCTCCCCCTCCGCCCTCCCATGTCTCACTCTCCTGCAGCAATGGCGCCTGGCGGTCTCTTTTTGGCCGCCCGTCACCCTACCATCCTCGCTGCCCGCCGGGTTTTCTCACTCGTCGGGTCGGACGCCGCGTCTCCCGCGGACTTGCGTGGGCACCTACTCCGCTCCTGGACCCTGCGGCTCAAGATGTTTGAGAGTAAGGACGCCGCCGACGTGTGGGCGGCGGAGGGCGCCGACGCTGCTGCGTCAATAACCTCCCTGGCGCTACCCGCTCCCTCCCCCCATTCTTTTGAGGAGGGCTCCCTTTTGCGGACGGTCTCCGCGGCGGGGGAGGCCATGTACGACCTGGCAGACTGCTCGAGCGCGTCGTCCTTCTTCGTCGCCGTCGGAAAGTCCACGCATTCGGCGGGGGTCCGGGCTCAGGGGGTCGCGCTCACACCAGAGCGGGTCCGAGACCATCCCCCCGACGTGCGCAAGCGGCGCCGACTGGAGGCGGTGGCGCACGGCGCGACCGCAGTCACCCACTCGTGCGCGACTGTAGACCTGCCGCCGACGGCTCCCACCGGCCCAAGCGCGTCGCGGCGCGCCCCACTTCCCTCTTTGCCCGTTGTCGGTCAAGCGGTGTCGTTGGGCAAGCGCGGCCCGCCGCGGCGCCTGGTGTCTTGGTCCTACTCCGGAACGGGCGGCACGACCAGAGGCGGCAAGGACGACGACCGCTCGCCCCTGCTGCACGTCGCTACCCCCCCCGCCGACGTCGTCGCGCCGGTCGGCATGAGCAGCGACACGCTGCGCACGTTTGAGCTCCTGGCGGGTGGCACCAGCGTCTTTTTAACCGGGCCACCCGGGTGCGGCAAGACCTACATGACCAACGAGGTCATCGGCGCCTTGCGCGACGCTGGGCTGGTGGTCGCTGCCTGCGGCAGCTCGGGGGTGGCGGCGGCGCTGGTGGGCGGCATCACCGTGCACTCGTGGGCTGGTTTCTGCAACGGGGACGCCGACGTGGCGTCCCCGCTGGACGTAGTATTGCGCAAGGTCATCCCGTTGTCGGCCAAGGTGCGCATGTGTGCCGCCATGGCTTTGGTCGTGGACGAGGTTGGCACGCTGTCTGCCGCTTTCCTCGCGCGGCTCGACCTGGTGCTACGCGCGGTTCGTCGCCGGGCTTCGCCGTTTGGCGGGCTGACGGTCTTGTTCGTCGGGGACTTCTTGCAGCTCGCGCCCCCTAAGGGGCAGTACCCATTTTTGAGTGACGTCTGGGGGCTCCTTTTTTCCGACCGAGCCGTTGTGTTGGCGACGCACTGGCGGCACGTGCGAGACGACAACCTGCTGGGGCTCCTTTTGCGTTTGCGTGTGGGCGCCCACACGAGCGCCGACGTGGCGGTGCTGGCATCCCGGCGGTCGCTGTACCCTCCACCCCGTGCTCTGTGGCTTTTTTGCCACATCCAGGACGTGCTTGCCAAGAACATGGACGAGCTGCAGCGCCTACCCGGCAAGCTGGTCAAGTTTCAGGCGACGGACCAGGCGATGGCCTCCTACCTGACGGGACCGAAGGCGTCGGCGCTGCTGGACTCGACCGTCAAGTACGTGCGCGTGTTGTGTTTGAGGGTGGGGGCGATGGTGGCCGTGCCGACTGGGTGTCTGGCTACGCAAGGGGTTCCTTGTGGCTCGCGTGGCGTTGTGGTTTCTTTTTATCAGGTGGGTGCCCTCGTGTTTCCGCGGGTGTGCTTCTCTTTGGCTTGTGGGGGCACCAAGACTGTGGTTGTGTTGCCCGCAACAGCCCACGCCGTCGCGTTGGACGGCTGGAGCAAGGCGGCAATGCGGACGCAGGTGCCTCTGGTTCTTGCGTGGGCGGCTACAATCCACGCCGCCCAAGGCTGGACGCTACCAGAGGTGGCGGTGGACCTGAGCAAGGCCTTTGCCGCGGGCCAAGCTCTCTCTGGTCTTTCTCGCACCCCCACTCTCGAGGGCCTCCACCTCGTCGGGTTTGACGAGTCCAAGATCATAGTAGACAGCGCCGCTCTTGCTTTCCATGAGGGCCTACATGCGTACGAATAAACGTTATCGTCTTTTCTATTTTCTGCTTCTCTTGTCTGAGTCCGTCGACCGCGGCTCCCTTTGTTGTTGGGTGGCCATGTGCCGTGCCAAGTCCGAGAATCTAACCCGCGATTCCCTCTCCTGAAATTGTTGATTGATCTGAACACAAGCTTGCTATCCGGAGTTGTACAACTCACATAAGTTTTGTTAAGTGCAAAACGCCTGTGTCACCCCGGATACGCTCGAATGTCTGGGCGACGTTCGTGTCTGGGCGGGGATATCTGGCGCGCACGTCAGGCGCGCTTTTCAGCCAACCAGACAGCCCGGGATCCCGACCACCAGACAGCCGTCGAGAGGCCACCGGCACCTGCATCGCCTGTGCGGGCCATCTGCCCACATGCGATCCGCCTCCCCTCTCCCGCGCAAAGACTGCCAGCTGCCAGCGTCGCCTGCATCTGCTTCCCGTACCCCCGCCGTCCCAACGGCACACAACGACCCCTCCGTACCCTTTTGTTTGCTGCGCGCTGCTTGGTGCTTGCGCTTCCCCCCCCTTGCCCCCTGCTCGGTGACTTCGCTCTTCCCCCCTGCCTGCGCGCCCCACCGTTGGACCCATTGACGAGGCCTCCGCCGTCGCCGGCATGGTCCCGCCGGCGCTCCCCAACCGCTCGCCACCGCCTTTGCCAGCTGCAATGGAGGCAAGGCTTCACACGCTGGGGGCGTCGGTCGCATCTGCCGCGGCGCCGTCGTCATCGACGACTGCTCCAGTGTCCACGGCTTGCGCGACGACGGCGGCCACCAGGCCGCCGCCCCTGTCGCCACTGATGCAGCAGCTGCTGCTGCGCGACATCACCAACGTGGAGGAGGCGGAAGAGGACGATGCGACGCTGCAGCGGCTGGCGACCGTCGAGGAGGGGCGCGGTGTGCCGCGGCAGCGGCGGTCGTCGCCGGCGCCCACCATCGAGCCGCCGTTCACCTTTGCACCCCTCCCCGCGCTGGATGCCCTTAAGGCGTATCGCTTGCGGTTTGTGAGCATGTGGATGCTGCGCATCGTCAGCACCTGGCCGCAGACGGCGTCCACCGCCAAGCGCCGCCGTCTCAACTCACTGGGCATCGACTGCTCCAGAGCCGGCAACAAGGCGGCCATCGGCACCAACGCCATCGTTAAGACATGGGCGTCGCGCATCCGCACGGCGTGCGCCTTCGCAAACTTTGTCGGGGAGGTGCTTTGCGTGCGGCCGGGCGAGCCGAGGCCGTCCAACGAGGAGATCGACCGCGGCGTGCAGAAGTTCTTCCGCTGCATGACGGCCGGCACGCACCAGGTCATTACGCTCTTCCTCAAGAGCCGCCGCCTGGGCTACAAGGTCGCCGGCGGGAAGAAGGGCATCTCAGCAGTCACCCTGAAGGACTACACGTCTGGGCTGACGTTCCTCTTCGGCGCCGCGAAGGTGGACGGGCACGGCGGCAGAGAGAAGGTCGTCGTGGACTGTGCTGGCACGGCGTCGCCGTGGGGGCTGAAGGGCATCAACGAGCTCAAGGCCGAGCGGAAGGTGCGCGTGGACGCCGGCACGCATATTGGCAACCCCATGTCGACGGACGACCTCAAGGACTTCCGAGGGGCCACCCAGAAGGACGCGAGGCACAACGGCGAGCACTCCCTGAGCTCGGCGCCGGTGACGCCCGCTGTGATGGAGGCGCTCCACAACGAGCTTGTAGTGAAGCACGTGCCCGACATGGGCGCCACGGAGAACAGCGTGGAGCAGACGATGAGGAGCACGCTTGCCTCCTCAGCCCCCTCCGGCGGAGGCGATGCCGTCACGCCGCCGTCTGTCGTGCAGGCCGACCTCCTGACGTACATCTTCTACGTCTTTGCGTTCGTCACGATCGCCCGGCCTGTCTCGCTGATCAACCTTGCATTCAGCGACATTTCCTTCCCCGACCTGATGCTGGCCAACGAGCAAGAGTTCTTCAACAGGTACGTTGGACAGTGACGCAGCGGTGCTCCTAATTGGTTTGTATTGCGGGGGGGCCATGTGATGAGCTGTTCTCTTCTGTACAGTTGCTGACGTATTTTGCGCTTTGCTTTTTCCCAGTGCCTCTTCTTTATCGTTTGCCATACATCCCCTGGTGCAGGCACAAGCACTTCCGGTTCGTCAACATGCAGCTGCGCATCGTCAAGACCGGGACTAGCACGGTGGACGTGATGACCGTGCGGCTATTCAGCTACTTCTCGTCCGTCACGGCCCAGGACGTGGAGGAGCTCGGGTCGGACGCGCACGCGCAGTGCCCGAGTGAGCACCTGAACGTGCCGCAGCTCTTCATGGCGCTGCTGCTGTTTGCGTGCTCGGCGCCTGGGGTCGGGGTGGACATGGGGATGCTGCACGACCAGCCGCTCTTCCCGAGCCTGCTGGCTCGCAGCGTTTCGGGCGCCGTCTCGTTCTTCAAGCGCCGCTCCGAGACGGAGATCAACGCCCGCTTGATTTCGGACTTGGGCCGCATTGGTATGGCGTTGATGAACGGAGAGCGGGCGTGCCGCATGTACGGCTTTCGTCGCGGGGGGGCGCAGTTCTTGCTAGACCTCACTGGCAAGTTTGAGCAAGTGATGCGGTTGGGTGGCTGGACCGTAACCTCAAGCTCCATCCTGTCCTACCTGACGGCAATGAACGGCCGGGGCACTTTGCGGTCGACCCTTCGGTCGTTCCGCCGCGACGAGGTGACGCAGATTGTCGCCCAGTTGGCGTCTACCTACAGCCGCTGGACCGTCGGGGTGGTGAAGGGGGTAGTGCAGCGGGCGATGGGCGAGACGGGGGAGGTTGACCACGCCACCCTTGTTGCCATAGAAGAGGAGAACGTGAAAGTTTTGTGCACCTTATTGACCGAGTGTGTGTTGGAACTGAGGAACGGCAAAGAAGACGACAATGGTAGGGAGGACGAGTCGGTAGAGGAGGACTTTGGGGAGGATGGCGAGCCTGAGGGTGAGGACGAAGAAGACGAGACGGACAGCGAGTAAGACAAAGCGATTCTTTATTGTTGACGCGATGACTGAGAACGGCAGCGAGCCAACTGGCCTCCGCGAAGGAAGCGCCACCAGCCCGGGCACTGTGGTCAGCGACCGCGGCGACGCTCGCCTCCACTACCGGCCTAACGTCTATCCCCGGTGGGGACAAACACCACAAACCCCGCCGCAGCCCCGTACTCCTGGACGCCATTCATTGATTCGGGGGCGGCGGCGACGAGCGCCACCAGTGCCGCCGCCATCTCGTGCCGCCGATCGTGGCTCGCGGGGCAGAGGAGACGAGCGCCACCAGCGCCGCCGCCACCCCTTTCCGTCTGTTGTTTCTCGCGGGGTGGCGGCGCCGCGCTCAACTGGTACTGCCGCCGCACCTTACCGCCGGTAATTCCGCGAGGAGCGGCGGCGACAAGCACCACCAGCGCCGCCGCCGCGCCTTGCCGTAAGTCGCTGCTTCTTCGGCGGCGGAGACGAGTACCACCAGCGCCGCCACATCCCCTGGCCGCACGTCCGTGCTCGTGGCGCGGCGGAGAAGACCACCACCGGCGCCGCCGCCAGCCCTTGCCGCCGGTCGCTGCCTCTTGAGTGGCAGCGACAAGCGCCACTAGCACAACCACGGCCCCTTGCGGCCGGTCTTCAATACCGGAGCGGCGTCGACGAGCACTACCAGCGCCGCCGACGCCCCGTGCTGCCGCTCGTTGCCCTGTGAGCGGCGGCGACGAGCACGACGAGTGCCGCCGCCGCCCCTTGCCACCGGTCGTTTCTCGCCCGGAGGCGGCGACGAGCGCCATCAGCGCCGCCATCGCCCCTGGCCGCCGATGGTTGCATGCGAGGCGGCGGCGACAAAAGCCTGCGGAGCCACAGCTGCTCTTTCCACTATGCCTTGCCGTGGTCGGCGGCGGCGACTAGCGACACCGCCGCCGCCGCCACCCCGTGCCGCTGCTCGTCGTTGGCGGGGCTATGGAGGTGAGCATCACGGGCGTCGCGGCCACCACTTGCGGCGGATCTTCGCGTGTTGGGCGACGGCAACGAGCACCACCAACCCCTCCGCCACTACTTGCGGACGGTGATTGCCTCGTGGCCGGCGGCGACGCGCCCCACGAGTGTCGTTCAAGGCGGCGGGGCGGTGACAAGCGCCACCTGCGCCACCGCCGCCCGTCGAGGCGGGTCATTCCTCGCGGGGCGGCCGCACCGAGCGCCACTAGTGCCGCCGCCGTCGCTTACCGCCGGCCGTGGCGTCGTGGGCAGAGGTGAAAAGCGCCACCGGAGCCGCCGCCGCCGCGTGCCGCCGAGTTTCTCTTGCGGGGCCGAGGCGACGTGCCCAACCAGCGCCGTCGCCGCCGCCCCTGACAGTCGGTTTTGCCATAGCAGGCGGCGGCGACCAGCGGCACCGCTCCGCCGCCGCCCCCTTGCTGCCGGTCGTTGCTTGCGGGGAAACGCACACGGGCGCCACGGGCGTCGCCGCCACCCCTTCCGGCTGATCGTCGCGTGCGCGTCGGCGGCGACCCGCGCCACCAAACCCGCCGCCGCCCCTTGCCGCCGGTAGACGCTTGTTGGGAGGCGGCGACGTGCGCCACCAGCGCCGCCGCCGCCCTTAGCCGCCGTTGGTCGCTTGCGGGGCAGCGGGGACGAACGGCACCAGCGCCGCCGCCGCCCCTGGCCGTCGAAGCTGCCGTGGTTGGCGGCGGCGACCAGCGGCACTGCCGCCAACGCTGCCTCTTGCTCTCGGTCATGGCGGGCGGGGAGATGGCCAAGAGCGCCACGAACCTGCCACACGCCCTTTCCTCGATTTGGCCTGCCAAGCTCACATGTGTAAGATTCTTGATGATTTATTGATTGTGCCGGATGAGGCGAGGCTGAAGGGACTGACGGTCCACCAGTCCACCTCACCCTCACTTGATTTCGCTGATCTCATGGAGTTAATGATGGAAGCACCGGGTCGCTGTGAAGCCCATGACAACAAGTATCGCCACACTCGGCCACGGACGCGGCTGTTTCTCGTGCGGCAAGCAGCTATGTACGATACAGGAGGCTTGTTACTCTCGCCCTCCCGTCCCAACGCAGGGACTAGAATAGCTTCTTGTGTTCTGCACGCGGTGGCATGGTGGCGCTAGCGCTGCACGCCACACAGTTTCGGGGCGACAGGGTGGCGAGTAGGTACGGCAGCCGCTCTGCGCCGCCACCCATCGGCCGCCTACCCCTACGGAAAACATAAAGTTGCATGCAAGGCAGGTACCCGTCCATGGATATTGACATAACAGCACAACTACACATACTTTAGTCTGATGTTTTTCTGGGCTTCTGCCAGCAGCTCCTTGAATGGCGATACAGACAGCATGTGCTCTACAGTCTGGGCCTGAGCTGTTCGCCCGACCCTTGCATGCAGCACGGCGCGCAGGGTGTTCGACCTTGCCTTGGTCGGCAGCCTGATGCCATGGTTGGGAGGCAAGCCAAGCGCGTCGGCCTCGCGGATAAGGGCGGCGGTGAGCATGACGCACTTGCCGGCGTCGATGCTGACGCTCTGCATGTGCTCGAACGTCGCCTGCGCCGGTGGCTTGAACAGCCCCGGCAAGACGCTGTACAACCAGAAGAGCTCCTTCAAGTAGCGGTTGGCCTTATTCTTGATGATGCTCTTCATCTTCTCCGTCTTCTTGGAGTTGACCACCCCGACCTTGCCGCCGTCGCGCACCGCCGCCTTCGTCCTCTCGACGCCCTCCTCGTACAGCTGGTTGCACGCGAAGGAGCCAAAGAGCCCCTGGTGGTCGACGGAGACGTGGCAGAGCCGCAGCATGTCCGTCAGCTGGAGGAAGAGCGGCTTGGCGTCCATCCGCTTCGTCATCATCTCGACCGGAAGCGTCCAGTCGTGCACGAGCGGGCAGTAGAACGAGGCGACGGCACCAGACGGAGCAGCGGCGACGGGAGAGACGGAGGAGACAACAGGCGCATCGCGAGTAGCCATCCGCCCCGACCCGACCGTCACGAGCCCGCCCGTCCTTCGGGCCTGCCGCATTGACACCGCCCTTGACGCCGGGGGCGCCGTAGCGTCGCTCGCCGCAACGTCGCCAGCTCCCACCTTGTTCAGCGCCACAAACACGGCGTCAGCTCGGACGTTGGCTGCAGCCTGGGACTGCGCATGCGCCTCGAGCCGCCGCGACACGCCCTCGATGGCGCCGTGCACGGCAGCCACTTGGTCGGCCGTGGCTACGGTCGACAGCTTCTTGCTCACCTCTGCGTCCTCCTCGGCCATGGCCTCGACCATCTTCGCCGCATAGATGGTGGAGGAGCGTCGGAAGCGCGAGCCACCGCTGCCGTTGTCGGGGATGGGCGACTCCCCCGCTGACGCCGCGGGACTCGGAGGTGTTGTGGGTGTCAGCGAGGACGGTGCCAGCGATGAGCACCGCTGCGGTCGGCGGAGGGACGTCGAGTGTACCGGCGGTCGGCCAGTGGGTGTGGTGAGTCGCGGAGTGGGGGAGGGAGATGGTGGGCAGGATTGTCGTGGGGCGGCGGGAGTGGAGCGGAGAGGCGGCAGGACAGCCGGTGTAGTAGACGGCGACGGGGAGGCCGCTTCGCCTCCCCCGTCGGCAACACGATGGGGGGGGAAGAGCGGCAACGGAGGAGGAGGGGGGAGGCGACCGGCGGCCGACGGGTCGGATGGACCGTCCACCCCAGCGTCTGCGGGATGGTACATGGCTGCTTGGCAGGGTAGTAGCCGCCCACGGTACTGGTCGGCTTGACCACGCACAAAAACCGCGGCAAAAAGCATGCGCGCGCCCCACACCGTCGTCGAAGACGCGTTGAAGCGGCGCAGGCTCGTCTTCAGCGACTGCACCGAGTCGGTGTCTCCAAACGTGATGGTCCGCTCCCGACAGAGGACCTGCAGCATCGACTTGGTCGCCGACGCGTCGTCCAACAGCTGCTGTGGCACGGGCGGGATGATCGAGGCCCGCGGGTTTGCAGCACGCGGCCTCTTGGAGCCCACCCAGGCTGACACCCCGGTGTGAAGCGCTGCCTCGAGGTCGCCGACTGTGGCTGCCGGCCTCTTGCGCTTTTGCGCCGCCCCTCGGGCGACCACAGCAGCCCTTCCAGCAAGCCGAGCGGCGCCAGATGCCAGCGCATCTTTGGCGCCAGCCGCGGCAGCGGCGCGCTGAGCGGGAAGAAGGACAGCGGCAGGTCCCCTAGCCGCTAGCGCAGTAGGGTTAGTGGTTGCGGCCGGCCGTTCAGCAGCGGGAGAGGGAGGCGTCGCGACGACAGCTGCCGCGGAGGAAGCAGAAGGCACCCGGGCAGGGGCAACGGCCCGCGCCGCACCAGCAACGCCGCTGGCAACAGCGGGAGCGCAAAACAAAGGGACGGGGCGCAGCACAGGAGCAGCACAAGGGGCGGGGGAGGGGCGAGAGTTGAGTGGCGGGGGGGCACCAGGTGGCGGGCAGGCAGTCGCAGGTGGCACGGCGGCAGTCCGGGGGGCGAGCGGGAACACGGAAACCCCAGTCTCGCCAGCCGACAGCGTGGCCGCCGCACGACGAGTGGCCGCCACCAATGCAGAGTCAGCCGCGTGGCGCGCGGCCGCGCCCGCCAGGGGCGCGCCAGAAGGCGGAGGGCCCATGGGGCACTGGAAGTGGGGG
>Ga0114957_1005100_pt1 | contig 11013 bp, 10 predicted proteins | sample BantaG_FD_87175 | JGI IMG/M metagenome (GOLD analysis project Ga0114957, IMG submission 87175) | Marine algal microbial communities from Bantry Bay, Ireland - BantryBay_4 metaG | ecosystem: Host-associated > Algae > Red algae > Unclassified | place: Bantry Bay, Ireland | collected 2014-11-21 | reverse complement strand
GTAGCGAACCAAAAACTCCTCCGTTACTGACCGTAAACGTGCCACCGGTCATTTCTTCAATCGATAATTTGCCATCTCGCGCCTTCTCGGCATAGTCGGCAATGGCTGCTTCCATGTTGGCCAACGACATAAATTCAGTGTTGCGTACGACCGGTACAACCAGACCACGATCTGAAGATACAGCGACACCAATATCGCAATAGCTGTGATAAACAATGTCGTCGCCATCGATTGAAGCGTTAACATCCGGGTAGCGCTTTAATGCCTCTGTCGCCGCTTTCAGGAAAATCGACATAAAACCCAGTTTAATGCCATGAGACTTTTCAAACTGGTCTTTGTACTGTTTGCGCATTTCAATAAAAGCATGCATGTTGACCTCGTTGAAGGTCGTCAGCATGGCGGTATTTTGCGTTGCATCGAGCAAACGCTCAGCGATGCGTGATCGCAATCGCGACATTGGAACGCGCCGTTCGGTTCGTTCACCGGCCACGGCGGCAGGTGCAACAGCGGCAGGTGCAGTCGATGCCTTACTTGAAGCTGCGCCTGCATTCGTCTCTACGTGTTTTTGAACATCTTCTTTACTGATTCGCCCATTCTTACCCGTGCCCTTAACATCGCCAGCCTGCAGACCATGTTCACTCAACAGTTTTCGCACTGACGGGCTGGTTTGTCCATCACCCTCACTGTCCTTGGTACTTTCTGCCGCTGCTGATGGCGGAGAAGAATCCGCTGCGGCCTTCGCGTCACCACTCGCTGCTTCACTTGTCGCACCACTTGTCGCACCACTGCCGGCTTCTATCGTGCCAATGACCTGATGCGCGGTGACCGTCGTGCCCTCAGGTTCAATGATTTTACCGAGTACACCATCTTCGGCTGCCGGTACTTCCAGCACCACCTTATCGGTTTCGATATCGACCAACACTTCGTCACGACGAACCGGATCGCCCTGGGCTTTGTGCCAGGTCACTACAAGTGCATCGGCGATGGATTCCGGCAAGGTTGGGACTTTGATTTCGCTGCTCATGAGTCGGTGTCCAAAATTATTAACGTATTAAATAAAAAGAAGCGTATGTCAGTTATTCAACTGGCTGTTTTCAACAATAGCCAACGCCTCATCTACCAGACGTTTCTGTTCGATTACATGCTGGTTGTGATATCCGCTCGCAGGCGATGCTGATGGCGCGCGACCAGCAAATTCGATGGAAATTTCTTTCGGTGTTACACGCTCGAGACGGTGGCGATTAGATCGCCACGACCCTTGGTTACGCGGCTCTTCCTGACACCAGACAAATTGCCCGGCATTCTTGTAACGAGCCACCGTCTTCAGCATTTCATCGTATGGAAACGGGTAAAGCTGTTCAAGTCTAACCAGTGCAACAGTATCAATTTTTTCTTCGCGACGACGCTCAAGGAGATCGTAGTAGACCTTTCCACTACAAAAAACCACGCGTTTGACTTTGTCAGGTGATAATCCGTCAACATCATCAATAACCGGCAGAAACTCACCGTCTGCGAGCTCTTCGAGCGAGGACACGGCAAGACGGTGTCGCAGCAAACTCTTTGGTGTCATAACAATCAATGGTCGACGCAAGGGTCTAATCATTTGGCGACGCAGCATATGATAAGCCTGTGCCGGCGTGCTCGGAATAACCACCTGCATATTGTCCTCGGCACATAGTTGCATAAAACGTTCAATACGCGCAGATGAGTGTTCTGGTCCCTGACCTTCATACCCGTGCGGCAACAACAATGTGAGTCCGCACAATCGGCCCCATTTGGTTTCACCAGAACTGATGAATTGATCAATGACAACTTGCGCACCGTTAGCAAAATCGCCGAACTGGGCTTCCCAAATGACCAGGGTATTTGGATCTGCCTGAGCATAGCCATATTCAAATGCCAGCACTGCTTCTTCAGATAGAACTGAATCGATAACGAGGAACTGCGCCTGGTTGCTGTTTATACTGCGCAGAGGCACGAGCGCTTCGCGTTTATTCTGATTGTGCAAAACCGCATGGCGATGTGCAAACGTGCCACGACCACAATCCTGACCCGACAAACGAACCGAATAACCATCGCGAAGCAGCGTTGCATATGCCATGGTTTCAGCATATCCCCAGTCGATTGGCAAAGACCCGGCTGTCATTTTGCGCCGATCTTCAATGAGTTTGTTGACACGCGAGTGCAACGCGAAGCCTTCAGGTATTGTCGTGAGCTCAGTTGCCAGTGCCTGCAATGTCGCAACCGGAACTGTGTTGTTGTAGGGTATTCGCCAGTTGGTGTTTAGAAACGGGCTCCAGTCAACGGCCAGCTCCGGCGCTGTTTCAACGCCCACTTGTACACCAGGCGCAACGTTTTCACCCGCATCGAGCTTATTGCGATATTCATCGATCATCACCTCACATTCGGCTCGATCAACCACACCTTGTTCCGTTAACTTGTCAGCATAGATTGTTCGTGTGGTTGGCAACGACTTGATGATTTTGTACATAAGTGGTTGGGTGACTGACGGTTCGTCAGTTTCGTTGTGCCCCAAACGGCGATAACACACCAAATCGATAACCACGTCCTTTTTAAAAGTCATACGAAAATCGAGTGCGAGTTGTGTGACAAACAGTACGGCTTCAGGGTCGTCGCCGTTGACGTGAAAAATGGGTGCGTTAATCATTTTCGCCACATCTGACGCATACAAGGTTGAACGAGCATCATCGGCATTGCTGGTTGTGAAGCCAATCTGGTTATTCACAATTATATGGACCGTGCCTTTAGTGGAAAAGCCACGCGAGTCAGCCATGTTGAATGTCTCCATTACAACACCCTGACCGGCAAAAGCAGCATCGCCATGAATAGCAATGGGTACAACCCAGTCACCGTCGTGATCACCATAACGATCCTGACGCGAACGTACTGAGCCTTCAACGACGGGCGATACGATCTCGAGGTGTGATGGATTAAACGCCATTGCCAAATGCATATTGCCAGTAGCCGTTTGCAGATCAGAGGAAAAGCCCTGATGGTACTTCACATCACCCGATGACAGCGACTCATCGTGTTTACCTTCAAATTCGTCGAATAACTCAGCCGGGTTTTTGCCAAGGATATTGATCAGCACGTTCAATCGACCACGGTGAGCCATGCCAATGACCATGTCCTTGACACCAGCATCGCCAGCGCGTCGAACAATCTCACTCATGATGACAATCAGGCTTTCAGCTCCTTCAAGCCCGAACCGTTTCTGCCCGACAAATCGGGAACCCAGGTGCCTCTCCAGACTTTCTCCTGCGGTAATTCGCTGCAACAACCATTTCTTAGTTTCAGCGTTCAGAACCGGAGCTGAAGCAACCGATTCGATGCGCGTTTGGAGAAAATCCTTTTGCGGTGTGTGGTCGATATACATGTACTCGTAGCCGATGCTGCTGCAATAGCATTTTTCAAGATGCGAGATAATGTCTTTCAATGGAGCGCGCTCGATGCCTTCCAACGACGGGGTGGGGAATACCGTATCGAGATCGGCTTCAGACAACCCATTCTCGCGTAAACGCACTTCCCGCACCGATGCGGTTGTAACCTGACCAAGCGGATCAGTTTTAGCAAGCTGATGACCACGAACCCGGTATGCATTTATAAGCTGGTTAACAAATATCTGTTTGAGGTCATGCGATGAGGTCTCAGCACCGGCGGCTGCGCTCGATCGAGCACCACTATTACGCGCGAGCTGATAAAAATGATCACGAATGTCTGAATGCGGAATGTCACGAGCATGGTCACCGACCATCGGTAACCGTGCGAAGTAATCGCGCCAACTGTCATCGACAGAGTTCGGATCCCTTAAATACTGCTCGTATTGGGCTTCGAGATACGCAGAGTTTGCCCCGTTATACAGGGATGTCTCTTGGCGTGCCTTCATTGTACTCATTGCATCAACCACTCTTTTTCATCGTCGAGCGACTTTATTGTGCTCATTGCTTTTTATGCCGCTTTACAAATGTGCGGGGATGTTGTCGATGACTATCTTGGTGAACTCATCGGTATTGAGTTTGCCACCGAGATCGCGCGTCGATTGCCCGTTTTCAATTGCGCCAAGCAAGCTCATTCGCAAGGCATGACCAAGATCGTATCGATCAACATGATTTAGCAACATGCCGAACGCAAGAAGAACCGCTGCCGGGTTCGCGACGTTTTTGCCTGCAATATCAGGCGCTGTACCACCAGCGGGGTCAAACATCGCAATATCGACCTGATTGTCCTCAGTGAACGAGTAGTTGCCACTGGCGCCAGTACCAAGACTGCCAACCAAACCCGAAGCCATATCAGATAAAAAATCACCATATTCATTTAACACCAGAACCACTTCATATTGAGATGGGTCCAGAATAATCTTGGCCAGCAGCGCGTCAAACAGTTCGACATGGTGTTCGACATCTTTGTTTTCTGATGCAACGCCTGCAACCACTTCTTCAAATAAGCCATCGGTTACTCGCTGAATGGTGTGTTTCGATGACGATGTGACACTGTAGTGTTCATTGTCGTAGCTCAAGCCCTTGCGCCGAGCCAGATCGAATGCAAACTTTGCGGCCTGGGCACACGGTTTGCGCTCAACCATGCGCAACGATACCGCTGCGTCTTTTCCCACCAGTTGGCCCGGGTCGTCATACGTGCCACCCGTCGCGATACGGACAATGTGCAAATTGACGTCTTCTTTAAAATTTGAATGAATGCCTTTTATTGAGATTGCCGGTCGATAGATAACGCTGAACTCACAGCGTCGACGAATTAGCGCATTCGGGCTACGTTTGCGGGTAACCGTTGGGTATTTCACCGCAAGTTTGGTCTTTCGCATCGACGCTTCGGCTTCATCGATTACCTCATCGCCTTTTGCTTCACGATTTTCAAGGCTCCAATCGACAGGAATGAACTTGAAATCGGCAGGCATCGACTCCGCCACAGCATGGACAGAGTCGGCCAGCTCGGGGCCAATCCCGTCACCCAGCAATTCGGTAATTTCTATGGTCTTCACACATGCTCCGGTACGATAAAACGAGTTGTCGCGGTTTTTTTGTATTGATAAACAAGCCGTGTCGAACCACTCACTCGTGGCGCGTTCCACGAGTCGATACGCTCAAGCCCATTGCTCTGGTCACCGTTGATAACCTGCGTCACGCACTGACATGACTTCATTCGGGTGCTTATTGGTGATGCATAAGGTACACCAATCTCACAGTACACACACATTGTATAGGGTCACTTGTTTGCACTGTTTTTGACGCGCTGCCGATGCCTCGCTGCCAAGACGTTTATTCGTGGATATCGAAGCGCTCAGGATGCGCCCAAAATCTGGCATTAAGCCACTCCGGCGCCTGTTTATAGTCACTGAGGCTGTAGGCATACCAGCGAGGCTGGAGACGTTCCGGGTGTATCACGTCCGCTTGATCGCGTTCGCTGTTAGCCCGCTTGATCTCGTCGGTATAATCCAATTTTTTAAACCCGTGGGCATAAAATCGTGCATCTTTGAGCGTACCGGGGTTAGGCGCGGCATTCGGACCATCCCTGTTTTCTGCCTTATCAGTGTGATTACCGTACTCATATTCGACCACAACCAGGCGGGGCGACAGCCGGCATGCAACACCGAGCGACACATCTGGCTCCGGCTGTTGATCGGACAGGTGCATGCACATAGCGCAATCGGCTGGATTTCGCTCAGCAGCACGACAGGCATCGGCATAAGCAGACACACTTTTTGCTTTTGCTACCTGCGGCAAACCAGCGGCCTGCGGCACAGCACTGGTTTGAAGCGCCATAGCATGACCTAACGCATCGGCTAACCTGAATACCGGCTCGCCAACCAACACAACCAGTTTAGGTGTGTTCAGCAACAGCAATTGAATCAGGCGTTGGTCATTCATCGTTTTCAATGACACCAACCATAGCCGAACAGTGCACCTGCAGACTTATCCGTTTGGGAATTTGTCTTTGTATTCAGCTAATTGTTCAGCATTGGCTTTTTGCTGAAACTGCTGCTTCCAGTCTGCGTACGGCATACCATAGACGTGCTTGCGAGCATCTTCGTACTCAATGTCCAAACCCTGCTCAGATGCCGCCTTTACAACCCACTTCGACAGGCAATTTCGGCAAAATCCGGCCAAATTCATCAAATCGATGTTCTGGACATCTGTTCGGTCTTGAAAATGCGCCACCAGGGTGCGAAATGCGGCAGCTTCTAGTGCTTGAGTGGTCTGCTCATCGATATCGTTCATAGAAATTCCCTTAGCATGTGCTTCTGTTTACACCGATTGAGCCCCATTATAATGAGACAAACGCGACAACCGGAAATTCAATGACAGGACATTTTTTTCTCGACGCTATTCTGGTACTGCTGGTTTGCGGCGTTATTGGACTGTGGTGGACCGGTATTCGCGCCAAAGAGCTGGCCACGGAGCATGCACGACTGCTGTGTCGTCGGGAGTCGGTCCAATTGCTGGATTACACGGTCGCGTTAAAGAAAATGCGGCTGGCAAGAAGCCAAACCGGGTCAGCCAGCCTGAAACGAGAATACAGTTTCGATTTCACCGCCGAGGGTCAACACCGCGATCAAGGCAGTGTGTTACTCAACGGGCACACGCTCATCAGGGTAAATTTACCCTACACGCGCGATGAAGACGGCAATCGGGTTTTCCTGAATTGATTCATCAACGGTTGCTGCTCAGGCCCAATAAATCGATGCCAAGCGACCATCGCGGCCCTAAAGGTGCCCCAGCGGCTCCTGCCAGCACTTTGCCACAGGTAGGTTGACGCGCATATATACGCTAAACTGCACGATAACCAACACAATCGGAACGTTCGCCCATGACACCCTGTCCCTGCGGTTCAGGTGACGCACTCGCCAGTTGCTGCTCACCGTTTATCGATGGCGCTAAACAGGCAGACAACGCCGAACAACTGATGCGAGCTCGCTACACCGCGCACACGCTTGCCAGCATGAAATACATCGTTGATACACATCATCCGTCGTCTCGTGGCGAAATTGATGAATCTGCAACTGAAAAGTGGGCCGCAGAATCGGAATGGCTAGGTTTGGATATTCGCGATGTGGACGATTCAGAAGAGAACACCACAAGAATAGAATTCACAGCACACTACCGTGATCCGGCAAAACAACGACATACTCATCATGAAGTGGGTGTTTTCGAGAAATACCATGGTCAGTGGTACTTTCGCGACGCTGAAATCCCGGAAATTATGCAGTATAAACGCGACAAACCAAAACAAGGACGTAACGACCCGTGCGCTTGTGGGAGCGGGAAAAAATATAAAAAATGTTGTGGTCAGAACAACTGATACTCAGACCAATCATATTAGCCTGGCGACCAGTTTTGTCGTCTTATAAAAGGCATTCACTTGGAGAACACGATGGACAAACCTTGGCTTAGTTCATACCAACAAGGCGTTCCTGCCGAAATAGACATCAATGAATACACATCTGTTGTCGATATTTTCAATACGGCAGTAACCAAATATGCAAGCAACCCATCGTTTACCAATTTCGGTAAAACCATTAGCTATGCGGAACTGGACAAATACACCCAGCAGTTTGCATCCTGGCTGCAGCATGAAGCGGGCCTGAAAAAAGGCGATCGCATTGCCATCATGATGCCGAATCTATTGCAGTATCCCATCGCTGTCTTTGGCGCATTACGAGCCGGCCTGGTTGTTGTTAACACCAACCCGTTATATACCGACCGCGAACTGGAACATCAACTAACCGATTCGGGTGCAAAAGCAATAGTGGTTGTTGAGGCATTCGCCGCAACAGTGGCCGATGTGGTCGACAAAACCGGCGTTGAGGTTGTTATCACAACCCGCTTTGGCGACATGTTGAGTTTTCCAAAATCAGCCATCATTAATTTCGTTATAAAGTACGTTAAAAAAATGGTTAAGCCGTTTAGCTTGCCAGGTTCGCATTCATTCAAAGACGTGCTTGCCAAAGGTGCAAGCCTGCCTGAGGCTAAAGCCGACATCACTCTCGACGATATTGCTTTTCTGCAATACACAGGCGGTACAACCGGTGTTGCCAAAGGCGCCATGCTCACCAACAAAAACATGGTCGCTAATATTCAACAGGCATCGGCCTGGATACAGCCATCGAACCTTGAGGAAGGTAAAGAAATTATTATTACCGCTCTGCCGCTCTACCATATATTCGCACTGACTGCGAATTGCATGACTTTCATGAAGCTGGGTGCGCTAAACGTACTTATAACAAACCCGCGTGACATGCCTGGGTTTGTAAAGGAACTGAACAAGTTTCGCTTTACCGCATTTACCGGTGTGAACACTTTGTTTAATGCCCTGATGAACACTGACGACTTTAAAGATCTGGATTTTTCCGGATTGAAGATGACACTCGGTGGTGGTATGGCGGTGCAAAAGGTGGTTGCAGATCGCTGGAAAGAAGTCACCGGTAATCCATTGATTGAAGCCTATGGATTGACCGAAACAAGCCCGGCCGCGGTAATCAATCCTATGAGCCTACAGTCCTACAATGATTCGATTGGCTTGCCGATTTCATCGACTGAAGCATCGGTGCAGAACGAAGATAACCAGTTACTGCCGTTGGGTGAAAAGGGCGAACTGTGTATTCGCGGTCCGCAGGTGATGAAAGGTTACTGGGAGCGACCTGATGCCACTGCCAGCACAATAGACAAAGACGGATGGCTGCACACCGGTGATGTTGCCGTAATGAACGAACAAGGATTCTTTAAAATAGTTGATCGCCTGAAAGACATGATTCTGGTATCCGGCTTCAATGTCTACCCCAACGAAATCGAAGCGGTTATTGCCATGATGCCGGAAGTACTCGAAGTGGGTGCCATTGGTATTCCGGATGAGCATTCGGGTGAAGTGGTAAAGGTGGTGATTGCAAAGAAAGACCAGTCGCTTACCGAGCAAGCAGTATTGGCACATTGCAAAGAGAATCTTACCGGCTATAAACGACCAAAGATGGTTCAATTCGTCGATGAACTACCCAAAACCAATGTTGGCAAGATTTTGCGACGCGAACTGCGTGAGTTGTAAAGACCACTCACAAAAGCAACTCATTGAAGCATCTTATTAAAGCAACTCTGGGGATATGAGCACAGCACTGACAACGTTAATTTCGGTCGACACTCTGGCGGCTGAAATGAGTAACCCGGCATTCACTGTAATAGACTGCCGGTTCTCGCTTGCTGATACGACGCAGGGAGAAGCAGCCTTTGCGCGAGCCCGGATTCCAACAGCACAGTACGTACACCTCGATCGGGATTTGTCGAGCAAGATTGTTAATGGCGTTACCGGACGTCACCCGCTACCCGATGCCGGTGAGTTGGAAGTGCGATTCCAGCAACTCGGCATAAATAACACCAGTCAGATTGTGGTGTACGACGATAAGGCAGGTGCGATAGCCAGTCGATTCTGGTGGTTGTCGCGCTGGCTTGGTCACGAAGCCTGTGCCGTTCTCGATGGCGGATTTGCAGCCTGGAAAAAAGCCGAATACGCATTGGAAACTCACCCACCGAAAGCACCTTTGCCAGGCCATTTTATTCGCAGGGACGCGCTTATTGCGAGCATCGAAAAACACGATGTTCTCGATCAGAACAATCTGCTGCTTGACGCCAGAGAAGCTGAACGATTCGCCGGAGAACATGAGCCAATCGATCCGGTAGCAGGACACATCCCGGGAGCTGTGAACGCACCTTTCGCCCAAAACATCAATGTTGACGGTACGTTTAAATCGAAAGAAGCTCTGCGGGCACGGTTCGAGATGCTTCTGCAGAACGCAGAATCACGCAGACTCGTTCACTATTGTGGCTCCGGGGTGACCGCTGCGCATAATATGCTGGCCATGTGCGTTGCGGGACTACCACCGGGCGTTATGTACGCAGGTTCTTTCAGCGAATGGGTTAGCCAGAATGACGAACAATATCCAGTGGCTCGCCTGGTCGACTGATAATGTCAGCGTAGTGTACTTCGCGAATACGTTCCTGCTTGCGTTCAAAAAATCGGGTGAGTGTTTCGGTCACAACGGGAAAAGCCAAGTCATCCCACGGAATATCCTGCTGACTGAACAATCCTACCGCTTCGGTTTCTTCACCAGCCGTCGCTTCGCCATTTCGCAATCGACCAAAAAACATCAAGTACACCTGCGATATTCTTGGCAAATTGTATATCGCAAATAGCCGCAAGTTATCGCACTCCGCACACGCTTCTTCACGAACTTCACGTGCAGCACCGTCAAGCGACGTTTCGCCGTTCTCCATGAAGCCTGCCGGTAGTGTCCAGTAGCCACGGCGTGGTTCAATTTCTCGCTTGCACAGCAGCACCTTGCCGTGCCATTCGAGCAAACAGCCCACAACGTTTTTAGGGTTTTCATAATGAATGTAATCACAGGCCACGCAAACAGCGCGAGGCCGGTTATCACCCGCCGGAATTTTCTGCTCTGCTGAGTTGCCACAGCGATGGCAAAACTTGTGCTCAGACATGTTTTTCTCCGATTGCACTGTCGCCGATTTGGGCTTTGAGTTCATCCGGCAACGGCGCCGACCTCATCTTTTCAGGGTCTATCCAGACAATGCGAGCGTGACCACGGGTCATTAGCTGATCGTTTACGGTGAGGGTATACGTGCTCATGAACGATGTTCTGCCAACCGAGTGTCCCGCCATGCGTACACGCGCCAGTGCGGGACACACGACGGGTTTCAGATACTCTGCGTGATTGTCGACTATTACAATGCCGTCGCTCTGAGTTGCCAGTGATGAGTCGACCAATGACTGGTACCAGCTCATACGCACAGTTTCAAAATACTGGAAATAAATGATGTTGTTAACATGACCCAGCGCATCCATATCACCCCATCGAACCGGTATCTCCATTTCATGTAATGGCACACCTTCAGGCAAATTGTTTCCGGAATCTGACATGAAATTAATGGCAACAGAACGAGGTCGTTGCCGAAGCATAGCGCAAAGTGTGGCGCT
>Ga0114957_1005099_pt1 | contig 11014 bp, 9 predicted proteins | sample BantaG_FD_87175 | JGI IMG/M metagenome (GOLD analysis project Ga0114957, IMG submission 87175) | Marine algal microbial communities from Bantry Bay, Ireland - BantryBay_4 metaG | ecosystem: Host-associated > Algae > Red algae > Unclassified | place: Bantry Bay, Ireland | collected 2014-11-21 | reverse complement strand
TAGGGTAATCGAATATAATCAAACTATTTGATTAGGGAAGAGGAAAAAAATAATCTACCCGTCTGAATCGTTCTTTTTCTTATATGTTTCACTAAATTTTCCTTATCCCGAAAGCATTCGGGACGCGTCAAATTTAGCCAAACCTATAAAAAAAATAACTTCTTCATTTGGGGTAGATTATTTTCTTCCTCTTCCCTTATTAAATTTTTATACATTAGACTTTTAAAATAAAAATGTCCACTACATTTCTAAACATGCCAAATTCATTACATAAAATTCGGATAAAGAACATAAGTAAAAATTTTGGTCGTGTATCAGAAGTGTCCTTTCCGACAGTTATCGGGATTACTTGGTTTTAGGCAATTGGGAATAATAAATTGGTCAATTTTAGGTCAGTCATTTTTTTCTCTAAGGAATCTTCAAAAACCGCGCATAGTGTCTTTGATGTACTTAGAGTGGTTTGTTACATCTGGCTTCAATACCGTGTGAGCTTTTGGCGGCATACACATTGATTCCCCCAAGGTTTTTCAGATGCTTACTCAATTGCTTTTTTGTTCTGAAATGTTTGTACCAATCTGTCAACCCGTCGTGGGTATCCAGTAGAGACCATTGATACTGGTCCTCGTCACTAAGGTTGGGGTAGGCAAAATAGTAAGAGTGTACCGGAGATATTCTACTTAACAAGGCTTGAAACGGATACACCTTTGTAGCAGCTACCGCTTTATGCAACGGGAAAAATAAGTTGGTGATTTTTTCTGTGACCCTCATTCCTTTTTCAGGAGAAAGTCGCTTGATAAAGAACCTGAATATGGCGGTTGTCTTTGTAAAATACGATAGGGTGTAGGTGTAATGGTCGATGACCAACGAGCCGCCGGGCTTTACCTGTTTGTATAGATGTTCAATTGTTTTTTCCGGGTCGGGCGTATGTTGAATGACACCCATACATACTACAAGGTCGTATTGTTGGTCTTCAAATGGAATCTCGTTAATATCTCCCTGAAAAATGCGGTGGGTATCGTTTATCGGCGTATTTATTACATTGGCATCGACGGCATCACTCAAATCAAAAGAGGTGACATAGGCACCTTCTTCCAGCAGGATTTCGGTAAACCTGCCGGCACCACACCCGGCTTCCAAAACCGAGCGACCTTTTAATTGGCTAAATAATTCGCTTCCAAAGCATCGCTCCATTCTTGTACGTGAAGCCGGAACTCCGGTATATGAGTCCAATTGGGTCAGCCTGTATTTCTTCCATTGTTCTCCAAAAGCAGAGGCATAATTCTCACCGTCAACAAATCTAGGGATGCCGTTTTTTATCGGAATATTATCATCACCTATTACAAGGCTATTGTTTTTGACCTCGTAAAATTGGTGTTGTTTTTTAGAATAATAAGGAGGAAATTTCATTGTGAATTTTTTATTTATTTAAAATATATAAATATATTTTTCAACTTAAGTGGTTGGATAAAATTACCTTTCATTTTTCAAGATGTCCAATAACTTGAACTGTTCGGTAGCATGGAGTTCTTGCCGCAGTTCGTCGGGAAAGCGTTCAGCTTTTGTCAATCGCCACCAAAGTGGTGGCAGTTTAGGTTTTTTTTGAAAACAATAACGTACCCGAACTGCCAGTGCTGCCAGTGGTGGAAAATTTTTGAATATGATATTCGATAAACCAATCAAAGCACCTTTTTGCTGCTTTTTTTCGGTGGTAAAACTTGTGTTTTGTACATTTCGCTGCAAGGCATCGGGCATTGGTTCGTCGGGGTATTTCGCAAATGAAGCGATTTGCTTCAGGCTACCTTCAAAATCATTTTTCAAGTTTTCATAGGGCAATTTCAATACATCCTCGTCGGCAAGCAGGCGATTCATTTTTCGGTAAAAGTAATAATAAAACATCGTACCCGTAATACCGGAGATGCGTCTTCGGAGTAAAGTGGTTTTTGTTCTGCCAATCATATTGATGTAAGAACGAATATAGCCGTTATATTCACGTTGAATGATGATAAATTTGACTGTCGAATATCGCTCATGCAAAGCACGCTTGAAGTTCTCAAATTCTGCGGGGTTGTGAAAAAAACCTGTATCGAGTTTTGCTGCCCAAAATTGATTGCCTTGTTTCAAGGTAAGTTGGTCGATGGTTTCAAAGAAAAATTCATAAAAATTCGCGGCGCGATTTTCTTCAAAATACGCTCTGTTGCCGTCCAATATTTTAAACACATCCGCCGGACAATAATTATTCAGAAAGTGGATATATTGAGTTAAATCATTAAAATCTCCCCAATAAGTCGCATTATCATACAAATTGACCTCACATACGCCGTAATGCAAGTCATGACGCGGACCGGTCATGCGGAAGCATTGAGAAAGGATATTGCCCAGCCAGGTAGTCCCGTTGCGATTCATACCGACAATGAGAACAGGTGTTATTCGACGAGTTCTTGAGTTGCTGAATTGTTGAGTTGTCGAATTATCGTGTTGATCTACTGATGTATTAATGTGCAGAGTTTTTGACGTTTAAGTTGAAGTCTAAGTTGAAGTTTTAAATTACGGGATTTGTTTAGGACAAATCGTTTGTTTAAAACTTCAACTTCAACTTAGGAACGTTCAAATAATAACTTCACTATTTGGACGGCTTCTTTTGCCCTTATTTTCCCCCTTGAAAACAGTCATCCCGAAAGCTTTCGGAACGCCCGTTTCCAAGAGAATCCCGATAGCTATCGGGAAAGCACAAAATAATCTCGTCGAAATGGTAAACTTATTATTTGAACGTTCCTTATGCTTAAACTTGTTTAAAAATAATGTCTTTCAATTTTTTCCCAATTCTCTTGACATCGAAAAATTGTACGGTATCAAGTGCATTTTTGACGAGTTGGCTGCGGCGATTTTCATCGTGAATAAGCGTGTCAATAGCAGCTTGTATCGCTTCTGTATTTTTGGTTTCTACGACCAAAGCACAATCGCGTTTTTTCAAGAAATCACTCAAAAATGTGTGTGGCGGACTATGTGCCAATATCGGACGATTGGAGTACAAAAGCGGTATCGTGCGTGTAGGGAATATCGTTCGATATTCAGCTTTTGTCACCCCTCCCTCAAAACCATGTGGGAGTAGCATAATATCAAGTTCGGGTAGTTTTTTCACAAATTCGCTTAGAGGAATGAAGCCGTAGCGAATGACATTTTCGCCTGTGATACCATATTGGTCGAGAAAATTGGTATTGCTTGTAAACAAGTGTAACTCGTAGTCAGGATTGGCAATGATGTGTTTGAATAAGCGAATGGAAGCATCCATACACGATTCATTGAGACTGCCCGAAAACATAAATTTTATCTTTCCTTGTGGCGGTGGTGGCGCTTGATATTCAACCTTTGGAATGACAAATCCATGCTCTAAGGGTTCGAACTCCAAGTGAGGGTAAACCTCCCGGTAGTAGTCCCTCATTCCCTCACTCATTACAAAATTGACCTTTGCATGGTCGAAAGCTGCGGGTTGCCATCGTTTTGCCAACTTCAACCAGTACCCCTGTCGGTTGTCAAGATAGGTATTGTGAAACCAAGTGTAAAAGGGTAAATCCAATTGCTTGCTCACATTATACGCCGCTCGCATCACAAATTCATCAGGAAAAACAGAAAGAATACGTGTACATTTTTCCTCTTGTGCGATACGCTTGATATGACGCTCTACACGTTTCATACCGAGCAAACGACGCCATTTATTGGTGCGACCTTTAGGGGGGAGTATTGGGTTAATATGATATAATTTTGGTAGGTGCGGAGGCCATTGTTGGTCATCGTTTAACAAATGTGGACGACCAACAACGATGGCTTCTTCCTTCGAAAAATATTCGACCAGATTATTCAGTATCGCTATCGTACCGCCCGTGCCGGGAAATACCCAAGCGGTAACTATCATGACTTTTTCTTTTTTCAATGTTTAAATGTTTGAATGATGAAATGGATGATTTTTGATTGAATCATTTTTGATTTTTGATTGAATAAAAATTCGCTATACGAATTCATTATGATAATCAAAAATCACTGAATCTAAAATCAAAAATCACGCATTAACGGCTCTTTTTGACATTTCTGCATGAATTTGCTCTAAAATGTCTTTCAAATCGTATTTCCAGTCCCATTCAGGATAATGTTTTTTGAATTTGGAGACATCACTAATCCACCAGATATGATCACCGATGCGATTATCTTCCGAATAGCTGTAGTTCATTTTATTGCCGCTAATCATTTCGCACATTTGAATGGCTTCTTGCATAGAGCAATTGGAATGGCGTCCGCCACCTGCATTATAGGCTTCGCCTTGACGCGGGTTTTGGTAGAAATTCCAAAACATATTCACCAAATCATAGCTGTGAATGTTGTCGCGTACTTGTTTGCCTTTATACCCAAAAATGGTGTAGTGGTCGCCCGTAATCGCGCATTTCATCAGGTAAGAAAGGAAGCCATGCAGTTGTGTACCGGAGTGGTTTGGTCCGGTAAGGCAGCCGCCGCGAAATACGCCGACATTCATACCGAAGTAACGTCCGTACTCCTGCGCCATGACATCTGCAGCTACTTTGGATGCGCCAAAAAGGGAGTGTTTGCAGTGGTCGATGCTCATTTCTTCATCAATACCATGCTCGTAATATTTGTGGTCTTCGGAGATTTCCCAACGGGTATCCAGTTCTACCAAAGGCAATCTATTTGGGGAGTCGCCATAAACTTTATTGGTCGAAGTGAAGATGAAAACAGCTTCGGGACAAACGAGGCGTGTGGCTTCGAGTAGGTTCATCGTGCCGTTGGCATTGACCGTAAAATCGGTAATCGGTTCTTTGGCTGCCCAATCGTGGCTGGGTTGTGCGGCGGTGTGTACGATGAGTTTGATGTCGGTGCCATAATCACGGAATATTTTTTCCATGAGGCTAAAATCCCTAATATCCGCTTCGAGATGGCGGTAGTTGGGTACTTCTTCTTCGAGTCGGCGTCTGTTCCAATCTACGGAGGCATTGTCTCCGAAAAAATACGCTCGCATATTATTATCAATACCAACTACTTGGTCGAATTTGTCCGCTAAAAAACGTACGGACTGACTGCCGATGAGTCCGGCCGAACCGGTTACAATTGCTATGTTCATGTGTTGTCGTATTGTTGTGTTGTTGTGTTGTCGTGTTGTCGTGTTTTTTACAAAAACAATTAAACACAGATAATCAATCAAACAATCACTTACTTCTTATATTTTCCCATAAAAATAGACATCTTTCGTATGCCCATTGAATATCGCTTCTTTTGACCCAAAAAAGCTCAATAAGTCTCTCTGCGAATGTTTTTTTATAGTAATACCAAAATACGACTGCGCCTATTGTGTACCCAATCGCAGCTGCAATGGCTGCGCCAAGTATGCCCATTCGAGGGATAAGCGTGAGGTACAAAATAATGCTCACAATGGAGCTGATAATTTGTACTTTGTTTGTCACAGCGATATGTCCCGATGCTGTAAATAATTTGGACAATAGCTTGGTACTGACCATAATAAACGTACCGGGCAAGAGTACCAAAAAGGGCAAAATGGCACCGCTAAAATCGTTGCCATACACAAATGGAATGATATGTGGACCAACCAGCGCTGCAAAGAGTGTGCAAAGCAACAAAAAACTCAGCAGAATACGGTGTGTTTTTTTGACTAATTCAAGATTTGCCGCTTGGTTGCTGTCGCCTGCTACGCGATTATAAATTACTTGACCGAGTGCCATTGGAAGTATCCAGATTAATTCGGAAAGCATGACGGCGATGCTATAATTGCCCAATGCTTCTGCACTGGCTGCGGCTCCAAGTATGAGTTGGTCGATACGGGTATTGGCATTGACAGACAATTGGCCAAACCAACCTTTGAAGCCGTAAGCGTAGCTTTTTTTGATAAAATCTTTATCGAGTCTAAGTTTTGGGCGGTATTTTTTCCAGATATTAAATAGGACAACAAGCAATAAGATACCACTCCCTGCAAGCAAGCCTACTGCGCCCCCCAATATTTTTTCCGAAAAAAAAATAATCATCACAATGACCATGAAGGGGATGATTATTTTGCGGAGGATTTGTGTGATGTTATCTAAGGTAAACCACGAATCAGCAACTATATTTTTGAGGGAAAAACGAAGCAATGTGTTGCTATAAATCAAAACAATAACAATCGCTATGATTTGTGGGGAAATTTGCTGTCCTGTTTTTCCTAATTTATCAAAATACCATAATACCAATATGATAGCTGCTACGAGTGTGCCTTGTGCGAGACTGATAAGTGCATTGGTAAAGCTGATATTTTTGACAGAAAACTGTCGTCTGCTAATTTCGTACACCGCCCCCGCCGGATAACCGAAGGATAATATCGGTATAAAAAATGACGATAACAGCACAATATACGCATAGACTCCACGCCCTTCTACGCCTAATATCCGCGCGATAATGACGGAGGAGATGATACCCAAGGGAATGAGTATCGCTTGGGTGATTATATTTTGGGTAGCGTATTGGGTGGAGGACATATTTGTGGTTTCAGAAATATCAAATATTTTGTAAGAATTTTTCTAAATCATTGACATAAGGTTGGACATCATATTTTTCATGTAGTATTTGGGCGGCATTTTTGGCGAGATGGCTTCGTAGTTCGGGATTTTTTGCTAATCTTATAATCGCGTTGCTGATGGCTTGTATGTCTTCGGATGGTGCTAAAATGCCGGTGTTTTCATCAATGATAGCTTCCGAGACTCCACCGACATCAGTAGCAATGACGGGGGTTTTGAGTTTCATGGCTTCCAAAATACTTAAAGGCAGACATTCATCGCGTGAGCAGAGTATAAAAATATCTGATGCTGTGATGTAATCGTACACGTTGTTGCGATGTCCGAGAAAATGTATTTTATTTGCCAATTGGTTGTCCTCAATGATTTGTTGGATGGTACTTGCTGTAGAGAGGTTTTTATTGACATTGCCCACCCATAATAATCTGATATTCGGATATTGCTTGAGTGCAAGGGCAAAGGCTCTGAACAATACGTCCGGTCCTTTTCGGAAGTGAAAATTGCCTATACAGGCTATGAGTATCTCCTCCGAGGATTGCTTGTATTGGTTGGAAATATTTTTAACTTCTATGGAGTTGGCAGTTATTTTTTGAGGATTGACGGATTCGGGAAAATAGTGTACTTTGGAGGTATCTATTTGATATTGTTGGATTAACACTTGTTTGCAAGCACATGAGCAAGCTACATAGTAATCGGGAATTTGCTTCGTGATTCGTTGGCGTTGAGAGTTGACTTTTTTGGGTTGTCCGTTTTTATCGTAGCCTTGTTGTGTCAGCCCCTCACCGACTCCGTGTAAATGGCAGATAACGGTAGATTGTGCTGCTTTTGACCATTCTAATACTTGCGTGTTTCCATTGGTATTAAAATAAATAATATGAGGGCGAATATGATTGAGTAAGCCTTGATAGGTCTTATGCCTGATACGAGTGTTGGTCGTCCAAGTTGTCCTTCCTCTGAATAGTTTAAGTTCTTTTTTAATGGGTAGGTAATGCAACTGAATATCAAGTTGAGAGAGTTCCTCAATGGCTTCTCCTTTTTTGCCGTCTATCAATAAGTGTACTTCAAATTTATTTCTATCCATTAATCGGATGATATCCCAAAGTACCCTGACTGCGCCGGCGTAGTTAGATTTTCGGGAGACGAAGAGTATTCGTTTTCGGTCAGCCATGTTTTGTTTTTATATCTTTGTATAATTGTAATAGTTCCTTTGCAACCTGTCGTTTGGGCGAAGTGTTTTTTTTAATAATTTTACCGGAGTTAAATTGTTCGCTGATGTCATCCTCTCCCCAACCTTTTGCATTAAGATTTTTTTGATATTCTGTGTGGATGCTTTCGTAAGCATAATTTATAAATTGGAGCAAGTTGCCGAGTACAACTTCGGGCTTGTCAACAATATCTTGATAGAAAACAATGCGGGAGTTATATTGAGGGTTTTGATGAAAGTTAAGCATGTTTTTGAAGGTCGTATGGATGTAATTATCAATCTTTTGAGCGGGTTCGTTTCTTCCTAAATCTGACATCATATTTTGGATGGATTGAAATATCTCATCCGGATGCCTGAATAATAGTATATACATTGAATTGCGAAAAGGATGTACAACGGGATAGGTTTGGAAATCCTTGAGGCTGGCGGGTTTTTTTGCAATGACATATCCTTTGTTTCTTTTTTGGAATATTTTGAAATAGCTCAAATTTTTATCTCCCTGATTATACACATTAATTTCCTTGTAATAGGGAATATCCATATTTTCTAAGAGGAGGGATTTGAGTAAGGTAGAGCCACTTCGCATGGTCGAAAAAATGTACACAATCTCTATTTTTTCGCCAAAAAAATAAGCAAGTTTGCCCTGTATTTGATGTATCATTTTACGTGAAATAAGCATAATAAATCAGAACGGAAAGCATCCCTGTGATGAGTGCTTTCTCTCTAAATCCACCCCAGTAATAGGTATAGATAGCAAAGTTTAATAGTTGCACAAAAATCAATAACATAAAAATCCAAACCGTATCCATACCTGTGGCAAATATGATTCCCAAACCAATCAGCCGGATACTATTGACAATAATCGCACGATTGATGACTAATTTAGAATTGCCTTTGGCAACGAAATGATTATTGATAAAAGCATTGGCACCAAACAAAAATGCTATCGGACAGGCATACCCCAAAAAGTAGTAGTAATCCGACCATTGACCACCGAATATGAGGTTAATAATTTGACGGTCAAAAACAGTCAGTATTAAACATCCCACAAAGAGCATACTCGTGGAGATTAAAAATAATACGCGCTCTTGTTGTTGTTTGATATTGGACTGAACGAGTAGCGAAAAATTGACTCGATTGATGATGCCCGATACCGTTTTGGCGGTATCATCGAAAAATTCATAAACTTGGTGTATGCACCAGCCTCCGTTCCCAAACTGAATAGGTTGAACAAAAATTTGTCCGCAATATTGGATACCTGATAGACCAACTGATTTTTGATGCTGAATATCAAATACTTACGATGTGTGTACAAAACGGATGTTTTAGCTAATAAATTAGTGGGTTTTTGATATTGTGGCAGATATTTGTTTCCATCTTTTTCAATGCCCAACTGTCGTCTGTATAACAGACAAGATATACATTCAAATATAAACGAATACAATATCAGAACACTAATGCCCGCAAAGTCGAAGACCAACAACACAAATAAACCAATCATCATAGCAAGCAAACTGCTCAAGATATTAACCTTTGCACGGCTTTTGAAATCCCCGTCCCTATCAATAATGCCATTGGGCAATCCCTTCAAACCCCTCAAGACCAAAATAATCGGAAACAACCAAGCCGCCATACCGATAAAATTAACATCAAATATCCAAAAAACCGCATGTACCAAGCCAAAAACGCCCATAAGCACAAAGGCTAAAAGCAAGACCGCACTATCATATTCCGTGAGTTGCTGTTGTACTTTGACTTGATAGTAGGCGATGTTTTTGGGAAAAATAGAAGTCAGTGGAATGGACAACAATAAAAGTACACTCTGTGAAATGAAATATCTCGAAAAATCATCCGGTGTATAATGTCGCGCCAGATATATCGAAAAAATAGGCAGAATGAGCAGACCGTTCAGTTGGAGAATGCCTGACCATTTAATCTTATGGAGGATGGATTTGTTGTTACTCATACTATTTTGTGCCATAAAGCAACAAACAGAGTTCCGCTCCTTTCTTGGTTTGTAGAAGCGGATAGTTTTGAGTTCGTTTGTGTGTTTGGTGGGTGTTAATATAATCTTTCAACGACCTTTGATGATTTAGAGATGTTTCATTAACCACCAACCAATATGGATTGTAAGGAATACATTTTAATTGTTGGAAACCTATTTCTTTGCAAATTTTCAAATAAAAATCCGCTTGGTTTGTCGTGCGAACCATCCCGCTTGATTTCTTTTTTTTATTCATCCCTAACAAGGTCTTGATATAATATTTAGGAATTGAAATAGGGTGATATTTCATCCGCGCTTTGATGGAATAACTGAATGGCTGCATCGGAACAATAGGCATAAAAACCATCCCGCCGGGCTTTAGCAAGCGGTACGTTTCGCGGAGTGTGGGTGCGGGGTCTTCAAAATGTTCGAGCAAACCGATATTATATATACAGTCGTAGGCTTCACTTTCCAACTTAGTGTTTTCGCAATCTGCAATCACCATTTTGGCAGGTTTCAAGCCCATGCGTTTGAAATTTTCTCTTGCCAAATCAAAACCTGCTTTCGACAAATCGACCATCGTAATATCCTCATATCCGGCATCGGCAAGATACATTGAGGTCGTACCTTTTCCCGCACCGAGTTCAAGAAATCGGGTATAATTTTTCCCTTTTATTAATTCACTCAAATCCTCAAAATAACACTTTTGCCAAAACTCATAAATCGTCTTTGGCGTATCTCTCGTAAATTGGCAAAAGATTTCACGCTTTTGCCCGCCTTCCATATTTTTATCCCAAATCGCATCCCACTCTTGATGACTCCCTTTTATTTTTTCCATAAAAAATTATTTTAAAACCGTCTCAACTTTAACATCATCCCCAACCTTTAACTTAGCTTCCCAATCCCAACGCACCACCTGATTCCCAATTAAAACCACTACAAAACCTTGATTTTCATCCACTTCAATCACACGCCCTCTTAGCTTTTCATTGCCTTCGGCAAAAACTTCAAGCGGCGTACCTGTGCGTACAATTCGTCCATTTTCCATCATCAATACGCGATGTGCCAAACGAAAAACCTCGCCAATATCGTGACTCACCAAAACAATCGTCGGCTTGTATAGACGGTGAATCTCCAAAAGGTAATCTTGCAAATGGAGCCGTGTCGTTTGGTCGAGTGCTGAAAGTGGTTCGTCCAGCAGGAGCAAATCTGTTCGCCTGACGAGTGCGCGAGCGAGCGCGACCCGCTGCTGCTGTCCGCCCG
>Ga0114957_1005096_pt1 | contig 11020 bp, 3 predicted proteins | sample BantaG_FD_87175 | JGI IMG/M metagenome (GOLD analysis project Ga0114957, IMG submission 87175) | Marine algal microbial communities from Bantry Bay, Ireland - BantryBay_4 metaG | ecosystem: Host-associated > Algae > Red algae > Unclassified | place: Bantry Bay, Ireland | collected 2014-11-21 | reverse complement strand
TCCAGATTCTTTTCTGATTGACTACGTAAGACACGAAGCTGCATATCATCTTCATCTTTAGCACTTAAAGTAGTCAGTGAGTTAGAGATACCTGCTCTGAATCCAACACCAAACTGAAAATTCCTTTTAAATTTTCTTAAGCTTTCATTATCGCCATCATCTTCCTCTGGTGTATCTAGCACAGGATCCTCAAGATTTTTTTTCGTTTCTTCTTCAGCGGCGATAATTAATTTTTTCGTTTCATCGTCAATCACCTTGGTGGCTGGGATTTCCTTTTTTGTTTCGATAGGTGCATTACTTTTTTGCAAGCCATCTGTTTTAGTTTTTAAGGTATTAGCTTCATTATTTTGTGGGCCTTCAGTTTTGATTTCTTTCGCCTCCTTTCCACTGCTTGCGGTAATAGTTCGTTTTACTTTATTTGCAGCTCGCTTACTGTCCTGCTGTGCTTTTGGAAGATTAGAGTTTGTCTCAATTATTTTATTTTCAGTTTGTTCCGCTACGTTAGTTTTTGTTACTTGCTTAGGTGTTATCGTATTTTCAGGTATAGTAGTTGTTTCTGATTTAATTTTTCCTTCTTTAGTTGTTGTATTCGTTTCAGTTGAGTTGTCGTTATCAACGATAGATGGAGCTGTTTTCTTCTTATTCGTAATCTCCGCTTTTTGTGCCACTTTGTCCTTCAATCTAACATCTTGATCACTCGCTGTAGTGTTAGACATGTATACATATCCTGAAAACAAGATGACTGCCAAGATGCTGGATGCACTAAACCAAACCCATCCAAATTTTTTCTCCTTTTCTGGATATAATTCGGTCTGCACATTATCCCAAAGCGCATCTGCATTGATCGGTGTTTCTAGACCGTCAAGCAAATCTTTTGCGTATGTATCTAATTTATAATTCTTCATTTCAAGCGGTCATTTTTTCAAGTTTAACCAATTTGGTCTGTAGTAATTTTCTAGCTCTAGCCAGTTGTGATCTTGAAGTAGAAGGAGCAATCTGCAGTAGCTCTCCAATTTCTTTGTGTGAGTATCCTTCTATAGCAGCGAGGTTAAATATTTCTCGAAAGCCATCAGGGAGGGAGTTAATCAGTTTCATCAATTCGGCAGCATTTAAATTTGCGTATGCTTCAGGAGCGAGCTCTTGTTCTGGAGCATTATCTAAACCACTATGCTCAAATTTATATCTGATTCTAGATTTGCTCTTGAGTGCAGTATTGATCACGATGCGCTTCATCCAAGCGGTAAACGATCCGCTATGCTGATATTGTGCTATAGATTTTATGATCTTTACCAGACTATCTTGCAAGACATCTTGTGCGCCAGGTTTAGTATCTGTATACCTCAGACTGATCGTCATCAGCATAGGCGAATAGCGCAAGACCAACTCCTTTTGCAGTTGTTGGTCTTGAGCTTTACACCCTTTGATTATTTCTATTTCCTTTATATTTTTCAATATTATTGTATGGGGATTCTAAATTCACCACTAAAAGGATAAGTATAAGTAATGGTATCATTATTTCGATCGATGAAATTTCCTACCCCATTAAATTCTCCAGCCCAGTGGCCACCTTCACCTCCAAACTCTGTAATAATCATTTCAAAGGAAGAAATATCTGGGCATCCTGAACCTTGACAGTTAACAAATGAATCTACTGTAAAAGTAGGTTCAAACAGATCTATAAAAAGGAAAAAACTATCATTAATATCATATGTGCCTATCGCTCCTGATTGCATTCTTAAACTGAAATTAAATTGACTCAAATTGATTGAATCTACCCCAATAGACAGCAATGGAAGAGTATCATTTTCTTCAAATATCACCCTGATATTATCAACTGTTGTTGCTGCTTGTCCATCGACATTTAATATAAAAAACTCTGTTAAAGCGTTTCCACAGGCGGATAAAATACCAAAATCTATATCAGGACCAATAAGATAAATCTGTGGATCACCCTCTTCAAGCTTGTTTATGTCTACTGGGGTAATGCTTATTTCAGTGGCATTATCACAATCAAGAATAGCTATTTCAAATGAACCATCATCGCCAACATAATATTCAGATATAGTATTTCCAATCTGGAATTTCACCAAGCCATTGGTTACTGGATCACTGTTGCAGTCAACTATAGATCCAGTGACTGTAAATGCAGCACCTGATTCAGTGACCTGTATTGATCCAAGGTTTTCGTCCGTACTAAAAGAACCCAAGTTGATAGAATTAAACTCGCAGTTTTGTCCTTGATATCCAAATTTTAAAACTAAATCACTATCTTTTGGCATCTTACCTGCAAAGAATCCTTCATTATCCGTAATGCCACATCTACCACTGCTACTACCATCAGCATAAATACATATAGTAGTATTTGGAAGTGGAGTTCCATCCTCGGTTACCAGCTGTCCTTCAATATACACAATAGGAAATGGCACATCACAATTCCAAAATGAGAAGTGACTGACTTGTCCTACATAATTATTTCCTTGTAAGGTAGCCGTTCCTTCCTCCGCCCAGATACCATACTCTTCGTCATAAAATGACCAAAGTGGAATTTCTGTAGGCGCTTCATTGATCAATTCTTGTGGTACAGGAAACGAAAGCGTTGCCATATTTCCTTCAGCAATGTTGACATTGTTCCCATCTTCGTCAAACAGCTCTACGGCCATCATACCATAGGTGACCAAGCTGACTTCTTCCACTCTAGCACTCAATCCTAGCAAATCACCAGGCATGATTTCTGCGATATTTGGTGCGGTAGGATCTAGCCACTTCGCAGCAACAGTCACTTCACCGTTGTAGATACTACCGGTACTAGACTGGATACTGTTCTCAGGAAAAGAAATGTTAAGCCCAAAATCATCACTAACTTCACCTCCATCGGTTGCGAAGAAAGAGCCAATTTCGTCAAGTGCCAAAAGTTGAACATAGGCATAATTTACGGATCCATCTTTTGGATATATTCTTCTAGATCCCTTAAAGTAGCCATCTGCTTCCACCGTAAAGAATGTGCCTTGACGATCTAGAGGTTCATTTTCTATTAAAAATCTTCCTTCTACATCAGTGCGGAAGGTCTTCCCTTCGTATTTGACAAGAGCATTTTCTACTGCAATTTCATTTTCATCGTACACTCTTCCATAGATAGTACCATCTACTAATTCACTTGTAGGGTCATACTCACCGATGACGACTGGAGGATCTTGTGTGATTTCTATTTTTCCATCTTCGTCTATATCTTGTCTGCATGAAAAGAAAACTAATAATAGTAGTCCTAATAAGCTTAAATTTTTCATATCTGTTAAATTTTTAATGAGTCTTTTGAATCGTTAATAAGAAGGCCTCAATGTATAAATCCCATTTGTGCGAAATACGCTGCATGGAATATCAATTTAATTCAAATATAAAACGATAGAAAGGGTAAGATGTGTGGATATGTTACTTTTTTTGCGTGAGCGGTAGGAAGTACGCCGACTGAAAGAAGGCGGTCGTGCTGTGGACTCCGAAGGCTTTCGGAGGGTAACAGCAGGACGGGAGCGAAGCGGACTACTGTATGGCGCGACCCTTTGATGTGCGCTTGCCTTGCAGGTCAGCAGATCAATGGGGCACGCCCAAAACAACATTATGTTTGCGTGAATATAACTAGAGAAAAGAACACTCGAGCGCTGCATTCATAATCCATAATCCATAATTCACAACTCATAATTATCTTAGGGGCGCTAGTATCTGGTGAACCGCTTGTATCCAGCACCCCGGCTCAGCATTCAGGATATGGCTGGCTAGTATTCGCTATGCACTCATCCGTCGACAGCCATTCCTTCATAGCTGATCCAAGCCACTTGATATCGCTTCTCCCCAGAGCGCGGTAGAAAAGAGAGCACGTGTAATTTTATTTGAATATATAAAGTACTGTAAGGATTGGTGTCCTCACTAAAAATACCTAAGCCTGCAACGAAATGGATTCCACAGTTCTTTAGTAGAAAAGATAAGTTATGATTCAATAACACATTTGTGTAAGCCGTGTAATTGTCAAAAAAAAAATTCTTTTCCTAACTGCATCGTTTGCCCATCTAAAACTATCTATATTACTGTAAGTCAACAGATGTTTATCCCTTTAGGATAGCTATACCATTTCTGCTTGACATTGGTACAATAACATCGATTTACCAAAAGAGTATCATTCAAAACAAGTTAAATCAAAGACCATGAGAAAACTAGTCCTATTATCACTGTTATATGTTAGCTGTACTCAGCTATTTGCTCAAGTTACTCAGACCGCAAATGATAACATTGAGCCCTACGAAGAATCTTTTCGTCCAGCAAGTAATTTAGGCTATTATCCACCTTTCACAAATGAGGAACTCGGAAATCTAGCTGCTGGAAACGAAGCGGAAGGGGTGAAAGGTGTGGGTATAAAAACCGTACGGCCCGTACTACGCGAATCCTTTGTCGATAGATTTGGCTACGATTTTTTTTCGTCCACCTTTGATCACTATGATCAAATTGACTTAAAGGAGAGCACAGTTGTAGTAGGATTTCCTACTGCGGAGCATCAAGATCCAACTTTTTATTGTGATGACGTTCAGTCTGCTTTGTTTGATAACCTGTATACTCCGATCTTCGATAATGGTGAAAATGGGACGCCAATAAATGACGAAAATTACTATGCCTTATATCTCTATAGAATGGTTCTGGAATATGGAGATGATATTAGGTTTTGGGAAATTTGGAATGAGCCTGGTTTTGACTATACCAGAGCGAAAGGGTTCCTTCCTCCAGGCGAACCTGGCAACTGGTGGGATAATAATCCAGAACCTTGCGATTATAAATTAAGAGCACCGATCTTTCATTACATAAGGATGTTGCGCATCAGCTATGAGATCATTCATACTTATGATCCTGACTCTTATGTCACTGCATCGGGGCTAGGTTTTCCTAGTTTTCTTGACGCCATCTTACGTAATACAGATAATCCAGATGACGGTTCAGCAAATTCTGATTACCCACTTACGGGTGGCGCCTACATTGACGTGATTGGTTATCACTCCTATCCGCATTTTGATGGGACATTAAAAGTTTTCAATACCGACACCAATAGCTTTGATTTTTTTAGACACTCGGATGCCGCCGCTGATGCGCTTACCGTAAGTAAAAATAATTTTCAAGACGTATTAGATACTTATGGTTACGATGGAAATCAATTTCCTGAAAAATATTGGACCATCACAGAAGTGAATATTCCAAGAAAACAAATTTCTGATTTTGTCGGTGGGGATGAAGTGCAAAGGAATTTTTCTATAAAAGCATATGTGGAAGCGGTTAAACTAGATATTCTGCAATTGCATTTTTACCAATTGGCAGAAGTAGCAGACACTGAAGATGGCACTGATGAATTTGATTATATGGGGCTTTATAAAGTTTTGGATCAGAGCAATGGTAGCTTTCAAGAGCCAACAGAAAGTGGTGTAGGGATTAAGACTACCTCGGATGAGCTTTTTGGTAAGACCTATGATCCAGTTAGAACCAATGAATTACAAATGGGCGACCAGATAAATGGCGCTGCTTTTCACGATGATGAATTTAATTATACGTACGTCCTATGGGCCAAAACAGATACGGATCAGTCTGAGCAGGCAGCTGCTACTTATTCTTTTCCGGCCAACTTAAATTTGACTAACTTAAGAAGTCGAGCCTGGGATTTTTCTGAAACAGCAAACCAAACCTTTATCTCTGGTCAAAACATTAATTTGACAGCAGCACCCATTTTTCTGTCTGATGCAGCCATCAGTTTTCCATCGCTTGCCTGTAGTGGAGAAGTTGTAAATTTTCAAGCGCTTAATGTGGATGCTGGTCTTACTTACGAATGGTCTTTTTTGGGAGGAGCTCCTGCAACAAGTCAAATTGCTGACCCAATGGTTACGTTTTCTAATTCTGGTACTTATAATGTATCTATTGAAATACGTGATGGAAATACTTTGCTTGATCAACAAGAAGGAACGATTACTATATTGGATGAGCCTACGGTCTCATTTGAGTCGGCAGTGTCTAGTCAAGTCGTTGTCTTCTCTTCGGACACAAATGCAAGTGAAATTGACTTTAGTTGGGATTTTGGAGATGGGAATACTAGTACCATGACAAATCCGACGCACATCTATAATTCGGCAGGTAGTTTCGATGTCTCTTTAACACTTTCGAATACTTGTGGTAGCACAACATCGACAAATTCAATAGATATCAGCATTCCTTCTGATCCTATTGTTGCATCTTCCGCCAATGATGATGTCCAACCGTATGACGATTACTTTAGACCTGCTGCAAATTTGGGATTTTATGGTCCCCAATGGCCCGATGAAATGCTTGCAAATCTAGCAAGTGGAAATCCAAGGCTTGATATCGAAGGGGCTGGAGCGAAAGCACTAAGACCTTCACTACCAGAAAGCTTTCTGGAAACCTTTGGCTATGACTTTAGATTGCCAGCATTTGAACACTATAGCAATATAGGGAATAAGGATAATACCTTGATTGTAGGTTTTCCTTCTCCGCAACACAGAGAAAATGTTTTCCATTGCCAATCTGAACAATCAGAGTTGTTTGCTGGAATGTATGAAGATATTTGGGACAATGGGGAAAATGGAACACCCGTGAATGATGATAATTTCTTTGCATTGTATTTATACAATACCGCAACCTTATATAAAGATTATGTCAAATTTTGGGAGATCTGGAATGAGCCAGGCTTTGACTATACTAATATAAAAGGTTTCTTACCTCCTGGAGAACCAGGCAACTGGTGGGACAATGATCCTGATCCTTGTGATTACAAATTGAGAGCCCCCGTGCAGTATATGGTGCGGATGCTTCGTATCAGTTATGAGGTGATCAAGTCCGTCGATGAAGATGCTCTGATTACTTTTTCAGGGATAGGGTTTCCTAGTTTTTTAGATGCAGTATTAAGGAATACGGATAATCCAAATGGGGGAGCAGTAAGTTCCGCTTACCCATTAGCAGGTGGTGCATATTTTGACGTCGTAGGTTTTCATTCATATCCAAATATCGATGGAAGTTTAAACACTTTTGATGTTGATATTTCTGATTTTAGATTTAATAGAAATTCTGATGCGGCGGCAAATGGTATTTTAAAAACGCAGGGTGATTTTCAAAATGTTTTGGATGTCTACGGATATGATGGAGGCGACTTCCCTGAAAAACATTGGATCATAACGGAGTGTAACATACCTAGAAAAGATTTTGCTGGACTATTATCAGGAGAGGATGCACAGGTTAATTATGTGATTAAAACATTAGTGAAATCTAAGATAGCAGATATGCTGCAATTACATATTTACAAAATTGCGGAAGATGAATCTGTTGAAGATGCCACAGACGAATTTCAATCGATGGGACTGTACAAACCCATAGATGATCTTATTCCAGGTCAAGAAAAAATAACAGACGAAGGGATTGCTTTTAAAACAGCATCGGATCAATTATTTGTAACAGACTACGATGCTACTCAAACAGCAGCAATGAATTTATCTGCTGATGTGAATGGAGCAGCTTTTGTCGATCCTGATGGTAGTTATACTTACGTGCTATGGGCAAAAACAAATACAGATCTTTCGGAGATGGCAAGTGCTACTTATAGTTTTCCAAGCTCTTTTAATATTGATGAATTAATAGTGAAGCAATGGGATTTTTCTGCTGATGATGATACGACTATCAGCGATGGACAAAATATTTCACTTACGGGAAAGCCTATTTTCCTTAGTGAGAAGTTGGAGACTCCAACTTTACCTTTAGCTCTATTTGATGTGGATCAAAAGGAGGGTTGCTTTCCCTTGACTGTAACGTACAGTGCCTTTGCAAAAGATGGAGAAGAATTGGAATGGACATTTCCTGGTGGTATGCCAGCTACCTCTACAGAGCGAAATCCAGAGGTGACTTATAATAATCCAGGCGAATACAATGCTTCACTAGAAGTGACGAATGATTATGGGGAGGCGGTTGCCACGGAGACTTCTTACATTGTAGTGAACGAAACTCCTGTAGCTTCATTTACTTTTAATGTACAAGGATTGAATGTGAATTTCACAAGTGATTTTGATCTGGATAATACGACAGTGCGTTGGGAGTTTGGAGATGGAAGGACAAGTAATGGATTTAATCCAAGTCACACCTATCCAGAAGACGGTACTTACACAGTTAGCTTTACGGTAACTAATGAATGTGGACCGAGAGTTATCACGCAAGTTATCTCGGTAGGAGATGTCTTGCTTTCGACTAGTAAATCTGGTTGTGTTCCTTTCGTGAATAATTATACAGCAAATATTCAGGGGGCAGAATCTGTTCTTTGGACTTTCCCTGGAGGATCTCCTGCTACATCAACCGAGATAAATCCAACAGTAACCTATAACGACGTAGGAGTATATAACGTTACCTTAGAAGTGACTACTACCACGGGCGTGGAAACATTCAATGAATTCAATTATATTCAAACATTTGCTCAAGTTGATCCTTCCTTTGATCTAACATTGAATTTACCCAAAGCAAGTTTTGTAAATACTTCATCTAATAGTGATTCTTATTTTTGGAGATTCGGGGATGGTGCAACTTCTTCGGCAGCAAACCCAACGCATGATTATCTAAGGAATGGTGACTATGAAATTACTTTAACGGCAAGCAATGCTTGTGGATCAGAAACTGTGACTCAATTATTGACTGTTGCTGAATTGCCACAGATAGATTTTACCTCGTCAAAAGAATCTGATTGTCAGTATTTCAGTTCTTATTTTGTAGATGAAACCATCTATAGCTCTGGTACTAGACTATGGATATTTGAAGGTGGTGTTCCCTATACTTCCACGGAGGAAGCTATTGTCGTAACTTATGCGAATCCTGGTGTTTTTAATGTCTCCTTGATTGTTGAAAATGAGGTGGGGACTAGCACGCAGACATTTTATAATTTGATCACCCATGATGAAGAGCAGCCTACAGCGACATTTGATCATACCTTAAATGGCTTGACAGCTACTTTCGATAATATGAGCTCCGCCAATACCAGTTACGAATGGGACTTTGGTGATGGTAGCATTAGTAGCTCTGCAAATCCAATCCATACCTATCAGACTGGGGGGACATACACGGTTACATTAGAAGTGGAAAATGGCTGTGGGACGAGTCAATTTCAGCAAACCATTTCAACTGCTCCAGATGCTTTTTATGAATTCACCGCAGAGCCCGAATGTTTGCCACTAGTGCTAAACTTTCAAGACGAAAGTACAGGTGATATAAGTTCAAGAACATGGTCTTTCCCAGGTGGTAGCCCAAGTTCTTCAACGGCTGCAAATCCTACGGTGACTTACAATAATCCAGGTAGCTTTGAAGTAACCTTGGAAGTTGAAAATCAGAATGGAATAAGTTCTTATAGTGAAACTATAGAAGCGGGAATTCCACCAGATGCGAATTTTGATTTTTTCGTTGAAGATAGAGAAGTAACTTTTACACCAAATGATTTAACTGCGGATTCTTATTTGTGGGAATTTGGAGATGGAAATACTTCAGTACAAAGGCAGCCAGTTCATACTTATGATGATCTCGGTTCTTATACTCCAGTTTTAATCATTACGGATGCCTGTGGTAGCAGTGATCGCAGTGAATCATTATTATTAAATGGGGCACCTTTCCCTCAATTTGATTCTAACGTAAGTTCAGGTTGCGGACCTTTAGAAGTTGACTTTATGGACATGTCAGGCGGTGAGGTAGATTTTTGGCAATGGTCTTTCCCGAGAGGTAATCCAAGTTCTTCGACGCTTGCCAATCCTACAGTGATTTACGAAACTCCTGGCGTCTACCCAGTTACCCTTGAAGTATATAATACCAACGGTTCAAATAGTAGAACAGAATTTAATTATGTCAGTGTCATAGGAGCTCCGACTTTAAGTATTACTAGTCAAATTAATGATAACACGGTTAGCTTTACAAGTTCGAATGCAAGACAAAATACTTATCTCTGGTTTTTTGGAGATGGGAATACATCAAGCGAAGTATCACCGACTCACACTTATGCACAATCTGGAGTGTATGATGTGATATTGATTGTTGAGAACGACTGCGGACCTTTTGAATTCACACAAGAAGTCGCAGTCTCCATTTTACCAGAGACTTATTTCTCATCAGATATAAACTCCGCGTGTGGAGAATTGACGGCACAGTTTTATGATCTTTCTTCCAATGATGTTACTGCTTGGGAATGGTCATTTCCAAGTGGAACACCTTCTACTTCAAACGAAAAAAATCCTATAGTGATTTATGATGAAGTAGGAACTTATCCTGTTTCGTTGACCACCACAAATGCAGCGGGTAGTTCTACTACAGTTGTTTCTGAATTTATCAATGTTTATGAAATGCCAGTAGCAGATTTTGATTTCACTATTGAAGATGATGATGGAGAAATATTAGTGCTCTTTATGGATCAGTCTCAAGGGGCAGCTTCTTATCTCTGGGATTTTGGAGAAGGACCTTGGACAAGTGATTTGCAAAATCCACCGCATATTTATCCAGAGGCAGGAGAGTATGTGATAACATTGATCGTAGAAAATGATTGCGGAACAAATACATTAGTAGAGACTATTACTGTCACCCCAGTATCAACTGATATTGTATCTTTGGAAGGATCTTTTGATATTTATCCAAATCCGAATGACGGAAACTTCATTATAACTGGATCTGATTTGATGGTTGATGAATTGGAGATCGACTTGTATAATCTCTTAGGTCAAAAAGTGTGGAGTAGGCAATTAGAAATTTCAGGGAATAAAATAAATGAAAGTTTTGACTTGGGCGATTTACCTTCTGGTACTTACTTATTGAAGTTAGCTTCAGATGGAAGACAGAGTACGAACAAGATAATAGTCAATAATTAAAAGGATGTTTATTTATTGAACAGTTTATAGGTATTCAACAAAGATGTCTGTTAAACCCGTCTGTAAATCTTTGAGGTGCTGCCTCTGAGGTTTACAGACGGGTTAGTTTT
>Ga0114957_1005095_pt1 | contig 11020 bp, 5 predicted proteins | sample BantaG_FD_87175 | JGI IMG/M metagenome (GOLD analysis project Ga0114957, IMG submission 87175) | Marine algal microbial communities from Bantry Bay, Ireland - BantryBay_4 metaG | ecosystem: Host-associated > Algae > Red algae > Unclassified | place: Bantry Bay, Ireland | collected 2014-11-21 | reverse complement strand
GCTTGCTAATAGCTCTAAAGCAAACTCGAAGTTAATAATACTTGATTGCTGTCATTCAGGGTCAATGGGAAAATTGTCATCTCATGAAACAGTAAACGAACCTGCTTTACTAGCTGATGGTGTCACCATAATTACCGCAAGTAAGGAGGAAGAGGTGGCAATCGAGTATGGGGCGCATGGATTATTTACCTCGCTATTAATCGATGGGCTCGAAGGTGCGGCGGCAGATATAGAAGGAAAAATTACGCCTGCCGCGCTGTATTCTTTAATTGATCAAGCATTGTCTACACACGAGCAAAGACCGCTGTATAAATCGAATGTGCAGTATCAAATTGAGCTACGCCGAACCATGCCAATGGTTAGTGTCACTATACTGCGGAAATTGCATTCAGACTACTTTAAAAATAATTCTGAAGAGGTGTACGCATTAGGGCCAGAACATGAGCCAGATCGCGGTGACTTTGAAGCGGAATATAAAAATGTGCCTGTCGACCCGCAAAAAGAACCAGCGTATCGCGATCTGCAAGCGTGTGCCAAACAAGGGTTAGTCGAACCTGTAGGTCAACCTTACATGTGGCACGCAGCAATGAACAAAACAGGTTGTAAATTGACAGCACTTGGAAGGTACTATTGGAAGCTAGGAAAAAGAGGAAGGCTCTAATACGGTTTTTTGTAATGAGTTTACAATTTCGGGTATCTGCGGTACGCGACTGATACGAACAGGTGTAAATATCTTGAGGCGTTCGATGAATTTAGAGACAATGTGAGACTGATCAGTGGATACTGCCTACGATGTATTTATTTCATTTAACTGGAAAGACAGAACAAAAATACGTTCTGTCGACAAGTATCTTTGTCGTGGTGGTTTAACAACTTTCATGGCAGAAAGAGACTTAACCGATATAGGATCTAAGTCAATATATCCAGAAGCTTACGAAGCACTCACCTTGTCTCAGGTATTTCTTGCGGCGGTTGGTCCAAACGGTATTGGTGGTAGCCAACTCAGGGAGATTGAACGAGCAAATCAGTCAAAGCGTTTAAAATATAATTTATTACTTAGCGGTATTAAACCCCAGAACATTCCTTCTTATCTGGAAGACAATCCGTCTTTTATCTTTCCTGCGTCACGATACTCGAAAAAATCCAAAGGTCTAAAAGAGTTGGTTGATGAAATTAAGCGACAAGCGAATCTGACTTAAGACATGCGAATGGAAATTTCAGTATGAGCGATAAAACGGATCTGTATCTAATTTTCCATGCAGATGATAAGACCAGTATTAGCTCAATAGAGTCCTATTTCAATGAATCGGGCTTAACTGTACACCTTGGTGCGGATTTTTATAATGCCGATGGTGAATACGATCGTAATTGCTTTCTTGAGGAGCACCAGGCAATGGTTTCTTCACGTTCAGTGATTGTATGCATTGGCGCTAGTGGATTAGGGAAATCCCAAGATAAAATGGTAGAAGCTGTTTTTGGTGCCGAGGCCAGAAAAGAAAATAATATTTATGTCTGTTTAGTCGGTAAGGAACGAACATTCGATGAGATACCACCAGATTTGGGAGGACTTGTTGCTCATTACTACCCAAAACGAAATACGCTAAGTGGTGCAGAGCCGGGGTTAGCCCTTATTGCGAAAAAAATGCATAAGATGAAGAATGTTGACGCAAAGGGCGCTGGCATTGAAGAAGATGTGCACCCGGATGAAAAAAACAAAGGAAAACAGGTAGTTTTAAGCGCTTTCGAAAGAAGAATTCGTGAATTTAAGAAAAAAGCGAGTCGCGAAAATGTTGCTATTGTATTAGGAACAAATTGGAACGAAGTAACTGGTGGTGGGCCTAATCAAACTACTATCAAGTTACTGAAAGAAATATATAACGATAGCAATCTCGAAATTGATGCTGGAGCCATTATGTCATTAGAGAGGGCTGCTTATTGTTATTCAATTATTGCTGCCGACAATCAACAGTTATCAGAAGAGCTTGGAGCTCCACGTTCATCGGAGGCATTTAGCATGCTGGCTCATCTTGCAAAAACCTACACCTTAAAGGAAGAAAACCAACCGGGTAAATCCAAACGATCATTTGTGTTCTTCGATACTAATGTCGATGCCTGTTTGGATAGAGAACTTATCAAGAAGCAGATTCCTTATGTTAGTTATGTTCCTCTTGGCGATGGAGACTACATCCAAACTTCTATCGATGAAATAGAACGTACTGAAGATGGTGCTTATCGTATTAGTGGGCAGAGAGATGAAGACGGACGTGGAGATCGTTCGGAGAAAATCGTGTTGATCACAGACGATTACGACGTTACGAGAGACAGCCATGCATTTGATGATCGAAAAAAGGCTATGTCAACACCTGGAGGAGAATGTCTTCTTAACGACGAAGAAATCTTAATGGATATAAGTATAGATATGGCAATGTGCGAATTTCATGAGTTTGTAGGACTTCGATGTGAGCGAACATCACGTGACACTGATCTTATGCGAATCGACAATATGGTTGCAAAAATAAGAATGGAAGCGTTAGATAGTTTCAAGCCCGTCGTGATCAAGCCATTTGGATGTTCGCATGTGGCTGACAGTACTGTCTATAGCCTGGATAAGATGATCAAACTTGGTTCGGCAGAGAAATGGATTCCCAGATCGTTTGAAGCGGCGATGGGTCAAGCACATTTAACGTTTATTGGATTTAATGCAATCGATCAAAATTTTGTTTATCTATACAACAAAATGTTTTTACCCCTATTTCTAGAAAATCGATCTAGAAGCAAATCGGACTGGTTAAGGCTTTTTATTGCATTGAAACCTAATAAGGATGAAGTTAGTAGCAATACACTGAATGAAATGATAACTGACATTCTCGATCAGGATTCACCAAGCACAGTTGATTTCGATAACATAAGATTTTTAACCACTAGTAGCCTCCCGGAAGTCATTGATAAGCTGAGTCTCACCGAGTAATACGATGTCAACTACAAAAATCAGTGATAAGTTCATTAGGCCCTATAAAGGAGCTTTCTCCTACAAGACTGAAGATGCTGAATTTTTTCACGGTAGGAAATTAGATAATTTTCACTTTAAAACATTAGTTTTAGGATGTCGGTTTTCAGCGTTACATGCGCCCTCCGGGGCTGGGAAAACATCCCTAATTCAAGCTTCTTTTATACCGAGTTTGGAAGAGGAAAATGGATTTGTTGTTGCTTTGTCGCGTCCAAGCACAGAGCCAGTTATAACAACCAAAAAGTCAATATTCCTGTCCTTGTTGCCAGATCCAACAGTAGAAGCCGCTTGTTTGCGGTATTTTTTAGAGCATTCTGATCTGAATGGTATAAGTCCATCATCCACTATTAGGGATGTAGCAAATTCACTTAATTCGAACACGATGAATCCTCGAGTAAAAAGAGTGATTCTGAAGAGGTTTAGAAGCTATGCAGACGTAAGTAACGGTAGTAGCCCTAAAATGAGCTTGTTGCTACGTGACGATGGGCTCTCTGATTCATACACCCCAAGTTTTTCTAGAGTACTTCTTCTTGCAAATGGTGCGGATTTCTTCATTAGATATTTACATCGGCTGTATTCAGCAACAACTGATGAAACTATACCTACACGCATAACAGAGAGTTCATCAATAGCTGAAATCCTTGAATTTCTGGATAACGAAACGATTAAGGAAAATTATTCGAACCTGGTAGATCAGGTTGAACATGATAGTAATAGTCTTTTTGTATTTCTCGACGGTTTGTTGAATCTTACAGCGCAACAAACGGGCGCTAATTCAATAGTAACCATTTTAATTGATCAATTTGAGGAGTTCTTTACACTTATAGAAAGAAGCAATTCGCTAGAGGATATTAATCAACGTTCAATGCTGTTGGAAACTACGGATGAAGACCGCGAGACTTACAAGGTGTGTCAGGATTTTTTTCATGAACTTGGTGTGTTGGTCAGAGGAAAGTCAAAACATAAAGACGCGTATGGTCGACATAGTAAGCTCCCGGTAAAGGTTATATTCTCTTTGAGAGATGAATTCTATGCAAAGTTAGATGGACCTGCACGCTACATTGGTGAAATAGACCGATCAAGTTCATATCGGTTGAATTTGCTGGCTAAAGAGGAATCCGTATCGGTTATAAGCGAACCTGCAGCGCTACTCGGATACAGAATCGATCTGAACTTATCGCGCCATATTATAAGTGAACTTTCTCTGGCTGATGGTTTTGTTGATCCCGGACATATTCAGATAGTTTGTGATCATCTGTGGCAAAAATACATGAAAAATCAAGATGAACAATACACCCTTGATTTGCCAATGTTTCAAAGGCGTGGGGAAAAGGTACAAGACATCATCAAAACATATTTCCATAATTTTCTAGAGCAATTTGAGGAAGATGAGCGTTACGATGTTCTTAGAATATTAAATTCACTATTTATATACAACGATTCAACAAAAACAGCATCTCGAACAAGAACGGACAAGAGAAATTTATTCAGTTCATCGTTAATAGCGCAGGGATATAAAGACGATCTGATTAAGAGAATGGAAGAGAAACGTATTGTTCGCAGTACAAGCTATAAAGATATGACGCTGCTTGAAATTACGCATGAATTTCTAATTGGACTAATCAAGAAATCAAGCGAAACATTTTACGAAGAAAACCCCTCATGGTTGGCGGCAGAACGTTCCCTTGTTGCACTGGATTCCATAAGTAAAGATATGTCTGATAGTCGGTTGCTTAGCGAAGAGCAATTGGATATTGTCACTAAGTACAAAAAGCGGCTTTCTGTTAACGCGACAGCGTCATGGCTGCCGCAGCTGGCGATGAAATCATTGGTTCAAAGAAATGAGCCAGATACCGACTCAATGATGTCAGTCATTGACTGGACCAGAGAGATAAAAACAAGGTCGCATTCGGAAGACCTTGCTTCCAGTGTACTGAAATTTGCAGACCGAAATGAAAACAAACATAGAGCATACAACCAAATGGAATGCGGGTATGTTTTGGAAACCTTAAAAAAGGCATCGGGTATTGACGGTCTGGATGATGAAAGACTCAGGCGATTGGTTTCCGGGTTAATCCGTCATGGAAGTGAGCAACAAGCCAGGGAGTTTAGTAGATTATTAGGAGGCAATTTAGATGGATAATATTGTAGTAAGTGCAATTGAAGATGCCGTAAAGCAATTTGAGCTGGGTGCATTACCTGATAAATCACAACAGAATAATTTGATTGAGCTTGTTCAGCAAATAGAAGATAAACAGGAACTGGTAGCCATACTTAAAGAAATTGTAGTTTCTGATTATTGCAATTCAGATTCAAGAATCAAAGCTCTATCTGCTATTGGAAATTTAAATCCATCAATTGCATTCGAGCTTGTAGAGAATTCGATAAAACAAGGAGATAAAGGCAATCTGGAGGGAGGTTATGGTCCCAAGTTTAATTTGCAACTTTTGAATAAAACCGTAGCTGAAGATTGGTTTGCGAGTAACGACGGAGATATAGATCAACACTTACGCACGTGGGCAAGCGCCCAAACTAATTCTGACGAGAATCTAAGGCGCAGAGCTCAGGAATACATACTAAATAGAAAGATTACAGCCAAAGAAGATGCTCGTTTGGTTCTGCAAATTGTGGCAAATGAAATATCATCAAAAGAAGATCAGTTGCCGACCTCTTTCTCCGCAAGCATTAAGAACAAAGAATCCAAAGAAGGTCCTATTATAGCGCATTGTGTTGACTTAATATCCGAGGATATAGCTACTAATAAGTCTGATGAGAATATTGCCTGTTGGAAGTCGTTGGGGTTGTTGAAGTCTGCAGGTCATGCAGTCACATTCAGTAATTTGAGTTTCTCCGAAAGACTCGCAAATGGCTTTAAGTATGAATGGAAGCCGCTGGATGGCAACGCGTTTGGTATTCAAAGAATACTGTTTATATCCGCATGTAGTATTGCGCTCTATACGGTAATGCTCTTGTTGTCGAGACTCTTGTCACCAGAGCCATATGTTGTATGGTTCATAATTTCGATGTTTGCTATATGTGTTCTAACATTGGTTTGTTTTGATTATGTTATCGCACCCATATCGCGATCGCCAGACCGGCGGGTATCGCTGATTGTGGAATTGGTTAGGGGTGCGGTAGTAGCTGCGATAATTACAACGTTACTGTTACTCACATTTTTTGTGCTCTTGCCACGTGATTTTGCCAATGTTTTGGGTTACCAAAGCACTCTTGAATTCAATCGAATAAACGGATTCTGGATTTGGTTGTCGCTGATTGTCATACGCCCAATAAGCAGTTTAGATCATGAGTTTATCAAATCAATTAAGGCAAGAATACTCCGTACAGTTAATAATGAGGCATTGATAGAGACCATTCAGTCTGATGTAAGCACCAAAGTATTTAAAGTTGTAGTGTCTTCTGCAACAGGTATTGCCATACTCTTGGCGAATGTTTATTTTGATCTTGGAAAGGAAGACTATTACGAGTCGTTTTTTCTAATCTACAGCGCTCCAATTCTATTTGCATTGGCGGTAATGTATTCAGCAATCGATTCTGATACTGAGGACAGCAGTGCAGTATCGGAAGAGGAGCGATATCCTCTTATTGCTGGCATGGTAGGGGTCTGTTCTTTTGTTTTTTGTGCTCTGGTATTTGTGAACAGCCTTGGAAATTGGAAAGAGATTGAAACTCATAACTTAAGTGATAAGGCCTTGGCATTGTCGGAATATTCAGGTGACGCAGGTCATTTACTTCATCGGCAGCAAATCTACTTTGGTATTAACTATACGTTTAAAACAGATTATCTTGTCAGTTTGGATTTGAATGTCGAGGCCAGTGAATATAAAGATATTCAAGTCAGACACAGTAAATCTGACAGTGTTGTTGATGTTAGAAACGGTAAAACAGAGAATTTCAGGTTAGGAAATATATTTTCAGATCTTCAACTGTGTGTTGCTCCATCGGAAAGAAGCAGCGTGTGTTCCGATGAAGCTCAAACAGGCAATTTAGCTCACGTTGTTACGCTAATTACCAATCTGCTCGACACCGGTTCAAATTCAGAAATCGCATTTTTGGAAATTTGTGATACCAGTTCAAACCATTGTAATTTCGACAGCACCGCAAACGCAAGCGCTGGCAACGAGAAGCCAGATCTGGCAGCAGAGGAGTTAGAAAAAAGAAAGCAGGATAATAAGACAGATGAAACGACATATTGGGCTTCGATACGAGAATTTCAGGATGAGAGGAGGGCGCTTTCGTCTGCGAACACATCTCATGGTGAGTTTAATGTTGCGGTGCAGTCTTCGAGTGATTTAGAGAGTAATTCGCGCCTGGTTCCAGGTACCGTTCTGTATACGTTGAATGAAAATTGGCGCAATGCCGATTCACTACCTCAGTTAAAACATATTGTGGTAATGGGTATGACGAATTACAAGAAAAAGACATTGTCAGCGGTCGACGAGCAGAGTCTAAAGAATATCGATTTTCAGAAATTGGAAACGGGAGTCGAGAGCGAAACAAGTGCGAGAGCCAGGGAAAGAGCGGTAAAACGCTGGCTGGATGTATCAATTGCTTCTGGCAAGCCGGGTTTTATCTCGCTTCGCCATCCGCTATATTATCCGGCTCTCGTATACGGTCTATTTGATGATCTGCCGCTATTGAACGAGCTTGAACTCAGAAAAAATGCGGTGCAGAACAAAACCCCTTTTAAGGGTCAGTATCTATTGCACTACGATCACGAAAGGCTGGATACGTTTGTATCGGGAGATAATTGGAGAAAACCCCAACCCTACACTCTCTACAAAATCAACTCTGAAAGTGCAGCTCAATACATTGCATCACCCTATTTTGGGAGACTTGCAGGCACGCTTAAAGGAGTACACAATCAGGACTGTATCGTCTTTTCAAAGAGTAGTCCGCAGAGTTCTAACGTGTTCGTAGTCGCTGAGGATGAAGTCGATCAGATCAAAAGTATGATTTATAAAATGGATGAAATATACAGTACTGAAACTGCGAATCAATCAAAGTTTTATTTTAATTCGTATAATCCAACCGCTGCCGATGTCTGTTTATCAGATGGTGCGATAACTAAAGATTACGTCCCGTCTGATGTATTCAGTACCAGTAGTATTTCCGGTGTTGAATTGAAGTTGGTTGTTGATCAGGTTTACCGGATTGCCGGTTCAGAATTTGATTCGGTCAGTATCGTCAGTGCGAAAACGACTCAATCGAATGTGAGTGAAATAAGTGATCTACAGATCGCTATTCGATCTCTGGATGGAAGTGACGATATGGTGTTTGACGAGTTTGGTAGAGAAAATATTGAATCTGGAACGGTTCGATATAAGAAAAATGCTGATTACCTTATTTGCGTTAGCGACAGCAGTCACGCTGATTCGTGTCAGCATTTGCTCAAGCGTAAGCCAAGTAAAGAAAAATGGCTAACAAGAAGATTAAAAAGCCAACGGTTATCGGCTGACATTAGCAATGTTGTTGCGTTACGACATGCAAAGTAACACACACAATGGTAGCCCTGCGTTGATTAAAGGCTGTTAAGTGGTTGATATATAAATAATTGCACATTGACATATATCAGGTTAAATGCGAAACTTAGGTCTTAAAGTATGTTTAGGATGCCTCGATGAAATCGATTAACAGAGTAGCTGTTTCGGCAATGTTTTTTACATTACTCGCGATGAGTAGCTTAGGAATCGTTTCTTCAGCACATGCAGAAGAAGTAGCGTGTCCAGATGGCTATCACAGCTGTGCCCCTTATTGTTGTCCAAACTAGTACGAGCGATAAGCAGTTTACAAAATCTGGTAATGTCGATTAAATTTCCTTTTCGTTTTGAGTTCGGATCGCTTCGAATCAACATCTGACGCTATCAGCGCTCCGTTAGTGTCGGTCTCAAACCCGGAAGTGAATTTCTTCCGGTCCTCTCAAGTTAGCACTATCACACCTCCAAATTTCTGCCCACCGTTTTACAATGCTCGGATGGTCGGTCTGCAGCTTACGCATATTTCTGTTAATAGTTGGCGTAGATTTAGATTCTTCGATAACAAAAAAAGTAATTTCGATCAAGCCAACAACAGAGAGCGTGCGGTAGTCGAATTAAATAGTCTGAGTTAGCGTTTTTTCAGTATTACCTTCTTATTAATTAATCCATCCGGTTCATCAGATCGTGTTATTGACACAGTTTACTCATATCTGAAATCCTTGCGCCTTGGGTAATATGATTAGACACACAAACCACGATGAGTTTGTAATGCTGATTACTTGTTTCGCATGTTTTACAGGGGATTGATGATGTTTAGACGGTATGGCTTGCTAGTTACTCTGTTTTCAAGTGCACTTTTTCTGCTTGGGTGCGAAAATCTCACAAAGCGTAGCGAATCGGTAACTATTCAATTAGATACTTTTAATCTGGTTGGAAATGGCGGTACCGATATGCTTCGCGCAGTTGTTACTGGTAATCCAGCTTGTACTGCAGAAAATACCTCACTAAACAGTCTTTTGGCACAGGTCGATAACTACGATGACATCGTAGACTATTTGGACTCGTTAGATATAAATCAGGTTCAATATCGAATAACAAGCAACAACACTCCGGCAGATACTGTTGGATCAATGCAAATGTCTGACCCTGATACTGGCCAACTGCAAACAATAGCTTCCATCAATATTCCAGAAAACAGTCTTGTAGAGGAGTGGACAGCGTTACCCTTCGAAGACGGAGGTGCTGCGATTGCTCAGCACTACATGGACAACTTAGCCGATGAGTTCCTTTATTGTGCGAATGGTTCACCAGACGAATCTACGCTATCGATGACCTTAGAACTGCGTCTACAATTGACAGTAACCATTGACTTACTTTGATACTCTGTTTAGGTTGCGACAAGCAAGACGGCGTTGCAGAACATTCGGCGATTATGACGAGTTGGGATGATGCCAGCTGCTTTGCAACTCTGATCGATGGCCCGAACAGCGTAACGCGGCGTGAAGTTTGCCGTGATGGATTGGAAACACGCGACGAAAACCAAAGAGATTGAGTAGATTGTCGTGTCTGCGAAATTGCCTTAGCTCGTACTGGCCAGAGCTGAGTGGTTGCTACGCCTGTGATCTTCGAATTGACGTTTTACAATTCCTGCCCGGTAAACGCCAGCGCACCGTTTCGATGCAGATTGGACTCTTTCACTGGAGAATCAGTTGGCATTTTTATGCCGCGTTTATCGGTGCCTGGATTTCGTGGCTTGTTTTTTCGGTCGATATCGGTATGATTGGGAATATAATCCCAAATAAGTAAAAGACGAATGATGCGTTTTCCCTTCGCCGTGGTCCGACCTTCCAGCAGTGTGCTGGCCCATATTTCAGCTACCGTTACCGGCATAAAAACAGCCGCAATTGCGATGCCTCTAATCATATTAGTTGGATGCAACCAATCTGAAAGCACTGATAGTGTTCCGCTAATGAGTGAAAACAGCGTGAACAGTGGTTCGGAGGTCGGATTCTTCGATCAGAGTCCGGCTATGTCTGAGCGGATTGGAACAAGCACTGCACGCGAACTGTTGCCTGAAACTGACGAGCTAACGACATCGCTGGTGACGAATGCGGTGAATGACTTTTCATTCAATCTGCACCGCCAGATCGTCTCAGCATCTCCTGACGACAATGCCATTTACAGTGGCTTCAGCGCCGCTGTGGCGTTCACATTGGCCAGCGCCGCGACCGATGGTGCCACCCTGTCGGGGTTGCTAACCACGCTGGGTTTGGATGGAATTTCAGACGCCGATCTTCACCCGGCATTGAATGCACAAAGTCTTGGTGTGTTGGCGCTCGCCAATGAAAAACTCGATATTCATACGGCAAATCGTGTGTTTATAAAACCTGAGCTTGATGTGCTAACGCCGTTTCTGGATATCGCTGTCACTCATTACGGAGCGCCTGTGACGGAGGCAGATTTTGGTGGTGCGACCGAGGACGTCACGACTGAAATTAATCGCTGGGTATCAGAACAG
>Ga0114957_1005092_pt1 | contig 11023 bp, 11 predicted proteins | sample BantaG_FD_87175 | JGI IMG/M metagenome (GOLD analysis project Ga0114957, IMG submission 87175) | Marine algal microbial communities from Bantry Bay, Ireland - BantryBay_4 metaG | ecosystem: Host-associated > Algae > Red algae > Unclassified | place: Bantry Bay, Ireland | collected 2014-11-21 | reverse complement strand
CCTACTTGCGCTTTGCGTCATTTTTAGTTTTAACACTTATTCACAAAATCAAATCGAATCAGACCTGGACCTTACTCCAAGTTCTGCTGAGAACCCATGGACGATTAATTATAATATGAGCTTTGAAACAAATATGGATGGTGCTCATAATGTTGCAATAGATCAAGGGATTATAAACGGGGACCTTTTTATTCATAGTATTGGAATAGATAAGAAGTTCATTTTAGGTAAAATCGGTGGAGCTGCTTTAAGTACGACTCCAAGTATTAGCACAGGGCTGATCGCAGCAGACCAATTTGTCCTTGATACCGACTACTTAAAAAATGTCGATGTTTCTAATAAGCTTAGCCTAGGAGCTACATATGGAAACATTAAATACTCTTTTGATGCTACTACTGCATACCATTATGGATATACTTATAGATATCGAGCACCAACTATAGATGCAAATGGTAATGCGATTGAGCGAGCTGATAGAAGAATTCGAACATTTAGAAGAAATGATGACAGGTTTGATCTTAATCTCCAAAGCTCGTTGGATTTCACTCCTAGAAAGGATTATCTTATCGGCTTCAAAGCAGGAATGAAAATCACTGATCACTTTTCGCCAAGGATACCAGATGCTCTTTTTAATTCAGCCCTAATGAGTGCTGAAGGTGATGAATGGGATAATGTCTCTTACTCTGCTAAAATCACAAACAAAATAATTCTCAATGAAAACTTTAACCTTGAAGTCCCATTCCAGGCTCAAATTAAAGACTACTCACAGCAAAAAGAAATAAGTGCTAGTTGGAGTTATATTGATAGCTCTGCAACTTTTCTAGCACATATTTTCTCTATGGGAGTGAAGCCAAGTTATACCAATGACCTGATTGATCTAAACACTTCCTTTACCTTTAAAAGATATGAGGATAAAGGCGTCGCTCAAATACTAGAAGGTGATATTACAGAAATAGACTCAGCTCTTAAGTTTAAGTTTTCTGACCTGATTGGACTTTCGTTTGAACATAGCTATGCAGACATGATGTACGATGATGGAACAACAGAGGTTGCAAATACATATGGAGCAAGCTTGTCTTTAGGTAAAACGTTTGGGATTGAAAAGCTAAATACAACGCTTAAGTATGAAGTTACTGATGCTCATGCCAACTACGATCTAGCAGACTATGAAACCCAAACTGCAAGTATTGATCTAAACTACAAACTTTAAACTAAAGCCCTTACTTCTGATCTGACAAGGTCAGAAGTTCTTATGAAATAAGCCTTGAAAACTGATCAGAGTACAATTTAAAAAAACCGTCTCGCAAGCCTTGAGGAATCAGGTTTAAACTCATCTGATCTGGATGATACATTTTAGCCAACTCTTTTTTAGAATATGCTTTTTTCATGTTTTGAATTTCTTTCTCATTTAACAAGAAATACTTCTGTATATTTTCAATAATTGACTCAACTACTAAAAGAAACTTATCTACATCTTGAACTTCAAAAAGACCTTGAAACTCCATTTTTGTTACAGATGCTTTTGAACCGTTAAATTCTTTAAAAAAAGCTTCTCCCTTTCCTAGAGCAAGAAGAGTTGCTGCTTTAAATTGAACTTTAGAATAGTTCTTAAACTTTAAGTTTTTATTATCTTTTAAAAACTGATTCATCAAAGAATTAAAAAGAGTTAATTTATATTGAGGCTCTTCGTAACCTTCGATCTCCAAACCTTTTATTTGAAAAAATAATTCACTGTTAAAGAACTCTTTCGATAAGAGATCTCCAAACTCAGATGGACTTGCTCCCCATTGAAGCATTTTTGAAAGCTCATATTCTTTTTTCTGAGACACTTGTGATCTACTAGAACGATCCACTCTTGGTTGTACCCCTCCTAAAGACCTTGTCTTCTTTCTGATCATATCTTCAATATCTTCTTCTTTGATATTCTCAGACTTAGTCAGAAAATGACGAATGATAACGTAAACGATAACAAGAAAAATAAGAAAATTTACAACTTTAGTTATCATTTAATAAAAAACTAGGAGACTCCAACTTTTTGTAAAAACTCTTCTTGAGTCAACTCACCATCTCGAATGGCCTTACTTACAATCATAAAACATTCTTGAGCTTTTTTCTGAGCTGACGCAGGAAAAAGAGTGAGGTCTATATGCTTAAATTCATCAAGAGAGGTTGAAATTTTCACCCCCTCTTTTAAAAACTCAATGGCCTTATTCAAATCCATGATCCTAACCTCGCAAATTCCTTAGTACATACTGTAAGATTCCGCCATTTTCATAGTAATAAAGCTCATCTTGAGTATCAATTCGGCTAAGGAGCTCTACTTTCACTCGACTATCATCATTTTTGATAACCTCTAAAGTGACACTTGCTTTCGGTGAAAACTTCCCCTCGATTCCACTTAAATTAAAAGTTTCACTTCCATCAAGGCCTAAAGTTTTTCGTGTCACACTTTTAGGAAACTCAAGAGGTAAAACTCCCATTCCAATCAAGTTCGATCGATGAATTCTTTCGAAGCTTTCAGCAATAACGGCCTTAACTCCAAGTAATCGAGTTCCTTTTGCGGCCCAATCTCTCGATGAACCTGTCCCATATTCCTTACCTGCAATCACGACCAAGGGTGTATCTTGTTCTATATACTTCATTGCTGCATCGTAAATAGACATCGTTTCTGAGTTGGGGATATATTGAGTATAACCCCCCTCTACTCCATCAAGCATCTCGTTTTTAATCCGAATATTCGCAAAAGTTCCACGCATCATTACTTGATGGTTTCCTCTCCTTGAACCATAAGAGTTAAAGTCTCCAAACTTGATTCCATTTTCTTGTAAATACTTTCCTGCAGGAGAATCTGCTTTAATTGCACCGGCTGGAGAAATATGATCTGTAGTAACAGAGTCTCCAAGTAAAGCTAAGCACTTTGCCGACTCTATATTTTTCATAGGATCAGGTTCAGCTCCCATCCCTTCAAAAAACGGAGGGTTTTGAATATAAGTACTTTGGTTATTCCAATTAAATATTTCAGCTTTTTCAACACGGATCTTTTTCCAATCCTCAGTACCTTCCATCGACTTAGCGTAACGACTTACAAACATTTCAGTTGTAATAGACTCTTGTAAAACTTTTTGAATCTCTTGATTTGTTGGCCAAATATCTTTGAGATAAACAGGCCTGCCTTCACTATCTTTTGCAATAGGATCTTCACTGATATTAACTTTCATTGAACCTGCTATAGCGTAGGCCACAACTAAAGGAGGAGAAGCAAGGTAGTTTGCTTTAATATGCTGACTAATTCTTCCTTCAAAATTTCTATTTCCCGAAAGTACTGAAGTGACTACTAAATTACCTTCATCAATTGCTTTTGTGATATTGGGAGCGAGTGGACCAGAATTTCCAATACAAGTTGTACAACCATAACCCACGAGGTTAAAGCCAAGTCGGTCTAAGTAGCTTTGTAATCCTGCTTTGATCAAGTAGTCAGTTACAACTTGTGACCCAGGGGCCAATGATGTCTTAACCCAAGGCTTAACTTTCAAACCTTTTTCTAATGCTTTCTTCGCAACTAGCCCAGCTGCCAACATAACAGACGGGTTTGAGGTATTAGTGCAACTTGTGATGGCCGCAATTGTCACGTCCCCTTGTGCTAACTCAAAGTCACTATCTTCAACATCAATAGACTTTTCAACATCATCAACCTTGAAGTTGTCCTTTAACTCTTTAGTAAAAGAGCTTGCTGCTCGTTTTAGTTCAACTCTATCTTGTGGTCTTTTTGGACCTGCAATTGAAGGGGTAACTTCAGACATATCTAAATCTAAACTATCAGAGAAAACAGGATCAGGACTCGTACCATCTCTCCACATCCCCTGAGCCTTACAATAAGCTTCAACAAGTTGAACCTGCTCTTCACTTCTTCCTGAAAAACGTAAGTAATTTAGTGCTTCATTATCAATTGGGAAGAACCCACATGTTGCCCCATACTCAGGGGCCATATTCGCAATCGTTGCTCTATCAGCAAGACTTAAACTATCTAAACCACTTCCATAAAATTCAACAAACTTTCCAACAACACCTTTTGCTCTTAGCATTTCAACAACTCTTAGAACAAGGTCTGTTGCCGTTGCACCTTCTGGAAGCTTTCCTGTCATTTTAAAGCCAATAACTTCTGGAATTAACATAGTGACAGCTTGCCCTAGCATTGCAGCTTCTGCTTCAATACCTCCAACTCCCCAGCCTAAAACAGCAAGAGCATTAATCATTGTTGTATGACTATCTGTCCCAACTAAAGTATCGCAATAAGCAAGGTTGCCTTCATCAGTTTTCCTTGTCCAAACAACTTGAGCAATATTTTCTAAATTAACTTGATGACAAATCCCTGTTCCAGGAGGAACAACACTAAAGTTTTCAAATGAGCCCTGTCCCCATTTTAAAAATTCATATCTTTCATTGTTTCTTTGAAACTCAATATCTACATTTTCTTTGAAAGCTGACTCTTGTCCAAAACTATCAACTGCAACAGAGTGATCAATAACTAAGTTTACAGGAACTTGTGGATTGATGGCTTTTGGGTCTCCGCCTAAAGCTTTAATGCCATCTCTCATCGCCGCAAGGTCAACAACTGCTGGAACACCAGTAAAGTCTTGCATTAAAACCCTTGCTGGGTAATAAGATATTTCTTGGTCAGATTTTCTTTTATCTAACCACTTTCCAATTGCTCTAATATCTTCGCTATCAACACTTTTTCCATCTTCATTTCGAAGCAAGTTCTCTAGTAAAACTTTTAAACTAAATGGAAGTTGATCAAGTTGTGACATTCCATGATCTTTCATCACGTTGATATCAAAGAAATGATATTCATTCTTTTCAGTTTTTAATTTTTTCTTTGCATTGAACGAATTAAGTGAAGTTTTGGACACGCTGCCTCCAAGTTTAAGATGTTAATTTTAATAGATTATTACTGACTCATTCTACACATTTACAGGCCTATTGGAAAGCAAAGCCACCCGATCAGTCCTTAAAACTCGGGTAATTTGTTCTAGCGCTATTAGATATTTTCAAGTCCCAAGTCTTATCCACCGATAAGTTCTTTACTGTGAATAAACAACTACACACCATTACGAGGGAAAAGCATTTAGAGCATCTTACTAAAGTAATGCCCTTTATGACTCTTATTTACCTCGGACAGTGTTACCTCTTTTCCAATCTCTTCCCTACGATGCAAGTAGGTACTTACTGTTTACTTCTTGGTCTATCATTAGTTTCTATGATTGGTCTTATGTTTCATTATAATACTCAGCACAATGTGAATATATATCAATCTCATATTTCAGTAGATTTTAAACTTCTCTTTATAAATAAAGTATTAAAGATAAGTGAGATTGAAAGTATTCACCTCTCCGATCCAGAGATGAGTTTTTCTAATATTGTTATTGTCATGAATGATAACTCTAAACATAACTTATATTTTGTTGATGATGCCAAAAAAGTTGTCGACCTTATTTCGAATCAAAAGAAAGACTTTAACCCAATTAAACAAGCCGCCTAAAACTTCATAGGTACTTCACAGAACAATTAAGTTTAAAACTTTGCGTCGTAAATTTATTCATTGGTTTCACTCGCAACTGAAGAACTCGATCTTCAAAACGAAGAGCACAATAACTTGTCTCTTCGTTTAGCTCAAAATCAAAATCTTTGCTCTTGTTTAAGCCTTGATCAATTATAACTTCATCAAACTCATACTCTTTTGTTCCAGAGTGAAAACAAATTACATGCGTAACTTTTTTATGACTTCTTCCCATTAACCTTTCAATCCCTTTATTGAACTCTTCCCTATTTTCTTTATAGAGAATTGTCATCATTAAAGAAATCTCATGAGAAATTTTATGATAAAGCTTATGTAAGATTTCTTTATCGTTAGCTTCTAATTCCCCTGGCAGTTGAGGTAACTCCATTTCATTCCAGGTGGCGAAGCTTTCTTTGAACTCAATATTATGTGCTGAATGTATCTCTCTTGAAAAAGCCTCAAAGTGAATTTCTAATTGATCATTAAAGTTTGACTGCATTTTAGGGGATGCATGATCAAAGTACTTTGTTGCAAAAGATTTTAACCCTCCACTTTTAGTATTTATATACGCACCTCGTTTACAAAACTTAAGGCTCAGGTGCTGTTCATCACTCTCTTTTTTTAAAATAATATCTGCTTCACTTTGTGTGTAGTTTGAATCTTTTCCTACGAGATAAACATCAACATCATCTAGATTAAAAAAGTTAAATATTTTATCTGAAACTTTAAGTCCCATAGAAGAAATTTTCATCAATAGATTTTCATCCATCTCCCTAAGAGCAAGTTCATAAGCTTGAAGCCTTGAAAAATAATCAGGATTTAAAGAATTTAGAAATACATCTACTTTTTTAAACTTAAGACTTAGCTCTTTGGCCACAATAAATTCAAACAAGTTGCCTTTAAATTCATTTAAATAAGCCTGTTTAACTGCGTTTGATTTCATCATTGATAACTTCACTTAACCTCTTTGCAGCTAAAAAAGCAAATGAGTAACCATTTTTATAAAGCCCTGATATCTGAAAAGAGCGCTCAATATTTAATGGCCCCCAAGAAGGCATTCTCTTTCGTGACTTATGCCTTATTCCACTGTGAAGAGTGAAGCTTTCAAATGGTGGTAATTCAAGGTTTGAACGCTGAAAAAGCTTCAAGACTTTCTCATATTTATTTTTTAGGTCTGTTAAAGCATCTCCTGTTAAATAATCAACACTATTAGCGGCCCCAATAATAAGCTTTGAATCTGACTTTCTATAGACTAGATTAATTGTATAATAAGTCATGCACACTGACTCATTAAAGCCTGTATAATCTGTTTCTAAATATGACCCCATGACTTTTTTTCCACTAATAAAACTCTTGTCAGATAATGAAAAAAAGTTTGCCATGTTTGCGCCTAAGCAATAAACACAAAACTCACCGTCTCTAAGTTTGAGAGGTTCATCCAGAAATGACTCTACTCGAGTTGAGTTATTTTCTTTTTTTAATTGGTTCAAAAAACTTTTAGGTTCGAAAAGATATCCATTTTCCCTAAACGATTGTTCATTAGAAAATAAGTTAAAAAGGGGATGCGTTTTTGAAAGGTTGACTCCTTGAAATCTTCGATGAAAATCTTCGTCATCATCACTTGAGATTTGATAGTGAGTTGTTTCATTAACTTCAAACTCACTGTTTTTTTTGAGAAAGTTCTCCATCTCTTCAAACGCATCAACGAGTAGGTCTCCAAAATAGCTTAAGTTTCTTGGGACATTTCTCATCGCCACAATAGCGGTACTATTAAGACTCGCATTTGACGAAAATCGATTATCTACTAATTGAATAAGCTTTGTATTTGGAGCCAGCCTTTTAAAGTAGTGAATAAAAAGATTGGCCGCAAGGCCATCTCCCACAACCTTTAGAGTTGCCATTAATATTTACGCATCAAAGCAACTAAGACACCTTGGATTTCAAAGTCTTTTCCCTTATCTACAATGATTGGCTTTAATCTCTCATTGGCAGGATGAAGTTCGACTGTTGAACCTTTTTTATAATATTTTTTTATTGTCGCTGCTCCATTAACAAGCGCCACAACCGTCTCTCCAACTCCTGCTGTTTTCTTAGACCTAATGACGACAAAATCTCCTTCAAAGATTCCATCTTCGATCATTGAATCTCCCTGCACTTGAAGAGCATAGCACTCACCCTTGGATAAGAAAGAGATAGGAACCGAGAGACTTTCGCCATAGTCCCTATCTCTTAACAAATCTATAGGAAAACCGGCAGCAACCGTTCCAAGAATTGGTATTAAAGCATTTTCTTCAGATTGTTCAACTAACTCCAGTGACCTAGCAGAGTTTGCCGAGCCAGTACGCAGGTAACCTGCTTTTTTAAGATAGTTAACATAGTCGACAACGCTCCCAATCGACTTGAATGTAAAAAAATCTTGAATCTCTTGATATGTCGGCGAGTAACCATTATCTCCAATATACTCGCATACATAATCATAAACTCTTTGTTGTTTAGCTGTTAAAGACATTGTACTTTTCCTCAAATTCCATAATATCTAGTAAAAAATTATTCTCTCCAAGTCTTTGTCCTAAATAGAACTCAGCTTCTTGCTCAGTTGGAAACAAGTACTTTTCAGTGAAAAAGAACTCTACAAAACCATTTACTAAATTGTTCGATTGATTAAGCATAACAGAACCTCCTTACGTATGCAATCCGTAAAAATAGAGTACACGTAAAGTTTCCGTAAGTATAGCGAGGAAAATTCTTCCTCAAAGATATTTACGAGCAATACCTTCGAGGAAGATTATATTAAGACTTAGTTTTTAAAGACTTATTTCAAGAAAGATATTAAATCTATGATCAATTGCAACACAATCACCATCAATACTCTCACTACAATATTTTTCTTTCTCAGAAAAAATACTCACCTTATCATTGTTAAATATATCAAGGTTTGAATTTCTAAAAAAACCATACTCAGCAACTTTTTGTTCTTCAAAATAAAACGAACGTTTTTCTAAAGTTAGCTCTGGAATGAATTTACTTACAAACTCTTCATCAGACTCTTCGTGCCATTCAACGACATTTCCAACTGTAAGAGTGACTTGTCCTTGATCGTTTTTACTCCATGAAACTTCATTAAAATCACCTTGATGAATCGTTCCAATAAAAATTCTCTCTGAGCCAAGCGCCGATAGTGTTAGAAAAGTTAAAAATAATAGAGTTCTCATAAATATAACCTCCTAGTGGTTTTATATTTTTATTTTTTATTTCTTGCTTTTTAGACCAAAATTTATAAAAAATCATATTAAGTTTTTGTTAAGAATCAGATTTATAATATTGCTTAAAGCTACCCGAGAGCCTACCCTAGCTTACATGAAAGCATTAATAACGGGTGCAAGTGCAGGAATCGGTAAAGAAATAGCCTATATTTTAAGCCAGGATAAAGTCGAAATTTTACTTGTAGCAAGAAATCAAGAAAAGCTCATTAATATTTCAAAAGAAATTCCAGGGTCTCACTTTATTTCAGCAGATCTCTCTCAAACAGCAGGTATTTTAAAACTCCTAGAATATTGTGAAGATAAATCATTTATTCCGAACTACTTGATCAATAATGCTGGAATCGGCGTAGGTTCATCGTTTGCAAATCAACGCTTAAGCAGTGTTGAGGAAATGATGTTCCTTAATATGAACGCCATAGTTAAACTTACTCACCACTTTATTCCCAAGATGAAAGATTTAGAAACCGCAAAGATCTTAAACGTAGGCTCAACTGCAGCTTATCAAGCCATGCCTGGACTCGCCGCCTATGCTGCCACGAAGTCTTTTGTTTTAAGCTTCTCACGAGCACTACAAGAGGAGTTAAAAGATACGAACATCACAGTAAGTACACTCTCTCCAGGGCCAACTAGAACAGATTTTATCAGCTCCGCAGGCTTTGGTTCAGAGATACAAAAACAAGCTAAAAAGTTTGAAATGTCTGCCAAGGAAGTTGCTCATATCGCAGTGAAGGGACTTTATGAAAATAAAAAAGAGATCATTCCAGGCCTTATGAATTATTTTTCAACAAAAATTATTCGAGCAATCCCTAGAACTCCAGTGGAAAGGATTGTGAAGTCGATTTACTTTAAAGATCAATAATAAAACAATTATAACGAAGATCTAATGTTTTTTTATATATTTTTCCTTTTAATCGTCCTCGAGTAAAAAGAAACTCTTCTTTACCATAATCTTTCATAATCTTCTTATATTCTTTTTCAATTTCTTTAACTGCACTTTTAAACTGTTTTGCAGTAAATGGTGCTGTTGGTTTATTAAACTTATGCTTATTTCTTTTTAAGCAGTCATAACCATTTTTAATTTCATTTTTGTAGTAATTCACTTCATACTCAGCTGCGACTTTATGAAAGTCTTCTTCTGTTCTTTTCTTTACTTTAGGTAACTTTAAAACTTTTTTAATCCACTCTTGATTGTAAGCAAGAGAGGTGAAAACATCTTGATGAATATCTGGGGCCAAGAATGCTCCTTGCCTAAGGATATCGTGTGAGACAATACCAATATGAACCTCATTTTGATTAAGATCTGGACAAATAAGTGGGCCTCCAGAATCTCCAGGAGCAATGCTATCAAAAATCCTATTGCTTCCAATTTTCACATCACTATAGTCATCAATAAAAATATTCAATGTTCTTAAGATTCCGCTACTGCCATCAGGGTTTTTTCCAAAGCCATAAGCTTTACAATTTTTTCCATTGTAATCAAGAATACGTATCATTTTTTTAGGGTCTAGTTGTGTTTTAAATGGTTTAATGTTTTTAAAACTTGTCTTAACTTTTAGAACAGCAGCATCAAATCTGTCTTTAGTATTAGCTCGAGCGTACATTGGATGGGGCCATCCATTTTTCACTTCTACTGCTGATTTTTGAAATTTTCCATTTTTATCATAACAATGAGCACTAACCGTTCCTAAGTTCATTCTTACAACAGCTCTTTCATATCTTGCGATACAAGCTCTTTTTTCTTTCCAATATGGATCATTACAATACGGAGGAATAATAAGCTTAATCTCTCCATTAATTCTTCTTTTTACTTTTACTCGAATAGGGATAGTGTAAACTTCTATATTTTGATCAATACTTCCTTGGAAGCAATGTGCTGCCGTTAAGATATGATTGTCATTAACAAGTGAAGCCGAGCAATAAGTATATGGCCCTTTTTCATCTAGTTTTATAGTTTCTATTTCTCTACCTGGAATTGGCTTTCTTGTGAGCCCATCTATATAAGTTACTGTCTGTGTCCCACCAACTGAAACCAGTTTACAAACACCTTCTTTGGACTGAGCAGTAAAAGAGATAATTATCTGTAAAAGCAGTATATTGATAAATTTCATACTGCCTTATAGAACATACTAAATTGATTTGTAAAATTTCAGCGCTTTACATGCCTTTGATTAGCAGGAAGAACTTTCTTACGAATACGAATATT
>Ga0114957_1005090_pt1 | contig 11026 bp, 10 predicted proteins | sample BantaG_FD_87175 | JGI IMG/M metagenome (GOLD analysis project Ga0114957, IMG submission 87175) | Marine algal microbial communities from Bantry Bay, Ireland - BantryBay_4 metaG | ecosystem: Host-associated > Algae > Red algae > Unclassified | place: Bantry Bay, Ireland | collected 2014-11-21 | reverse complement strand
TTGTCATCTGTCAGTTCTTTCAATGAAAAATTGGAGATGTTTTCCTTGCCAATCATTGCTGAGACAATTTCAAATAGTACAGACTTCCCATTTGCTCCTTCTCCATGTAAGACTAGCATTTTTTCTGCCTTAAAACTTCCTGATCCAGACCTTAGAAATACATAGCCTAAGTATTCAGCAATCACAGATTGAGATGCTACCTCAGGCAATACATAATCTAAGTATTCTTTAAATTTAGGAGCTTCTTCTTGGGGATCGTACTTAAAAGGTAATTGGTAGGTAATGAAATCATTTTTATCAAAATCTCTAAGACGGCCTAAACCTTGAATAAATTCATAAGTACCATTGAGTAGATTAATCCTTACAGCTCCATCATTATCTCTATGGAACACTGTATCTGCGGTTGAGATAAATTGCTTGTATAGCTCATCCTTAAATTTATAGAACTTATTATCTAAAGTTTTAACCCCCATTTTATTAGCAGCTTTATTCAGGTAATTCATTACTACCTTTTGATCGAGCTCTTTCCAATACATCCCATTATATATGTAGGATTTGTTTTGGTTATAAACAATTGGATGTTCTAACTTTTTTGCAACATCAAGTAGTTCATCCACACAAATAACCAGTATGTGTTTTTGTAAGACTTTAATTTGATTCTCATCTTTATCGTCTTCTTTGAATCTACTGTATCGCAATACTTTTTCAGTGAAGTTCAGTTCCTGAATTTCATTTAGTATTTTTTGTAATGGAGTCATTTTTGTTTTTTGTTTTTTGCTGTTAACGTGGTTCTTTAGTTTTGAGCCGAAATCGGCTTTAAATTGATCTTTTTTCATAGCTGTTAAGTTTTGTTATTTTATATGTTTTGGGGTAATCAGGGGGAGGGGTAAGCCTTACATAACATTCTCTCTTACTTATTTTCACCCGATAATTAATTATTATTTTGACTTATTCAATTGCCGATTAATTCATTGAATTTTTTTGACAACACATTATCCTGAATAAGTGATTCAATGAAGAGTTTATCATTTTTTTTATCACAATATGTTACTACCGTAATAGTTTCGCCTTTCTCGCTAAAAAGAACTAAGTCATCGCTAGTTTCTGAAAACGCTAGATGCATCCTATAGAGAGACGAAATAGACACCCCATGAAATATTTTTCTTTTGTAGAAAAAATGAGTAACTAGATTTTCATCACAAACCCAATACCGCAAAAAGAATTTTTCGCCATCTTGATATTGAGATTCAGTCTCACCAAAATCTAATGGCACATAGGTAGCTTGAAGAGGAGGATTATCATCCTCATAAATATCAATCCTAAAGTTGTCAATCATAATCTTTTCTGGGGGAAACCCTATTTCATTTCGTTTTATTCTCATTGTATTTATATTTTATCGGTTAATATTTTGACACACATAGTGATGTCCATGTTTATTTGCTTTTCAATTTTTGACCCTAAATTGGCTTGTAATTTGTTTCCTTTCATGATTTAATGATTTTTATTCTTCCCCAAAAACTATATTTTTACTACTTAGACAGCAGTGTAATCTTCGGAAAAGAGAATGATTATTGTTATTAATGATTAATTAGACTTATTAGTTAAGATGTACTGTTCTAGTTCCGACTCAATAAATACTGATCTCTTCCCATTCTTATAAAGGTTAATTTCCCCTTTGTTCACCTTGTTGTAAAGAGCCGATTTGGAACAACTCAATTTCTCAGCAGTTTCGTAAACTGTTAAGTATCTAACTGGCTTGAGTTCATCTAATTTTTTGTGTATCATATCCTCAATCGAAGGAACGATGTTTGATATTAATTCTGAGAAGAATTCTTCATCAGAGTATTGTACTACTTTTATATGTTTCATGATTTCTTTAGTTTTAAAAGTGAAATACAAATTTACCAAAAAATAAAAAATAAACAAGTCTAATCTACTGATAATCAGTATTATAGCTATTCAATTTATCTTCTGAATGCTTCTGAAATACTCGTGAAATAATTGTGAAATAATTGTGAAATATTACATGGCACTACTCTTTCGGAAAATGCTCGATTTTCATACAGTGAGACTCACTACTTTACTGATTGATATTTTTCAATATGTGAAACGCTTCTGAATATCTAACATAGATTTGTAGATGTCAATAGCTATAATATAGTGTATTGAAATAGAAATTTTTAAATGAATATTGGATTTTAGGCGACCTTAATAAAGGAATTATTGGGAAAATATAATGCAAATGCCTTAATATACTCCCAGAATAAGAGTTTAAAGCAGATGGATTTCACTGTTAGACAGAACACCGTTCTACACTTATTTAAGGCTATTATGTTATGGGCCAGGTGAGTTTTGGTACAGAAGAAGAAAATAGCATAGATTTCTTATCATTATATGACCCTTAAAAAGCCCATCATGAGTGTTTGAACATTAAATGGAATTAAAGCCTAATATGAACGCAAACTTATAAAATATACCTTTAGTTGTCTTACTAAATCAGATAGCAGTTCTCTTTTTCTCCATCTCCTTGGCATTGTCAAAAGCTAAGTCTATTTTATTAAAGCCAACATTCTCAATGGTTTCTATATTTTCATCTATAATTTCATGAAGATCTGGAAGAAAAGAATTATCATAAGCCTTGGTTATTGGTGCGAAAACCTTACTAAATCCAGCACTTCCAAGTATGTTGTTATCAGATACCCATTTAACAAAACTTGTTTGGGCACCCCGTCTTTTTGACATGATATTATTATCAATTAGCCAATAGTATAAGTAGGATAAAAAACTTTTAGAACCTTCTTCTGAATCTCTGTTTGTAATTAAGATCTTGAATAGTTCAAAGCCCATAGGGTTTTTAAAAAAAATTAAATTCTTGTTATATTCTAATTCTGAAGATTCCTCCTTTTTCAGATCTTGTGCCACTGAACCATCACCCGTTTCAATTTTATTATCTGACTCTTTACTTTTAATTATAGAAGAGTCTGATTCTATATCACTTCTTACGTTAGGAGAGCTATCTGGTTCAGTTTCATTGGTTTCTAATTCTTCATAGTTCAAATTATCTTTTATAATTGTTTGAAAATTACTACTAACACCCTTTGAACTTTCAACTGAATTATTGTTTATGTTCATATATTCAATGTGTGTTTGTATGTCATTAATTTTTTCCATAAAGGAATTAAATACTTCCTTCAGGTTTAAATAATCTTGTTGGATAATACAATCCCTACCAGAACATATATGATCACATAAGCAAATCGGTTTATCGTTTCGATTTATTACTTTATGCATGCGGTATAAGATACTAACAGTAACCTTTAATCCGGTATCTATTTTTTGATGTGCTCTAGCTAATAAATATTTTGATATTAGTATGCATAAATAATCAAGCTCTTTTACTTCATCAGTGCATTGTCGTGAATATGAATCATCCTCAAATTCAAGGATCCCATAGATAGTATTCTCAATATTATCAAGTAATGTCATGGCTCTTATGTGGCTTTCATTAATAAACTTATCCATAGATATCAAAATTCATTTTTATCCCATAAATCCTTCAATAGATTTTTTTGCATATGGGATGATTCTTTACCAATATACTTCAAAAGCATTGCATTTGAAGAATGCCCTGTAATATTTCTTATTGCTTCTTCTGGGAGAATACCATAATGATTAGTAGCGAAAGACCTACGACAAACGTGCGATCCAATCAATTTGTATTTGGGGAACATACCTAGTATTTTTTCTCCTTTACCATTTGGGTCGAGTTTCCCTTTGGTTTGATATGTTAGACCACATAACCTTGCGACTTCCTTAACATGTTTATTAAATGTATTTAAACAAATCTTTCTTGGAAACTTCCAATTGTTTTCTGATAAAATCTTACTTACACTTCTATGTATAGGAACTTCTAATTTTTTCCCACCTTTTTGTGCTATATAGTGAATCTCTGATTTATCACCTGTTAAATTATCTTTTGAAAATTTTAAAAACTCATTTCCTCTCGCGGCTGTCCAAACTCCAATGATCAACCATTTTCTTACATTTTCTAGGTGCGGTTTTTCCATTTTTGTTTTTTCTATTTTTTCTATTTCAGGTATAGTTAGTGTCGTAAATACCGTTCTCTCTTTTGGAATAGCAAAGTTTTCTGGGTTTCTTACATCTTTACTAATGGTGTAGTCATTTCTTTCGGCATGATATATCACCGTTCTTATCTGTTCTAAGTACTTGCCTGCCGTTCCTTTCGAAAGTTTGATGGAATAGAAGTATTGGAGTATGCTTTTATGAAATTCTCTATCTACATGTTTAAGTTTGAATACTCTTTTCTGTTGCTTTTCAAACGTTTTTATCTTAGATAAAATTGTATTAAACTTAGTGACGGTAGCCTTTGTGACCATTTCGCCATTTCTTTTTGGTGTTGATTCTAAAATTTCGATATAATGTTGAAAGTATTCTGTGAGCATGGTTAGGTCTTTTTCACCATGTTCAGCTCTATGAAAGTATCTATTGATGGTTTTTCTGAACCAAAATCGATCAATCACTTCTTTTTCTGAAAGATCATCTTTAAATGATTGTAATATATGCTCTTCTAATTCCTCTAGTTCTTTCTTTTTTTTGAAATACTGATCTTGATCAGCTGTGTTTTTTAGTTTACCTTTTTTGCTATCCCATTCAGTATTATTCACGTACAAATTTGTACTTGCACTAAAATCTTGCGTTCTAGAGCAGTAGAATCGTACATAGACTTTTGATAAATTATTTTTTCCTTTTTTTGTATAAAATTTTAAATTGGCCATTTTCCCGACATTTTCTCGTTAAACATGAAACGAACTTATCAAGATTTGAAAAGAGAAGGAAAGGTATTTACTGTAAATAAATGAAAATCAGTCAAATAGATTCGCATATGGAAAATTGTGTCCATCTACGTTTTATTAATTTCAGTCCCTCTCTCTCCGCTGATGTTTCCTAAGAAGTGCTGATTCCATTGGGGTCAGTACTTACTAAGGAAAAATTTTCCCGACATTTTCTCGTATTATATAAAAAACTAGCTGCCCAGTAGCGGATAAATCTGTCCATTTATGAATCGCTAATCATATACCATACAATAGTTCAAAACAAAAGTACAAAGAATAATATATATACTTCAAACTAAATTATGCAATAACTTTCTTTAATAGGAGCATTATTTTATTGACCCTGTTCATTTGATTCAATTGCTCTACATGACCGAGAAGTGCTTCTTTGAACAATGAATCCTTAGCCATGTCACTAAATTCTTTTTTTAGATATGTTCTCACATCTTCTGGGCAACCTATCAAGTCATCTTCTATATCATATTTGTTGTCCAATACAAATACTAAATCTTCAAAATCATGGCTTGCAAACAAATCATTTTTTCCTCGGCTTTTAAACGCTTCTATTTTTGATGCTATAAAATAAGGTGGAGAGAATACCTTTATACTGCTGCCATTATCTAGCTTCTTTTCAATAGCATTTTTTATCCCTGGTTTATACCATATATTACTAAAGCCCAATATAGATTCATCTGTTGGCATAAAATCTACTTTAATGCCTTGATATATGAAACGTGAGATGATCGGAGCTTCAATGTCGTTTTTAAAGCCTAATTCTAGTAACCGCTCCTGCATTTGATAGAAGTGTTTCAATGACAGTAATTCTACCACTACATCCACATCATTAGTAGGTCTGGCTTCAATAGCTTCTGGTGAAGTTGCATATAAACTAACTGTTGCTCCTCCGACAAAGATTACATCCTCCTTCCATTCTGCTAAAGCGTTTGATACTGCTTTTAGGCGGGTCATGTTTAATTTGTGGCTCATCCTAGAATTCTTTTTTGGAGCTCTTCTTTTGCCATTTCTTTTTCACGAGTCTTTCCCACCCTTAAAGCATCTACCAAAGCTAGCATTTCATAAAGCCTTTCATCCGATTTTGCTGCTTGTACTTGATTTGGGTGAAATGGAGTGATTTGTTGTCCTCTAATATTTCCCTTTGGGTCTGCCCAAACAAATGCTTCTTCACTTTCAAATTCTTTATTCAAAGGTGGAGCAGAATGTGCAGTAGGCATCCCTCTAACCATACTAGAAGGTTTTGTTGGAAATACGACTGATAGTCCATGCAGTAGGAATTCATAAAATACTTTACGCATTACCGTTTTTTTATCTTCTGCTATTAGTCCTGCTTCCGTAGATCTATTGATAGATTTAGTTACTTCTGATGCACTAATGCCTAGTGAAGCACTTATGTCTTTTAGCATAATATCCTTTTCAGATAGAATAATCTTCATTAATATGATAACATCATGTGGTCGCATGATTTTGTGCTTGTCCATATTGTGAATATACAAATTAATTTCTGATTTCGAAATTGGAAATAAACCTAAAAGTTTTAGCATCATTATAGTTGATTAGTAGAGAAATTTTTTCAAAGCATTTATTGCATTTTTGGTCTATGAAAAGACCAAATACATTTACCAGAAAAGAACTGTACGAACTTGTGTGGAAAACGCCACTGTCTCAATTAGCATTACAGTACAATATTCCAGATGAAGGGATTAGGAAAATATGCATTAAATATCAAATACCTTTACCTAAAAGTGGCCACTGGACAAAACTTAGGTTTAAGAAAAAGGTTATAGCTGATAAGTTACCTGAGTACAATGAAGGTAGTGATGTGAAAATCATGTTAACTGAGGGGCAAGCGATTGCCCTTAGTGATAGTAAATCCTCAGAATTGAATGTTTTAGCTAATGAAATTGAACTAAATCATCCAAAAATTATTGTAGTTCCATCTAGAATCAGTGAATATACAAAGCTAGTTAAGGAGACTAAAGATGTACTAGATAAGCAGAGAGCATCCAAATGGAGGGGCTATGAACTGTGTATTAGATCATTTAGCTCTAGGGGTACTATATCCATGGAAATTACCAAAAAGATAGCCCCAAGAGCATTAAGGTTCATTAACTCATTTATTAAGTTAGCAGAAAAGAGAAGCCACATTGTTACAGAAAGCTATATTGAAGTTAATGGTGAAAAGTTTAAATTCAGAGTTAGGGAAAAGCATAATCGAATAAAAAGAGACGACTCACGATTTGATTCTTCTGACTTAGTACCTAACGGTAAGCTCTCATTAAAATTTGATGATTTACATGGGAAGGAATGGTATGATGGCAGAAAACCCTTGGAAGAGCAGTTGTCAAGAATCATGGCTTTTTTTGAGATTAGGTCAAGAAAGGATAAAATTAAAAGAGCCGAAATAGAGGAGTGGCATAGGCAATATAACATTGAAAAAGAAAAAGAAAAAAAGATTAGAATTGAACAGGAAAATGAAGATGAGCGATTTAAGCAGCTATTAAAGGATGCAGAGTCATGGGAGCAATCTAACAGACTTAATCTGTTTATTGATGAAGTCAGTAAGAGAGAAAATAATGATTGGGCAAAGATGAGGGTAAAGAGACTAGATCCCTTGTGTCATGGGATGAAAAGTTTTTATGATAAATATGAATTAAAAAATAAGTACGCACAATGACATAGGGAGATAGATAAAAATGGTAATAATTTTCATATATTTTAGCTGTAATATGAAAATCAGAGACTACACAGATTTAATCAGAAACCTACCCTTAGAGCAACATTCTTTTGCTGTAAATGCCAATGTATGGCGTGAAAAAACAGACACCCCAGTAGTTGAGAGAATTTGTGGATCTGCAAAAGAGATCCATCTTTCTAGAGGTGAGATTTACAGTAGTAGTGACTTGCATGACTTACTTGTGAAAACACTGATGTGGGGATACATGTGTGGGCTGGCTATATGAATACATCTTTTATCAACTTTTTTATTGTTAAATTCTCCAGTTTAGAAGCAATGGGTGAAACATTGTATTGATTGTCTTTCCAATGCATTCCTTCATTGTAAATTATTCCTAGTAGGTAATGAGACTCTGGAGAAACCACACCTAGCACTTCTGCTTTCTCTAGTTTTTTGCGTGTTGTATGTATCCCTAAGAAAGAAGTTCTTGCTGCTGGACTTTGTAGCTTGTTATATGCTATCTCTTCAATTTTCACTCTGACAGCACCACAAACTGCAAAAGGGTCAAATGTCCGATCATTTAAATAATTATCTATTTCGCCATTAAGGTGGATAATGAAATTGTTGCTTTCACCCCATAATTCGGGAATAGATAAAGCTCGAAATTCAGCTCTCTTATTAATAGCGGTTGGATGATAGTGTAGTAGATGTCTTGAAACATCATCTTCTATAGTTGGATGTTTCCTATTTCGTAAAAGCCTTTTCATGTGGTCGTTTACCGCAATGGTAGATTTGTCCAAATAGTAGACTTTTTGATTGTTGAATGCGAAATTTTTAAAATAGTTTGGATTCAGGTGAGTCAAAATTAATGGGTAGAGTTTCTTCCCTACTGTATCAAACTCCTTTATTAAGGTTGTAATGTAGTATTGAGCTGCGGTTAAATTGGCATCATCTAAATAGTCAAAGACTTCATCTATTATTAAAATGTTTGCATGCTTTTTTAAATTCCTTTTTGCTTTGAAGAGCATTGATATGAAAGTCAAAATGTCTCGTTGACCATTTGAGATATGAATAGCCTTTGGGAATTTTATGACTAATTGACCTCTTGTTTCACTCGCCCTAATGTTCCGCCATGTACAATTGAAAGTTAAAAGGGTAGTATCAAATCTTTCTTTGTCAAGTTTATAGTTACTGAATGCACAGGCATCTTTAAACTGATTTGTATTTTCGTTGTACGACCAAATAAGTTGAATTGCAGCCAAGTAACTTTTGGCTTCTGAATTATAACCAATGTCAAAAGTGTGAATTAGATTACCTAATGTATTCAGATAATCAATTGCTTTTAAATCATCTAAAACATTTGTTGTTACCCAATCTGTTAATGCGGTAGCGGTGCCACCCTCGTTATTAATCAAGGCAATTATCGAATTGATTCTGCCTTGGATTCTGGCACCATTTGCACGCTGCAAGTCTTGATAATGTTCACTTATTTGTTCGACTAACAGCCGATTGGTAAAAACAGATGAAAGGTTTGGTAATACTCTGCCGTTTGTTCCGAATGAACCTTGTGCAGTTCTGTAGGTATAGGGGAAAGCTGTGTTTGCAGGAATTCTGTCAACAAGCACAACATCTTCGATTATCAAGGTAGCACGTGAATTTGCAAAACCACCAAAAGTTGATGCATTACCTTTTGGCTTTGTGTTGTTATTGATTACGAAGTAATCTAATTCACTAGATATTGAATTAGTTGTTGATGTTGCTACAAGCTGTGCTATGGAAAGGTCAGGTCTTTGGTATTCGATATAAATTCTTGGTGCGTTGGCTTCATCTTCAGCATGATAATCGTCTTCATTTAGAACAATTCTCCTATTATTCATGGAGTTAAATGCTGTAGCTAAAGAACTCTTGCCGAATCCATTTGGAGCAACCAAAATACTTGGCTTATTAGGTAAGATGTCTAACTCAAATCTTTTGTTTTGAATACCTTTTACATGCTCTATTTCAATTATTTTCAGCATTCTTTACTTCTGTGCATTTATACCTTTACTTATCAACTCCTTCACCACCCCAAACATCATTGCGGAGAAGTCCTCTTTGAATTCTCTGTTATCAGAATACAGTTTATACAAATCAAAATTGCTAGTTATGTGTTTGAGCAATTCTTCTCCGACAATTTTATCACTGGTGATTCTTGCGTTCTGATCGTCTGAATGTTGAATAGAGCTTATTAATTCATTGTTCTTAGCTACATCAGCTGCGATGTTCTCAGCCATTTGTCGCACCTTGTCTGCATCTTCAAATTCAGTTCCGTATCGGTCATTGAATGTTTGAAGGATATTTGAAAGTCTGTCTATCTCAGGGTCATTCACTCCACCTCTCATGTCGGTTGGAATAGGTTTTAAATCTTCACCTTGTTCTAAAACCACATTTGTTGTTGATTCTAGTTGAAGACGATAACTATCCATGTCTATGTTATCCAATACTCCTTTTGCTAAATCAACAGAAGTATCGCCACCAAGTTTGTTTTGAAGGTGGTTCAAGAAAATGTAAAGTCTTTCTAAATATGGATTTTCAAATGGGACAATCTGAGAAAGGAAAATATAAAGACGAACATAGGTTTTAACCTTTGCTCTGAAATCAGCTTGCTGTTCTTCTTCTAAATCTTCTCTGAAAATTGCAGATGATTCATCCAAAGAAGCGTGTAATTGGTCAACTGGCACATTAGCCAATATCTTATTCGAAAATTCTTCTACTTGCACACCAGAATACACTTGATAATTATCTAACGCATCTTGTAAGTCAAACAACTTGTTTGGGTCAGTTGCTTCACCTAAAATGGTGCTTTCAAAATAGGGCTTGAATGCATTTTCTATGTCTTCGGCTGCATTTGCAAAGTCCAACACAAAGGTGTCCTTCTTCAAAGGGTGGCTTCTGTTTAGTCTTGAAAGTGTTTGCACAGCGTTTACCCCGCCCAATTTTTTATCTACATACATTGTATGCAAAAGCGGTTGGTCAAACCCTGTTTGAAATTTATTGGCAACTAACAGAAATCTGTATTCACTCTTTTCAAATTCTGACGGAATTGAGCTACTTGAAAAGCCATTCAAGCTAGCTTCCGTTTCTCCTTCTATTTCTCCCGAGAATGCTACTACAGCTTTGTAAGGGCTATTGATGGATTTTAGATATGCGTCAAAAGCCTTTTTGTATTGCACTGCATTTTTTCGGCTGCTAGTCACCATCATAGCTTTTGCTTTTCCACCCATCCGCTTATTCTGAATCACGTTTTCCATAAAGTGGTCAACCATCAATTTTGATTTTTTCTTGATGGCGTGTTCGTGACTTTCTACATAAGCTTTGAGTTTCTTTTGTGCTCTTTTCTTATCGTATTCTGGGTCGTCCTCTATCTTCTTAAGTAATGCGTAGAAGCTTTGATAGGTAGTATAATTCTGTAGTACGTCTTTGATAAAGCCTTCTTCTATGG
>Ga0114957_1005088_pt1 | contig 11028 bp, 10 predicted proteins | sample BantaG_FD_87175 | JGI IMG/M metagenome (GOLD analysis project Ga0114957, IMG submission 87175) | Marine algal microbial communities from Bantry Bay, Ireland - BantryBay_4 metaG | ecosystem: Host-associated > Algae > Red algae > Unclassified | place: Bantry Bay, Ireland | collected 2014-11-21 | reverse complement strand
TAACTGACGGTCTCGGATACGATGGTGGTGCATTCTTTTCGCCTGATAGTAAAGAGTTGATCTTCCGCGCCTCTCGTCCTTCAACGGAGGAAGCACAAAAAAACTATAAGGATTTATTGGCTAAAAATGTGGTGCAGCCTACCGATATGGAATTGTTTATTTGTAATGTGGATGGTTCCAATCTTACACAAATTACCAAACTCGGCGGTGCCAACTGGGCGCCTTATTTTCATCCTTCTGGTAAAAAAATTGTTTTTAGTTCTAACCATCATGTAAAGTCAGGCCGACAGTTTAATCTGTTTATGATTGATCGGGATGGACAAAATTTACAGCAGATTACTTTTGATGATACCTTTGATGCTTTTCCAATGTTTTCGCCGGATGGGAAGAAGCTTGTTTTTTCTTCTAATCGGAATAATGGGGGTACCAGGGATACTAATGTTTTTTTGGCGGATTGGGTAGAATAGGTTGAGGGCTGTTTATTGGCCATTGGCTTTCTCATTCGTAAAATTGCGCTAGCAGGAAACCAATCGCTAAAATCCAATCGCTACTTCCCCTAAACCCTAAGGATCAATAGATTATTAGCTAATGCAAAAGAAATACCTTATCATCCTTGCTGGACCTACGGCAAGTGGGAAGACCAGAACCGCTATTCGGCTTTCGCAACATTGGAATGATGCACCTATTCTCAATGCGGATTCCAGGCAGTTTTATCAGGAAATGACCATTGGGACGGCCAAACCTACTCCGGAAGAGATAGCTGCGGCGCCGCATTATTTGTTTGATGATCGGAGTATTCAGGAACCGCTTACGGTGGGTCGTTATGAGGCAGAGGTGTTGGAATTATTGGATAATTTATTTCAAAAACAGGATGTAGTTATTTTGACGGGTGGCAGTGGTTTGTATATTCGGGCAGTGTGTGAGGGGTTGGATGAATTTCCGGAGGTGACGGAGGTAGCGCGGAAGGAAGTAGCAGCAATTGATAAAAAGAATGGATTGAAGGGGTTACAGGAGGAATTATTAAAACTCGATCCGGATTATTTTTCGCAAGTGGATCAGCAGAATCCCCGACGATTGATCCGAGCATTGGAAGTCTGTTTTACCAGTGGCAAACCTTATACTTATTTTTTGACAAAGCCTAAAAAAGAACGTCCTTTCACTACCATCAATCTCTGCCTAAAATGGGACCGTCCCCTACTCTATCAACGCATTAATCAACGGGTGGATCAGATGATGAAGGATGGGTTATTGGAAGAGGCTCGGACACTGTATCCTTTTCGGGAATTACGGTCACTGCAAACGGTTGGCTATAAAGAGTTATTTGCTTTTTTCAATAAAGAATATGATGCTCTCGAAGAAGTCACTTCCCAAATAAAACAAAATACCCGCAGATATGCCAAGCGACAAATTACTTGGTTTAAAAATTTACCTGACTGTTTTTATTTTCATCCTGATGATTATAAAAAAGCGATAGCAAAGGTGGAGGCTATTATTGTTAATGAATAATAGACTTTATTCTAAACTAACTAATTCATAAAAAACGGAAGCATTTGCTGACCATCTGCTGCGGTTACTTGTAAATAGTACGCACCATGAGGAAGCTTATGTTTTAGCGAATAGCTAACCTGTTGATTACCAGTGGATACCAATAATTTTTCGTCAAGCAATTCAACTATTTCCCCTGCTACACTAATTATTTTTAACGTTAAAGAACTATTTTTTTCAGCACTAATATTTAGTTGAATTTCACTATCCTTTATAATAGTCGGATAAAGCGAAACGGTCAATCCCTTCGATGCCAGGTCATGCGTTGCAGATAAGTTGGAATTAAACTTTGCCAAAGCATAGCTATACGTCTCATCGTCTAACGTAAATCCAGCCGCAATAATACTACCGTCCGAATTTTGCGCAATGGCAGTAATACCATCTGCTTCCGACCCCGGTGCAACAGACGTAATAGACCATCCATCATCTCCAAAACTAACATCCTGTTCTCCGTCTACACTAAATCGACTAAGCGCAAAATCAGGATTAAATCCTCCTGTTCCGCCACCGCTTAGTATTTTTCCATTTGGCTGTAGCAAAAGAGATTGAATAGCTTCATTTCCACCACGGGATACTTTGACAATTCCATCATTACCAAAATCAGTATCAAGATCTCCGTCGGCCAAAAACCGATAGAGTGCGATATCATTATCTACGTTCCCAAAATCAAACGCATTTCCACCAACCAAAAATTTTCCATCTGGTAAAAGGATCAAATCATTCGCGCCATTATTAACACCACTTGCTTCATTAAAAGTAGTGACACCATCCGTTCCAAAATCAGCACGTAACGTCCCATCCGATTCAAAAGCAGCAATAAATATATCACTACTGTTGGCTGTTCCGGCAACAATCATATCACCAGCAGCCGTAACCACCAAGCCATTGATTCGCGAAAAAGTATTAAAATCTAACAAAGTGATTCCATTGTCCCCAAATCCCACATCCGACTGACCATCTGCCGTGATACGTCCTACCAGCGAGAGATCCCGCTGGCCGCTATAAGATCGTCCTGCGATAGCAATTTTTCCATCAGACAAAAGCATTGCATCCAGAATATCATCCTCCGCAAAACTACTCCCACTCACCAGATTACTATATACTCCATCTGCACCAAAATCGGGATCAGGTTCACTTCCATCCGCTAATAACCGAATCGCCATCAACGCAAATTTACTGCCCGATTCCCGATGCGTCCCAAACGCAACAATTTTACCATCCGACTGCACCAATACTTTATAAGCAGTAGCAGCCGTTCCTAAATCATTATAATAAAAGCCATTCTCACCAAAAGTCAAATCAAGACTGCCATTCTCCAAAAAACGAGCGACCAGCAGTTCCAGGCCACGACTCCCCGCTACCACTATCTTACCATCTGCTTGTATCGCAACCGACTCAAACCGGGTCGTTTCCGCAAAGGTTTCCTGAGCGATTCCATTATTACCAAAACTCATATCCAGACTACCATCCTGTGAAAACATAGCGAAAGGAAGCAGTAATCCGAGCAAAATAAAGTGAAGCGTGTTTTTCATATCATCATTTTTTTCAAAATTAATAAACATACTCATTTTTAGTGAACTACCCCAACTCAGGGTATGGAAAATTATAAACATTCGATTAAAACTGGGTACTTTTTGGGTCAACCATACATAGATATTTTTGTATCTTGCACCTCTTATGGAGCTAGTAAATAAAATAAAAAAGGCAACAAAATTCCTCCAAGATAAAATAGGCAATAAACGACCTACTTTGGGGCTGGTTTTAGGCTCAGGTCTAGGTGTATTAGCAGATGACATCGAGCATCCCTTGGTTATTCCTTACAGAGACATTCCCGAATTTCCCCAAACAGAGGTCAAAGGACACGCAGGCGAGTTGGTCATCGGCGAGCTGGAAGGTAAAACCATCATTGCGATGAAAGGTCGCTTTCATTTCTATGAAGGACATGCCCTTTCTACCATCAGCATTCCGATAAGGGTAATGAAAAATCTGGGGGTACAAACCCTCCTCATCACCACCGCCACCGGAGGCGTCAATCCCGAAAATGTCCAGACCGGAGATCTTATGCTGATTACCGACCATATCAATCTGGTGTATAACAATCCGCTAGTAGGCCCCAATCTGGAAGCATTTGGACCTCGCTTTCCCGATACTTCTACCGCTTATACGCCACGGCTGCAGAAGTTGGCCTATGCTATTGCCCAAAAACTAGACATCAACCTCAAATCAGGTACCTACTTATTCACCACCGGACCGACCTATGAAACGCCCGCTGAAGTTCGGATGATGCAATTCCTCGGTACGGATGTGGCCGGTATGTCCACCGTTCCCGAAACCCTGACTGCGGCTCACGCAAGTATGGAAGTGGCCGCCATCACCTACGTTGCCAATATGGGTGCTGGAATTACCAAAGAAAAACTAACCCACGACGATGTCATCGCTACGATGTCCCTGGTACAGGAGGACTTCATTTCATTAATCAACCATCTGGTAAAAGATTGCTAATCATGAGCTATTTAGAAAATATAAAATCATCCGTCGCTTTCCTACGCAAACGAACTGATTACCAACCGACCATCGGAATGATTCTGGGCTCCGGTCTGGGAACAATGGCTGATCAGATCGAACAGCCGGATAAATTTGCGTACGAAGATATTCCTCATTTTCCAGTGAGTACAGTAGCAGGCCATAGCGGTCAGCTCGTCATTGGAAAACTGAATGGCAAGACCGTCATTGCGATGCAAGGGCGGGTACATTTGTATGAGGGAGTGACCATGCAGGAACTTACTTTTCCGGTTCGGGTAATGCAATTGCTTGGTGTGGAAACACTCATCGTTACCAATGCTTGTGGTGGATTAAATCCTGATTTTGAAGCAGGCGGATTGATGTTTATCGAAGACCATATCAACCTGATGGGAGACAATCCATTGATCGGAGAAAATCACGAGGAACTCGGGCCACGTTTCCCCGACATGTCTACCGCATATAATCCAAAATTATTAAAATTGGGTCAGGAGGCAGCGAAGGAGCTGGAAATCAAAACTTTTATCGGTGTACATAGTGCGATTAGCGGGCCGTATTATTTGAGTAAAGCAGAGTTGAGAATGTTGCGAAAATTTGGAGCTGATACGGTTGGTATGTCTACCATTCCGGAAACGATTGTGGCGGTACATGGTGGACTTAAAGTGTTGGGAATTTCCTGTATTACCGACATGGCAGTTCCCGATGAACTGGAACCATTGACACACGAACATGTGGTGGCAATTGCGGCTAAGGTTCGACCTAAATTTATTAGACTGGTTTCCAAAATCATTGAAAAACTGTAGGGATGAACATGACAGAAGTTATCGCTAAAAAGCGAGATGGTGGAAGCTTGACGGAAAAAGAACTTACTTTTTTTATTAATGGATTAACCAACGGCGATATTCCGGATTATCAGACCTCGGCGTTGTTAATGGCTATTTATTTGAATAAAATGAATAGTCGAGAAACCGCTACGCTTACCCGGTTGATGATGGAAAGTGGCGATCAAATTGACTTGTCGGCTATTACGGGTATTAAGGTAGACAAACATAGTACGGGAGGAGTCGGTGATAAAACTACCCTAGTGCTTGCGCCGCTTGTCGCTTCGACAGGTGTACCTGTGGCGAAGATGACGGGCAAAGGTCTTGGGCATACTGGAGGCACGGTAGATAAGCTGGAATCTTTTGCTGGCATTCATACGGCCTTGGATCAAAAAGCATTTATTAAGCAAGTTAAAAAAATCGGAATCGCATTGACGGGACAATCCGGGAATCTTGTTCCTGCGGATCAGCAGCTTTATGCGTTACGGGATGTAACGGCTACGGTGGATAATCGCTCTTTGATTGCGGCTAGTATTATGAGTAAAAAATTAGCTAGCGGCGCGGATGCTATTGTACTGGATGTCAAAGTAGGTAATGGTGGATTTAATCCCGATGTGGCTTCCGCCCAAAAATTGGCGAAGACGATGATTGCGATTGGTAAAAAAATGAATCGAAAAACAGTGGCCGTCATCAGTCGGATGGATCAGCCTCTGGGGCATGCGGTGGGGAATGGCTTGGAAGTAATTGAGGCCATCGAAACCCTGAAAGGAAATGGACCAAAAGACCTGGTAGATCTATCGCTGGAATTAGGTAGTCAAATGTTATTATTATCCAAAAAGGTTACCACCAAAACAGCCGCAAAAAAATTATTGAAAAAACAATTGTCTTCTGGAGCCGCTTTAAAATTATTTAAAAAGTTTATTAAGGCCCAAGGTGGAGACATTAGCCTGATTGACAATTACGACCAATTTCCAACTGCCAAATATACACAAGAGATAATCGCGCCTACATCTGGTTGGGTCAATGGATTAACGGCGCGTACCGTAGGACTGGCTTCTATGCAGCTCGGGGCCGGACGACAAAAAAAGTCTGATCCGATTGACTTGGCGGCTGGTGTTTATTTGCATAAAAAAATAGGGAGTAAGGTAAAGAAAGGGGACGTTTTAGCGACGCTTTATACCAATAAGAAAAAACAATTGCAGTCCGCAATGGAACTGATCTTACCCGCTTGGAGAATTGAAGTTAAGCAGAAAAAGCAGGCTGCTGTCGTTGTAAAGGTTATTAGATAGATGGAAATTACTACAAGGAATAAAATTAACTTACTAAAACGCTAAAACCCATTCATGGCCAATCATCAATCGCACACACTCAAAGTCACCCGTACTGCACATTATTACACCTTGGGAACGCCATCTAAGGAGATTGAAAATTTATGGATTGTCTGTCATGGATATGGACAATTGGGTAGTGAGATCATTCATAAATTTGATGCTTTTGATAATGGAAAAAACTTCATTATTGCACCCGAAGGATTATCCCGTTTTTATTGGGGCGGAGTGACGGGCAAGGTTGCTTCCTCGTGGATGACGAGTGGAGATCGGCTGGATGAGATCGAGGATTTTGTCAATATGATGCAGAAAATCTATGATACTTATATTCCTCAATTGTCTCCTTCGGTAAAGATTCACTTATTTGGATTTTCACAAGGCGTAGCGACGATCGTCCGATGGATAATGGCTCGGTTTCCACGATTTGATAGATTGATCTTGTGGGCAGGTACCTGGCCGGATGATTTGGATTATCGGCCCTATCAGGATTATTTTTCAGCAAAGGAAATACATTGGCATTGTGGAAAATCAGATGAATATATTAACGATAAGCGACTGAAGTGGCTGAGGGATTTTGTGGATAAAAATGGCTTGCAGGTGACAGAGCATTGGTTTGAGGGGAAACATATAATTCCGAGAAAAGAATTAGAGAAAAAATATTTAGTTTAATTATGTACCTTGCAGTTATTGTTGTTGTTCTATTACTATTTTTTACAATACCCTTAGCAATTAACGCTTGAAAGAAACAAACATAAAAAGTATTACTACTGCGGAGGAGCAGGAACGTCTAGCGTCATTGTGGTCGTATCAGATGTTTGATAGTGTAGGTCAGAAGGAATTCAACGACCTGGTTGACCTTGCCGCAAAAATCTGTGAGACGCCCATCTCTTTGATCAGCTTAATAGATCAGGATATTCAATTTCATAAAGCCAGTGTAGGAATGAAAGAAAAGACGCTTCCTCGTCAGCACTCTTTCTGTACCCACGCCATTCAGAAGCCGAAAGAAATGATGATCATAGATGATGCGTCCAAGGATGCCCGTTTTTGTGATAATCCATTGGTAACAGGTGATCCAAATATCTCCTTTTATGCCGGCGTTCCATTGGTGAATCAGACCGGTCATGTGTTAGGCGCTCTTTGTGTGATTGATGATAAACCTCGCAAACTTTCTATTTTTCAAAAAAAAGCTCTTCAAACTCTTTCCAGTCAAGTTGTTCGGTTATTTGAGTTAAGAAAAACAAGAACCGAACTGGATCATCTGCAGGAAAATCTTGATACCCGAAAGGTAACGATTAGGGGACTTGCAACGGTCATTTCTGACGAGCTCAATTTACACTTTGCTCATATTGACAGATCGATAGATAAACTGGTGCAAAAAAATAAAACGCATTTTGATACGGAGAGCACCGAATTGATTAGAGATATTCGAAGGGAAAGCAAAACGGCGACGGATTATATCAAGGAGTTGTATGTTTATTTGCATGAAAAAGATAAGGAATGTTGACAAAATAAATGACGATTTCCAAGGAATGGTAAAATAATAAGTACAGCGAAGTCATTGATTATAAAAAAGAGTATTGACTACCACTGCCATCCATTCAAACCTCAACGACTCATCAATGCATTCGATCTCCTCGCAACGTCATCTCTGCTAAAATCTCTGCTTCTTTGTCGAGGTATTCTTGCCAGCGTTTCTTTACGCGTTCTTCTCCGCCGTATCGTTTAGCCAAGTCGATAAACATTCGGTAATGTCCTGCTTCGGAGACCATAAATTTATGGTAAAATTCTTTGAGTTCCTCTTCTGCGATGTGGAGCGAAAGTAGTCGAAAACGTTCGCAGCTACGGGCTTCGATGAGCGCAAAGACCAGTAGTTTTTCTATCAGGCGATCTTCCCAGTGGCCATCCTTAATTTGAAATTTTCTTAGCGCGTTGACGTATTCATCTTTTCGTTGTTTGCCGAGGGTCAGCTTACGTTTGTCCAGTTCAGCGAGGACGATGCGGAAGTGTCCCCATTCTTCGGTAACGATGGGTGCCAGTTCCCGAACCATATCGATTTTTTCAGGATATTGTTGAATGAGGGAGATGCAGGAAGTAGCCGCCTTTTGTTCGCAATAGGCGTGATCGGTCAGTATTTCGGCCAAGTCCATCTCCGCTAGATTGACCCAACGAGGATCGGTAGGTAATTTTAATCCTAACATGTTATTTATTTTGCTCTAAACAATTGATCTGATCGATTAGAAAATCGAGATGATAATTTTCGTAGTCCTCATATCCTGTTCCCCAGACAATTCTGACTTTATCGACTTCACTTTTTTTCAAGCTCTTCATCTCATCTGATTGCAATAAATACTGTCCTTGATAAACAACTGATTTTTCGACTTTATTGAGGGTTCCGGTGGAAGTTTTTGTGTTAAACAATTTAATATTATTTCCATTGATGAGTTTTAGGCTTACGACACTTCCTTTTTCGAGTACCCCGAATTCACGTTGTGCAAATTCACTTAGCACCGTCATCGTCAAATTAAGATAAAACGAACCACCGCTGGTGCCAGATAAAAATCCTTCCACCGTGATGTGACTTTTCTCTTTAAAAAATGGCCGTAGTCGATCAGAGGTATGGGTAAAAAATACTTCTTTTGGCATTTCCCACCGTCTTTTACCCGTAAATTCATCCACATCATCAAATGCTAAAGCACAAGGAGGTACAGGAGGTTGAGCGATTAAATCCTGATTGACCAGCGTAGCAGGATTTTGTTGCTTATTATTCTTTTTACTTTTTTTAGATTTTTTAGATTTTCTACTTGAGTTAGCAACTCCAGTATTCTCTTCAGTGAGGTCATCGCTCCAAGAAGCGCTTTGGTTATCCTGTTTTTGTTCTAATTTTGCAAGTAAGCCATCCCGATTGCCTTTTTTCATATCAATCATAGACTCCGTTAATTCCAGATAATCTTCCGCTTCCTCATGACTGGCCGTGGCATTTTTTACTACCGCTTGTTGATTTTTAAAATCCTTTTGAAATTGGTCGAGCTGAGTAACACTAATCTTCGTATTAGAATAAGCTCCAGAAAGCTGTTGACGCAAAAGACTTTGCTTTTCAATTTCCTGATCCAGAATATTCTTTGTTCGCGCTTCCTCCATCGCCGCCCACTCTGCCCGCTGTATCGCCTCTCGCCGCGCCATCAATTCTTCTTGTTCAGAATAATCAGGGGTAGTAGTAACAGGCGATTTTTTATTCTTTTTACTTTTTTTAGCCCTTTTAGCTACCTCTTTCTTGTTGTCTTTTTTCTTACTGCTCTTTTTCTTTTTTGATTTTTTCTTTTTTGCCTTTTTCTTCTTCTTCTTCTTCGTTTTTTTACTTGACTTACCTTTAATCGCATTTTTTTCCTCTGCGTCTAAATTATCATAATAAGCCCAAGAGCCATCCGAATAAACGACAATTTCCTCACCAGACTCATTAGTGGTCAATACCTGCGCATGGGTAGAAAAGAAACAGAAAAGAAAAACAGGAATTATTATTAGACTTAGATTTTTTTTAAATTGCATGTTAATTTACTTTGTGAAGGAGTAAAGTGCCTGATGAAGTAACCTTGAGGAGCTTATCTAACTCAATTAAATCCAGACAATTACAAATTTACATAAAAACAAGCAGGTTATCTGGTTGTTAAGCAGGATGATTTCCTGCTTTGTGTAATAAATTATTAGGTCATTCTACTTTTAGTATTTCTTTAACTTATACTATGCTCTTATTCGATATTGGCTTTCTTTCCATCCGTATTTGGGATATTTTAGATATCCTGATTGTGGGATATTTAATCTATCAGTTGTTTAAATTACTGAGGGGAAGTATTGCTTATAATATATTTATCGGTGTGCTTCTACTATTTATTGTATCTCTGTTGGTACAGTTTTTAGAAATGGAATTACTGTCCATGATGCTTGGACAGGTGTTTCGGGTAGGAGTAATTATGTTACTGATTGTCTTTCAGCCAGAGGTAAGGCGATTTCTTTTATTATTGGGCAATAGCACCTTACGGCAGCGATCCAACCTGATTGGTCGTTTTTTAGATAGGAATTTTGGTACCCAACAAAAAGATCATTCTGCTGAACGGCAGGCCATCAAAAAAGCCTTGCTCAATATGCAAAAGCGACGCACGGGTGCTTTATTGGTTATTTCTGATAAATTTAATTTACAGGCATTTAACGAAAGTGGTATCAAACTGGCCGCAACCATCACCCAGCCACTGATCGAAAGTATTTTCAGTAAAGACAGTCCAATGCACGATGGAGCCATGGTACTCACGCAAAATCAAATTTATGCCGCCAGTGTCATTTTGCCTGTTTCCGCAAAAACCGATCTACCCTCCAAGCTCGGTTTACGACATCGCTCGGCACTGGGCATTACTGAAGTGTCTGGAGTAGCGGTCTTTATCGTATCCGAAGAAAATGGCGCTATCAGCTTTGCTCATCAAGGCGAAATACGTTATCGACTGACAGAAGAACAAGTTACTGACTTGCTTAATCAACATTTTAAATAGCTGGTTAGTCAGTTGGCTTTTGGCTGGTGGGCTTTCTGCTAGCTTGCTGGCCGGCAGGCATATTTCATGAATGAGGAAAGCCAACTAGCAAGACCTGTTCACTCCTAATCTACCTGCGGCAGACAGGTTTATTAGGCATTCAAAAAGCAATAAACCAAAACATGACGATCCAACGTATCGAAGAATTTCAAATCACTCCTTCTCAGCACCAGGCCATCCACCAACTGTTGACGGACTGCTTTGATGGCTATCCCAGCGGTCGTACTTATTTTAAACAAG
>Ga0114957_1005086_pt1 | contig 11031 bp, 8 predicted proteins | sample BantaG_FD_87175 | JGI IMG/M metagenome (GOLD analysis project Ga0114957, IMG submission 87175) | Marine algal microbial communities from Bantry Bay, Ireland - BantryBay_4 metaG | ecosystem: Host-associated > Algae > Red algae > Unclassified | place: Bantry Bay, Ireland | collected 2014-11-21 | reverse complement strand
CAACTTGACGTGCTGACAACGATACCACTAAGGCATGATTACGTTTTTGTTCCACCATGGTAAATCTCTTTTGTCAATGAACGTATTTTAATAGGAAGTTATTTTATGGGTGTACCACTACCATTGATGGATTGTTTCGCTACGCTAATTGTTTGATTATTAAATGTTTTTTTTGCACAGTAAAAAACCGTAATAACAATTTAACAATCAAGCAATTATAAATTCAGTCTAATTTTCAAACTGATTCACCATGAAATTCAAACTATTCCTCGCCTCTGCCCTCGTCCTAACATTATCTTGCAAACAGGAGACCGCTAAAACGCCTGTTCAAGCAACTACTGTTGAGCGTTTTACGCCACCCAACGAAGTCTATGGTGAACTTTTTGAAGCCATACAACTCAATGCCGTATTTCCTGATTCCAAGACCTTTGTAGATTGTACACCGCGTTTTGCGCCGAAAAAAATATTAGTAAATTATGAGAAAGAAAAAACGGGCGACGACTTCGATTTAAAGACTTTTGTTAATAATAATTTTAATCTCCCTACGCAATATTCGAGTGGTTTCAAAAGTGACCCTAATCGCAGTATTGAGCAACATGTTAATGCTTTGTGGGATGTTCTTACTCGTGAAGCAGATACGGCATCCGAAGGGAGTTCGTTGATTCCATTGCCCAAATCTTACATCGTTCCGGGTGGTCGATTTGGTGAAATTTACTATTGGGACAGCTATTTTACTATGCTCGGACTCGCAGAAGCCGGACGAGTGGATATGATAGAAAATATGGTCGATAATTTTTCGTATCTCATTGATAATCTTGGTTTTATTCCAAATGGAAATCGCACTTATTTTGCAGGTCGATCACAACCGCCATTTTATTCCGTCATGGTCAATGTATTGGCAGAGCAAAAAGGCGATGAGGTCATTAAAAAATATTTGCCACAATTAGAAAAGGAATACGCTTTTTGGATGCAAGGTAGCGAAGGGCTTAATACTGCCAATCCAAGCCACCGTCGCGTTGTCCGTCTCAATGATGACATTGTAATGAATCGCTATTGGGACGACCTCCCCGCTCCACGACCTGAATCTTATAAAGAAGATGTCGAACTCGCCAAAACGTCAGAACGAGATGCCGAAGACCTTTATCGCAATCTGCGTGCAGCTTGCGAATCCGGTTGGGATTTTAGTACTCGATGGTTTCGGGATGGTAAAAATTTGGCGACCATTCGCACGACTGAGTTGATTCCGGTGGACCAAAACGCGCTGCTGTATCACTTAGAAAGAATGCTCGAAAGGGCGTATGATTTAAATGGCGATAGAGACCGCGAAAAAGAAATACAAGAACAAGCCAATAAGCGAAAGGCAGCTTTGTCGAAATATTGTTGGAGCGAAGAAGGCTTTTTTACAGATTATGATTTTCTCAAAAAAACAACTACGGATATACCGACACTCGCGGGTATGTATCCGCTTTTTTTTAACATGGCAAGTCAACAGCAAGCCGACCAAGCGGCAGCTTATATTCAAAAACACTTTCTCAAATCCGGCGGAGTCGTCAGTACACTAACTGATGCGACCGGTCAGCAGTGGGATTCGCCAAACGGCTGGGCACCGCTCCAATGGATAACTATACAAGGTTTACGCAATTATGGACACGATACGCTTGCCAGTACTATCTCCGAGCGTTGGATTACACTCAATAAAAAAGTTTATAAGAATACTGGAAAAATGGTAGAGAAGTACAATGTCATCGACATGAGCCTCAATGCTGGTGGTGGCGAATATCCCGTTCAAGACGGATTTGGGTGGAGCAATGGCGTGTTATTGAGATTATTGAAATAGGCAAAAAAATGGCAGTCATTTTTCAATGACCGCCATTACCTAATACTTTTTGGATATCAGAGGATATAGGTGTCCTCTTTAAAACATGCATCAGCCTCAAAGCTAAATAAATTATTTGAATTATCAAAATTTATTTCTGACCTATTTTTTTCTTGTATTTTATTTCTTAAATCATTCCACCAATTACCTTCATACAAAAAGGCAATAATTGCCCATACCAAAAGCAAAGTCGGCAGCAATACACTCATTGCCATACCTTTGATTTCATACTTCATGTGCATAAATTCAAAGATAATCGTAATGGCTTTATAGGCACTCAAAGCTATCATCGCCAAGCCCATAATCGCTGCACCGATGAAGGTAGTGGTAAAATCGTGATCGTTAATGAAATGCCCTTTGCCGACTAAGGCAATTAGTACCTCAAGAACTGTTACTCCAGCTAATACTAATATCGTTTTCAGCGCGATAGATTTCGACGCTTCATAAGATAATGAACTCATATCTAATTTTGAATGAATGAATTTTGAATGAATGAATAACTTAAATTGTGTTCATCCTATAAGGCAATTCCAATTAATAAATTAGAATTGCCTAAACTCAAAATTACATGTTTATGATTTTGAAAAGACCGTCAATCGTTTACCGTCAACCGTCTATCGTTTTTACAATAAATAAAATACCAAGAAAACAAAGACCCAAACCAAATCGACAAAGTGCCAATAGAGTCCAATTTTTTCGACCATTTCGTAGCCGTTTTTGCGTTTTTCGTACAAGCCACTCATCACATTGAGTAACACGATAATCAGAAAATCAACACCCGAAAGGACGTGAAAACCATGAAATCCGGTAATGAAAAAGAACAAAGCACCAAAGGCTTTTGGACCCAATTCTTCCTTACCTTTCTTCTTTTCGCCTGTAATCGGGTCTTTATACGTGTATCTTCGCTGGTACCATTCTTTGACAGGCGCACCGTTTTTATCCAAAACAACATGCCCTTGAGCATCCTTTTTATCCACCTTATGCAACAAATAAGAATCACCGGGCTTGAAGTGCTTGCTACCACCACCACCAGTCAATAAAGCGTAACTTGTATTACCTTCATTCAAATTCATGCTATGATGGTCGCCCTGTCCTCCGCCGCTATGGTCATCGTGTCCATGACCGTATTTTTCCTCGTAAGATTTGTCGATATATGTTCCTTCTACGGTATGTCTTCCAAATGGATTTTCCGTGAGCGACACATTCTCTTTGTTTATCAAAGTATTCCATTCCCAAGCCTGACAGCCCAAGAACGCCGCACCACCAAGTACGGTCAAAAACATCCAAAACACTACGCCTCCTTTGTTTTCTCGATGCCCTTCCTGTACTGCGCGCACCATCGTGTAGGAACTAAAAAGCAACACGAAGGTCATAAACGTCACAAATATCAAGGGCATATTGGTGTGACCTGCAAAGGGAAATAAACTGAACACAAAATCTGGCAGGGGCCAAGAAGGTACGCTAAAGCGCAACGCTCCGTAAGCAATCAAAAATCCGGCGAATGTAAACGCATCGGACAGTAAAAAATACCACATCATCAGTTTACCGTAACTCGAACCGAAAGGCGATTTTCCGCCTTCCCACAAATCCGTATCCTGATGTTCTGCTGTTTGAGAAGCCATTTTCTAAACTTTATTTTGTTTTAACCACGAAGCGCACTAAGGACACAAAAATCGAACTAACGTAAAAGTGAACTAAGGTTTTTAAGAAAAAATTACTTACAAAGCCTTGTGTTCTTATCCGTCAATTTTATTTCGTGTTCTTCGTGGTTCACATTCTTATATCATTACAAAAAATACTAACAAATACAACCACAAGAGGTCAACAAAATGCCAGTATATGACGATTAATTCAAAACGATGTTTACGAATTTCCGTCACTTCAAATTTCAATTTTATCGCATGCGCCATCGCTACAACCAAAGCCCCCACTCCACCGATAATGTGCGCTGCGTGTACGCCACTAATGACGTAAATAAATGATGCCGAAGGATTGACCTGTAAGTACAAACCTTCTGCCGTCATCTGTTGCCAACCTATGTATTGCAACACCACAAAAAGTATCCCCAATACAAAAGTAGCAATTAAAAATAGCCGATACGCACCCTGTTTTCCGCGCTTAAAAGACAGCCACGACGTATGCAAAGTCACGCTACTCGCGAGTATCACCAAAGTATTCCAATAGAATATCGACGGCAATATAAACTCCAACCAATTCCCCGCAGACCGACGCACAATGTACGCACTCGTCAATGCCGCAAACAACATGATGATACTCGCCATTGCGAGATACATGCCGAAGCGTTGAGAGCGAAAACGCTGTATGCGTTCTTCATAAGTTCTGTCGAGTGTGTATGCCATATACTGTACCGACGACTTTAGCCGTCGAATTATTTATATTTTTTATTTATAAAAAAACTGTACTGACAACTTTAGCCGTCAGATGGCTTCTGCGCGACGGCTAAAGTCGTCGGTACGGGGCTTCCTGTACTCAATTATATTTTATCTATCACCATTAAAAGCAAAGCCAATGGCAGATACAAAAACGAAGCAAACATAACCGTAAGTGCCGCTTTTTTATCGCTTTTTTGATATAAATTAAAATTCGTTGCTGCGAAAGCTATACCCAAAATCACCAAGCCTATCGCCGATACCCAACCTGTCAAGCCTATTCCGTAAGGTAATAACGTCACCGGAATCAATAAAAGCGAATACACCAAACATTGCAGTGCAGTGCTTTTGTCTCGCCCTCCATTGGAAGGGAGTAATTTGAAACCGCCTCTCATATAATCGTCGTAAGCCACCCAGCCGATTGCCCAAAAATGTGGCAACTGCCATATAAACTGTATCGCAAACAAAACCAAGGCTTCTACGCCAAATGTTCCTGTCACCGCTACCCAACCAATCACCGGAGGCAATGCACCCGGAAACGCACCTATCCACACCGCTACGGGCGACACCCGTTTCATCGGCGTATAGATGAAGGCGTAACTAATCAACGACAACGACCCCAAAAAAGCCGTCAGTGGATTGAACACCAAAGCAAACATCAACAATGCCACCACACTCGCCAATCCTGCCACGAGTACCGCTTCCGAAACGCTCATTCTGCCAGTTGCTAAAGGGCGATTGGCAGTGCGATTCATCAGCTTGTCGTAGTCTTTTTCCAAGACCTGATTTAAGGCATTAGATGCTCCAGCAAGTAAGAAACCCGCCAAACACAAGACCCCCAATCCAGCCCAATCTATCGTACCCGACATCGCCAACAAAAAGCCCATCGCCGCGGAAAAAACCACAGTGAGTGATAAGCGGAATTTGAACAACAAACCGTAATCCCGAACCTTTTGTCCGAAAAAACTACCCGTATGTACTGATGCTGTATTTGCTGACAAAACTTTTTTTTAATGTAAAATGTAAAATAATAAATGTAAAATTTAAAAGTGTAATACGCAGGTATTTTTTATGTATTAATATTTTTATTAAATAAAAAACTTCGCAATACAGTTATTTTTAAATTACAAATATTAAATACATTTAATTATTTTAATTTTATTATTAATAAAATATTACATTAGAAAATTTTTAAATAAAAAAAACTTTCTGAACTATCGTCATTTTTAAAATAATAATGTAAAAAGTATTTCACTATCTCGTTTCAAATATTTAAAATTATATTATAAATACATTTTCAAATAAAAAACTCAAAAAGCAACTGTCTTGCTGAACTTGTTTCAGCATCTCCCGGACAATGAAAACTAATTTTAAATAGAAGCTACTGCCTAAAATCGTGCTTGCAGTCTGGGAGATTCTGAAATAAATTCAGAAAGACACTTTCTTTTTTGGGGAGGAGAAGATGTTTACTTTTAATCACCTGTACGGTACATGTCCTATCGACACTTTTACATTTTACATTTCAAAAAGTGTCAACTACTTTTATCATTTGGATGAACTTGTCCGTCCTATCGACACTTTTACATTTATTATTTTACATTTTGAATTTTACATTTAAACCTTACCACACTTGGCGATTAAAATCGCCAGTACATTAGTGGTGGTCATTCCCCATATCCTGTTCGCCATCTCCGAGTGGTTCTGTTTGTGGAATATTTCTACCACCTTTCGAGTAATCATACGCCCAACGGTGTACGTGTGGGATAGCACCGGGCCAATTTCCGTGTCCGGTATTGACAGGTGCAGTCCATTCGAGTGTGTTGGCATCGTAAGGATTGAGTGTCGTTTGCTTCTTACCTTTGAAGATGCTATAAAAGAAATTAATCACCATCACCATTTGTAGCATAAAAACAATTACCGCAGCTATAGTGATGAATTTATTCATACTAGTAAAGTGCGCGAAAGCATCGAAATTACCGAATTGGTAATAACGACGTGGCACACCTGCCATACCGAGATAGTGCATGGGCCAGAAAATAGCGTAGGCACCAATCATCGTTCCCCAGAAGTGGATTTTGCCGAGTGTTTCGTTCATAAAACGCCCGTACATACGCGGAAACCAGTGATACACTCCGGCGTACATGCCGAAGAATGCTGCAACACCCATTACAATATGAAAGTGAGCGACAACGAAATACGTATCGTGCAATTGAATATCTATTGCAGAATTACCCAAGAAGATGCCCGTCAAACCACCTGAAATAAAGAGTGAAACGAAGCCTATGGAAAAGAGCATTGCGGTATTGAATCGTATATTTCCGCCCCAGAGTGTGGCTATCCAGTTAAAGACTTTCACCGCCGAAGGTACGGCAATGATGAGCGTAAAGAGGACAAATATATTGGCAATAAATGGATTGACACCCGACATAAACATGTGGTGTGCCCAAACGATAAATGCAAGTATCGCAATCGCAAGTATAGAAAGCACCATCGCTTTGTAACCAAAAATCGGCTTGCGTGCGTGTACTGACATCACTTCAGAAACGATACCGAAGGCGGGTACAATAATAATATATACTTCAGGGTGTCCGAGAAACCAGAATAAGTGCTGATATAATATCGGACTACCACCTACGTTTTCGAGTGCTTGTCCTTGAATGAAGATTTCACTCAAGAAGAAACTCGTACCCAAACTACGGTCAAATATCAATAAGAAAATCGCCGAAACGAGTACTGGAAATGAAAGTAATCCAAGTATAGCTGTGACCAAAAATGCCCAGATTGTGAGCGGTAAACGCCACATGGTCATACCTTTGGTACGTAAGTTGAGGACGGTAGTAATGTAGTTCATACCGCCAAGTAGCACTGAGACTACGAAGAATATGAGACTCACTCCCCATAGGGTCATCCCTGCACCCGAACCGTCCATGGCTTGGGGTAGCGCACTCAATGGCGGGTATGCCGTCCAGCCTCCTGCGAATGGTCCCGTACTTAGAAACAGCGAAGCAAACATGATCGCACCAGCCAAGAAAAAGAACCAATACGATAGCATATTGAGGAAGCCAGAAGCCATATCTCGTGCGCCTATCTGCAAAGGAATCAGCAAGTTAGAAAATGTACCGCTCAACCCTGCCGTCAATACAAAGAATACGAGTATCGTACCGTGCATCGTAACAAGTGCGTAGTAAAAGGTCGGCGCAAGCGTTCCAACTCCGTCCGATACTGTAATCCATTTACCCAAAATCGGCTTCAACCAAAGCATATTCTCCTCCGGAAAACCCAGTTGTAAACGAAATACCAATGACATCAAAGCGCCGATGATTGCCCAAAACATTCCCGTAATCAAGAATTGCTTGGCAATCGTTTTGTGGTCGGTCGTAAAAATGTAGGTACTGATAAATCCCGATTGGTACTTATCCCCTCCATGATGATCGTCGTGGTGGTCATCATGATGATCGTCATGACCATGTTGCAGGTCTTCTTCTCTTATTATATCTATATTTGCCATAATATAATTATCAATGAGTGAATGAGTGAATTTTGAATGAATGAATGTCGAATACAATTGATTTCACATTCAAAACTCTCGCGTCTGACTGTTAAATAGATTTGGACAGTTCCTCGTCTTTTATCTCTACTTCTTCTTGCTCTGTTTCAGTCGGCGTTTCTAATGATAATACGCCTTCTTTGCTGGTATCTTCTTCTGTACCTTTAATATTAGTGGAATAGTAAGATTTTTGCTCTGCCAACCATTCCGAGTATTCTTCCGGTGTTACGATTTTGACGATACGTTTCATACTGAAATGTCCTTGACCGCAGAGTTCGGCACAAGCCAATTCGTACTCAAAAGCCTCCCAGCGTTGTCTCCCTTCCTCGTCGTCAGGAATGGGTTGTTGCCATTCTGGATAGTCACGCAGACGCTGACGGTACTCGTCTGTAGTTGTGGTCGGTGTGAATACAAAATAGGTCGGCAAGCCGGGTACTGCATCCATTTTTACTCTAAAATGTGGCAGATAAAAGTTGTGCAATACATCGCGCGCAATAATACGCACACGTACAGGCACCCCTACGGGTATGACTAACTCACTCGGGTGAATATCATCCAAATTTCGTTCATCTTCCCAGAGTTGTCCGAGTGGGTTCAAGCCCGTAATGTTCTTATAATAACGTTCACCTAATTCACCATCGTCTCCCGGATGACGCAAAATCCACTGCCATTGTAAGCCAGTAGCCTCTACCTCAATGTAATCTTCGCCAATCACCATACCTTCATCTATATCTTTCATGGTACGATTCCAGACACTCAAGCCACCAATCACTAGAAAGGTCATCACGATAGCTGGAACACCCATCCAAATCATTTCGAGTTTATTGTTGTGCGGATAAAATGTCGCTGTATGTCCGGTGCGTTCACGATATTTGTAGGCATACCAAAACAGCAAGATATGTGTAATGAAAAACACGATACCCGTCACTATCATCGTCACGTTGAAAGTGCCGTCAATCCACACACCATGCTCAGAAGCGGCAGTGTGTGGTCCGTATCCTAACATACTATTTTTGTAGTACATAAAGGACACAATCACAAAGACTAAGAAGCCAATCATAAACAGCATTCCAAATCGCGCATGAAAGGCATTGGAGCGCATCTGCATCTCTTCCTCGCCTCGCAATTTACCCGCTATCTCGGTAATTTTACCGATTTGCAGAAGTATAACCGCAATTAATGCAAGACTCGCTATGATAAAAAATGTTCCCATTTCTTTAAGTTCAGATTCAATCCCGATAGTTATCGGGAAAGCGCAAGTTCAATTAACGCTTTTTGTTGAATTATTATAATGTTAGAACAAAATAGTTCGATTCAAGTTTCGGGTATTTTTAGTTTTTTTGAAAAGTATTATGTTTTTGCTTTGCAAATGTCTCGTCATCAATTTAATACTCTTTTGTACTTGAACTTGACACTTGCGCTTAATCACCCATGATAATGTAGGCTTTCCGGAAGATACGGATCATTGACTGGTACAAGTGAAGCCTTTGCCATACGGCTAAATACAAAGTATAAAAACAGGCCCAAGAATCCTAAGAAGGTACCGACTTCGAGCAAGCCCGGAAAGTGGAAACCCATCATGAAATTGGTAATTTCTGTGCCATGATGTGCTGCGTCGTGTGCTGCATGTGAGCCGTGGTCTTTTAATGCTTTCCAGATGCCCGGTTTAATCATTTGGAAGAAATCAATCCAGTGACCGAACAAAACAAAAATTGCTACGAAAGTCAATGACCCCGCTTTCCACTTCGTCGAGTATCTCATTAATACAAAGAATGGTAATACGAAATTTATTAAAATATTACCATAAAATAATACGGAAAAATTATCCATTCTATTTCTAAAATAAATCGTTTCTTCACCTATATTCGCATACCAAATCAACATGAATTGTGAGAACCACACATAAGTCCAAAAGATACTGAACGCGAAAATATATTTACCTAAATCGTGAATGTGGTGCTTGTTCAAATGCCCCATGTAGCCTTGTGTACGCAAGTACAAAATAATCAAGGTCAAAATACACATCGCAGATACCAGCCAACTCGCGGAAGTGTACCAGGCAAACATCGTACTGTACCAGTGCGAATCAATCGACATAATCCACAACCAAATACAAAAGGCACTGCTAAATGCACCAATCGGCAACAAAATCGCTGCCCACATTTTCATGCTTTTATAATATTTCAAATCACCGACTTCGCCATTGTCTTCCGCTATTGAGTGACGACGTATTGCGTAAGCAATATACGACCAAGCCAACAGCACGAGTATCGTCACCAATGTATAAGTCATCGGATTGAGCAAACCCGCTTTTCCAGCAATAAGTTTATCGTAATTGGCTGCCGTTGGGTCAGTAATGCCCTGTTCTGCCCAGTGGTACAGGTGATGCCAACCACCCCATACGCCCGCAACTATCACAACGAGAAAGAGCAAGCCTACCGGCAAAAACAAAGTCATCGCTTCGACTACCCTTTTGAAACCTATGTGCCAACCGGAGTAACCAATCGTATGCGCTGCCAACCAGTACAAACCAATAAAGGCTATTCCTGTAAAGAACACACTATTGTGCAAAAAGTTCGTCCAGAAACGCGCGTGGTGTGGCGTACTATCTGTAAAAAAAGTAATTCCAAGACAAATCGCCCCAAGTGCCATCATCCCCAAAAATAACGTCCTTTGCCTACCCGTGAATGTGAACTGCTGTTCCATTTTTTATTAATAATTTTGAATGAATGAATGTTGAATGAATGAATCATTCGTCATTTACTCATAAATATCTTCGGAACAAACCTGTAAGATTTTCAAAAACCTTATAGGTTTACTACCTGTATTTTTCTTTATTTCAAATATTTTTTTTCGCGCAGCGAAATATTCTGACCAGTTACTAATCACCAGTCACCAATCAACCAAAATCACTTAATAATCTCCACTTCCGTTCTGCGATTTTGCGCTCTGCCTTCTTTCGTATCATTCGATGCAACAGGCGAATCAGCACCAAAACCTTGTGCTTGCAATCTGTCTCCTTCGATACCTTTTTTTGTTAAATATTTCATGACTGCCTCTGCACGTTTTCGGGATAATGATTTGTTATTATCAGGATTGCCTTTATTATCTGTGTATCCGTTGATGCTTAATTTTGCTGCCTCTTGCGCTGTCAATATTTCTACCAAATTATCCAATTCGGGGAAAGACGAAGATTTCAATCTCGCTGAACCGCTATT
>Ga0114957_1005085_pt1 | contig 11035 bp, 5 predicted proteins | sample BantaG_FD_87175 | JGI IMG/M metagenome (GOLD analysis project Ga0114957, IMG submission 87175) | Marine algal microbial communities from Bantry Bay, Ireland - BantryBay_4 metaG | ecosystem: Host-associated > Algae > Red algae > Unclassified | place: Bantry Bay, Ireland | collected 2014-11-21 | reverse complement strand
GCCACCGCCGCTGCCGCTGGCCACGCCCCGCACGCCGTCGGCGCTGCCCATGCCCCGCGCATCACCGCTGTAGAGCACGGTGGGGACGGCCGCCGCTTCCGCACCGCGCTCCGCATCCAAGTCCCGGATAACCAGCCGCGGGTCGGGGCTGCGGCTGGCCGAGCCGCTGACGCCCCACATGCCGGGCGGCCGGGGGGGCGGGCGGAAGCGGCAACCGGGTCAGGCGGCCTCGCCACAGTATCGCAGCGTGGAAACAGGTGCACGTTGAACGTTGGAATAGAGCACCACGTGAGCGTTTCGGCCCGCACACGCCGCCGACGCTTGCCGCCGGCACCCGGCGCGCCGGTCTCGGTTCCACCACCAACCCCACGCACGCTCCACGCGCCAAAACGCACACGGCCTCGCATGCAACGACGCACGTCACCAAAGCTCGTCGGACAAAAAACACCGCCAATGCTGGAGGAGCGGATAGCGCAGCCGGCGACGGCGGTGGTCGTCGCGAGGGGCGGCAGCACGCGACGCGGTCGGGTCGCTGCCACGCCCGGCGAGACGAGACGGACACCTCGCTGACGGTGGGTCAGGCAGGGGGGCTGCGTGTGGGGGCCGTCACCTGCCTGGCACTCCACAGCCCGACGAGGGCGCCAGGACGGTTGTGAGCAGAGGTGGCAGGTGATTTTTATTTGATTATAATCATGGTGATTTCAATGATTATAATCATTTTACATCACGGGGCTGATGATTATAATCACATGGGCATGCAGGAGACATTACAGTTGGGCTTACATGATGGGGGCTACTAAATGATGGAGACAGCTGATTGGCCTTCCAACTTGCAGATTCAAGCATTTCACTGGCTGTTTGTGAAGTCGACGACTGTCATTGGTGTTAACTAAGGACATGCACTGCTCCACTCACACGCTACGCCGCCACAGATGCCAGAACTGGCAACGAGCATGGCAGTCTGACGCTTCTGCGCGCAGCGAAGAGAAAGGACAGAGAGCGAAGTAACAGAGCGTCGGAGAGCAACACATGCATGACGACAGGCCTCTCCAGAAAAAGCCAAGGTTGCCATGGCATTAGTACACAATTGCCACATAGCATCGTACATAGTACATCTAAGTGAGGTTGCCAGATGTGGTTGATTCACGCGGGCCTCCTATGCGTTTCTCATGGCACAGAAAGCAACTTGAGCGCAGGAGGACCCTTGGTCAAAGCCACGGCGTCGTCTTGCGCAACCGCTCAGGCCAGACCTGAGTCTCACTACCCAGAATAACATGTCGCTTCGGCCCTACTGTCGTTTCTCGCCATCAGTTGCCGCTCAGCGGCTTCGGTGTCGGCACTGTCTTCTTTCGGCAGGAACACAGCCTGCAACCCTGCCGAAGTCACACTCGCAGGTTTGCACTGGATGCTTTGTTAAATGGCTTATGATGTCTAATGTGGCCTTGAATGGACTTCTGGGATATTTACGCGTACTTCTGTTCTATAGTAAAGGCATTTAGTGATTATAATCATGGCCAATAATTATAATCAATAAAAATCGCCCCGTACGATTTAAATTCAAGGGGTTGATTGTAATCATTAAATGATTATAAAATTTTTATCCGAGCCGAGGAATCACACCTCTGGCTGTGAGGGATCCGCCGCCACGTAGTACTGTACTCGCCATTGAAGAATGGGAGCTGTTCGTGACGCACAAGTGATGGGAACAAAGAATTACATTCTCGGTGTGTTAAAGTATATTTGTCATCACGAAGCCCGGGGATGCTTTGAAAACGAACTGGGACGTGCCCGGGTATTCAACAAGAAAGATGGCTCAAAGGCATGGGGAGGTGGCCGTTGCGCCGTGACCAACGGAGGGGCTCGTGGCCGTGGGCCCGAGCACTGCACGCGCCGGCGCACCCAGCGGTTGCCTGCCCTCCCACTGTCGCCGCTGCTCGGGGCGCGGGCCACGCAGAGCGGGGTCGTGGCCCTTGCGCCTTTCCCGCCGCACGAGCACCCCGCCCGCGCCGCGCACCCGTCCGTCGGTGCGTCTGCCCTGTTGCGGGGTTGGCGCTTGGCGACCAAGGTCGTTGACTCGACCCGGCCTATCGTACCTGTTTTGGACCTCTCGCCTGCGGCCGCCGTTGGCATCTTGTGCCACCGCCGCTGGGGCTGCAACGCTGCGCGTTACCAGTGTCTTCCAAGTGCCGCTTGTGGTGGTCGCTGCAGTTGGCCGCTTTGCTGCACTAGTGTCGCCAGCTTTTCTCCCTGCTACCCGTTCCACCCCCCGTTGCTCCTTGCCTCACAGGTTCCTCCCTGGCTGCTGCAGTAGCCCTGGTGCGTCCCCAACCGCCCCATCACTGCCCGTGGTGCCTCCCCCGCACTTGCACCATGAAGATTGGGTACTACAAGGTGGGGAAGACCCTGGGCATGGGGTCGTTTGGCAAGGTCAAGCTTGCCGAGCACGAGCCCACGGGCAAACGGGTGGCCATCAAAATCCTCAACCGCGAGAAAATCAAGTCGCTCGACATGGAGGAGAAGGTCAAGCGCGAAATCCGCATCCTCAAGATGCTCTCCCATCCCCACATCATCCAACTGTACGAAGTGATTGAGACGACGACGGACGTATACGTGGTCACTGAGGTGTCGTCGGGTGGGGAGCTGTTTGACTTCATCGTCGAGCGCGGCCGGCTGTCCGAGGATGATGCGCGGCGCTTCTTCCAGCAGATTATCTCTGGGGTGGAGCACTGCCACAAGCACATGGTGGCCCATCGTGACCTCAAGGTAAGGACGGAGAGGTTGTTGTGTGACGTACCGAGCGCAGAAGGGAAGGGACGAGGTTGGTGGTGGGCAAGGCCCTGGCCAGGCCGCTCTCCATGGCTTGCCCGTTTTCTCTTGCTGCTTGTTTTGTGTGCGAGCGCTGGTCAACGCGCGAGGCGCTCCTGTGATACGTGTCTATCGCTCTACTATTGTGGTCTCAGTGCGGTTTCTCACTGCTCGGTCTTCACCGCTCGTGGATGTTCATGTTCTTTCTTTGGTGCTAGCTTTGTTCTCACTGTATTGCCTGTGACATACTTGCCTGTACTCCCCATCCCGCGTGTAGCCAGAAAACCTGTTGCTGGACGAGCACCACAACGTCAAAATTGCCGACTTTGGCCTCTCCAACTGTATGCGGGACGGCTGGTTCCTTCGCACCTCCTGCGGTTCCCCTAACTATGCGGCACCAGAAGTCATCTCTGGCAAGCTGTACGCCGGTCCTGAGGTTGACGTCTGGTCCTGCGGAGTGATTGTATATGCTTTGCTGTGCGGGACGCTGCCGTTTGATGACGAGTCCATCCCTTTCCTCTTCCGCAAAATCAAGGGTGGCATCTACATCCTCCCCGCCTATCTGTCGGAGAACGCGCGGGACCTCATCTCCAAGATGCTGGTCGTCGAGCCGCTGAAGCGCATCACTATGGCGGAGATACGGCAGCACCCCTGGTTTCTCGAGAAGCTGCCACGCTACCTGGCCGCACCCCCCGCGCTCGCTACCAAGCCTGTCATTGACGAGCGGGTGCTGGACGCGGTGGTGGCTACCACCGCCTTCGCACGCGAGCGGGTGGTATCGGAGCTGCTCCATGGCCGCCGCAACTACCTTACCGCCGCCTACCACCTGCTCAAGAAGTCCATCAACGAGCTGGACCTGCGGGTAGTGGACGCGGCGGAGGTGGCCGCCGCCGCAGCCGCGGCCGCGTCGGCCGCGCGGGGTATCGGTTCTGGCATTGGCGGCGGTGGCGGCACTAGCACCAATGACCTCAGAGCTGACGAAACAGGGGCGCCAGACGGTGCTGCTACCGCGGACGGGAAGGGTGCACCCAACGGTCAGGTATCTCCAGCGAGCGGTGTCGGCGCGAGTGGTGGTGGCAGTGGCAACGGCGGCGCCGAAGATGGTCGTGGCGGGCGGTCAGCGGCACCATCAGTGACGTCGCCTAGCACCTCGAAGGCGGTGACGGCTCCCAGCCCCGCGTCGGTGATTACGCCTTCCTACCAGCCAAGGCGGCGGTGGAGCTTGGGTGTGACCAGTCACCTTGCGTCCGCCTCGGTCGTCATGGCCGAGCTGTACCGCGCGTTGGCTGCGCTCCGTTGGAAGTGGAAAACGCCGCCTGCCCAGAGCTTCCAGATCCGGGTGCTGGTCGAGCGTGAGAGTTGGGCAGTCCCCGTGCGTCTGTGCTTGCAGCTTTTCAAGTACGGGTGCTTTTTCCACGTCGACCTGCACCGGCTGGACGGCGACCTCTTCCCCTTCATCAAGGCTGCCGACGAGCTGATGGCCGAGTTAAGGTTGTAGTACCGGCCGCGGGGGCTCTGACCCCCGTGCGGAGGTTGCTGCGGCTGTGGAGCAGGTGAACGCCGCGGCCCACCCACCGAGGTGCAATCGGGTGCTTGGCAAGAGGGGGAGAGCGTGCATACCTTTTGGCGCAGACCACGGGACAAGTAAAAACAAAAAAACATTAGCAATCCCAGAGCGGTCCCACCTCGTGTTCTGGCTATCGCTGCTGCGGGCGCGCCCGCCCCTGTGGCGGGGGCTATGCCGCCGCTGGTGGCGGCGGCAGTGACCGGTGCGCCCCCATTGCCGAGGCCAGACGGTCTGGTGGCGCCGTCGCCCCCTCTGTCCAAGGGCGTCCCCCCTCTTCTTAGCGGGCGGTGGCCCCCGCCGTCGTCACTCTCCGGCGCGGCCGCACCCTCACTGACGGCGGGTGGGTGGGGGTCCCCCGCCACCTCGGGTGCGCCGGTCGGCTTGGCCCTCCACGCCCGCGGGGTGTCGACGTCCCCCCCCAACCCCCCCCAAGCCGCCGCGGACGCCGCGACCGATCCCAACACGCGGCACCACTATGAGCGGCGCCTCGTGCCGTTTTCCCCCGACGCCATCCAGGCCATCGTGGCGGATGTGGGGTCTTACTCGGCGTTTGTGCCGTGGTGCACCGCCTCCACCGTCACGGCCGTGCACGCGGATGATGGGGCGGGGCGGCGGCGGCTGTCGGCGGACCTCGGCATTGGCTTTCGGCTGCTGTCGGAAACGTACACGTCGGACGTGGAGGTGCGACCGGGCGCGGTGCGGGCGGTGGTGCCCCGCAACGCGCTCTTTGAGTTCCTCGTCAACGAGTGGACGTTTGAGGCGGTCCCCCGCTCGCCGGGGGCGGCGTGGGTCGGCTTTGGCGTCCGCTTTGCGTTCCGCAACCCGCTGTACCAGCGGGTGACGGACCTCTTTTTTGACGAAGTCGTCCGCAAGATGGTCGCCGCCTTTGAGCGCCGCGCCGCCGACGTGGCGCGCCGAGACGGGCGGGGGGGAAAGGCGGGGGGGGACGACTTGATTCGGTGGTGACGTGGAGGGGGGCGTGGCCTGCGGCGCCACGTGGGGCACGTGCACCGCTCTGCCGCTGGCGACTGGTGGAGCACCCTCGGCGTGGGCGTGTCACGGGCGCTCAGCGCGGTGTGCGCAACCCTTTTTGGAGGCCAGCTTGTTCTCGGTAACGGAACAAGCCGAGTCCCTCGCTCGCGGTTTTTGCACGCGCACGTGGGATCATTTTCTGACTGAGCGGGGCGGGCTGGCATTACAAAGGATGATGGTTGTTTACAATACTCGTCGGGCGTCGCCCCCTCCGGTAGCCACTAAGTTTTTGGCGGCGGCACGAAGTTGAGGATGCTCGGGTCAACAAACTGCTTGAAGAGAATCATGCACACAAAGAGCGTGACGGCGGACGTCTGGGTGGCGTCCCCCGTGCTCGGACGAAAGTTGGCGACGTGCGCCAAGAAAAAGAGCAGCGTCAGGAGGGCGTAGTGGTCGACCTGCATGACGACCGAGCGGATGGGGGAGAGACAACGGACAATCAAAGAGCCAGGGCCAAGGGCACGACCAGAAATGAGCAGAGCGCGCACCAGATAGCACCAAAGTAGTGGAGCCGTCAGCAACGTGGAGTAAACTGCAAACAACAGTCAGGCAGCAATACACCTCACATCCCCACAGCCGTCCCTCCTCCCCGTCCACGTTATCGATGCAGTGCACGCGGAACAAAACCCACCCTCGCAGACACAACGTACGTGGAACAAGAAGCACAAAAGTCCGCTGAAGAAGCAGAGCAGCGCGTACACTTCCGCCGTGGTGTCCGCCTGCTCCAACGGCACTGGGATGAGGACGAAAGGCGTGACAGCGTCTGGCCGCCGCGGGTCATCGTCCGCCGAACGGGCAACGGTGGCCGGCCGCGCCATGGCGCATGCGGGTGTGAGGGCAAGGAGGGGTGGAGGTGCAGGGGGGTCAGACGTGGGCGCCGCGAGCGACGGTCGCGGGGCGCCGCACCAGCCTGGCGAAGCAGGCGGGCCGTCGCGGCGAGCGGCGAATCCGTCTTGGTCAATAAAACGCAGTGCAAACGTGGCGTCATCATACCCAAGCTGTATCACGAGAGATTCCGCATGCATTTACACTGACGGCTTCACGGCTCAAGTCGTGCGGTTGGCTGCAAGCCCTTGATCCAGTTGACGGAGCGGTGTACAAACATTCAAACTGAGCACCTTTGAATTTTTGGTCCACGTCCAAAACAGTCCGGGGCGTGCCCGACTCGCTTGCTTCACTATGCGCCATGATGGCGGGCGCCCAAGCACACGCGCACCCGTCTATACCGCCTGGTTCGGATACGTATCGGCCCCCTCCCCCGTCCGCTGATGCTCCCGCCCCCACCTCCCCCGCCGCGTCGACGGGCGCGCTGGCGGCCCGGCTGGCGCCAACCAACCCCACCACCCACCCCCACCCCGCGCGCCGCCATCGGTGCCGCCCCCGTCGTGGCCCGCATCTGCGGCGGGGTGCGGCGGGACGCGTGACGGCGCGGCGGCGCCATGGCGCCGGCGGTGTTGGCGCCCGTCGAGCCCGACGTGCATCCCAACGTGCAGGCTGGGGCGGCGGCAGGTGGCACCGCCGCCGCCGCCGCCCGCGGCGGCGGCGGCGGTGGCAGCGGCGGCGGTGGCGGCGGCGGCGGCGGCAAGACCATTGAGGAGACGTACCAAAAGCTGTCGCAGCTCGAGCACATCCTCCTCCGCCCCGACACGTACATTGGCTCCCCCGAGTTGACGACGACCAGCCGCAAGGTGTGGGTGGCGGACGCCTCCGTCTCCGCCGCCGGCCGCGTCGTCGAGCGGGACGTGACGTACGCGCCCGGCTTGTACAAGATTTTTGACGAAATCCTCGTCAACGCCGCCGACCACAAGCACCGGGACCGCTCCATGACCGCCCTCAAAGTCGACATTGACGCGGAGAATGGGCGGGTGGCGGTGTGGAACAATGGGGCGGGCATCCCCGTTGCGATGCACGCCAAGGAGGGGGTGTACGTGCCCGAGCTCATTTTCGGCCACCTCCTCACCTCCTCCAACTATGACGACGGGGAGAAGAAGGTTGTTGGCGGGCGCAACGGGTACGGCGCCAAGCTCGCCAACATCTTTTCCACCCGCTTTGTCGTCGAGACGGCCGACGCGGGCACGGGGCAAACGTACAAGCAAACGTTTCGCCGCAACATGATGGAGCGCGGGGCGCCGAGCATCAGGAAGAGCGCCCGGGCGGCCGACGCGTGGACGCGCATCACGTTTGAGCCGGACCTCGCCAAGTTCCACATGACCCACCTGGACGCCGACGCGGTCGCCGTCCTCCAAATGCGCGTCGTCGACATGGCTGGGGTGGTGCCGGGCATCGGCGTGTACCTCAACGGGGTGCGCCTCAAGGTGCGCAACTTCTCCCAGTACGTCGACCTGCACCTGGCCGACGCGCCCGACGCGCCGCGCATCCACGACGCCGCCCCGGAGCGGTGGGAGGTGGTCGTGTCGCTGTCGGACGGGCAGATGGCGCACACGTCGTTTGTCAACTCCATTGCCACGACCAAGGGCGGCACGCACGTGGCGCACGTGGCGGACCAGCTGGTCGCCCGCATCCAAGAGCACATTGCGAAAAAGCACAAGACGCTCAAGGTCAAGCCCTTTCAAATCAAGTCCCAGCTGTCCATCTACGTCAAGTGCCTCGTGGAGAACCCGGCGTTTGACTCGCAGACCAAGGAGATGCTCACCTCCCGCGCGTCGACGTTTGGCTCCAAGTGGGTGTGCCCGGACAAGGTCGCCAAGGACCTCATCAAGTCGGGCGTCGTGGAGAGCGTCCTCTCCCTGGCCGAGTCGCGGCAGTCCAAGGAGCTCGCCAAGACGGACGGGGGCAAGCGGGCGCGCGTGACGGGGATTGGCAAGCTCGACGACGCCAACAAGGCGGGCACCCGCGAGTCGACCAAGTGCACCCTCATCCTCACCGAGGGGGATTCCGCCAAGGCGCTGGCCATCTCGGGGTTATCCGTCCTCGGCCGCGACTACTATGGCGTCTTCCCGCTGCGGGGCAAGCTGCTCAACGTGCGGGAGGCGACGCACAAGCAGATTATGGACAATGTGGAAGTCACCAACCTCAAAAAGATCATTGGGTTGCAGCACGGCAAGAAATACGACGCGACGACGATCAAGTCGCTGCGCTACGGCCACATCCTCATCATGACGGACCAGGACCACGACGGCTCCCACATCAAGGGGCTCCTCGTCAACATGTTTCACCACTTTTGGCCGTCGCTGCTGCAGTTCCCCAACTTTCTCGAAGAGTTCATCACGCCCATCGTGCGGTGCACGCGCAAGGGCGTGTCGGAGCAGGCGGCCAAGGCGTCGGCGCGCACCTTTTACACGCTCCCCGAGTTCCACTCGTGGGTCGAAGCCACCGGCGGGGCCATCAACGGGTGGAAGGTCAAGTACTACAAAGGCCTCGGCACGAGCACGGCGGCCGAGGCCAAGGTGTACTTCTCCGACCTCGACCGCCACCAGCTGTCCTTCCAATGGTCGGGCGCGGGCGACGCGGAGATGATCGATTTGGCCTTTTCCAAACTCAAAGTGTCGGACCGCAAGACGTGGCTCGCCGCGTACAAGCCGGGCACGTTTTTCGATCACGCGGCGGACGCGCTGACCTACTCCAACTTTATCAACAAGGAGCTCATCCTCTACTCCATGGCCGCCAATGAGCGCTCCATCCCGTCGGTGATTGACGGCTTCAAGCCGTCCCACCGCAAGGTCCTGTTTGCGTGCTTCAAGCGCAAACTCCGCGCGGAAATCAAGGTCGTGCAGCTCGCCGGCTACGTGTCGGAGCACGCGGCTTACCACCACGGGGAGGAGTCGCTGCAGGCGACCATCGTCGGGCTTGCCCAAAACTTTGTCGGCTCGAACAACGTCAACCTGCTCTCCCCCGACGGGCAGTTTGGCACGCGCCTGGTCGGCGGCAAGGACGCCGCCTCGTCCCGCTACATCTTTACGCGCCTCGCGCCGGTCGCCCGCGCGCTCTTCCCAGAAGCCGACGACCCGCTGCTCGAGTATCTGGAGGACGACGGCAAGGGCATCGAGCCCAAATGGTACTGCCCGGTCATCCCAACGGTGCTCGTCAATGGCGCCGACGGCATCGGCACGGGCTGGTCGACGTCCGTGCCGTGCTACAACCCGGCCGACTTGATCGCCAACGTGCGGCGGCTGTTGGCGGGGGAGGCGGCGTTGCCGATGGAGCCGTGGTACCGGGGCTTCAGGGGCACCGTCTCGCGCGTGCAGAACGCGCCCACGTACGACGTGCACGGGGTCGTGCACGACCTCGGCGACGGGCGGCTGCAGCTGTCAGAGCTCCCCATCCGCACGTGGACGTCCCCGTACAAGGAGTACCTCGAGTCGATGATTATCGGCGTGGGGGCGGGCGGCGCCGATGGCGACGGCGGCGGCGGCGGCGACGGCAGCAGCTCCAAGGCCGTCGCGCCCTTCCTCAAAGATGTGCGGGATATGAGTTCGGAGAATCACGTGGCGTTTACGCTCTCCCTGTCCGACGCCGAGGCCGTGGCGACGCGCGCCGTCGGCGCGCACAAGCGCCTCAAGCTCACCTCCTCGATCAGCACCAACAACATGGTGCTCTTTGACAAGGACGGGGGCCTCAAGCGGTACAACTCGCCCGAGGAGGTGCTCGCCACGTTCTTTGACACGCGCATGGCGTTGTACGTGGCGCGCCGCGCCTTCCTCCTCGACCGCCTGTCGGCCGACGTGACGCGGTTGTCCAACAAGGTCCGCTTCATCCTCGCGGTCATTGCTGGGGAGCTGGTCATTGCCCGGCGCTCCAAGGCGCAGCTGTACGCGGACTTGGTGCGGATGAAGTTTGACTCGCTGCCGACCGACAAGCAGGGGCGCGGCGGTGGCCGCCGCAAGGGCGCCGCCGGCGGCCGCAAGGCCGGCCCGGCGGTCGTCGGCGACGACGACGAGTCAGACTCGGACGCGGCCGACACGGAGGACCCCATCCCCCTCGACGGCGCCTCGGCGGCCGGCAACGCGTCGGATTACGACTACCTGCTGTCGATGGCCCTCTGGTCCCTCACGGCGGAGCGCGTCGCCAAGCTCACCGCCGAGCGGGACGCGAGAATCACAGAGCGGGCGGGCATGGAGGCGACGGCGCCCGCGGACCTGTGGCTCGCCGACCTCGCCCACCTGGAGGAGGTGCTCGCCGCCGACGCGGCGACTGCCCGCGCCGCGGCGACCGAGCTGTCGGCCGCCGCCGCGACGGCGCGGTCGAGGCAGACCGCCAAGGGCGGCGGCGGCGGCAAGGCCGCCAAGGCCCGCGGCGTCTTTGGCGGCGCCGCCAAAAAGGGGGCGCCCACCTACGCAGACGACGCGGCGGTGGACGCGGCGACGCTGGCGGCGGGGGAGCTCGTCGCCCCCCCGGCGGGGCGGGTGCTCAAGGTGCCCCGCAAGCGGGAGCCCAAACCGCCGACCGACGCCACGGCCACGGCGCCGGCTAAGGCGCGGGCGCCGCGCGGCAAAGCCGCCGCCGCCCGCGCTGCGCAGGCGGCCGCCGCCGCCGCCGCCGCCGCCGACGCCACGGTCCTCGACGGCGATTCAGACGACGATGGCGACGGCGCGGGGAGCCTCCACCTGTCCGACGGGGACGGGGGCGAGGCGGACGAGGCGGCGGTGGGGGCGGCGGCACCGCCGCCGCCAG
>Ga0114957_1005082_pt1 | contig 11041 bp, 5 predicted proteins | sample BantaG_FD_87175 | JGI IMG/M metagenome (GOLD analysis project Ga0114957, IMG submission 87175) | Marine algal microbial communities from Bantry Bay, Ireland - BantryBay_4 metaG | ecosystem: Host-associated > Algae > Red algae > Unclassified | place: Bantry Bay, Ireland | collected 2014-11-21 | reverse complement strand
AAAGTATCATCCAAAATAGAAGTCTCAAAAAGTTTTTCAATCTTGTCGAAATCCGCTTGAGACTCAAAAATAAGTTCATAAGTATTGATCAGAGAATTTGTGGTCATAGATTGATCGTACACTCATGTGATCTGAGTCAATCAAGCACCAAAAAACTTATCTATATAGTCATACACTGAGGCTGAGCTCGATGCAATACTAGCTCACACATCACGATGTTTTTCTAGATATATTTCTTTGTCCATATCCTCACTATAGTCTGACAAGAGTTTTTTGGGCGTAAATGAACTGATAGCAGCATCTGCTCAAGCATCTATCTTGGCAAAAAATTTTCACTCCAAGATCTCTCATTCACGCACCAGACGATTGTATGCATTGAGACTAAAGATCAATGGTTGTGCACCGCAAGCTCCACCTCCTCAACCTCATCATCATGAGCCACCTCAGCCTCCTCCAGATCATCAGCCTCATCATCACGAGCCTCATCAGCCTCAAGTACCGCTTCCTGTCTCTCATCATCAGCCTCAGCCTTCACATGGTCATCATCATACTGTTGCTTCACAGTCTATACCGAGTATTTCGTTGACTGCGCCACATGCATTGATACGACCAGCGCCCAGCTTGCCTTGACTATAGGCTGTAGAGTTTGGTAGATCATCAGCGGTGTCGTCGATTATTTCTGTTAGTCTTTGTATATCTATAGGCTCTCACTCATTGTCCGTCTCATACGAGTACACCAATGCAGCCAAACTAGCCACAATAGGTGTAGCCATAGAAGTCCCATTAAGCTTTCTATATTGATTGGAAGGGTACGTAGAAAGTATATTGGTACCTGGGGCTGTGATATCTACATGTTCACCATAATTTGAAAAACTTGCCTTCTGATCACCACAAGATGATGCGGCTACACAGTAGACATCATCATATGCACAAGGATAAAACTTGCGAGAAGAATTATCATTGCCTGCTGCAGCAATCCAAAGGGTATCTGGATAGCTATTGATCATGTTTTGCATGCTAGCTATACCTCTAGATCATCCATAAGACATAGAGATGATGTCAGCACCATTTTTGGCTGCATAAGACATTCATTCAAATGTGGATTCTAATCATCACTGGCAGTTACTGGCTGCAGTTACCAACATAAGATCTACATTGTGAGAGATTGCTGGGACTCATTGACCATTGTCAGTAGTAGCTGCCACTGATCCAGCTGTATGAGTACCATGTTCACAACCATTGTATGGATCACCGGCTGGATAGTAGGCATTGTATGCATCTACAACATTGTCCATATAGTCTACATGTTTTTGAAAACCATTGTCTACCACCGCCACTGTTACGGTTCTTTGCGCATTTCATTGAGCAGTAGATTCTCGAGCTGACGGAGCTTCAACTTTTTTGATGTATCGCATATTGTCGGTCTCTGGGTCGTCTGGCAATCCGTGAGTAGCATAATACATAGGGTATGGTTCAATAAGAGCATCGTCTCACTCACCTACTACTGTCTCTAGCCAAGACTCTACTTCAGACTCATCAAAATTTGGATTGGTTGTATCAAAACTCAATGCATAACTATTTCTAATACTATACGAATCTATTCATTGAGCATTGAGCACCATTGGTTGTGCCATCCTTACCTCATCAAACAATGGATTGATTTCTTGGAGTCACATATTTGCCAGCTGAGATGCACCATTCAATACAGTTGCTTTGGAAGTATTATATATTGATAGTGTGCCTACTTGTGATTGGAGTGATTGGATATATAGTGCCGGACTGTCGTTGATAGATAGATTTTGAAGATACGGAATTGTTGTATTTTGTGGATCGTTATGATCTATCTTGATAAGATATTTGCCTGGGACTATATCTAGAGATCTACCTCACTGATTATATGACTGAGTAATAAGGTCGTCTCATCATCAAACGCTTCACTCAGATCATTGAACACTCAATACGTCATACTTACAGTAACCACTATCACAGTCTTCATTGACCAGACATTTTGCATCTATCTCGCACTGTGTAGCACATACCACCCCACAGTCTATATCAGACTCTCCATCTCACAACATTCAGTCATTACATGAGTTTTGAGAGTTTTCACATTTTCTTTCTTGTTCATTGCATTCGTTATTTCCTGGGCATTGATTTGGGCTATACTTACAAAGACCATTGTCGCAGTACTCGATACCATTGCATCGGAGACCATCTGTACAGTCACTATCGGCAGTACATCATCAAGGGATACCTCACTCTAGATCACAGTATCAGCTATTGCAGTCATCAGGATTGTCACAATGCTGTGCTACATCACATGGGAGACAGTCTCCGCCACAGTCTATATCGGTTTCATTTCCATTGATGATACCATCATCACAAGCTGCTTCAAATAGTTCAAAATTATTGTTTGAAGCACTTTGTGTCGCAAAATCTTTGTCTACCTCGCACCTACAAGATGCATTGCAAAGCAATCAGGTACCACATTGATCTACTGATATATTTGGATCACATTCTTCGTCACTATCCAGGTATCCATTGCCGCATATAGCTTGATCTGAAGCTACTAGTGCATCAATATTGATCCCATCACAGTAGGTATCTTCTAATCCCAATATCTTAGACACCGCAACACACATATCCAATACAGGAACTCACGAAGCAATATTTGCGCTATCTATCAATAGTTTTTGTAATTGGTCTGGCGTGATATCAACATCTAAAGCTGTGATCAAAGCAGCAGCTGATGCTATCATAGGTGTAGACATGGATGTCCCCGTACAACGTCCAAAACTATTGTTGTCAAAATCATTGCAGCGAGGTCATAAATCAGTCCCTGGAATCACTGTAGAAAGTATCTCAACCCCAGGCGCGTAAATATCAGCATCTCATTGAGAAAAGCTTGCTTTCTTGCCATCTTTGCCTGATGCTCACACAGCAAATACCGACTTATATCATGCTGGGTATGTTAGGTAATTTATTTTTTCTCCGTCATTGCCTGCTGCAGCAATAAACAAAATTCATTGGTCAGCTAATGCTTGAAGAATTATTTCCTCTTCTTGGTTGTAGCATATTGAATCTCGTTCTGATTTTGGGATAGACGTGACTGCATAGGGTGTAGCGTCACATCATATCGAAGCGCTGATGATCTTGGCACCATCCTGCACTGCATCATATACTGCATCTAGTCGATAGATATCTGCTCATATCCCTACGTAGGTATGTAACTGTATAAGTGTATCAGCTATAGAACTAATTCATATTGCATTGTCAGCTATAGCTGCAGCAATACCTGCTACATGTGTCCCATGAGGTCATAGTTGTGTATTATTGAGAATCTTGCCGTTAAGATCTTCTGGTGTGTATATTTCATTGCTTCCATCATCGATAATTGCTACCTTGGTAGGCGTGTAGATATCTCTATCTATCAGATCTCTTGTCTTGTAAGCATTGGTCCCTGGAAAAGCATCATACCGCCATGACACATCAGCATATGTATCATCAGTGATCCCATAAGTCATATAGCGAGGCATATAGTCTGCCTGATCTATCGTAGCCAGATACTCCATATCTGCAGCAAAACGTGATGCATCTCACTCCTGACCAAAATGGATAAGATACACATCAGGAAGATCTTGCACTATTGAATCTCGTTTTTTGTATGGTTTGGTGATACTGAGTATATCATACGCCTCCAATGCTATATCAAAATACGAGAGAGTAGATTTCACCTCCTCTTGCAAATCTCACGACACGAGATCCAATTTTTGTTGCTGGGTCTTTTGATATGATATTTTGTTGGTTTGTTGTGATTCAAATACTTCTAAAATATCAATATCTTGATACAATGAGTCAAATTGCACTCTGAGTTTGGTGGTGTTTGGTAGTACACCATCTCTATCACTTTGTACAGCGTAGAGTGTATTGCTAGCTATAAGGTCTTCATATCACTGTGTGCATCAGGCATTAGACTCACACTTGATACCACAAAACTTGTCAGTAAATCAATCCTGAGCACAAGTATCAAAACAAGTGTTGGAGACACAAGCAACATCTCTATAAGAAGCAAAAATATCTGGTGCATCGGTTGAATCGGACTGATCTTGTATAGGCTGACCGAGACTACTCTGATCAACAAATCATCAAGAAAAATATGTATATAGTCAAACTAAGATACTTGTGATGAGAAGTCAAAAGACTCAGACATACAATGGATGTGATATATGATACTTGCTCATGATCTAATAAAATTGAAAACGCTCTATAACTTAAGTATAAAAAATAAAAAATAACTCGCAACTTACAGCGAGTTATTTGATATATATAATTGACATATAATAATTTTATTACTTGACTATCTTCTCACTTCAAAATACTGAATTTTTTGGGTCAAGATAGGTGATGGATCTAGAGGCAATAAATCCAAAAATCGATACATAAAATGCTCTGCATAATCTTCGGCAGGCTCTGATTGAGCATACTCTGTCACAAAATCTTCTAAAGTACATCTACCTCTTTTGTTGTCAAACTGATCTCGACAGATATTCTCAAAAGTATTGGATACTGCATCATCATGAAAATAATAATAATGATGAGCTAGCTCGTGAATTACAATTTTTAGATAATGAGTAGGTAGCTCTTGAAGCAAAAAATAATTGCCACATACATTGACATTCAATGGTATAGATTGTACTTCAAATGACTCATGTACTCAATTGATAAAATTTTCTGTGAGTGAATAATTTCCATGAAAAGTACCACAAGAAAGCTGCATATCCAACTTAATTTTGTCCTGTAACTGAGCAATATCCGTATCTACAAACAATCATCTATCACGTAGCATATATAGTGCTTTGTATACTGTGAGCTGCATCAATTGATCACTCAATTTCATAAGGTCTATAGAGGGATAATCAATCCCAGCGATTTGTTTTCATTTTTGAAATTCCAATTCTACTCATAGTAATTTTTTGTATCACTCAAGCTCTGCTATATAGGTCTTCATGAGCTCTTCTTTGACGTCATATCCATGGATAGGTCATCCAGGAGCAAATCTCTCAAAATCCTTGATAATACCTGTATCTGTCATGACTCTCAGATGTATATCTCTTGCTCGAGATTGGGCAGTGTACAATATATATTTTAGTGCACAGTAGTGCATATTGGAGATGTTTTCCACACCGTCCAATTGGAGTGCAGCTAGACTATCATGCAGATGCAATGACTTATTGAGCTGTTGTGATGCAGAGTATGTCTCGTATAGTGTATCTAGTTTGGTGATGATCTCAGTAGCGATAGGTTTTGCTATCTCTATCTCTGATGCAGGACAACTAGATTCTACAGTCTTGATGAGATCTTGATAATAATTGATCAGATACAGATCATCTACAGCTATGGTTGTCTGAGCTTCGACTGCTGAGATATTATTGAGTGGTGTCGTGTATCAAAAACCGAGAAATCCCATACTCATCAATACTCCTACAAAATATTTCATCTTATGATTTTACAATAAAAGATTGACTTTATAATTTAAATTGATATATTATAATCTAAACAATTTAAAAATGAAAAGATTATCAGAATGTATGGCAATCGTATTCTACTTTGTCATACCAAGCGGATTTGTTGTATTATCTATATTACAACCCGCATCTTTACCACTTTATTCCAGTGGTGCATCACTGGCTTTTATACTCTATCAGGGTATCTTTTACAAAGAGATATACCGAGCAAGAGTAGGTGCTAAGTATGTTACCAATTGGAAACTTGAGGTAACAAAAAATCCAAACTATGAGCCTAGGCATGCAATTGCATCCTAGGTATTTTTTTTATTTAAAATTCGTTGTAACAAATCCTCTACCAATATTGATTCTTGCTCCATGCTATCCCTCTCTCTCACTGTGACCGTCCCATTGTCTATACTCTCATTGTCTACGGTGATACAATATGGTGTACCGATCTCATCTTGTCTCCTATACCTCTTCCCTATCGCTCCTCCCTCATCATACTCTACGACCATATGTTGACTCAAGCTTGCATAGATATCTTTTGCTATTTCTACTTGTTTTTCATCTTTTTTGATGAGTGGAAATATAGCTGCTTTGACCGGTGCTATCGTAAACGGAAATCTCGCGACTGTCCTGATCTCTGGCTGTCATTTACTATTGGTGAGCTCTTCTTCTGCATATGCGTCTAGCATCACAGTGACTACTGTACTAGAGAGTCACATACTCAATTCAATCACATTGGGTATAAATCTCTCTCACGTATATGGATCAGTATACATCAGATTTTTTCCAGAATGTTTTTGATGTGCTTGAAGATCAAAATCTCATCTATCATGTATTCATTGCAATTCTCATCGTCATCGCGGAAATTTATACTCAAAATCACGAGCCTGACTTGCATAATGAGCCAACTCATCACTATCATGGTCTCTGTTTCTCAAATTCTCTTCTGACAATCAAATTCTATCTTTCCAAAAAGTTCGACTCATTTCTTGAAATTTTGCAAACCAAGTGTCTCTGTCTTCTGAAGTCAGAAACATTTGAATCTCCATCTGCTCAAATTCTTTTGTACGAAACAAGAAGTTTCACGGAGTAATTTCATTACGAAAAGCTTTACCAACTTGAGCTAAACCAAATGGCAATCTAGCTCTAGTTGTATCTATAACATTTTTAAAATTTACAAACATTGCTTGTGCAGTTTCTGGCCTCATCCAGACCTTGCTACTCTCATCTTCAATCACTCAAAGCTTAGTAGATAGCATCAAATTAAAGTGTCTAACATCGGTCCAGTCTGCTTTTTTCTTGGAGTTTGGATTAAAAATTTCTTCTCAGACCAGTACATCATATTGCTGTTCTAGTGTTCGAGAGTCTGGAGTTAAATTTGAAGTTTGATAAGTTTTAGAAAAATATTTTGTTATTGCATCATCATCTTTATCTCACCTCATTTTCTCAATTGTATCTTCAATTAATTTGTCAGCTCTAAATCTCTCTCAAGTCAATTTGTCATCCACAAGCGGATCGTTAAATCATCAAACATGACCAGACGCTTCTCGCACTTGTGGATGCATAAGTATAGCTCATTCTATTCACATAATATTCGGCTGCTCTTGTACAAAAAATTTCCACCAAGCATCCAAAATATTTTTTCTAAGTTGTGAGCCATATGGTCCGTAGTCCCAGGCATTTGCGAGTCCTCCATAGATATCAGATCCTGGATAGACAAATCATTTTCTTTTGGCTCGCGAGACGATGGTATCTAGACTATGCATTAGATATATTAGTTGTTAAACAATGCTTCTTTTGTAGTGATAGTGAAGTTTGTTGCAAACAAAAATAGAGAAGAATTATCTCCTGTACTATATATTTTTATCACTCTGATGGTAAAGGGTTGGGATGTATTCTAAAGCAACTCCAACAGGTCCTCATTCTGCTCAAGCACATCCTTTGTGCATTGAAATATTTCATTATTTGTGGACAGTGAGAGTATCTGAGATATATCAAACCGTTTTGCTTCAGCTACTTCTGTATTGATCTTGATCTCCTTGAGTTCAGTTCTCACAAAATACCAAAACTCTAATCTATGTGACATGGTTCCATTTTTTTCGTATTGGGACTCATGGATACTGATAGGTGTCGGCTTCATCATAGTCCCATTTTGATTGGTGCGATTTTTCATGCCCAGTATCTCTGTCCCTGTGAGTCCAAGCTCTTCGTTTAGTTCTCTCTTGAGAGCTGATGTGAGGGACTCTCACTCCTCCACGTGACCGCCAGGCAATACTCGAGGCTGGTTATTTTTGTGTTTTATGAGCAATATTTGATTTTGTGTATTGAGTAGATATGCGCGGACGATATAGTGCAACATAGTATTTTTTATGATCTAAAGTAGGATATATCAATAATAATCAAATGATACCAAAAGATAAAAAATCTATAGATTTCTCTTGTAGGTTGTTTGTACATATGATAGATAATATGTATGGTATGATTTATTTTGTTGGATTAGGTTGATTTTTGATGTCACTACTAGATGATAGAGATCGTATACTAGTCGATACATTTAATCTCTTATTGTTTGATAATGAAATTTCTAATTCGTAGCTTCTTGATTATATTATTGTGACTTCCAGTAATTGGTGCTGCAATGTTTCAGAGTGCTTTTGTGACTATCAGTGATGATCAGCAAGTTGTATATACTCAACTGATAGATAGTGTGTATGCACCTTGGGTAGGAGCTCAGACACTAGATACTGAGCTGGTGGAAAGACTGACTCAGATACGCACCAAGCTAGTGACTTTACTCAACACTACTCCAGTATCAGATACGACGTTTTTTGCGTTGGAGTATCTGGTCAGTCTCATAGATGCTGATAGAGCCAGCTATGTACCACCTGCTCCTGTAGTCACAATAACAACCACAGTCGCTCCCACGCCCGATGTAACAATACCAGATGCAACATCACCTGTAGTGTCTCCTGCTGATGATGATCCTACACCTACCGTGGTGGTGACTCCAGCACCAATACAGACCACTCCTCGTATAGATATATCTACGTACCAAGAATGAGATAGGACAGTGTTAGGATGAGTGAGCACAGATCCTCTGCTAAGATTTGAGCTCATTGCATCATTGGAATGAATGTTTATACAAGATCTGGATCTGTGGTCTACTACTTCTGATTTTGGTGTGGCAGTAGATATGGTGCATATGTACGACGAACAATGATATTTGATTGCTAGCACCAATACCTCTAGACAAAGAGCTGTATTCAACAATGTAAATCTTGAGATACCAGTAGGTCAAACTGATTTGTATTTTGCTTTTGATACTGCACCAATCTGATTCAACAATCCTGCTCCATCGTCAGTGACTATGTGATTTGAGCTACGTATCACAGATGCATACTGAGTCGTATCAGGCAATGAGCAGACACCTATACAAGTATCTGACAATATGATCACCACCGTCCCTACACAAATCACGGATGTCCAGCTACTAGATAGATACCAAAACCGTGCCATAGACAATGTCCTCACTAGCGGAAAATCAGATCTAGCTATCATCACCATCTCTACTGGTGAGTGAATAAATACTAGCACTACTGACGGGTCTAGACTACAAACAGTGATACAAAGCATCAAAGTAATCGTGAGAGATGGAACAAGTGCCAACAACCTAGCAAGCACACTCACTATATCAGAGCTCAATGGTGATCTCTCTGCTACAGCTGCAGTGAGCAACAGCGGTGAAGTAGTGTTTGATATGAGTCCACTAGGTACCGATGCCTGGATCGCTCACAACAGCACAAAAGCATTTGTCATCTCGGGTACACCGACCCTCAGCTCAAGTAGTATCACTGAGACGGTACGTATCTCCCTAGACGATCTAGACAACGGTGGTATCATCTACACCACCACAGATCCATCTAGCCCATCTATAACAGATCTTGCACTCCCTTATAGATTTATCGATGGAGATGTGATCTCTGAGTAGATCTCAAGCTATCAGCTCCGTAACAGATATAACGACCATGTAAAAAACCTCTACCAATAACGGTGGAGGTTTTTCTAAAGTCTATATTCTTAAGTCTAAGTTCCCTTATCCCGCTTTCATTACCTGCTCTATCAACTCAGGCTCTATCTCATCGTGGATGTACCTATTGATCGGACGAGCTCAGAGTTGTGGATCGTAGAGTGTATCTATCACCTTCTCTATCTTCTTTTTGTTGTATTTGGGGAGCTTGATGCTCTCTCTACTCTTCCAGGCTGATATAAAATCAGTAAACTCTTTTTTGAAGATGCTTGCAAGTACGGACTTGGACAGTGGTCTAAATACGATAATATCAGAGAGTCTATTAATTAACTCTGGAGCCATAAAAGATTTGACGGTAGTCATGATTCTGTCCTTGACCAGTCAGAAGTCTTCGTTGGTCATCTCAGCTGTATCAGCATCGCTCAACTCAGGATTGTTAAATCATATGGATACTTGCTTGACACCAAACTCCTCTGCACCGAGATTGGAGGTCATGATGATGATCGTATTTTTGAAATCTATCCATCTTCATTTGTTGTCCTTGAGATGTCATTCGTCTAACAACTGTAGCATGACATTGAGTATATCTGGAGATGCTTTTTCTATCTCATCAAACAGTATCACACTATATGGCCTTCTCCTGACCTGTTCTGTCAGTATACCTCACTCCTCATATCCTACATATCCTGGAGCTGATCCGATGAGCTTGGAGACACTAGATCTCTCCATAAACTCTGACATATCCACTCTGATGAGGGCCTTGGGATCTGCAAAGTATTCTGATGCGAGGAGTTTGGCTAGATAGGTCTTACCGACACCTGATGGTCACAAGAATAAGAATGATGCGATAGGCTTATTGGACTCTACTGGTGAGAGTCTAGATCTTCTGATGGCTTTGACTACTGCATCTACTGCCTCATCTTGTGAGAGTACCATATCCTTGAGATCTGTGTCTAGGTGTGCAAGTTGTTTGACTTCTGATTCTGTGACTTGATCAAGTGGTATACCCATCTTGTCTGAGAGCACTTTACCTACTTCAATACTATCTACTTGAGGCCTGAGGTGTTTTGGGAGCGAGTTCTGAGATCTTACGGTCTTGAGTTTTTTCTTCATTTCTTCCTCCTTATCCTTGAGTTCCGCCGCTTTGAAATAATCCTGTCTCTCAATAGCCTTTTCGATTTGCACTTTCATTTTTTCTATCTTGTTTTCAAGTGAAGTGTACTCAGTATTGGCGTCGAGTTTTTGAGACAATGTAGATACCCTCGCGCATGCTTCATCGATCAGGTCGATAGCTTTGTCAGGGAGATGTTTGTTCATCATGTATCTGATACTATAGTTGACTGAGTCATCTATCGCCTGCTGGTCAATCACTACGCCATGATAATCCTCAAATCTTTCTTTGAGTCATGTCAGGATAGCTATCGAATCTTCTCTATTTGGTTCTTCTACGGTTATTTCTTGAAATCTTCTTTTGAGCGCTGGGTCTTTTTCGATGTGTTTT
>Ga0114957_1005081_pt1 | contig 11042 bp, 10 predicted proteins | sample BantaG_FD_87175 | JGI IMG/M metagenome (GOLD analysis project Ga0114957, IMG submission 87175) | Marine algal microbial communities from Bantry Bay, Ireland - BantryBay_4 metaG | ecosystem: Host-associated > Algae > Red algae > Unclassified | place: Bantry Bay, Ireland | collected 2014-11-21 | reverse complement strand
TGGTACTCGCCTAAAATGGCCGGATGATAACTTTGTTTTTTCTGGAACTATTAATCTTCAGCGACTTTCTCTCAGTAACTATACTCGGGGTGGATTTCAGTTGAGTGATGGTACTCGACTAGTTGATGGTAAATACTATAATTTTAGTGTTAACTTTACATTGGCAAGAAATACAATCAACAATCCAATATATCCAGTGAATGGTTCAAGGGTATCTTTATCTTTCCAGCCAACGATTCCATATTCAGCATTTAATAATAGAGATTATGCAAGCCTAGAAGTAGAAGAACGATTTAAATTTTTGGAATACCATAAATGGCGTTTCAATGCAGAATGGTTTACGCCATTGGTAGCTGATAAATTGGTGTTAAGGGTTTCTGCAAAAATTGGAATAATTGGAGCTTATAATAATTCCATTGGATTATCTCCTTTTGAGCAGTTTCAGTTGGGAGGTGATGGACTATCACAACAAACAGGTAGCTTCTATACTGGAGTGGATTTGATTTCTCTTCGAGGATATGAAGTTCGGGAACTAGATGCCAATGTTGGTAAATTTAATGAAACAACGGCTGCTCCGATTTTTGATAAGTTTACCGTAGAACTGCGTTACCCTTTATCACTTAACCCCAACGCTACCATCTTTTTCCTTGCCTTCGCTGAAGGAGGAAATTCCTGGAAGTCGTTCCGTGATTTTAATCCTTTTGATACCAAACGTTCAGTGGGTGCGGGACTACGTGTATTCCTGCCGATGTTTGGAACACTTGGGTTTGACTATGGACTTGGGTTTGATAAAGCGGATAGTGGTCAGGGATCTGTGTTCTCTAGATTTGGAGCGTTTAATATTATCTTAGGATTTGAACCGGAGTAAGGTTGATTCTAAGCTTGACTTTACTACTTTACAAAAACAAGAAATCCTGATATATCTCAACCCTCTAAAGATGATAAAAATACCTTCAGGATTTCAAGCTACGATAGCGCATTTTTCTTTTGCATCTCGCAAAGAGGTATGACCAAAAGTGGTTGTATTATTGACCGAGGCTATTATATGTCCGAGGAGTAGAACAGTATGTAATATCCTACCCCGCGCTCATCTTCCTCAACTCCACCAATATCTTCTTTCCCCTGGCCTTAAGTCCCGCTGATCCATGCGGCAGATGATCTTCAAGCATAGCGATAAGTTCTGGCGCAAGCTCAGGTTCTTCCTGACAAATATTGTACAATACTGTCATGGCAAACATTCGTACCGCGACGGGTTCTTTTGGATCGTCCAGCATACGAAAGCCATGCTCGGCCATGATGCCTTGCAAGGATTTTGGTAAATCAATTGCTGCTAGAATCCTTAACGTATTGCGTTTGACGGCATCAAGTAGCTTGGTGTCAGCCAGATTTTTCACCATCGTTTTGAGGTGAGGTTTTGTCAACTGTGGTTGGGCTTCCGCAGCATGATGTACTGCCCATGCCGCCCGTTGTATCACGCGATACTCACCGGTTAACATCAGGTTGAACAGTTCATCGAAGCGATCCTGACGATCACCGATGTACTTCACAATCTTTAGCATCTGTATTTTAGAATGCTCTTCCAACAAAGTAGCGCGAATATCCATTACGGCAACTCTTCGTTAAAGAATATTTTGTAACAATACATTCCTTTATCTTCATCGTAGTATCGTTCTATGAACTGACGACTTGATTCAGGATTGAAAACATCCAGTTTGATCTGAATACCGGTATCTAATTTTATAGTGCTCTTAAAAGCGCGAGAGGCTGATTTGGTGGCTGATTTTGAAATGTTAAAGCCATTTGTTTTTTCGGGAAGATAGGTTTCGTGGTACGCTTGGAATTCACGAGCCGTTTCAGGTTCAGGGATAACCGTTTTTGTAAAGTCTTCTAAATCAAATACTTCATTACTGGTAAAATAATCAACAGAGTTGGATAGAAACTTAATCTGTTCGCCTCGGTCGGTCGTTGCCCCTACTACTTCTTCTGAAAATCCATTGCAAAGCTGAAGGTAGTTACGGGTATGAAAGTTTTCATTTTTTACAAAATCGATTCCTAAAAAATTATGATACCAATAAGCCGCATCGTACTGATTGTTGTCTACATGTAATACCCGATAGCCATCATCCATGGAGGTATTTAAAATCAAGGCTCCTTTATCTAATTTATTAATATTGACTCCCTTCTGTTTTTTCAATGTCAGCATATCTCCGTCAGGCTGTACCTGAAAGAAGAGGCTTTTCTCTTCTGTTTTAAAAATACCGATAGCAGAGACTACTTCGTCCAAGACTACAATACCATCTATAAAAACGATATAAACCTCTCCCGTTTTAATGCTAGGATGAGAGGATTGACGATACAAATGCTCTAAAATATTAACTGATTCGGTCAAAAGCGTATCTCGGTCTGTAAAGATAGAGCGGGAAAAATTGTAGAGTTCGTTTAGGTTGACCTCCTCCGCATGGGTAAAACGATGTAAGTTATCTACCTGTCGTTTAAGCGGTTTGATAAAGAAATTATGAAGTAATTCCCGAGTGGCTTCGTTCAGATCATAAAGTGCTGGTGAAATAAAATTACGCGTCGCACGATGTTTATTACCGACTTTGTGGATGGCAATTTCTCCCAGCTCGGCATTGGCAAAATTAATCATAGTAAAATGTTTGAGGCGGCATGGGTAACCAAAATCGGCCGCATGAAAAAGAAAGGCAAGTTACTAAATATGCACTTGTTTTTGTACATTCACCCCGTGAATATTATCATAAAAATAATTGATGCCATCAACGAAACGGTTGGACGGGCGGTGTCTTGGCTGACACTGGCGCTAGTACTGGCGGTTTGTATTGAGGTGTTCCGTCGGTCGGTATTGGGAGAAACAAGCGTGGCGATGGTAGAATTACACTGGCATCTTTTCGCGCTCATTTTTTTACTCGGTTCTGGTTATGCGCTCAAGCACGACCGACATGTACGCGTGGATTTATTTTATACTAATTTCAGCAAACAAGATAAGGCGTGGGTTAACTTTTTTGGAAGCATCCTCTTATTGATTCCGTGGTTATTAATCATGATCTATTGGAGCTATTTTTATGCCTTGGATTCATGGATGTTTCGAGAAGGCTCTCCTGATCCCGGTGGATTACCTGCACGCTATCTTATCAAGTTTGCTATTCCAATAGGGCTAAGCTTATTACTTTTACAAGCAGTATCGCTGATGCTACAATCCTGGAAAGATTTAAAACCTACTCAAAATGACTAAGTGGAAATTATAGCACTTCTATTGTTTATCAGTATTTTTCTGTTGATTCTTTATGGTTATCCCGTAGCGTTTACTCTGGGTGGCATCTCTATTTTATATGCTATCTGCTTTTTAGAACCAGCGAGTTTTTCTGCCTTACCGCCGCGTGTCATGGGGGTGATGAATAATTATGTTTTACTGGCCGTTCCTTTATTTGTTTTTATGGGAATTATGTTGGAAAAATCTGGATTGGCAGAGAGTTTACTGGAAACGATGGCAATGCTTTTCGGTAGTATGAATGGCGGACTGGCGGTGTCAGTCGTTATCGTCGGAACACTTTTGGCCGCTTCGACGGGTATCGTGGGAGCAACCGTTGTGACGATGGGACTGATTAGTTTACCAACTATGCTTCGCCGAGGGTACCGAGCTGAACTTGCCACAGGCACTATCGCCTCTTCGGGTACATTGGGTCAGATCATTCCCCCTTCAGTTGTGCTGGTATTATTAGGTAGTGTATTAAGTGTGTCAGTAGGCGATCTGTTTAAAGCAGCCTTGATTCCGGGATTATTATTGGTGGTTAGTTATATCAGCTACATTCTTATTCGGGCGCATTTGCGTCCTGAGGAAGCACCGGGTATTCCACCGGAAGAGATTAAGACATTTAAAGGAGCAGGCTTTGGAGGGCGCGTATTTAAAGCGTTTTTTCTGCCTTTGTTATTAATTGTTGCGGTGCTTGGTTCTATCTTAAATGGGAATGCCTCGCCAACCGAAGCCGCAGGCGTAGGAGCGATGGGGGCCATTTTGTTAACCGTATTTCAAGGTCGATTTTCTTTTGAAGTGTTAAAAGCAGTGATGCGTGAAACGACTCACTTGACTTGTATGGTGTTTATTATTCTGCTGGGGGCGACTGCCTTCTCTTTTGTTTTTCGCGAAGTAGGAGGAGACCGATATCTGATTGAACTGATCGAAACATCTGATTTATCCCTTACCGCCTTTCTATTGTTGGTGATGGCAATTATCTTTATCGCGGGCTTTTTTATCGACTTTATTGAAATCATATTTATCATCGTTCCAGTAGTCGTACCCATATTTTTGACCTACGAAGTAGATTTGATTTGGGTAGGTATTTTGATTGCGTTGAACTTACAAACCTCTTTTTTATCCCCTCCTTTTGGCTTTGCTTTATTCTATTTAAAAGGCGTTGCTCCACCTGAAGTAACGACAGGGCAGATTTATCGCGGTATAATTCCATTCGTTTTAATTCAATTAACCTTCCTTATTCTGGTCATTTTATTCCCTCAAATCGTTCTTTTTATGGTATAAAAACTGGTCCTTTAAAGAAGAATTACCCTTTAAAACAGCCATTTTTTTAATGAAAACAAAAAAATTTCATAAAAATATCAAACTAATAAAACATTTTGTTTTTAATTAACTGTTTGATAGTCAGTTGATTATGGATTTTGTGTAAAAAATATTTAGAAATAAGTAGGAAATTATAGGGGGGGTAAAGGGTTAAATAGCGTACTTTTGCGCCATTATTCATTTAAAAATGACCAATCATGGCTAAAGACAAATTAAGTTTTTACGATGTAAAGACAAAAGCAAAATTCGAAACGAATGAGTTCGAAGTACGCGAAAAGAACGGAAGATTTTACGCTGTAGCGAAGTCTCAAGCGGAAGGTGCAACCCACGAATGCTGGAGAGTATTATCTAAAGTAGACGCTGCTAAATTCGGATAGTAAATATCCTACGTCTTAAGAAACTAGCGAAAAAAAGTGGTAACAAATATTACTGCGGAAAGAGTCGTCCTTTGGATGACTCTTTTTTTTGCCTTTTTTTAATATAAACCTATAGTCTAACTGAATCGTAGAGGAATATTTAAATTTGTAAATCCTGATAATATACCTTTTCTGACAACTCACTCCAGGCCGTAGCCTGTTTACGGAATTTTTTATACGCATCATATATCTTTCTGCCAAAGGCATCTTGATTGGCCAGCTCTTCCGTAATTTCACCAGTGTATGTTCGTAGCTGATCCAACACTTCTGGAGTAAATTTTCGAATGTCTACTTTTTCTTCCTTTATTAACTTATCTAGGTAAACACCATTTTTAGCTTCAAACTCTGACAGCGTCCAACTATTCAGGCGAGCTGCTGCTGTACGGACAATGGCCTGAAGATCGGCAGGGAGCGCTTCAAATTTTTCTTTATTGATAATAAGCTCCAATGCAGTGCCTGCTTCATGCCAGCCGGGGGAATAATAATATTTAGCGATTTGGTGAAAACCCATTTTATAATCGTGATAAGGACCAATCCACTCGGTCGCGTCGATGATACCGCGTTCCAGTCCGGTGTATAGTTCGCTTCCGGCCATTAGTACAGGAGCACCACCAGCCCGTTTTAATACCTTCCCGCCCAACCCTGGCATCCTCATTTTTAATCCTTTAAAATCTGCTATTGTATTTATTTCACGGTTGAACCATCCGCCCATTTGTACACCCGTGTTACCACCGAGCATGGGAACGAGTCCATAATTGGCGTAAAGCTCCTCCCATAATTGTAGTCCGCCACCATTGTCAATCCAGGCATTCAATTGCTGGGCATTCATTCCGAAAGGAACCGACGCAAAAAACTGTGCAGAAGGAATTTTTCCCGCCCAATAATATGCCGCTCCCGATCCCATATCTGCCGCACCACTACGCACCGCATCAAACACTTCTAGCGCAGGTACCAATTCTCCACCACCAAACACCTTAATCTCTAATCGTCCTCCTGACATCTCCCGAACCCAGTTTGAAAAATAAGTACATCCTTCTCCAAGCACCGGAAAATTAGGTGGCCAGGTAGTGGCAAGTTTCCACTCGTATTTTTTATTGGTAATAATGTTAGGACTACCAGGAGCATTTTGTGCAAAATGTTCAGGACCACAACCTCGAATCAAAAAAGGTAGTGAAATGGTACCAAGGGCCGCCCCTCTTAAAAAGTTTTTTCTGGATAACTTAGCCATAAATATAATTTGTGAAAACGTCAACTCAATTGTCAGGACTACTTCAAATCTAATATAAACGTTTTTACCAAACTATCTTAACAAACCAATAAAAAAGCTATTTTTGGAAAACCAAAATGTATTAGGAATGGCGATTAAATAGAGTGATGGAAAAAGAGGAAGCATAGTGTCTTGATTTATTTTATCAACATTCCTTAATTATAAATCGTGTACTTAGGTTGAATCCTGATGACTGCAATAAAAATGTCTTGATCTCTTATGGCAAAATCTAAAAAAAACCAATCTTCCTCGCTTCGTCCAAATGCAGAAGAGGCCTATGCCGCTGAACTAAAAGTACTTGCCAAAAATGATGATCGCCCTCGTCCCACTAATTGGAACCTATCTCCTTGGGCTGTTCTTACCTACCTAATGGGAGGCAAACTCGACGATGGTACCGCCATCGAACCTAAGTATTATGGTAGCCGTCGACTGATGGAAGTGGCTGTAGCCACCCTTGCTACGGATCGTGCCTTGATGCTCATCGGTATTCCGGGAACCGCCAAGACATGGGTAAGTGAACATCTGGCTGCTGCGATTAGTGGCGACTCCAAATTGCTCGTTCAGGGTACCGCCGGACTTTCGGAAGAAGCCATGCGATATGGATGGAATTACGCACGACTGATTGCAGAGGGCCCTTCTGAAAAAGCACTGGTGCCTAGCCCTATTATGACCGCCATGAAAGATGGGAAAATTGCACGGATCGAAGAATTAACTCGTGTGCCTTCAGAAGTACAGGATACCTTAATAACCATATTGTCTGAAAAAATATTACCGGTAGCAGAAATTGGAATTGAAGTGCAAGGACAGCGTGGCTTCAACGTGATCGCAACCGCTAATGATCGCGACCGAGGGGTCAATGAATTATCCAGCGCCTTACGCCGACGATTCAATACCGTAGTAATGCCGCTACCTGCTACCTTGGAAGAGGAAGTGAATATTGTAAAAACAAGAGTATCTAAAATAGGAGAACGGTTAGAATTCCCAGCTACGGCTGCTCCGGTTAAGGAGATTCAGCGACTCGTTACCATCTTCCGCGAATTACGTTCCGGCAAGACTGAAGATGGTCGTATGAAAGTCAAATCTCCGAGCAGCACCCTTAGCACCGCAGAGGCGATTTCCGTTATCAACTCTGGTCAGTCTTTAGCGGCCCACTTCGGTGACGGAACACTTAAGGCAGGCGACCTGGCAGCGGGTATCATGGGCGCTATTGTCAAAGATCCTGCTCAAGACCAGCTCATCTGGCAGGAATACCTTGAAACGGTCGTAAAAGATCGTAAGGAATGGAAAGACTTATACCGGGCTTTTATGGATTTGAACTAGTTTGCTTTGGTTCATTTTACAAGTCAACTTACCTTTCTGTTAATATTCAGAACTTGCGACTGACTAATATATTTTTTATATTTGTATAGATATTTTGTTAATTAATAACATTGATTCTCCCTCCCTCTGAAATGCTTCCCCTGCATTTTATCAAAGGTTATATTTTTCTTCCCCTCTTTTTTAGAATCGACCAAGACCGAACCTCATGAGAAATCTACTGCTACTATGCCTTTTGGCAATGGGTATGCCTCCATTGTCTGCTCAAGACTTTATATTAAAAAAGCTAGACACCAGCATAAATACCGCTGGATATGATGAAATTGCTCCTTGTATTGACGAAGAGGGGCAGGTATTATTTTTTACCCGCACAGGATATCCGGATTTTAATCAAAGCTTGGTTGAAGAAGGTGAAGATTTATCATTTACTTTATCTAAGGCCGATTACGAATATCATATACGAACCATTTATACCATGCTTGGTACTGTTCCTCCAGTGATGCTCAGTCAGTCACGATTCAACCAGGATATTTGGGAAGCACACTGGAATGGAAATAATTTTATACTAGCTAACCATCCTGACTATCCAATCAACAATGCACTTCCTAATAGCGTGAGTTCTTTTGGTGTAAATAAAAACCAACTTATTCTTATCAATCAATTTGTCAAAGGTGGCGGTATGGCCAAAGGATTTTCTAGGACCGAGCGACAAGCCGATGGCAACTGGAGTTTTCCCGTGCCTTTACCAATCAATGATTACCACAATTCTGGTGAAGATGTTAATCTAACCATGAGCAAGGATGGTAAAGTGATGATCTTATCTATGGAAAGAGCAGATGGAATGGGGAAGAGCGATTTGTATATTAGTTTTCAGCAAATAGATGGTCGTTGGAGCCGCCCCGAGAATATGGGAGGAGGAGTCAATTCTCCTTGGCGAGAGACGACACCACATTTGAGTGCGGATGGCCGTAAACTATACTTTGCTTCCAACCGAGGATATACTTCTATAGGAGGCAGCGATATTTATGTACAAGAAAGAACCGGAGCAGATTGGAAAACCTGGACAGCACCCCGTCGTTTTAAAGCGCCCGTAAATTCCGCTGCCCATGATAGTCATCCTTTTTTTAATCCGATAAATGGTCATCTTTATTTTAGTTCTACGCGAGATGGTAGCAGCGATATTTTTAGTATTCAAATCGAGGCACCTCAGCCGGTAGCATGGGTAACAGGTACAACAGCACCTGTTACGTTGATAAAACCGGTTACTACCCGGATTGCAAAAAAAGTAGTATTGCAAAAAAAGACCTCTTTGAAAAAATCAATAGTTGTAGATATTTCTCCTATTACTACCCCCGTGATGGTCGGTGCACAATTGGACCTTAATCCTATCTTTTTTAAGCAATCGACCGCTGATATTTTACCGGACTCTTATCCTGAAATGGTTCGTCTGGCTAACTATATGCGAAAGCATCCTGCCATCAGAATTCGTATCTCTGGGCATACGGACAATCATGGTGACAATAACCAACTTTACGCCCTGTCAAAAGAACGAGCGATGGAGGTGATGACATTTTTAGTGCAACAAGAAAAAATTAATCCGGTACGATTACAAGCCATTGGTCACGGAGGAGAACTTCCTATCGCAAGTAACCGCAATGAAAAAGGCAGAAAGCAAAATCGACGAGTAGAAATTGAAATTATTGAGGTCGGTCTATTATCGGACGAACTATCGGGAAAAGTCGGAAGCCGGTAAAATTAAGGGTGAAATAGCGGGATAAGCAAAGGAAAAGTAATAAATTAGCTATGAAATTGGTTATATTTGTTCTAATCCTATATGCATTAGTCCAATTACCTAACTTATGCTAAATTAAGATTACCCACTTTTTAAAAACAATTGTCATGAATACAGTATTGTTTGCACTTCCCGGCGGTCCTGAATTAATCATCATTCTTTTTGTGGTATTGCTCCTTTTTGGTGGTAAAAAAATCCCTGAATTGATGCGTGGTATGGGTAAAGGGATCAAAGAATTTAATAACGCCAAAGCGTCCATCGAAACAGAAATTAAGGAAGGAATGAAAGAGGCAGATCGAAAAAAAATCGAAGATAATCGTAACGCTAAAGAAGCTTAATTTTCTATCTTTTGCTTTAAATGCTAAAAACAAAAAAGCGGTCTGATACCTTATGATCAGACCGCTTTTCTATTTGAGGAATGTAATTTATCCTCTTTTGCTATAGGCCTAATTTAGCCTTTACCAGCGGCAATACATCCGTAGCATCCTCAGCAAATAAAACGATATTAAAAGAACCAGAATCAAAAATGAAGGTAAATCCATTTTCCTTTCCTACTGCTTGCACCGCTATATCTGCTTTTTCATAGATAGGTTTCAGTAAGGATTCTCGCTTTTTGACGAGTTCCTGTTCGCCTTTGGCTCGTGCTGCATAAAGTTCTTGTTCTTCAGCAGCCAGCTTTTCCTGTTCCGCTTTAGCGGTTGCAGGAGGTAAATCAGGTATACGCTTTTGTAAATCCGCAATCTTTGCTTGAAAAGCAGTTACTTTATTCTCAAGGATTTTCTCCTGTTGTTTTCTAAAAGCCTGCAATTCACTTTCGGCTGATTTAGATTCTGGCATCATGCTGAGTAACTGACCGCTATTCAGGTGTCCAAATTTTTGTGCAATGGCATCCGTGACACTACACAAGGTAAGGGTCATCAGTAATAGTCCAATTTTAAGTATTCCTTTCATTATTTTTTTTTTATTATTCTAAAATGCGCTATACTATCAACGTATGAGACCACAAAAGTACACGCACGTTACCGAAAATCGTAATTTTTAACAGAACCTTATCAAAATTTACCCTAAGAAGGGTAAATATAAAGGGTTATCAAGATAGGTCAAATGAACAAACTTGAATTATTCAGGTGATTATGGTTATAAAATATCAATATATCTTCTTATCTTTAGATTTTAAACCAACTTATTAAACAAACTTAAAAAGAAGAACTATGGGATTTTTCGATTTTTTAAAGGGCCTTTTCGGTTCCGTAAAAGACACCGCTACTGATGTGGCTGCTAATGCTAAAGATGTAGCAGGTGATAATCTCGGAGGAGCAATGGATGTTGTTAAAAATGCCGGAAATAGTGTCTTGGACAAAGCTGGCGATGCAGTGGACGGCGCGAAAGACATGGCGAGTAATGCTGCGGATAAAGCAGGTGATGCGATGAACGCAGTGAAAGACAAAGCTGGCGATGCAATGGACGGCGCGAAAGACATGGCGAGTAATGCTGCGGATAAGGCAGGTGACGCGGTGAACGCAGTGAAAGACAAAGCTGGCGACGCAGTAGATGGCGCGAAAGACATGGCGAGTAATGCTGCGGATAAGGCAGGTGACGCGGTGAACGCAGTGAAAGACAAAGCTGGCGACGCAGTAGATGGCGCGAAAGACATGGCGA
>Ga0114957_1005080_pt1 | contig 11042 bp, 10 predicted proteins | sample BantaG_FD_87175 | JGI IMG/M metagenome (GOLD analysis project Ga0114957, IMG submission 87175) | Marine algal microbial communities from Bantry Bay, Ireland - BantryBay_4 metaG | ecosystem: Host-associated > Algae > Red algae > Unclassified | place: Bantry Bay, Ireland | collected 2014-11-21 | reverse complement strand
GTTATATCTATCTTAGCTAAAGAAACGTTCCTTAACATACTGAAAAACTTCTTTTTTGGTCGTATCCGCCGAAAATATGCGACCGCTCTATAAAATTTTGCTATAGTTATAGGTACGACCCCCTCAACCGAATCATAAGCGCTACGGACAATACGGGGAATTACAATGTAGATAATATTACCTACGACAAAAATGGAAATCTTCAGTCGCTTGATAGAAAAGGACATACCAATGTAGGTGCGACCACCTTCGGAGATATGGACAACCTTTCCTATGCCTATGATAACGGCAACAAATTATTGAGCGTTACAGATGCCGTTAACACGCCTGCCCTAATGAAAGGCGAGTTCAAGGATGGGAACAAGGTCGGGAACGATTATGTTTATGATTCCAATGGAAATTTAACTCAAGATAAGAACAAGGATATCACGGAAATCAAGTACAATCACTTGAACTTACCAACGGAAATTACTTTCAGTAATAACAGTCAAAAGAAAATCACTTTTACTTATGATGCCAAAGGTATTAAGATGGAAAAGGAAACCAATAACAATGGTTCTTTGACAACTACAAAATATGCGACAAGGTATGTCTACGAAAACGATGTGTTGAAATTTTTCTCGCATCCCGAAGGCTATGTAGAGGCTAATGGTTCAGGAAATTTTGAATATATCTATCAGTATAAAGACCACCTTCGAAATATTAGACTTTCTTACAAAAATGTAGGGACATCCGCCAATCCTGATTTAGAGATACAGGAGGAAAACAACTATTATCCTCATGGGCTCAAACATAAAGGCTATAACAACGTGATGAACGGGCGTGACCACAAGTACGATTTTCTTGGTCAAGAGAGACAGGAAGATTTAGGACTTGACTTGATATCTTTTAAATGGCGAAATGCAGACCCAGCCTTGGGTAGGTTTTTCGGTGTTGACCCGATAGCGGAAAGTTTTTACTACATGACCCCTTATCAGTTCGCATCTAACAATCCTGTTTGGAAGATAGAACTGGAAGGTCTTGAAGGTATAAAATCGCAAGAGTTTGATGCCAATGGTAACTTTAAGAATCATGTTGTTGAGAAGAATGTAGTGGTACTGACCCGAAAAGCAAAAGAAATGCCTACGTTTGAGAAAGGAACTAGTCAGAAAAAAATAAATAGGGTTACCAATCGTATAAATAGACAAAACAAAAGTATTGTTGCATCAAACATGAGTAAGGTTAATGCAGTCAAAAAAGAACTGAACTCATCTTATAGTGGAGCCAAGAACTCTAAAGGAGAAAGCGTAGAATTTAAATTTAATGTAACCCAGAACGCTGTTGATGACCCTTCCAATGCGAGTCGTCAACTAGCGGTAAGTAATGGTCTTACTTCGTCAGAACCTGATGGTCTAGGAGGCAAAAAAGTTGCAATGGCTGCTATTTTTACAACTGCCTCAGCTACAGGTCGTGGTGTAACAACTGGAAATTTCAGTATGGCAACAAGGTCAGACCAGCCATTAGGAAACGGTTCTTTAGCGCATGAAGTTGGACATACTTTGATGATAAGAACGGGTAATACGGAACATACATCAAGTGGGTTAATGGTAGATGGAGCTACTAGCAATACATCTGTTGGTGGGGTAACATCAACTACAGTTGATAGAATTTTAGAAGATAGTTATGAAAAATAAAATTAAGAATATATTCTTTTTAATCATGGTGGCTTGTTCAATATCAGGATATAGTCAAATAGGTAAGGAATATTTTATTGTTACTGTAGAAGCAAAAAAATCTTCTGACATCCATGGTGTAGAAAAATATCGCTGGATAATCCCTATAGATTCTTTGAACAGTTACAATGAGTTTAAAATTTATCCCGTTTATGTAAATGATTTTTCTAAAGATAAACTAGATAACTGTGAAGAAGGGAAGCAAATCGAGATATTTACCGCAACCACAAATTCAGATTTTAATTTTTCGGACAACTATAAGAATGAGTTGACATCGTTAGAAAATATTGTTTCATCCAATAGGAAAAGAGTTCAAAGGATTATCAAAAAATGGAGCAAGGGAAAAAAACAGATTTCATCAATATACATAACACCAATAATAGGTAATTTTTGCTTTTGCGAAACCAGCAATAGAGAAAAGGAATACTTCAATCATGACGGCATAATATCCTTACCTCTTAGTGATTTTAAGTTTGATAGCTCGTTATGGGAAAAGGGAAAAGGTAAAGAAGTTTTACATATAGATTTTTCAAAGTATACGTTTAGTAACGTGCAATAAAAAACGTTAATGTAGTAAACATTAAAAAAGAACCGCCCAAGTGGCGGTTTTTTTATGCTCTAAAGCGAAGCGACATTTTTATTAAAAAAGTCCTTGAACTTCTTTTTGGTCAGGAAGGAATCAATCATCTTGAAGATCATGGAGCGTTCCTCTTCGTCGAGTTCCTGCATCAGCTTTAATTGTTCCATCGTAGTTTTATCCTCGATCTCGACTTCCTGTGGCAGTTCGCCATCCAAGTGAACAAGCTCGTCGATACTCACATTGAAAAAACTGGCGACCTTATCCAAAGCGCTCACGGAAATCTCACGCTGCTCCGTCTCGATCTTACTGTAGTTGGAACGGTGCATGCCTATCAGATCGGCAATCTCCTGTTGTTTGATATTACGCTGTTCCCTTAATGTCCTGATATTGGCTCCTAAACCCATAAAACTTGTATTAATACCGTAAAAGTAGTCAAAAACGGCACTTTTATCAAAATATGTTCTTATCAGATAATATATAGTTGTCATAAAAGAACATTAATAGTATCTTTGGTAGGTATAAAATAGGCACAAAATAATTTGAACCATGCTGAACACTACCAATCCCAATAGCTACGAATACCACACGAAACACCTACAGGTCAATGTCCTCGGGGGAATGAAGACCAATAAACTCGAAAGTCTGCGGATAACGCTCAGCATACAGAAACCCGAAAGCTATAACGTACTTCGCCACAGCTTGGATCTGTACAACGACAACCAAGTTGAAAAGTTCACTCGAAAGATAGCGGAGCGGTTGGAGATAGGAACGAGCGTAACAAGGAGAACTCTTCAAGACTTAACGAAGGAACTAGAGAATCATCGATTCTTATTATTAGAAAAAGAGCAGCAGGCTGCTGCACCCTATAAAAAAGAACTTACTGCAAGAGAGACAAAAGAAGCCGAAACCTTTTTAAAATCTAAAGACCTATTAAAAAAGACCAACAAATTGATTGGTCAAAGTGGCGTAATCGGAGAAGAAAATAATAGGCAAACAATGTTCCTGATTTTTACAAGTCGCAAAACGAACAACCCATTGCATTGCATCAGCTTGGGAAGTTCCGGAACGGGAAAGACACACTTACAATCGAAAGTATCAGAGTTGATACCGGAAGAGGATAAAGTTGAGATTACGGTTTTATCCGCAAATGCCTTTTACTACTTCAATAGAACCGAACTACAACACAAACTTATTTTAATCGAGGACTTGGACGGAGCGGAAAGCGTACTCTATCCACTTCGTGAACTGCAATCGAAAAAGCGGATTACCAAAACCGTTGTCCATAAAGACAGTAAAGGCACAACGAAAACAATCCACTTGACCGTCGAAGGTCCTGTAAGTGTTGCGGGCTGTACCACACAAGAAAGTATTTACGAGGATAATAGTAACAGAAGTTTTTTACTCTACATCGACGAAAGCGAAATACAGGACAAAAAAATAATGGATTACCAACGTTTGATAAGTGCGGGAAAAGTCAACGGCGAACAAGAACACAACGCCAAAGAATTATCGAAAAATGTGCAACGGGTTCTAAAGCCCATCAAAGTAATAAACCCATACGCTGAGTTTTTGGAATTGCCAAAATCGGTCTTTAAACCACGACGGACAAACTCACATTATCTACAGTTCATAGAAGCCATTACATTTTACAAACAGTACCAACGGGCAAAGCAGTACGACAAGGAAACGGGCGAAGAATTCATTGAAACCGAAATCGAGGATATTCAGGAAGCCAACGAACTGATTATTGATATTCTACTACGCAAGAGCGACACGTTAACGGGAGCTTGCAGAAATCATTTGGAGAACTTGAAAGATTACTTAATCAAGAACAATCAGACCACATTTACAAATGCTGAAATCCGCAGAAATCTACGCATCAAGGAAAGTACGTTGCGTTGGTATCACAAACAATTATTAGCGGAGAACTACATCCACAGAATCAAAAAGGCAAAGACCAAAAGCTATTGTTTTGAAATTGTTGACTTGGGCGAATATGATAACCTACGAAAGCAGATAGACAAAGCCCTGCAAGACTGCATCGACCGAATAAAAGGCACAAAATAAAGCGCAAATCCGCAACCAACTCGCAAGTATGCTTTTTGCGAGGTCAATCGAATAACTATCAGTCAGTTAACTACAACTCGCAATACAACTCGAAAAATGCAACCGACCCATGAAAAAACTACAACTAGAGAACCGAAGCTATAAAGAATTATTAATCGCCTTTAAAGACTGGTTAGGGATTTTGGGTTACAGCAGAAGTGCCAAAGAAAGTTACCCCAATTGTTTAAAAGAGTTCCTCCATAACATGGAGCAAAAAGGTTATGCAAAATTGAACACGATTACCGCTACGAACATAAAAGACTATTACAAATATCTGAAAGAACGCCCCAACCAAAGGACGGACGGCGCACTTAGCAAGGCAGCACTCAACCAACATCAACAAGCACTTCGAAAATTCAACGAATACCTGAAAAAACATAATGGAAAACCATTGCCCGTACATCTTCGTGCAGAAGCCAAAAAAGAAGAAGGTTGGCAAACGGCACTGACCCAAGATGAAATAAAGGAACTCTTTGAAGCCGCAGAGCATAGTTATGTAATGCGTCATGTATGCCTAAGGGATAAAGCGATGTTGGTGGCATTGTACAGTTGTGGGTTACGGGTCAACGAAGCTGTACATCTTGACCGAAGGGATATTCTTTTTGATAGGGAACTCGTCTTTGTTAGAAAAGGGAAAAACTATAAAGAAAGGTTCGTACCCATCAATTATAGAAACCTTAAAATATTGGAGGATTACCTGTACGATGCCCGTTCGGAATTTTACAAGGCGAACGAAAGCGAAGCTTTTTTTATCGGACAACAGGGCAAGCGATTGGGGCGGCAGAGTTTTGGTAACCGTTTGGATGTTCTTGTAAAGCTAACGGGCGATAGCGAACTGCAAGAAAAAAAGATTACACCGCATACGTTGCGCCATAGCATTGCCACCCATCTTTTGGAGCAGGGCGCACCGATGGAAAGCATACAACGATTTTTAGGTCATTCCTCTTTGGAGACCACACAATTATATACACACCTAGTCGAGAGCCTCGACGGGCAAAATATTTAGTATTATGATGGACTTTAGAAAATATCTTGAAAAGGAACGGTTCAGCAAGAGCAGTATCAAGACCTATACCTTCCAAGCCGAAAAGTTCATCGAATGGATGGAAAGCAACGGTCACGGATTTATAAACTTCGATTACAAAAAAGCGGTTACCTACGTATCGTATTTGCAAAAACGGCATACCAACATCAGAACCATCAACGGCAAGATAGCTGCCACACGACAGTACTTTAACTTTCTTGTGGAAAAATGCGAATGCGCTGAGAACCCATTTACCGAAATATTGGTCAAGGGAGACAAGACCAAAAAGATGTTACAGAACATTTTATCGTCCGATGAACTGGAAGACCTGTATTACAGTTACCCAACGGATATGGACACAAGAAGAAGCGGACAACTTGCCGACAAGCGCAACAAGGTCATGATAGGATTAATGGTCTATCAGGGATTATCGACAACGGATATGAAACGATTACAAAACGAACACGTACGACCGCAAAAAGGGAAAGTTTATATACCGTCTGGAAAAATCGGTGGCCGTAGGAAATTGCCATTGATGCCGTGGCAAGTCATGGAACTGTTGGAATACATCAACGAAACACAACCAGAGTTGGCACGAAGAAAAGGAACGGACGAAGAACTGTTCCCCGTTACAAACGGTCGGCTTACCGATACCGTTGCCAACATTATAAAAAAGCTGAGAAAGGTCAATCGAAAAGTAAAGAACATCCATCAAATACGGGCAAGTGTCATCGTGAATTGGCTCTCAAAACACAACCTTAGAAAAGTACAGATAATGGCAGGGCATAGAAGAATAAGTACCACCGAAAAATATATGCAACAAGACCTACAAGAATTACAACAGGTCATAGCGACCTATCACCCTTTACAATAAATACGATATGAAAGCACAGATCAGAAGCCCGTAGAAATACAAAAGATAATCCTATTTTTACTCTCAAAACAGTTACTTAATATTCCATTAAAATTTGCTCGTAAGCAATGAAGGGGATAAGGCGAAAGCCCCTAACGCTGTAACTGGCGTGAGACTTCTAAAGCTTACGGGTTTTTTATTCTCAAAAACAGTTACGATATGAATCTACAAGAATTTACCGCACGGTATGCACATACCCTGCACCAAGACCCGAACACCAAAGAAAGTTATATCAAACTCGCCATTGCCGATCTGGGTGAACTCGGTCATATGCAACAGGCATTGCTCAACGGAATCTCAATGCTAACACAGTTGGACGACGAGCATAGAAAGGAAGCCGAGAACAGTATGTACTGGTTCTGCAAAATACTCTTGGCAGGCCATCCACAGGAAGAACTTGACGGCCTATCGGAATGGCTGAAATCTTCATAGAAATAAACTCCACGCAGGGCAGACCTAGATTGTTGCGAAAAGCAAAAATCCCCTAGGTCCGCCCTGCTTCCTTTGCCAGCGCACCACCAAAGCAAAGTTACATAATGGAAGTTATGGCCGCTCCTCCTGTCGTCGGGGTCCATAACGCCATTATGTAAAATTGCCGCGCACCTCTTAACCAGAAATGACAAAACACCTGCGTCAAAACCACTGCAAGATGTGTTTTACGGTATCGTTAAACTAAAAAACCACTACTTCAAGATGTATACGGGTCATGACAGAATGAAGGGGAAACGTATAGCAAGAGGGTAACACGCAGTTGCGATGTTACATTCTATAAAACACTGTTCTACAGGTATTTGACCTATTTTTTTTTAACGTTGTTCGGGGAGTTTGCGTCAAATCCCCTTAAAGCCCCTGTAAACAGGTGGTTTTTTGCGTCAAAACACCGAAAACTTACTCGGACGGGACGCTCAATCGTCGCTTGCCTAACGTTCCGATAAAAATGGCAAGTCCACGCACCACCGGCCACTCTTACCATTTTTATCGGAACGCTCCCGTCGTTGGCCAATCCGCATCCTTCGGGAAAACGCCCCGAAGCCTATCCTGATGACCAAGCCATCACCTGCCCAAATCTTACCGAAACTAATCTGCTGGCGAGGCAAAATGACGCTACGGCCCATCAGATCATATCTACCGAGGGATACTATGGGCGGGCTACTGTAATATCGACCGTGGAAATCCATCGTTAGCGGGGAGTAGGCGAGCGGGGGCAAGGGCGGATATTTTACATAATAAACTTTTATAGTGCCTGACCAGAGAAGTATAAAAGCTATTATGTAACATAGCTTTGGAAAATGACCTTGCCCCGTTGCCCATTCTGCAACTCTTTTTTACCGATGAACAACAATATAAAAATCCAAAAAAGTGTTGAGGGCAACATAGGGGGCTAGGGCATTATGCGGCGGAAAGGAAGCAGGGCAAGTACAGAGGTTTTTGAGGCACGAAAATACTGGACTTGCCCTGCGCGGACTTAATGGTTAGATAGTTCAAATCCGTAGGAAAAACCACAATAAAAGAAGACGGAAAACGTTATATCTATCTTAGCTAAAGAAACGTTCCTTAACATACTGAAAAACTTCTTTTTTGGTCGTATCCGCCGAAAATATGCGACCGCTCTATAAAATTTTGCTATAGTTATAGGTACGACGCGCTGAACAGAATAACAGCGGCCACGGGAGGTGCATCAAACACCAATTACGATATCAGTAATATAGCATACGATAAGATGGGTAATATCCAGAGCCTAAACAGGAACGGATTCCAGAATGGTTCTACCTTTGCCGATATGGATGTTCTGGCATATGATTACCAAACAAACACCAACAAATTGGTAATGGTGACCGATGCCGGAAATAAAGTTCATGGCTTTAAAGAATCCATTACCTCTGGCAATGATTACCGTTATGATCTCAACGGCAACATGGTCATGGACAAAAACAAGGGAATAGGTACTGATGCCATCAACGGTATAACCTATAACCATTTGAATCTACCAGTTACCATTAATGTTAATAACGGGCCTGATGAGGGTACAATAGCATATGTCTACGATGCCACAGGTGTAAAACTAAAAAAGATAGCAGCAGGGTCAAGTTCGGGAATAACAGAATATGCAGGTAATTACATCTATGAAGGTACTTCGACTGACATGGAGCTGAAGTTCTTTAGCCACCCAGAAGGCTATGTTGAACCTCTAGCAAATGGAGGCTATGATTACATTTACCAATACAAAGATCATTTGGGTAATGTTAGGTTGTCCTATAAAAACCTTGGTTCTGCCTCAAATATTGATTTAGAAATACAAGAGGAAAACAACTACTATCCATTTGGGCTCAAGCATAAAGGGTATAATAGTGTGGTTAGTTCCACTAACTTAGCTTTGAAGAGAAAGTTCGGTGGTAAGGAGTATCAGGATGAGTTAGGTCTTGGGTGGTATGATGTTACCGCACGTAACTATGACCCTGCACTTGGTAGATGGATGAATTTAGATCCACTTGCGGAGCAGATGAGAAGGCATAGTCCGTATAATTTCGGATTTAACAACCCAATCTACTTCCAAGATTATGATGGGTTGTCACCTCAAGGACCATGCGGAGATAAACCTTGTCCAGATGAAGATGATGAAATGCCGCCTGATGCGAAAAGGGCAAAAGATTATGCAGATGGTCTTTTGGATGATTTTATAGCTTTAACTCTTGATTTAGCTGATGACATTAAATCTATTTTTAGCGAAAATGCGGGTAGTGCTGAAACGGCTTCTGATTGGATCCAAAGCGGTGCGGCGATTGTTGATGACAAAAGCCCTAGTAAGAACGCTAAAGCTCTCAAAAAAAATACTGGTGTTGCAGGGGATATTATAATAGCAACGGATTTGATAGTGGAGTTCAAAGAAAATGGTCCCTCTGAAGATTTTGTTGAAACCGCTGCATCAGAAGCAGCTTCAAAATTAGCTGGCCCCGCAGAACCACTCGCAAGTATTGTTATTGAAAACGGAAAAGAAACTGATGGTGTTACCAACACAATGAATATGGCAAATAACTTCGATCAATCAAGAAGGCAAATGAACGCGGCTAGATACAGGAATTTTACGATGAGTAGGGGAAATTCTTCAACGACTCAAAGAAGTCCGGAACGTATGGCTAGAGATAGTGCAAGAGCCAGGAGTGTTAGGAAAACTGATAGTTTATTTAATGCAAGTCCACTTGGAAGGTTTTTGAATTTGCCTAGAAAATTATTACAATCTCAATAATAATTTATTAAGTAATTCTTGAGAAGAATAATTTCTTATTTAGACTATTAAAAATAAATAATTAGAAGTAGTTTAATATTATGAGGTATTACTATGGATGTTTATTAGCTTTCGTTACAGAAACTGGATATGGTTCAGCTAACGAAGATTCTACAACGAGTCTTATTTTTGTTGCGATTAATTTAATGACCTTAGGAATTATAGGGAAATCTTTGGATTTAGACGTAAGAGATATACCCCTGTTATTCAGCCTACTAACTTTTATAATTTTCTTCGTAATCTCATACAAATATTTTAAAAAGGAAAGTGTTAAATTTCTAATTACTTCACGAATTCAAAGATTAGGTCGATTAGAAAAAATAATACTTTATGCTTTTTGTTTTATTTATACTATTTTGATTCCTATTTTATTTATAAAATCCTATGCTTAGAAAAAAAATTACTTTAGTTTATTTATTTAGTTTATCAACTTTGGGGTTTTCTCAAGAGATAGATTATTTAAAAGTCAAAAAAACTGGGAAAATCCTTTGTAATTGTTTTACTAGTAGTGTTGGTTTAGAAACATCATCAAGAATTAGTTCTTGTGGTCAGATTTTATCAAAAGGATTGTCTGTTATTAAGTCAGATTCATTAAGGCATGGATATTTCAAAAAAGTTGACACTTACTTACAAAAAAATTGTAGAGAGTATATTTTGATACAAAAAAGCGAGGGTAAAAATTCTGATATTGAACTTGTTACACTAGATAAATACAATAATTTAAAAAAAACTGAAATAAAATTGAATTATTCAACATTCAAGAATAAAACTTTTTATTACAGAGATTTTATCGGAGATTCTATATTGATACGAGTTGAGAAGGGTAATTGGATAGAAAAAAGTAAGCTATATAACACAACAACAACTTTTTTAATCGAACAGAATGAAAAAAGTGCAAAGTTGATTTTTAAAGGAAGTGAAGAAGAGTTTTTTAATGACTTCTACCAAAAAGACGAAGTCATTGATTTGGTTTTAACGAAAGATGGTGATAATTTTTATAAACTTCTTCTAAAATTTAGTAATGGAATAGTTCTTCGAAAAAGACTATGGGTATTGAAAAATAATTAGAAGTTATATCCGGCTACCGCCAGTTTGCAACTGGTCGGCTTACCGAGTAAGAAATTAAGATAATAACCATAGTGTATACGCTATGGTTATTTTGTTTTAAATAGATTACTCAAATCAATCAAACCCTTCTTTAAAGAAATCTTCACTGCTTTCTCTATGGTCATTTTACTATACAGTGTTCCTTATATGGGATTGTTCTGAAGATGGAGTGTTTGTAAAAAATCTTTAAGAGTTTAAGAATAGATTGAAAAGTGAAGCTCATTCTGAGCTTCACTTTTTGGTTTTTAGTTATTGACCCCGCTAGCGCGAGCATCTTTCTGCTCGTGCCGTCCCCCGCTAGCGCGAGCATCTTTCTG
>Ga0114957_1005079_pt1 | contig 11045 bp, 7 predicted proteins | sample BantaG_FD_87175 | JGI IMG/M metagenome (GOLD analysis project Ga0114957, IMG submission 87175) | Marine algal microbial communities from Bantry Bay, Ireland - BantryBay_4 metaG | ecosystem: Host-associated > Algae > Red algae > Unclassified | place: Bantry Bay, Ireland | collected 2014-11-21 | reverse complement strand
TCCGCAGTTTCAAAGTAACCCGGCATTAACCGAAGCTATGGGTTATATTTTAAGTATGGGTTTTGCTTTTAAGGCCAAGCCCGATGCCTTTGCCAGTAGCTCTTGCGCCGATAAGGTTTGTTAGGTAATGGAGCTTACGGATGGTAAGTAGCACTACATTTTTTTTAATAAAAAGAAAGTTTGTTTGCAAGTAGGATAATGTATTTCGTTTTACAAAGCGGCCTAATTAATGTTACCTCTCAAAATAGCTGATGCGAGCGGGCGAGGTTGGAAAATATAGCCCCGACAGAAGTGGTTATACCATTTTATGTTGGGCTTTTTGAAGCGTTGGCAAAATGGTATTTGAACGGATGGCGGGACCAAAATTTTTACGAGCGGCAATCCTTTCGCTGCTAATATTTATTTTATAAAAACTACATAAGCTTGTTTTTTTTAAGAAGCTTTTTATAAGTTTTCTTTATTTGTTAAAAATTCCATTCTCGGCTAAAAGTATCGATAATATCAATAGAAAATTTGTAGCGGGCATTGGTTTTGAAAAAATTACCATTGGCAACTACACCGAAAGCACCCAACCGTAATCGCCTGCGAGGACCCAATTTAAAAATGCGTTCTATGCCTGCAAAACCTTCAAAATATTTAAAATTATTTTCTTGCAGCCACATTGCGCCGCCACCAGCTACTAACCGAAGCGCCAACTTTTTTACTATGGGTATGTTGTTAATTAAAGCGCCGTTAAAGTGATGGATGTAATGGGTTTCTAAAAAAAATTGTTTGGTGGTTAACAGTGTATCTAACAGTTGGTAAGATTGTAATGGGTTGGAAAACCACCAACGGTCTGATCTTCTAAATCGTTTTACTTCAATTGGTCCTAAATTTTCGGCATTGAAAAAGCGGCCTGTTTTAACATTGTATTTTGAAGTGCCAAACTGACCCAAAATTAAATTGTGATCTACATTAAATTGTAAATAATCAAAATTAATATCGCTACCCAAAATATTTTGCCAACCTTTTTGATAAAAAATACTGAAGGTTGGCCACTTGCTGCCTAATACTAATTTGCGGTTGGGTTCGGTTAAATATTTTTGTGCAGGTGTAAAGCTTAGGCCCACTTCTGTTATTAGGGCTTGATAAGGATTAAACTGAATTGGCGGTTCAATTTCACCTTCTAATTCCATATTAGGAAACCAATCTTCATACACAGAGTTAAAGCCTTTGGGTATTGGCCTGCGCCAAAAGTAAGCAGCATTGGTACTTAAATACAAACCATTTACGAGTTCAAATTTATGTCTTAAATTTAAATGATCGTTTAAAATAAAATTGCTGGGTTGCACTAATTGCAATACCGCATCTTCTAAAGTAATAAAAGCAAAATCGGAACTGTAAGAAATACCTGCCCTTGCCAAGCGGTGCGGATTGTACAAAAAATTGGCGCCAACATTTCCCTTTACGTCTTTATATTTTAAGCCAACATCGCCCGAAGCCGATGCTCGCAAACGTTGCCCGTTTTCAAAAATTTTGGAATATTGCGCGCCTGTACCATACCTAAAACCACCAATTATATTAAACCCAAAATTACTGGCCAGCGAATTAAAAAACCAATCGCTTTTCTTTTCGTGGTTTTGTAGGCCAACACCAAACCATAATATTTCCATCGGTTCAACTTGGTTATAAACTACTTGTATAGAATCTTTATACGGCTTACTGTTAATTACTTTTTCAACACTATCGGTATAGGCAACTACTTGTGCTTGCTTGGTGCTTAAAGGTTTGGGGCGACTGGCTTCCCAATAGTCTCCCTGTTTTTCTAAAGCAGCTTTTGTAGTTACCAAAAGTTCATTGCCAAAGTAGTTTTTAGGAAATTCGCAAGTGTACTCATAACCTTTATAAAAAATATTAGTATTGCCGTGGTAAAATGTTTTGCCGGCTTTGTTTTGATAGCTAAACTTTTGTTCGGCTACCAACCAATTGTTTAAACTGTCGGGTTTAAATTTCATATCAATAGTAAAGGCATCGTAAAATTTTAGCGTTGATTTTGCTAAGTCAATATCAATGGCGTAAATGTTCCATAAAGCATCGTTAATATAAATGTGGCCACTTACGGTAGCGTTGCCTTTTTTACGGGGCGTAATTTTTATTTTATAAACCGCTCTTTCATTATCAATAAAGGTTTCTATTAATTTATATTTATAACTTAATATTGAGGTTCTGCTTAATGGCGATATTATTGGTATTTCAACCAAGCCCGGTAGGTTTATATAGTTGTTGTAAAAGTTGAAATTGCTTTGCCCATAAATAGGTAAATACAAGCCTTCGGTATTGCCATAGCTTTTGTAAGCGGTGCGTTCTTCTTTGTATAAATTTGGTGCTTGGTAGTTAAGGGTTGCTTCTATTTCCACCATATTTAGGTTGCTTAAAGAGTCGGGTATTTTTGGTGCAGCTAAAGCCATTCGGCCGGGCAAAGGTTGGTTGATATCTTTCTTTTCAATTTCAACTTCAAGGTTATTGGATTTGGATTTGGCTTTCTTTTCAATTTCTTCTGTTGCTTTAATATACAAGTACGTTTTACAGGCGTTGGTGGTATTAATGTATTGTTGTTTAGCGTCAATTGCATTTTGTATGATGCCATAAGCAGGATCACGTTTTTTGGCTTTTACCACAATTTGAGTTAACTCAACGCTGGTTGATGATAGGGTTTCTATCCAATTCAAATCTTTATCTTCTACTACAATATTTACCTTTTTACTAATGTAGCCGAGTGCAGAAAAAACGACTTCGTATTGGCCAGGTGTAATGGTATAATAAAATGCTCCATTTTTATTGCAGCTGGTGCCGGTGTTTAATTCGGTAAAAAATAAGTTGGCAAAAGGTATTGGGTTTTGGGCATCGTTTAACACTTTACCATAAAAACTTTGGGCCTTGGTAATGCTACAGCAAGCAACCAGCAACAAAACAAAAAGGCATAATTTTTTTGTTATTTTATTTTTTTGGTAAGATGGGTTACAGAAATTTGTTTGCATTAATTTTTGTAAAACGTTGAAAGGTAAATTTTATTAGCTGATTAGAAAATTGAGTGTTGAAGAACCGATTTAACAGATGTTAAATTTAATATATTGGTGAGATCTGTAAGTTTGAATTTAAAAATTAAAAATCAACTTTACAAAGTATCATCATATCGCTAACTTTTAATAATTTCATTTTTTTACCCAAAAGTAGCTCATCTTATAAAATCTCTCAACAACTTTAAATTTCCTGGCGTGTCCCATTTATAACTGCCTTTCATAGAGCCGCTACTGTTGCCATCTTTATGTACCAAATAAGTAGTAGGCATGGTGTAAACGCCATATTCTACTAATGTTTTATCAGCTTTTAAAAAATTGAAGTCGTAGCCTTTTTTTGCTTTAAAGGTGTTAATGGTTTCTATAGATTCGTCGCTGATAAACAAAAAGTTCATTCCTTCTTTTTCTAACTGTGGTTTTATTTTGGCTATAAATTCAAATTCTTCTATACAAGGCCTGCACCAAGTGGCCCAAAAGTTTACAAACAAAGTTTGGCCTTTATAATCGGCAATAGTTTTTGTTTCGCCGCTTAAATTAGTGAGTTGTAGGCTACTTAAATTTACTGTTGCCGAACGGTTGCATCCTAAAAATAATAATATAATAATTACGAAACTATACCGAGAGGCTAAGTTTTTACAAATGTGAAGCTTTCCATTCTTTAAAATCATTTATGCTGTTTGCTTTAAGCAAAGGTACTGCTTTGTAGCCTAATAGTTGTGCAAACAATTTAGTTGGAAAATACTTTACTGCATTATTATGATAAGTTGCTGCGCTGTTAAACTCTTGCGTTTTTTGGTTAAACTTTAGGTTGGCCAGTAAGCGGCCTTCAAACAGATAAGCCATTTCTACATTATTATTACATTTGTTAATTAAGGCATCGTAATGTTTATCAAAATTTTGCTCAATTGCTATTAGTTCTGTCAAATCAATATCGTCGTTAATTGATTGTTTGAGTAATTGGTTAATTTTATTGAGGCTGTTTAATTGCCCTATATCATCAAACGAATATTCATTTAAAAACCGCATTATTTCTTTGTTGCGTTGCCTCATTTGTTTTTTTAACTGAGGCAACAGAAAGTCAATTAATCTTTTACGCCTAATAATTTGAACAAAAAAAGAGCAAATTAACACTAATAGTAGTATGCCAAGTAAGGTTATTAACAAATTGAGCTATAATTGATTTCCAAATGTAGCATTAATCTGTAAAATAAAACATTGCTACAGCTTTTAATTAATTAGATTGTTTAGTAAAAGCAACAATAGCGCTCAAATACAAAAAAAATACTTACTTTTGCATATTGAATTGATTAGGGGGCAAAAAAGTCCCCTATTTTATTATGGTAATGAATAGTTTGTCTACAAGTATTGAGCAATTTTTAGCCACTTATTTTGATGGTACCGATCTTTTTTTGGTAGATCTTAAAGTAAGTAGTGCTAATAAAGTGCTTGTATTTATTGATCGTTTGGGTTCAAATATAAATATTGACACTTGTGCCAAAACTAGCCGATATTTAGAAGAACAACTTGAAGAAAATGGTTTGGTGAGTGAAAAATATGTGATTGAAGTTTCTTCACCAGGTATGGGCAACCCGTTTAAAGTAACACAGCAGTTTACTAAAAATTTGGGCAAGCATATAAAAATATTGACTAATGAGCAGCAGACCCTAAAAGGCATATTAAAAGCAGTTAATGATGAAAGTATAACGGTAGAATTGCACAAGAAAGTAAAAAAGAAAGCGCAACCTGAAATTGAAACGGTAGAGCTATCTTTTAACGACATTAAAAGCGTAAAAAAAGAAATTACTTTTAAATAAGATAAGTGTATGGGAGCAATAAATTTAATTGATTCGTTTTCGGAGTTCAAAGAGTTTAAAAACATTGATCGCCCTACTATGATGCGTGTTTTAGAAGATGTTTTTAGAACACTTATAAAAAAGAAATACAATTCGGATGATAACTTTGATATTATTGTAAACCCGGACAAAGGTGACTTGGAAATTTATCGGATACGCGAAATTGTAGAAGATGGTGAAGTAGAAGATACCTTAACAGAAATTTCTTTTACAGAATCGCAAAAAGTAGATGCCGATTACGAAATTGGAGAAGACTTATACGAAACCGTAAAAATGTTAGATTTTGGTAGAAGAGCCGTATTAGCCGCCCGCCAAACATTGGTATCAAGAATATTAGATTTAGAAAAAGATGACATTTATAAAAAATATAAAGACAGAGTAGGCGAAATTATTTCTGCCGAAGTTTATCAGATTTGGAAAAAAGAGATTTTATGTCTTGATGAAGATGGAAACGAGTTAATTTTACCTCGTAACGATACAATTGGAGCAGATTATTTTAAAAAAGGTGATACTTTAAGAGCAGTAGTTAAAAAGGTGGAGCTAAAAAACAACGCTCCTATTATATTACTATCAAGAACTGATAAAGTATTTTTAGCGAAATTATTAGAATTAGAAGTACCCGAAATTTTTGATGGCTTAATTACTATAAAACGTATTGAACGAGAGCCAGGTGAACGAGCCAAAGTAGCAGTTGAATCGTATGATGACAGAATTGACCCAGTTGGTGCGTGTGTAGGTATGAAAGGATCAAGAATACACGGTATTGTACGTGAACTAAAAAATGAAAATATTGACATTATAAATTATACCGAAAATCAGCAGTTGCTAATACAGCGAGCGTTGTCGCCAGCAAAAATACTGTCAATGAATTTAGATGTTGAAAATAAATCGGCAGCAGTATATTTAAAGCCCGATGAAGTATCGAAAGCAATAGGTAAAGGTGGTTTAAATATTAAATTAGCGAGCCGCCTAACTGGCTACGAAATTGATGTGTATAGAGATGTGGATGAAGATGATGTTGATATTGACATTGACGAATTTTCTGATGAAATTGCAGGTTGGATGATTGATGAATTAAAGAAAATTGGATGTGATACTGCAAAAAGTGTGTTAGAGTTGAGTAAAGATGAGTTAGTTCGTCGTACCGATTTAGAAGAAGAGATGGTTACCGAAATTTTAGCCATTTTAGAAGAAGAGTTTGAAAAAGATAAAAAATAGTTTTCCATATATAGATGATAAGTAATTAGTTTTTTTTTGTATGTAGCAATTTACGAACATATCGAATTAGAAATTCAGCTTATTTCTCCTTATTTTGGGCGACTTTAGTTATATTTAATAGAATTAAAAGGTTTTAATGACAAAAAGGCTTGGTAAAGTAGCTTCGGAGTTTAATGTTGGCACTACTACGATTGCTGAATTTTTAAACAATAATGGTTTTGAGGTAAGTAAAAGCCCCGGAACCAAAATTGATGACGATATGTATAAGGCTGTCGTTAAAGAATTTAGCAAAGATGCTGCATTAAAAGAAAGGGCAGATGAAATTAGCTTAAGTAGAACCAAAAAGGAAGATGTTGTAATTAATACGACAAAACCTACAGTAAAAGAGCAGTCGCAAGAAGAAATTATTATTGAAACCAACGTAATAACTCCTATAGTTCCGAAGCCTGCCAAGGTAGAACCTGTGGTTGCTGCTGCAACCGAAACTTCAGCTTCACGCGAAGAACTTGCAGACCAAAAAGTAATTAAAGCAAAAGCAGAAATTACAGAAAAACCAAAAGTGGTAGGCAAAGTAAACTTAGAAGAATTACAAAAACCTGCTGCCAAAGCACCTGCAAAAGAAGCGCCTGTGGTAAAAGAAGTGCCAACAGCAAAGGAACCCGAAACAACAAAAATTACCAAAACAGAAAAAGTTACCCCAGCGGTAAAAGCAACTCCAACGGAAAAGGCAACTCCAACGGTAAAGGCAACTTCGCCACAAAAGCCTAAGAAAATAACAGTTGAAAAGAAAATTGAGGCAGTAGCAGAACCTCCAAAAAAAGAAGTTAAAAAAGAAGTAGTAATTTCAAAAACAGAAACACCTAAAATAGCTAATGAACCAACGCCTTCTAAAAAAGAAAACTTTATAGAGACTAAAAAAATTCAACTCTCTGGCCCAAAAGTTTTGGGTAAAATTACTTTACCTGTAAATAAAGACAAATCAGATAGTAAAAACAAAAAACGAAAGCGCAAGCGCATAGTAAAACCCAATACCGCCAAAACGCAAGGAGCTACTACGGGCGCCAATAAAACTGGCGGAGGCAACAGACCGGCTGCTGGTAACAGACCAGGCGGTGGCAATAGACCAGGCGGTGGCAACAGACCAGGTGGTGGTAACAGGCCAGGCGGCGGTAACAGGCCAGGCGGCGGTAACAGGCCAGGCGGTGGTAATAGGTCAGGTAGTTTCCAAAAAGACAATAAACGAGGGCGAAGAAGAAGAGATGACGAGCCTAAAGTATCTGAAAAAGAAATTCAAGAAAAAATAAAGGCCACCATGGCCAAAATGACTGGTGGTAAAAGCAGTCGATCAAAACTTAGAAAAGCAAAAAGAGATGTAATTGCTGAAAACCAAATGGTACAAGAGGAATTGGCCAATATAGATGCAAAGTTGCAGGTTAGCGAGTTTATATCTGTTAGTGAGTTGGCAAGTTTGTTAGAGGTTTCTGTTACCGAGGTGATTTCTAAGTGTATGGGCCTTGGTGTAATTGTTTCCATTAACCAACGCTTAGATGCGGAAGTAATTGAACTTGTTTCAAATGAATTTGGGCAAGAAATTGAGTTTATAAATGTTACCGAGCAAGAAGAAGAAGAAGAAGAAATAGTTGATGCACCAGAAGATTTAAAACCACGGCATCCTATTGTTACCATTATGGGGCACGTTGACCATGGTAAAACCAGTTTGTTAGATTATATTAGAGAAGCTAATGTAATAGCTGGCGAAGTTGGTGGAATTACTCAGCACATTGGTGCTTATGAAGTTACACAAAAAGACGGTAACAAAATTACCTTTTTAGATACTCCAGGGCACGAAGCATTTACTGCAATGCGTGCCAGAGGAGCAAAAGTAACCGATTTAGCAATTATAGTAATTGCTGCAGATGATGCGGTAATGCCACAAACCAAAGAGGCCATCAGTCATGCACAAGCAGCTGGTGTACCAATGATATTTGCTATTAATAAAATTGACAAAGACACTGCCGCACCCGATAAAATACGTGATCAATTGTCGCAAATGAATATTTTATTGGAAGATTGGGGCGGCACATTCCAAAGTCAAGAACTTTCTGCCAAAACGGGTTTAAATGTTGACAAATTACTTGAAAAAGTATTGTTAGAAGCTGAAATGTTAGAACTAAAGGCTAACCCAGATAGAGAAGCACACGGAACAGTAATTGAGGCATCTTTAGATAAAGGAAAAGGATATGTTGCCAATATATTAGTTCAAAATGGGGCATTATCAATAGGCGATTTTGTAGTTGCTGGTGGCAACTATGGCAGAGTTAAAGCAATGTTTGATGAGCGAAACCACAAAATTAAAACGGCAGGGCCTTCAAAACCTGTATTGTTACTTGGTTTAGATGGTGCGCCGCAAGCGGGTGAACGATTTAAAGTTTATGAATCGGAGCAAGATGCAAAAATTGTAGCCAACAAGCGGTCTCAAATTATACGTGAACAAGGTTTACGAACCAAAAAACATATTACGCTTGATGAAATTGGACGGCGTTTAGCATTAGGTAATTTTAAAGAATTGAACCTAATTATAAAAGGTGATGTGGATGGCTCTATTGAAGCGACTTCCGATGCATTACAAAAACTATCTACCGAAGAAATACAAGTTAACATTATCCATAAATCAGTTGGTCAAATTTCAGAAACCGATATTATGTTGGCTTCCGCCTCTGATGCAATTATAGTTGGTTTTCAAGTAAGGCCATCTGGTCAGGCACGCAGAATTGCCGAGCAAGAAGGCGTTGAGATACGATTATACTCTATTATTTACAAAGCAGTTGAAGAAATTAAAGCTGCTATGGAAGGTATGTTAGAACCCACCATAGAAGAGAAAGTTATTTGTAATGTAGAAGTACGAGAAGTATTTAAGATAAGTAAAGTGGGCACAATTGCAGGTTGTTTTGTTACCGAAGGGAAAATAAAACGGAACACTAAGGTACGCTTAGTTAGAGATGGTATAGTTGTTTTTAGTGGCGTTTTAAGCTCATTAAAACGCTATAAAGACGATGTTAAGGAAGTAATTTCTGGTATGGAGTGTGGTTTATCAATCAAAAATTTTAACGATATTAAAGCTGGTGATATAATTGAAGGCTACGAAGAAATAGAGATAAAACGAACACTTGCATAGGAGTTGTTTAATTTAAATTTTAAGATTAATAGGGGCGAGACTTATTAGGTTTAGTAAAAAGTTTTGGTAAATGTTGAATTAACTACTTATAGCTAAACCAACCCGAAATTTTTTAATTTAACTCTTTACAAATATGTTCTAACTGTTCTAACTGTAAGGGTTTATTAATTAGTTTAAGAACTGTTTTTTTAGATGCAGACAATTCTAAATCTTTAATATGATTAGAGCTTGATAACATCACAATCGAAGGTTTGTTTTTAATATCCATTTTCTCGTATAGATCAACAAACTCCCAACCATCCATTGCAGGCATATTTATATCTAAAAAAATAATGTCTGGCAGTTCTTCAATATTGTTTGCTACAATACCTTTAAGATGAGCAATTGCTTTTTCTGCCGATAAAAAAAATTTTGCTTTATCACATATTTTTGAACTTTCTAAAATTATTCCATGATATATATTAGTTAACTTGTCATCGTCAATAAATAATAATGAGTTAAATTTCTTCATCTTAAAAATTGTATTAGGGTTAAAATAAGTACTCATTGCTTTATATTTCTAATGTCTAAATTTTTGGGTATCTTGTAAAGAAAAAAATGTTTTGTAATAAAAGTCATACAAAAATCTAAATTAACTTATGTTTGTACTATAATTTTAAGATTTGTATAAACTCAACTCTTTTACCAATAGCTTAACTACTTACAGTAGGCTTAAAACACACCAAATAAAAGTTGGTGGCATTGTATTAGGTGGTAATACACCAATACGATTACAAAGTATGACTACCGCTAATACTATGAACACTGCCGCTACCGTAGCAGAAACCATTCGTATATACGAGGCTGGAGCCGATTTTGTTCGAATTACTGCACCAAATATTAAGGAAGCTAAAAATTTATCTGTAATTAAAGCATCATTAGAACGGCAGGGTTTTAATATTCCACTAATTGCCGACATACATTTTACACCCAATGCGGCAATTGAGGCAGCTCGAATAGTAGAAAAAGTAAGAATAAACCCCGGTAACTATGCCGATAAGAAGAAATTTCAACAAATAGAATATACGGATAGTCAGTATGCAGCTGAAATTGAACGCATTTATGAACGTTTTGCACCATTAGTAAAGGTTTGTAAGCAAGAAGGTACCGCAATGCGAATTGGCACCAATCACGGTTCGTTAAGCGATAGAATTATGAGTAGATACGGTGATACTGCGTTTGGTATGGTAGAAAGCGCATTGGAATTTGTACGTATTTGCCAAGATTTAAACTATAACGATATTGTATTGAGTATGAAAGCAAGCAATACACAGATAATGGTGCAGGCTTATCGCCTATTGGTTAATAAACTAATGGAAGAAGGTGGGCTCATCTATCCACTACATTTAGGCGTTACAGAGGCGGGTGAAGCAGAAGACGGCCGAATAAAATCGGCTGTTGGCATTGGTACCTTATTAGAAGACGGAATAGGCGACACGGTGAGAGTTTCGTTAACCGAAGCGCCCGAATTGGAAATACCGGTTTGTAAAAAATTAGTTGCTCGATATACCAACCGAGAAAACCATAAACCAATTAGCCCAATTAAAATATATCCCATATTACCATTTCAATACCATAAAAGAAAATCTATAGCTATAAGTAATGTTGGTGGTAAAAATGTTCCGGTGGTAGTAGCAGATTTAAGTGGCGAAGAGATAACCACTTCCACCCAATTAAAAAATATTGGCTACACTTATGATGCCG
>Ga0114957_1005077_pt1 | contig 11049 bp, 10 predicted proteins | sample BantaG_FD_87175 | JGI IMG/M metagenome (GOLD analysis project Ga0114957, IMG submission 87175) | Marine algal microbial communities from Bantry Bay, Ireland - BantryBay_4 metaG | ecosystem: Host-associated > Algae > Red algae > Unclassified | place: Bantry Bay, Ireland | collected 2014-11-21 | reverse complement strand
TAAGACACAATTGCATTTATTACCTTTGACGCAGGAGATTTCAGTTTGTTGAATCTTCCTAATAACCCACCTGCTTCCTTTATAAAAATTGCTGACAATAGGGTAGACAACTCTTTGAGTAATGCAGCATATTATTTTTGGTGGAGGGAACAATTGGTATTAATGCAGGAAGTATTGGTAATACAGTAACTTTACTCATTATTGATATTTATAAGATCATTAATATTTATGGTTCACAACATGGAAAAGATTATAACATTGGGTAAGCAACTTATAAGTATAGTTGCATTTGCAGCTGTATTTACGAGTATCACATTTGCGCAAGCGATAGATCAAGACTTTTACAATGAAGTCGATGCCTTGCTCAAGACTCATGTAGAAGATGGGTTGGTAGATTATGCAAGTTTGAAAAATAATGCGAAATTGGCATCACTGATCGATCAAGTTGCTCATGCTGATATCTCTAACTTAGATGCGAAATCTGAGCAAGCTTTTTTTATTAACGCTTATAATCTGAATGTGATTAATCAAGTGGTTAATAATTTTCCAATCAAGTCTGTAATGGAGATTTCTGGATTCTTTGACAAAAATAAGATTACAGTAGCGCAAAGTCAAATGACATTAAATAATTTAGAAAAAGAAAAACTTCTCAAGAAATTTGAAGATGCTAGATATCACTTTGTATTAGTTTGTGGTGCCATAGGTTGTCCTCCAATCACAAACTTTGCCTATACTCCAGATAAGTTGGAGTCACAGCTAGAGCAGCAGACTAAAATTGCTTTGAATAAACCGTCATTTATCAGAGCGATGTCAGGAAGTGTTCAGCTTTCTCAGATATTTAAATGGTATACTTCTGACTTTGGTGGTAGTCAAGCTGCTGTCTTAAAATATATCAATAAATATAGAATACATAAGATTGAAAATCCTAAATCAATAAAGTACTATGACTATGATTGGAGTCTCAATACACAATCAAATCCCACGGGAAGCATTGATACCACATCTCAAGGTTCAAATGCTTTCAGGTATATTGTCTCGTCAACTATTCCCAAAGGAGAATTTGAGATCAAGCTATTTAATAATCTCTATTCACAACAAACTGGATCAGTCAATGCACTTGTTGATAGATCTTCCTTTTTTACCACATTCTTGAGTGCTCTCTATGGTGTTGGAGATCAAATCAATATTGGACTTGTAACTCGATTCAGAAAGGTAAGAAACAATTCTTTGCCTTCATCACCATTCTCAGTATTTGGAAGTGATGAAGAAGGAAGTTCAAGATCTGGGATTACAGCGATCGGCCCACAGATAAGATATGCTCCAAATCCAAATTGGCCTAACTTTTCGATTCAAAGTTCTGTGGCTTTCCCTATTGGCCAAGACTTGGCAGGTAACTTGGAACAGCCATATATCGATTGGAATGGAATAACTTGGTGGACTCAGTTTTTCAATGATTTTTCTATTGGTAGCAAATTTTCACTTTTCACAGAAGTAGATTTACTTATCGAAGATATTGGTGCACCGGATAATAATCACGTCAATAGAATATCTACTCCTGCTACAGTAATTTTCAGTTATGTTCCTACCAATCAATTGACATTTTATACCTTAGCGGGATATTCACCTTTTTGGCAAGAGGAGTATGATTATTTTACCCAATTGGGTATTGGTAGTAAGTATCAGTTTACACCTGATGTTGAAGTTGAAATACTCTATACTGATTTTGCTAATAAATCTTTGAACAACACAGGAGGTCAGGCCGAAACAATAAATCTCGGATTGAGATTTAATATCCGGTAGGAAGACCTTTTAATTAGACGATGATCCCTATCACTAAATTAATTTTTCTCTTCCTATTTTCAATCTTCAGTTCACTCTTACTCTGCCAAGATAGCGAGTCAGAATACATCTTTGATAAGATCACATTTAGTGGCAACAACAACACCAAAGCATCCTACCTCCATCAAAATATTTCTTGTAGGACTCAAATGAGTTATACTCTCTCAGATGTTGAGTTTGATGTACAACAACTTCGCAATCTACCTAGTATCGCTAATGCATCTTATGTTATTGATAATGTAGATAATGAGTCTGTTCTCCAATTTGTAATTGAAGAAAGAAAGACAAAACTACCATTACTAAACATTGGTGGTATCAAGGATAATGTCTGGATAGGCATAGGAATGATAGAAAGTAATTTCAGACAAAGAGGAAACTCATTGTTAGCTTATTATCAGTTCACTGATGGGAGACATTCTGCTGAAGTGTTTTACAAGAATCCTAGAACATTGAAAGGTATCTGGGGATACACTGCTAGTCTCCGTAAGTGGTCGTCAATTGAACCATTGTTTTTTCCTGAAGGTACAGTTCAGTATCTCTATGACAACAATAGCTTAGGCCTCTCTTTGATTAGAAATTTTGGACTACGATCTTATGTTGAGCTAGGGGCAACTCTCTTTAGAGAATCTTACTCACAAGCTGAGAGTCAAGAGATTTTAAATCCTCCTGGTCCAAAGTCATTGACAATCAATAAGTATCTCTCTAAATTTAGAGCTAATCATAATCAACTCTTTTATTCATATTTTTACCTCAAAGGGTATAGTCTAAATTTGATCTATCAAAATGTTTACAATTTTCAAGATGGTACTTTTTTCAATATCATAGAATTAGCGTCCAAGGTTTTTTTTCGACCTAGACCAAAGCTCAATATTGCAACTCGGCTTCATTTGGGAGTATCCACTAACAATGATTCTCCTTTTGCTCCATTTGTTGTCGACAGCCGAATCAACATTAGAGGCATTGGGAATAGAATAGATCGTGGCACTGCCCAAGCTATACTGAATGTAGAAGCACGTAGGACTATCTATCATGTGGATCAATGGTCATCCCAAGTTGTGCTTTTTTCTGATCTCGGAAGTTGGAGAAGACCAGGAGGTGAGTTAAAACATCTAATTGATGATAATAATTTTAGACATTTTGTCGGTGGTGGCATTCGCATAGCTTATCAGAAAGTATTTGGTGCTACCCTGAGACTTGATTATAGCATCGATCTTTACAATCTCAAGGAAAGAGGATTTGTATTTGGTCTTGGACAGTACTTTTAACCTATTGCCAATAAATTACCTGACTATTTGAATCTTCAATTTAATTGTAAAAGGTAAATAGGAAAACCTAAATTTTCTTCTTTGCCAATTACTCTAAAGCCAAATTTTTGATAGAGCTTTACATTGTCTTCATCTGCTGCGTCTACGATGATAGGGAGAGTATTGTCCTGATAAGCAACTTTAAGTTTCAAGAGCAGGCGTGCTGCTGTTCCTGTGCAGATAGCAGCATTTTTAGCACCTAGTATGACTGGTTTGATATGTGGTCTCTTGGGATAATAGTGTTGTACGATCCTTTGCCTTCTGAGGACATTAGCGACTCTTGAAATACCGATACACTTAAAAACTAATCTCAAGTCTTCTCTGATGCTTTTAAGACTGATTGACTCACGATGTTGTGTCTTCACTAGGAGGCATGCCTTGTGATTGTCAGACAAATAAACATCGCCATATCGCATTGATCTTTCAAAGAGATATTCCATGAGTATCTGCATTCTTTCCTGTCTTTTCTCGTCTTGTTTTACAACAAAGTTGATAGAGTTCTTTACTGTTATTGGAGCGAACGCTGAGACTAAAATCTCAACAACTAATTGTTTGTCTTCATGAGTTGCTTTTCTCACCATTTAAACTTTATCTGATTGTGCAAGATAAGTTTTTTTGCATGTAGATGCATTGAAGCTGAGTAGACTATGACATCAATGAACTCAGTGATGAAGCTAATCACATCACCCAACCTTGCTTTTTCTTTTCTTGTATCAAGAGTATTTAATCATCAGATGTGTCCAATCTATTGATTGAAAGTGGATCGCAAGTATGATCCAATGGGAACAGGTATAGTCGGCTTTGAAAAAGATTTCAACTTATTAATTCAGAACCAAATAAATGTACCCGTATCTCTCCACATTGAGTATGATCTTGGTGGAGCAGAGCATGGCAAGATTCCTACAATGCCATATGACGAAATTGATATGAAGAGCCTAAAAGACTTGGAATATATTAAGGCGACTTGGGTCCAATGTACACAGAGTAGGTTTCTCTTTCAAAAATATACAGTATAGACGGAATACAAGATGGAATGAGCACTCTGTTAAACTCTTCCCATGTTGCAGAGTAATTGCAATAACCTTCAGATTTAAAGTCGTTCATTGTGAAAGAGACATCTCAGATAATTCAATAGTATGGATAGAAAGAAATTTTTGCTCACTTCATCGTTAGCTGTTTTAGGACTGTCAACATACGGTTCGGTTGTCAAGCTCCCAAATGGAAAGTTCAATGGTGACTGCGAAACGACTAATGATATCTTAGGTCCATTCTACAGACCTGATGCTCCTCTGAGATCTGACTTGACTTATGAAGGTATTGAAGGTTCTTTGATCGAACTCAATGGGATAGTCTATGGCAGTGATTGTATTACTCCACTTAAGGAGGCGATGATTGAAATTTGGCAATGCAATGCCAAAGGTGAATATGATAATGATTCAAATCAATATCATCTAAGAGGGAGGTTGATTACTGATGCCAGTGGAAAATATGCATTTACGACAATTATTCCAGGCAAGTACATGAATGGTAAATTATACAGACCATCTCATATCCATTTTCGAATTACGGAAAAGAATAGCAAAGAACTCATCTCGCAAGTTTACTTCAAAGGTGATCCTCAAATTGCACAAGATCCTTGGGCATCAAAGCCTCAAGCTGAGTTGAGAACCTTAGAGATCATCCCTCAGAATACAAGCGGCAATCTTAGAGTCAACTTTGACATTTACCTCAAGGGTAAATAAGAAGAAACAGTTGTTTGCACCTTTGATCTATGCGATAAACATGTTGACACAAAGTAACCCAACTCCACCAAGTACGATCGTATATGGAAGAGCCATCTTCACCATCTTTCCGTAGGAGAGATTGATAAGTGGTGCTAATGCTGAAGTCAACAAGAATAAAAATGCTGCTTGACCATTAGGCGTGGCAACACTTGGTAGATTAGTACCGGTGTTAATCGCAATTGCTAACTTGTCAAGTTGGTCTCTAGTGATGGCTCCACTGTCAAATGCTTCTTTGACCTCACCAATGTAAACTGTTGCCACAAAAACATTATCACTTATCATGGACAAGATCCCATTCGCTAGATAGAACATGGATGGTTGCTGTGCAAGTGGCAATGCAAGTGCCCAATCAATAATTGGCTTGAATAGGTGTTGGTCATGAATCATTGCTACGATCACAAAAAAGACAACCAAGAGCGATGTAAATGGAAGAGCTTCTTCAAAGGCATGACCTATTTGATGTTCGTCAATGATACCAATGAATGCTGTCTGGAAGATAATCAATGCTAGACCAATAAATCCAACTGGGGCAAGGTGGAGTGCTAAACCGATTATCAATAAAATACCAGCAACTGCTTGGACTCTAAGTCCCCACTTTTGTTTGTCAGTTCTATTGCTATCCTCTTCTTCTGTATAATTTTCAATAATAGTTCTGACTGTATCTGGCAGCTCTACTCCATATTCAAATATTTTAGTTTTCTCAAGTAGCAATGTTGTGATGAGACCACAAACAAATACTGGAATAGTGACAGGTGCCATTCTCTTAAAGAATTCTATAAAATCCCATCCCATTTCATGACCAATGAGAAGATTTTGCGGTTCGCCTACGATAGTCATCACACCACCGAGTGCAGTACCTACTACACCGTGCATGATCAGTGATCTTAAGAAGGCTCTAAACTGCTCAAGAGTCTCACCACTGAGTTGCTGCCTGTCTAGTGTTCCACTGTTGTCGTAGTCAGTATCACTTGAGTGTATTTTGTGATAGACTCCATAGAATCCTACCGCTACACTAATCAATACAGCAGTAACTGTCAAGGCATCTAGGAATGCCGATAGCACTGCAGCTAGGAAGACAAAGAGGATAGAAAGGAATGTTTTTGACTTAATTTTGGTGAATACCTTACTGAAAATATACATAATCAGTGGCTTCATAAAGTAGATACCTGCCACCATAAAGACAAGGAGCAAGACTACATCAAGGTTATGTTTTACTTCTTCGAATGCAGCCTCTGCTGTGGTCAAGTTGAGTACGATTGCCTGGATAGCTAAGAGACCTCCAGATTGGAGTGGATAACACTTAAGTGCCATGGCTAGGGTAAAGATGAATTCAGCAATAAAGAGCCAAGCTGTTATAGTTGGGCCTAAAACAACGAGAGAGATGACATTGAATATTAAGAATCCAATCATCGTATACTTGAACCAAAGCGGGCTATTACCTAAAAAATATTTCATTAGTCAGTGTTAGTTTTAAGTTAGGTTTTGCTCTCACTTTTGTCTTAAGCGCAGATCAAGCATGGGACAAATTTAGCGTTTTTTGAGTTATTCAGAGTCATAAATATCTTTGCTGTTATACGTCATTGATATTTAGAATTTTTCCATAAGGAATTCTATGGTTTTTGAGAGTTGATTTATCTATGATGGCATAGTGTTCTGTGTGCTCTAGATTGAGGAAGTACTCAAGTAGATCTGAAGGAGGAACCGCCATTTTGCGCAAGCTGAGATCTAACAATCCAAAGGTAAATTCAAGGTAAGCACACAGTGTGCCATCAGTAGAGTAGAGGTGTTGGACAAACTTGAAGTAACGATTGTCTTCAGTCTTTCCAGCGATATAGATTGTGACATAGACTTCCGCATCACCAAATACTTCTTTGATATAATAAAAGTCTTCCCGTAATACGATTGGACCTAAATTGAGACGAGTTAATTTCGAAATTGGAAACCCAGCTTTCTTGAAGAGCTGCATTCTAGCATCGACAAATGTATCGCAATATGCAGAATTTCGAACATGACCATTAGGATCAAGGTCACTCCATCTGAATTTTAGCTTTTCTGGTTTTCTCATTTAATTTGGGTTAAATAAGCAACGTTACTGCTTAGAATTGAATATCTACTAAAAGAAAGCATATTATTTCAATCCAAGCCCAACGATTATTCTCTAACTTACGTCTGAGAATTACAAGCGGTTTGAGAAGAAATTAAAAGAAAATTGAAATGAAAAAACAATTATTTATGACAGTAGCACTTTGTTTATTTGGATTAATAACTTAGTCACAAGATCCGGAAATACTAGATTCTCAAGAATCGCTATTTAATGCGCAGAGGTTGAGGTAAAAGTCAAAGACTTTGATCAAGTTGCAGAGGGCGATGTTCCCAAATCCAACATCTTTTGCGCATTCGGCATTATGTGTAGAGTACTTGAGGGACGAATTGTTAGAGAGTGTTTTTTATTACAAAAACGAGAAAGTCCTTTATGGGAATATCCAAAGCCTAAATGAAGAGTAGGACATCCACTCTATTATTGCTTGTAGTTGGAGATTGCTTCTCAGGTGTAGTCTAAGATACAATCTATCTGGGAGAGTGAAATGCCTATGGATATTCTTTTAGGTCAGGTGGTAGTAGATTTCTAAAATGACCATTGAGTTGAACCTTCACTCTCATTTCTTCCATCTCACGAGCCTTAGGAATAAAGTCATTGAGATGCTCAACGATAAAGAGTTGTCTTTCTTCCTCTTCATCTATACCAATGAATTGAATTTCTTGGTCAATGTTGAGAGCAGCGTGAGGGACTAAGTTGTAAGCTGTTAGTGTCTCTGTGATAGGAGGGAGTTTCTTATCAATATCAAAAATATCAAAAAGCATCTGTATCTGATCGATGATGACTTGATAGAGTTCTGGATCAGCATTGTATGTTGTTTCGAGAAATTCTACATTGGCGGCGTCGTAAAGTTTGCCGTTGTAATTTTGATGGTAGGAATTAATCTTAAATCGCCTGATCCCACGAGTTTTGATATCCATCCTGCCATCATCATAAGTAGTTTCGATATTGATCAGTTTCATCTCAGTGCCAATCTCTTGCATCTTTCCACCTTCTAGTACAGGTACGATACCAAAGTTGATGTCATTGTTGATCGCATCTTTTACCAACTCTCTATATCTCTCTTCAAAGATATGGAGATTGAGTCTTACAGTTGGGTAGGTGACAATCCCTAGAGGAAACATAGAGAGGTATTCTGAATTTGGCATTGACAAGGATTTGTATTTTCGATAAGTGTAATCAAATGTAATCATTCAATCTGTGCTCGTACGAATCTTGTTTGAAGAAGTATCTCTAACCAGATATTATTCCTTAGATTAGTGTGGGATACAAACCTGATAAATGACAAAATTACTAACAAGAATCAACTCGATCAATAGCGTAGTGGGCAACGTTTTCTCTTGGTGTACCTTAGGATTGGTTGTAGCATTATTCGTTGATGTCTTGCTGAGGTATGTATTCAAGTTTTCTCTCATCTGGCTCAGTGAAGTAGAAGTTTATCTCTTTGCCTTAGTTTTCCTTGCGGGGATAGGCTATACTCTCCAACATGATCAACATGTGAGAGTTGACGTCTTCTATGAGCATTGGTCAACTAGACGAAAGGCTTGGGTCAATCTGATAGGAACTATCATTTTCTTAGTTCCTTGGTGCATTGTTTCCATCCTTGCTGCTTGGAAATATGCAAGTTTTTCACTCAACTTTATGGAGAGTAGTCCACAGCCAGGAGGTCTACCTTATTTGTTTGTCTTGAAGTTTTTGATTGTAATTGGCTTTGTCCTGCTTTTGATCCAAGGGATTGGGTTGGCTCTGGAGTCTATTCAGATCTTGCTTTCGCGAAATGAAAAACAAGAAAACTAAGGATGGGATTACTTGCAATCATATTATTCCTTATCATTTTTGTCTTGATCCTGAAAGGCTATCCTGTTGCAATTACTCTCGGTGGAGTGTCTACCGTTTTTGCTCTAGGTGTGATTGTCATCTATCCTGATGTCATGCGGCTACAAGATTTTTATCTCTTACCAACTCGGTTCATGGGTACGATCAATAATACCATGCTGATGGCTGTACCACTCTTCATCTTCATGGGGATCATGCTTGAGAAGTCTGGATTAGCAGAAACATTATTGGAGACGATGGCGGGACTGTTTGGTTCGTTGAAGGGAGGATTGGCAATTGCAGTGATTCTAGTCGGTGCCTTACTTGCGGCATCTACAGGGATTGTTGGAGCTACAGTTGTGACGATGGGATCTATCAGTCTGCCAGTCATGCTCAAACGGGGATATCATCCAGCATTAGCTAGTGGAGTCATTGCCTCTTCTGGCACTCTTGGTCAAATCATTCCTCCATCAGTAGTTTTGATTTTGTTGGCAGACCAGATTGGAGTCAATTCAACAGGTGTCTCTCAAGTAGATGTTGGTACACTCTTCAGAGCTGCGGTCTTGCCTGGATTCATATTAGTAATACTTTACATTTGTTATGTGTTGTTCATCAGTCAATTGAAACCGCATTTAGCACCAGCAATACCCAAGGCTGATATCCAAGTTACTCGAGGGAAAGGCTTTGGGTTAAAACTTTTCAAGGCATTCATACTACCATTGGCATTGATCCTCGCTGTACTAGGATCTATCTTAGTAGGTATCGCTTCGCCAACTGAGGCAGCAGCAGTTGGAGGCATAGGTGCTATCATTTTGACCGTGATGTCAGGACAGTTTAGTTTAGATGTTCTCAAGTCAGTGATGCAGCAAACTATGCGATTAACGTCTATGGTATTTCTCATCTTACTTGGTGCTACAACATTTACATTAGTGTTTAGGACATTGGGTGGAGATGACTATTTGGTTGAGTTGATTCAGTCGTCTCAATTATCAGCGATGGGATTTCTAGCCTTAGTCATGATTGCAATGTTTATTGCTGGTTTTTTCATTGACTTTATCGAGATTGTCTTCATCTTCATCCCAGTTGTGACTCCACTGTTTAATCTGTATGAGATCGATATGTTGTGGGTTGGTATTTTGATGGCAATAAATTTACAAACATCATTCTTGACACCTCCATTTGGGTTTTCATTGTTTTATCTCAAAGGTGTGGCACCACCAGAGGTCACCACAAGCCATTTGTATCGAGGGATTATTCCGTTTATCGTGATTCAGATTTTGATGTTGTTAGCGGTTGTATTCTTCCCTCAGATGATAACGTGGATTTGAGATACTCTAGGTAAATGAATTTTTTGAGTTAACAACACATTATATAATTATTTAATATGTTTTTTCGTCATCAATTTAGGAGACAGTTATGAATCGAAAGGAATTTCTAAAGAAAGGAACACTTGGCACAGCAGGTCTTATTGCAGCCGCCACTGGATTACAGAGTTGTCAAGGAAGTGAAGAGACGATTGTAGAACCCCAAGATGATCATGTCTACAATTGGCGAATGGCAACAGTCTGGAGTAAGAACTTTCCAGTGTTTGGGGAGTCAGCCAATCTCTTTGCTGATTCTGTCTCTAAGATGTCACAAGGCAGATTGAATATCAAGATCTATGGTGCAGGCGAACTCTGTCCAGGGATGCAGACATTCTACGCAACTAGTGTGGGTACGACCGAGATGGGAGCAGGGGCTTCCTATTATTGGCAAGGGATCGAACCAGCAGCTGCTTTCTTCACAGCGATACCATTTGGCATGAATGCACAGCAAATTCAATCGTGGCTGATCGGTGGAGACCAAGAAGGGTACAAGCTCTGGAAAGAAATTTACGCAAAGTATAATCTTGTGCCATTCCTAGCGGGTAACTCTGGAGTGCAGATGGGTGGATGGTTCAATAAGGAGATCAATAGCAGCGATGACCTCAAAGGACTCAAGATGAGAATCCCAGGGATCGCAGGCAAGGTAATAGAGAAGGTTGGTGGTGCTGCCATCAATGTACCAGGTGGAGAGATCTACACCAATCTCGAACGTGGAGTCATTGATGCTACAGAAAGGGTCGGCCCATATCATGACTACAAACTTGGGCTCAATAAGGCAGCTAAGTATTATTATTCTCCTGGTTGGCATGAGACTGGATCACAGTTAGAGTTCTTTGTCAACAAAG
>Ga0114957_1005075_pt1 | contig 11052 bp, 4 predicted proteins | sample BantaG_FD_87175 | JGI IMG/M metagenome (GOLD analysis project Ga0114957, IMG submission 87175) | Marine algal microbial communities from Bantry Bay, Ireland - BantryBay_4 metaG | ecosystem: Host-associated > Algae > Red algae > Unclassified | place: Bantry Bay, Ireland | collected 2014-11-21 | reverse complement strand
GGAGGTCTCCAAGCATTAAATACTTTATCATTACCGTACCGAATCATACCGACGTGTGAGCATGTGGAAAATACCGTTTACCGATCGGGATACCGACCGTTACCGATTTCGTGTACCGACCGATTTTACCGATCTGCCAACCTTACCCCATTGGCCTGGCTCTGTGGCTGTCGAAGTCCGCTGCGGCATCTGGCACCATCCAAACGACAATATTGCTATCCTCCAAATTCCAGGCACGTGCGTGCAATGCCCTGGCCTTCAGGGCAGTGGCGCGCTCGGCGACGCACTGACACCGGGCACGCAGGCCGGCTAAGGACTTCGTATTTACGTTCCCGGGACAGCTTCGGCTACCACCAAGATTCAAACCTCGATGGAGACATTGCGCGTGCCGCGCGAAATGCGGTCACGTTCGCGCCAGATGCGGCCGCGGCCGCGTGGTTCTTCTACCTGCCTGCCCATGCGGCGACGTGGCTTGTTTGTTGGTGGAGGGCGTCTGTCATGCTGATTCACCACCTCCGCCTATTGAGGGGGGGCTATGCTCTGCTGTCCATCGACTTCAGCTCCTATTTTTGGACGACTCTGTGAGCCCTCTGGTCGACTGCCACGTCGCCGTCTACCTGTCCCATCTGTGCGCGTTTCTGCTCAGTCGACGCCATGGCCCAGACCAAGGTGTCCTTCAAAATCACGCTGACGTCGGACCCGAAGCTGCCATTCCGTGTGTACGTTTGTCGAGCCCCTTGCGCTTTAGGAAGTACACGTGATCCTCACGCTCCCGTCCGTTGCCCGTCCCCGCCTTGTGTCATTCATGTATTGCCTGTTTCCTGTTGCTATGGGACTTTCGTTTTTTGGCGTTGTACCTGACTGCTCACGACGTGTCTCTTGCCCCCAACAATCTCTGTTTGGGTTCTGGTGTTCCCCGCTGGTCTGTTCCATGCGTCCTCATGGTATCACCCTTGTCAGGGTCAGTGTCCCACAAGCCGCCCCGTTCACCGCTGTGGTGGCGTTTGCGGCGGAGGAGTTTAAAGTGCCCGCCGCGACCTCCGCGGTTATCACAGGCGACGGCAGCGGCATCAATCCGCAACAATCGGCAGGTACGAGGCCCTCAATGGCATTAGCGCTATATTCGGGCTTGTCTTTGTCGATGGGGGCTATTGCATGGCATCGTAGCAGCATGGCACCGCCGTCGTCGTGCGTTGTCTGCAGGCCAAGCTCCCCTCGAGGCGTCTTTTCGACCTGGGCTTGCGTGCAGCTCGCACAGGGGTGCATTGTTCCAGTTCTAATTGCTCCGCTTGTGGCGCTCTGCTGTGGACACGCGACGGACGTGCCCCCCTTGTGCTGGCGCACTCCTGGATGTTTCGTGTCCGCATCTGCAGGTGATGTGTTTCTCAAGCACGGGGGCGACCTGCGCCTCATCCCCCGGGATCGGGTAGGTGCCGCCACTGCCGACATCACCGGCACCCGCGCGTAGGTGATGGCCTGTGGGCCTTGGACCGCCGCCGCACCGCCCGTCTGAAGCCCCGGCGTGGGCCGAACTCAAGCGTGAGCTTTCGGGGCTCGTAGGGCGGCAGCCATCCCTCACCATCGGTCTGTTGTCCATCCACCGTTGGTAGCAGACCCGCGCTGGAACACGTGAGCGCTGCCGCTGTGGCCACTTGCTCCTCGCCTCGTTAGATCACCACGAGGACGAGTGACGGCGCGGACATACGGCGACCAGGCAGCACTGGGAAATGCGTGTTAGTGCGAAGCGTGTGACGCTGCTCGCCGAGACTCCGCGTGCTGCTGCGCCGCGTGCATGCGTGGGTTCCTCTCCACGACTTGGGGCGAGAAGGTGGGCCGTGCCAGCGCGAATAAACGTCATGATGTGCCCACCAGCGTCACCAGTGCCCATCCACGCCGTCGCCAACTGCACCGGTGACCGCGCTGCGATGGTCGTGCCCTCCGGCGAGTCAGCACCGGCTGTCCCCGCATCACGGCATGCCACGATCATTCCCCCGCAGTCGCCAGCGACAGCTGTCTGCAGCGCGCGGTCCGGCCGGTGACGGCGTTCGCCAACCACCGCTGAGGAGCATTGCCACCAGCTGTGGGAGTCAGCCCCTCGGTTTACCCGAGAAGGTTCGTACCTGCCCTGCCACCCACTTGTCTCTGGATATACGTCTCGTCGCTAGTACGGCGCACGCTCACACTCGCATGTCGTTCTTTGAGCGACATTTTTGGCGAAGAGTGTAAGAGAATACATCCCACATTGTCCAGCAAGGGCTTATTATGCCCTAACAGTGAATTGGATGCACGGCCCCGAGCCGTAGGTATCTCCCACAAACTATGTACACGCTCGCCTACAAGAGCAAATACAATAAAGCACTTGCACAACGGAGATGGAGTCGGGTGACCAGCCTCCGCAACAAAACCAGAAAAGGAAAATAAGAAAGAGACGTCGCAAGGGCGAACAGCCAGTGTGGGCGCGTGCCGGACAGCGACTCGGCGGCCCTGCGCCATCGATACAGTTAAACGAGAAGCATACAAGGGGTGCCCCGGGCGACGCTCCGGTAGACACAGGAAGGACGGCTACACAGCGTAGACGCTTCGAAGACTGGTGGCAGCGGTTTGCGATATGTACAGCAGCAGCACCGCCAGCGCCAGAGGTCGACCCGCCCGACCGGGGATCCCAAGGAAGGGAAGAGGCTCGGGTCGTTGGTTGCCCGCTCAGCCCCACGTCAGCGACACCTTATTTACACGGATGACTTGGTAGCGGCACAAACCCCCAGCGCCTGGCACTGTTGTACAAACCGGGGGTCGCGCGTCATCGGGTTGGTCGGTCGGTCGATAGCCGCTCCGGACAGCCAACCGAACCTTGTCAACCACGGGGAGCTGCCGTCCTCGGCCCGGCCGTCATCTGACGAGCAGGTCGACGACAGGGACGCGGCGGAGGACGACGATGGCACCGACAGGGACGCCAGCGGGTGGAGCACGCTGACGGGAACGGGGCGGGCAACGGAGTGGAACAAGCGACTGCGCGGCCGCGACACCGACTGGTAGCGAGTCGGAGGCGACGGAGGAGCAGACCCAGGCTCCATCGTCAGTCGTGAGTTGTCGGACCGCGAGGGGAGCAAAGTGATAGAAAAAGGGCGCGACGGGAAGGCAGTAGGTGACCGCGAGGTGCCAATGAGGCACAGCTAACGACAAAGGGAGCCCAGCAGCGGAACGGCGGAGTGGCCAGCTCTCAAAAGAGGAAAACCGCTATTGCAAATGTGCCATCAATGACACGCGCGGGCAAAGCCACGCACACCAGCACCGCAGGCACGCGGGCAGGCAGCGACGATGAACGGCGACTAGCCTGGCAGCGTCACGGCGGCACCAACAGTCAACGAGAGCAGCTGGCGCCTCGGCAGAGACGCAGATCGCAGCTGACCGATTCGGGTGGCCCGCGGCCGTCGGCAAGTGTGGCGGTACTGGCAGTCCGTGAGGCGTCAGCGCCAAGAAGCACTCGGCGTTGTCTTGACGATTGGACGCGCCGGCAGAGGCAACACAACCGCGAGCGGCGACGGCTCGGATGTGACGGTAGTGGGAGTGGGGGTGGCGGTTGGGGGTGGCGGTAGCGGCGAAGGGATGAACAGGGATTCGTGCAGGTGGCAATGCGAGGCAGGGCTGCTTAATAATCGCGCTCTGCGACGGACGAGCGGGGTCGTCGTTTAAACAAAACCCTCGACCGGCTCAACGGCCGCCACGCGGCCTGGCACCGCCGTGCGCGGCCCCCCGCCCAGCGTAGTTCGGCGACAGCTAGCCCCCCCCCCCTGCAGATGCCTTCAGGGGTGGGCGCGTGCCACCCAGACTTGTCACCCGCGTTCCACGCCAGAGTCTTCACTGCAGCGAGAGTGAGCCCGCAGAGGGCATCGCAGCGTGCTCCGACACCACCCCACCGACAACGCCTTGAGGAGGCGCCCCGGCGGAGTGAGATACGTCGAGCGTCCTTTGGGCTCGGGCTTACCACCCCCCCCTCAATGTCTCTCAGACGCATCTCCGCTACACCCTTCATTGGGGTCGCTGACGGGCCGATGTGGCCGCGGCGCGGCTCAGTTCCGAAAATTTTCCCGTCGCCGGCCACCGCCCATGCGCTGTCGGTCAAGAAAGGTCCAGAGACGGTCGCGACGTGAGACCGCCAACGGCTACCGTCGGTCCACCCAACGTCGGCGCAACAACCCTGGGGAACGTAGGGTGCACTGCTGGAGCGGCCGGGAAGTGCCGACAGAGCACCTCTAGCCGCCGCCCCGCAGCGGTGGTTGCGGACTCGGTCATTTGCGGGTGGTCGACCTGGGAGCGCCCGGGCGGGGCTCTCTGTCAGAAGGCGGTCAGCAAGTAGCCCTGTGCCCTCCCCCCCGCCCTGGTGAGTCGGTTTCAAAGGATCCGTGAGAGGGGAAGCCCATTCGCGGCCTCCCCCAGAAAGAGTCAGATCATCTGCCTCCCGTCCTGAACGGGAGTCTGCACGGGAGTCCTGTTCGCGGACGGGCTGGAAGGAAGCCGATTCCGTTCACCCTTCCGTTCGAGAACGGGAGACTGAACGGGAGGAAATCCCATTCGGGCAAATCAGTGCCAGGCTCTGGCCGCCCGTGCGGCACAGCAGACCAAACACGAGGTCATTTTATAGGCCATTCCTACAACGGGCCAATGGGCGCACTAGAGTGCGTTAAACACCCCTTCTCCCGCTAACCTGGAGATATCTGCGGCCCGCTACCGTGAGGACAATGCACTTGCATCTCGTTGAGGTCCGAAGACCGGGGCATTGGTCGCGCTGCGAGAGCCGATTCCCAAATTGGCGACTGCACGTCTTGGCCGTGGTGTCCCGAGCAGATCTGCACCGCAACGCGATTGTCTTCGTCGTGGTTGTGTGTCGTGTGGCAATGGATTTCCACCACGAGCTATCGGTCCTTATGGCGGGCTCCTTAGCACAGTTAAGCCCAAAGATGCGTGGCAAGTGCAGGGGTCCCGTGACCCAGAGCCATGCATCTTGAACATGAATGGAACGGGAGTCTTCCCCGTTCGCGAACAGCTGCCTGGACGGAAGGCTAAATGGGAGCAGCCTTCGTCCAGGACGTCGACTTTTCTGACGATATCAACCATGCGCGGAAGAGCACTGCGCGACGACGGCCACACGCCGGTCACGGTGGATGGAAACACCAATCCCAGGCCACTCCCAGGAGGTGCGACCCGCCATGACGTGCCGACCGGCTGGACCTCAAGTCGGTCCACGCCAGCCGAGCAAGCCGCCCGCCTCGCAGACACACTGCTGAGAGGGGGGCAAGACAATACGCGGCAGGCGAAAGTGGTGCGCCCTCCGACTCGCGGGAAGGCGCCAATCCGCACTGGACACTTGCCCCGTGTCGGCGGCCCATCGAAAATGGGCGAGGTGCTGTCAAGACGACCTTGCAGTTTCGACGATTTTGTTTCCTTGATTGCCTGATGGCTGCTGGGACGTCCCAGCGCTGTCCGGACAGCTGCCCTGGCTCATGAAGGGGGGACGACGGAGCAGGCTGTTGACCGGACGCGGGCCCTGCCTGGAGCACTCGGGCCCGTGGCAACAACAACAACTCACGCAAGGAGTTGACCCATCTGGAGGCGGCTCTGAGCGGCATCCAGCAACGACGCTGCGCTGAAACAAATAATTGTTCGGGCGGCACACTGCTTTTCTCTCGTGGGCGACCAACCAGCGATGCCGCCCGGCCGGCTCACCGTCGGAGGTGGAAGCTGCGGGAATGGAACACCACTGCGCAGTGGTGCTTATCGTGTGTTCACGCGCGAACGCGTTTTTCTTATAAAAAGCTCCGAAACCCCCTCCGTAAGGCCCTCCGCAAGTGCGTCGATTTGTGGAAAAACTGTGGAAGAACTGCGGGAGAGGCCGCAAGAGTTGGTGGCTTACTTTTTACAGGGTGACCCACAAGCTGGTACAGAGAAAAATCTCCAGCTGTCAAGAGCGACACGGAGCCAATCGCCATGACGGCTAAGGGTCTCCATGATCCAATCGTCAATCGATATCGGCCGCATCACCGCATGTGTGGCTGTTGTTGGCCAGCTGAACGGGCTGCGGACAATGGGGAGATTGTCAATGACTACGGCGTAAGCGACATGGTCGTTCTGTAGCTCGGCCCCCTCCGAAAGATGCTGACGACGCAACTTTTTGTGAAGCGCAGGCAAGCGGCGTCCGGGCTGAGGGAAGGCTATGGCCGTGCTCGGCGCCCCGAGATGGTTTGGATGACGTAAACTTGACAAACCGGACGACGCACACTTCCGCTGCGCAAGTTGTTGTGGGCGAAATCGCCGTGTCCGGCCCCATCCAGGCCGGTCCGCAAGATCTTTACGGAGCTTTTTACCAGAAAAACGCGTTTGCGCGTGAACACACGATAGGCACCACTACGCTGGGTGGTGGCTGCAGCTCGTTTCGATGTTGATCCGGTCAGGTGCGGGCTTTTTCAACGTGTCTGGTGTGAGTACACTTATTTCTCGCAGCACTGTAAGGTGGCAGGCCATACGATCGTTTCCGAAAAGATCTGCGTTTCCAAGCCGTCAAGCCCCTGCTGAACCATGTAGACCCCCTGAAAACTGTCTCTTCGCGACGCCTTGCTGACGCCCTTCTGAGTTGGGGCGTTAGGGCGCACGACGCCCAAATGACGCCTTGGTGACCCCCTTAATGACGCCCTTAACGACGCCGCGGACGTTCTGAGCAACCCTAGCTGTCGAGTCCCACGTTGCCCAGGTGCTCGTGGCACAGTCGAGTCCCGCGGCAGGGGAGACAAAGAGTGTGGCAGTGAGACCAGTCGGAAAGACGGGGAGAAAGGGGAGAGCAATTTGGCGAGGAGGCGCGCCTACGGTGCAGTGACTGCACACACTTCCCGCATGCCGCATCGGTCGTGGCTCGGGCGCCGCCTTGAGCGCGGGTGGCCGCCGTGTGCACAGGCGCCGCGTGGGGGTTGAGCGGCGCGATGCGGTTCGGAGCGGCGGACAGCACGGGTGCCTAACCGGGTGCCGCAAGGGTGTGACCGCGCGCGCCGGCAACGCCCGGAACACAAGTGGGGTAGCACAGGGCCAGAGCAAGGCCAGACTGGGCCCATAGGGCGATGCGCCCTCAGCGCCGGCGTACTGAAGCTAGCATGTGAATAGGAAAAAAGGCTGTCGCGAAGCCTGGCGGCAGCAGCCAGGATTCTTTCCAGTTAGTTGTTTCTCTATCCCCCCTTCCCCCTGCCCCGCCATCCCCTGCTTCTCGGCCTCCTACTCATCCTCTTCAACCCCAGCCAGCGCCCGCTCTGGGTGCAGCAGGTGGGTGAGCAGGTCCCGCAGGCCCACATTCACGTCACTTGCGTGGCGGTGGGCAGCCTCCACCTGCTCCAAGTTGGCCTTGGATTTGGTGCGGGAGCGTGCCGCAGCCTCCCGGTTGCGCTTTGCCCGCATCCGCCGCGTGTCGGCGGCGGTAGCCGCGTCGCCGGGCGTGCCCGCCGGCCCACCACCAGTGTCCCCCTCTGTGGAGGGCATGCACGCGGCCGTCGCCCCAGATTCGCCCGCCGCTGCCGCCCCCGCCGCCGCCGCCGCCGCCGCCGCCGCCGCCGCCGCCATCGCCACCGCCTCGCCGCGTCGCCGAGGGCGCCCCGTGGCCACGGCGGTGGTCGTCGCGGCGCGCGCTTCCTCCCCACCGCTGCCGCCCTCCCCGCCCGACGCGTCGCCCCGCAGGTCGTCCCCATACGCCGACGCGGCGGCGCCCGCGGCAGCGGCGGCGGCGGCAGCGGTCGTCGTCGCCGCCGCCAGTGCGAGCGACACGTGCATCGGCGCCGGGCGGCTGGCACGCCCGCCGCCGCCCGTCGCCCCGGGCGACTGGTAGCGGAGCGCCGCCGGCGCGCTGAGGCGGGTGGCGGTGCGTGGCAGGCCGGGGGAGCCGAGCAACGCCGCCCCCACCGGCGGTCGGTGGGCGGCCGACGGCGCGAGGCGGTCGGGGTGCGCCCCCGCCAACCGCAGCGGGGGCGCGTGCAAGCCGAGCGGCACGGGAGGGACCCCCATCCCCGCGAGCGCCGACAAGCCGAGCGGTGGGGACACCCCCGCCGGGGCGTGGGAGCCACGCCCGCCGCCCAAGTCGGGCGACGACTGCAGGGCGCCCGCGGGGTGGTGCAACGCGGCGGGCGGGAGGCCCGCCAAGCCGAGCTCGAGTTTGACGCCCCGCCCGCCGCCGCCACCGCCGCCGCGGGTGGCGCGCAAGTGGGGGAGGTCCCCTCCCCGCGGGTGGAGGTACCCGTCCCCCCGCCCCACCACGGAGAGCCCCCCGCCCCGCCCTCCCCTCGGTGGAAACGCCAGCAGGGGCAGGGGGGACAGGTCACCGCCACGCCCGCCGGCGGCGAGCACCCCGTCGTCGGCGGCGAGCACGCCCGCCCCCCCGAGGCCCGGCGGTAGGCCCAGCGGCAGCGACGCGCCGCGTGGCAGCGCCGCTGACGGTGACGGCACCGCGCCGCCCACGCACGCGGCCGCGGCGGCGGCGACGGGACCGCCACCCCCCCCCCCACCATCGTCGAGCACAAAGTGGTCGAGCAGCACGTCGTCGGCGAGCCCCGAGTGGACGCCCACGCTGCCGACGCAGCCACCGTCGTCGCCGTCCAGGGAGGGGAACGAGGGGGGGCTCACCCCGTCCGACCCCGAATCAAAGTGGAAGCTCAAACCGTGCCCATCGTTCATGGCCGGTGGGAGGCGCCGTACGTCCCGTCGCCAGGGATAAGAGGTTGCCGGTGGCTACTGCCGCCGTCGCGGCAGCTCCCGTGCGCCGCCAAGGTGACGGGAAGGGGGGAAAAGAAACCAACAGCGACAGGCGGGTGGGGGGTCGTTGGCAGAGGAAAGCAGCCTCGAAAGAGGTCCGTGTGCACGCGCGACCGCTGCAGCACCCCCCTCGTCGTTACGGTGCAAGGACGACAACCGCCGGTCAAGGGGCCAGCCCGGCGCGGGCCACCAGCCGCCACGACCCCCGCCGCCCCGCGGCCGCTCTCCCGCACTCGCAACCCACCGTTCCGTGCCGCGGCCGCTGGCTGTGGGCGCCACCTGCGCACCCACCCGCGCCGCCACCCCCCCCCGTGTGTGGCCGCCGCCCCGCGCGGGCACGCTGCCGCCGCCCCCCCCAGGTGCGCCGACCCCCACCACCGTCACCCACCCGCAACCAAAACGCGCCCAAGCCGGCCCGGCGCGTGCTCCCGTGTGCCCACCCGCCTCCGCGGGCCCTCCCATGGACAGGGGCACGCTACCAGCGCCGCACGGACCGTCAGCGGGACACCTCGCCGTCCGTCGCCGGCGGCGGCTGCTGCCCGCCCGCGTGGGGCCGTGGCGTGCCGCCCTTTGGGGGGGGGGGGGGGGGGGGGCCGGGGGGGGCGGCGGGTTGAAGCGGCGCCGTGAGCGGCGCTCGTGGCTGCTCGCGCCCGTCGCCCCACGCCGCGCGTCTCGCGGCGGCGGCGGCGGGCGCAGCACCGCTGACGCAGCCGCCGCCACAGCCACCACCGCTGACGCCATCGGGTACAGTGGGCGGGGCCGGCGCGGCGTGACAATGCGGCAGCGCGGCGGCGGCGGCGGCGGCGGCGGCGGCAGCGGCGGCGGCGGCAGCAGCTGCAGCGACTGCCCCGCCTGTGCGTGTCTGGTGGCCTCGTCGTTGCTCCTCGACGTGTGTTTCCGGCACAGGCGGGGGAGCGACGGGAAGGGTGTACGGGAGATGGGGGCGGCGCACGGCGGCGCCGCCGCGAGCGGCGGAAAGGGCTTGTCAGCAGCTGGACGGCAGCGGTGATCCGGCTCGTGCCGCCAGCTGCTGACAAGGGGCGAAGTCTAGCCAGGTGGAGGTGGCACCAATTTATGTACCGTCATTCGTCGACCCAATCGATGGACCGGGCCCGACCTAATGGACCGTCCCGCATCCAGTGGCCACCGCCTGTTGCACGAATAACAGCACAAGAGTGTTTCCCTCCACGAGTCTGAGCAACCCGCGGCAGCAGGTCGCAGAAGAGGGGTTTGGGGAGTGCGCACCATGCACTAGGGAAGCCGAGCCAGGAAAAAAACGTGCGCGCACGTGACGGTACAAAACGTCTACCCCTGAAGATCAACCGCCACGCGCGCCCCCCGTCGCCCTCACTCCCCTCCCTTTTTCTCCGCTGCCGCCGCCAGCGCTGCCGCGTGCAGCGCCACGTGCTCGCCGAGGAACGTTGCGATAAAGTGGTAGCTGTGGTCGTACCCCTCCCGCAGGTGCCACTCCACGGGCTGCCCCGCCGCCGTGCACGCGTCGACAAACTCGTCCCCCCGCAGCTGCCCGTCCGCCCAAAACTGGTCGGCGGCGCCCTGCTCCACCCGGATGGGGGTGGACGGGTAGAGCGGCTTGCCACGCGCGCCCATCAACTCGGTCGCGTCGTGGTCCGCCCACCCCGCCGCGGCGGCGGCGTCCCCCCCCAGGTACCCCGTAAACGCCTTGACGCCCCACGGGCAGGCCGTCGGGTGGGCGACGGGCGAAAAGGCCGACGCGGACGCGTACAGGCGCGGGTGGCGGAGGGCGAGCGTCAACGCGCCGTGGCCGCCCATGGAGTGGCCCGCCACCGACCGGCGGGTGCCGTCGAGGGCCACCCCGCCCCCGCGGGCGGCGACCGCCGCCGCCACCGCCGCCGGCAGCTCGACCGTCACGTACGTTTCCATCTGGTAGGCGCCAAAACCGGGCGTCACGGCGTCGACGTAAAAGCCGGCGCCGGTGCCAAAGTCCCACCCGTCCTCCTCCCCGGGCGCGCCCGCGCCGCGCGGCGACGTGTCGGGCGCGACAATAATGAGGCGGGCAGCGGCGGCGTGCGCGGCGGCGCCGGCCTTGGTGATAAAGTTTTGGTCCGTGCACGTCAACCCCGACAGCCAGTAGAGGGCGGGCAGGGGCGCGCCGCCGCCGCCCGCCTCGGGGGGGGGGGTGATGACCGAAAAGGTCGCCTTGGTGCCGCCCAGAGCGGGGGAGGTGTAGGCGTATTGGGTGATGGCGCAGCCAAAGGCTTTGGTGCGGCTGACCTCGGTCGGCGTCTCCATGGC
>Ga0114957_1005073_pt1 | contig 11053 bp, 20 predicted proteins | sample BantaG_FD_87175 | JGI IMG/M metagenome (GOLD analysis project Ga0114957, IMG submission 87175) | Marine algal microbial communities from Bantry Bay, Ireland - BantryBay_4 metaG | ecosystem: Host-associated > Algae > Red algae > Unclassified | place: Bantry Bay, Ireland | collected 2014-11-21 | reverse complement strand
TTTTCGCCCTTGGCGTCGAGAGCCACCAGCAGGTTCTCGTACTTGGACGTTCGCCCGTTGAGGACGCTCATGGCAACGTCCATCTCCGTCACCTCGCCGCCCATGGCCTTGAGGTTCTCGCCGAGGTTGCGCACGTGGTTGATGTAGCCCAGCATGCCCTCGCCGACGGTCATTTCGACAGTGTAGAACTCGCGTCGCGCCTTCATCATGTTCATTAAACTCTTGCGCTGGAAGACACCTTGCAGCGTCGACCACATTTCCGCCGTCGTCTTGCAGCCCGAAATGTGCTCGAGCTGCTCAGACCCAAGAGTGAGCCCGATGATGGCGGTCACCTTCGTGTCTAGACGCTTCCACAAAGCCAACTCGCGGTCTTTCGCGTCCGTCGGCTTTCCGTCTTCGTCAAGCATGTCATCCAGGTCGCGCAGCGCGAGGACCATCTTCATATGCTGACGCCACTCGGTGAAGTTCGTCTCCGTCAACTTGTCCATTTTGATGCCGCCCATGCCGGAAGCGCCTCCGTCCATGATGTCGTCTTGTCGTAGCGCCCGACCTTGCCAAGCCGTGCGCCTTGACCGCCTTGACCACCTTGACCTCATCCTCTTCGCACTTGCCGCGACCGCCGCGAAACCAGCCGGCACACCTTGCTCTTGTCACAGCCCCAGCTCTGGGCCCATAACCTGTTGAAACGCATTGGGGATAGGGGTTGGGGGACCACGGTGAAGTGGTTGAGTGGCCAGAGCTTGTTTGTGTGTGTGCGAACGTGCTTTGTTGGTTGTCCTAAGGTTCGCCCGCCTCTCCCAGACGAGAGCACCTCTCAAATAGTCCCCACCGGCCCAAGTTCTCCCCCCTCTGATGCCCACAACGACGCCCACGCCCTCGCACCAACTCGAATCACTCACCAAATGAAAAGGCAGTAGAGCAAAGCGAAGATCAAATCCAAAACATGCCAAAAGTAACGCCCCAAGATGACCCAACACGAATGTGTGCAACTTGACCACGTATTGCAAATGTACCATGTGGGGTACCATAAGGGTCACCGACCATCATCCATCCGGGAACCGCCAGTGGAGTCGGCGACGAGCATCACATTCCAACAGGTTTGTGGCCTGCCGATGACGGTGCGCTGTGCTTCAGTGAGGAGGCTTTCGCCTTGAAGCTCTTCCGTGGTCGCTATCAGCTCGACGTTCCTCGGGTCTTCTTCGATGTTGAGCTTCGGGGGCGGTCGTCTGTGGCCGGCGGAAGGTGGACTGATCAGACCCCCGGACGAAAACCCGGGCCGCGTTCACATTGGCCGGCAGCCGCATTGTCTGCAAAGCCCTTCATGGCGTAGGAGAGCTCTGATGCAGCCTCCTGCGCGCCGACATCCGTCAATTGCCCCGAATTCTCGTCTTTGTCCGCCGCGGCGCCGACATTGTCTTGTCTGACTTCATCTGCCTTGCCTTCATCGGGGTCGCGCATCTCATGTGTACCAGGGGTTGTCAGGATAAATATCCGATATCCGGGGCTACTGTAATTGCCAACAAAAACGACTACATCCGACATCATATTGCGCGAGCAGCTCGGAATCTTGACATTGTGGCGTCCAGGGCATCCCATAGGTGGTCTTTTTTTCTTCAAGGGACAATCATGGACGAGTATTTTGCGACATATTCTGGATTATATCCGTATTCTGGCCGGGATACGGCCCAAAACCCGTATTCTGAAAACCCCTGATGTGTACCAAGCATGGACGTGCCAGCGAGTTAACAGCATATCTCATGGTCAACAGTAGCCGCTACATCTTTGGCAGTGCGACGCTCAGCCTCGAACTTTCTGCGGCCCTTGCGGACCTGCTCCCAGTCGTTTTGCACGCTGTTGCAATCTGCTAGACAATGAGTTGTATCACCGCAGCTCCAGCACCCACCAGTGCATGAAACGCTCAACATCTTGCAGTCGACACCTTGCTGTACGAGTGCTTGGTTGCCCACATGAATCTTGGGCACCCCGTTCCGACCGTGCCCTGTGTAGAATACACCGGCCGCAACGGCACCCCCGCCATGCGCGGACGCGCGGTCACACCGTGCGGCTGCGTTTGAGTTGTTGTCCAGCGCCAGAGCGCCCTGCAGCCGGCGGTCCAGGTCCTGGAAGCCGACAGTGCCAACACCCAACGCGCTAAGGGGCTGTTTCGCCCACTGCGGATCGAGGAAGGCCAAACGGAGGACGTTTGCCTTGTGCTGGTTGCAGTTGAAACCCTTGAGAACGTTTTTGGACGTGCGCTCCACAACCTTGAACGTCTCGTCCAGCGCAGTCTTTTTGGACATGCTCTCGGCAACGAGATCGCTCATACGAAGGCGTTGCAAGTCGTTTTTATCCTGCTCTTGGTCCACGGGTGAGAGGAAGCGACTGCGGACGCGCTAGCAGGCGTCAGAGTGCGTCGTCGCATTGCCCACCACGTGGTCGAGGAAGAATCCCAGGGCCTCCCCTGCAAAGATGTTGTGCAGAAAGGCCAGCTTGTTGACTGCGTTCACCCGATATTCGTGCGTCACGAGATCGTACTAAAGAACGTAGTCATCCCAAAGTCGATCGGCCTTGCCAGAAAACGTAGCCTACATACCCTTGAATCGCTAGTCAATGTTGTGTGCCTGGCGGTCGACGGGCACCGGTGGCACGGATTCGTCCTTGGCAGCCCCGTGCCGAGACGACGTCGGTATCCTTGGTCCCGATCGACCCATTTGTACGCGCCGTCTGCCTCAAGATGGCTGCCAGCACCGCGCTTGCGACCGTCAGAAGAACCGCCATAAGCGTCACCTCTGCGACGAGCCGCATCGTAGAAGTATCTGCTATCACGAGCACCGCGACCACTGGCGTCGTCCAGATTCGTGCGACGCCGAACGCCGCTCGGATTACTGTCTTCGAGGGCGCGTCGGCGAGCACCACTTCCGTCGTACTGGAGGACTGCCGTGCCACTACAGGGGCTGTCATCACGACGGCCGTAAGTCGCGGAACCGTCGTACTGCCGAGCACTTTGGCTAGGCAGCGCCGGCACAGGAGGCAGCCACGAGGTACCTGGGCGGTGTGTTTCGTTCTCGTTTCGGCCACGTACATTGTCTGCGTGACGATCACGCGCCGGAGCCTGCACATTGGGGGCATTGATCATTGGCATATTCGCTATAATCGAATCACTGTGATGCTCGTAATCGTCGACCACCTTGATCGCCGGGACACGATCATCATCTCCATAGAGCTGCGTCGCAAGCGCCATCACAGTCCGCGTCGAACAGTTTGTGATGAGACCGAGTCCCAGTGGTTGAGCCATTCTTCGAGCTCTCGGTGAAGCAGCGACAGTTCCATGATGTACTTGCTGAACATACGGTGCGGCGAGAAGAGGAAGGCCACTTTCAGCTTAAGCTGCTCCCCCTTCATGAGTGTCCCGTCCGATGTCGAGTTGATCGCACGGATAATGCGAATGAAGTTCGCCGCGGAGTAAGGCAGATCGTGCTGCTCAAGGCCCAGAACAGAAGAAAATAACACCACAGGGGCATCGCTCCCCCCACCGGTCGCGATGGAGCTTGACATCGTCCAGAGACGACGCCGCGAAGAATTTTTTGTGTCGTCTTCGTTGTCGTTGCCGCCCGCGCCCGCGCGGGCGATTAGCGCCGCGCGACGTGGAACTCGCCACGTGTTGCCCGACCCAGCACGAACGCGTGCACGATGAGCCACCGCCAACGATCGCCTCGTCCGAGGCCGTCCAAGCACAAGCCTCTTGCTCCCCCCCCAGGAACCGACAGCCGAATCGTGCGCACACTTGTCGTCCGGCCCCGGATGCACGCACTGTGATCTGCGTCTGCGGGCTCAGATACAGACACCCGCCCACACGTGGGCCGAAATAAGCACCGAGAACCAACGGGGGCGTAGTAAAAGTCCGCCCCCATTACGGATGGCGTCCCCCCAGACGTGCGCCACCACTTGCCCTATTACCTGTGAAGGTGAGTCAAAGGCTCGCCGGATCAGGGCGGGTGGCAGAAGTCACACAAGATGGGTCAACGTCCTTAAATCGCCCCCTCCCCGGCCGTTCCCTCCCCGTTCCTCCTTGTACACAGGCCGAAACCCCAGTTGGAGAACTAGGGGAAGGTGACTCACCTCCTCCCTCGATATTGCCGCCGCTTGACGAGTAATACCCCCGAGGAGATGCCACCGTCGGATGCAAGATTGGTACATGTGTGAGCAGATGGAGCTCCCCAACACCCACACAAGCACACGTAGCGGACGAGGCGTGCCACTCGGCACGTCCCTCTACCCCCCCCCGGTACCGATCCGGTCGGCGTGCGCGCGCACGCACGTCGTCGAAGGCGTTTCGCTCGCCGCGAGAGAAATCGTGATTGTGAGAGTACGGCGAGAATCGAGAAAGTCGCAGTGTAAGCACAATGCGCCTAGCAACGACATTCGCCGACCCCACCCGGAGGGGGGATGAACGACCTCGATGTCAAGCTGGCTGAGGCAACCGCTCCCCCGCTTCTTGGTGCGGTCCGGTCCTCTTGTTATCTCGCACACGGCGTGTGCGCAGCACCAGCCCATCCCACCCTACGCACAGACGTGCGTGACACCCACACCCGCACACATCACAGCATCCCCAGCAACGTCGATTTCAAATGATCTGCGAACCGTTCAAGAGCGCAACGTGTGCGCCAATGAGTGGCCAAAAGAGTTTTGGCAGCGATATGCGCAGGCTCTGCGAATCCGCTCCGCTGGGATCAAGAGAACTTCATTTCTTCTGTCGGCAGATCGCAGTGTATGGGAAACGGAGAAATTGACGTTTCTGGGTTGTCGACCTGCGAACTGGAGCCTGCGAGAGGCTTTCCCGTGAGATGTCCGCATTCCGACAGTCCATTGCTACATTTCAAGCAAACAGGCCATCGATCGACCTCGCAATCAAGCTGATCTGGACCCCAATCGTCAGCAATTAAGATGATCAAGTGAGACACGCAGCGCGATAGGCTCCAACTGGCTGCAGATTCCTGCAATCACGAACAAACGACAAGCTCAGACACACAAATGTCGCAGACACGTTGGCAGTATCTCGCATCATCTCGCGGCGCTGTCGCATCTCGCGACCGACAGTGAGGATATGTAGGTCTCTCAATGTTGCGTTCAGCCGGCAGATTTTCAGCGTGCGTGCAATCTGGTGGCGATTTCGCCTCGGTTGACACTGAAGCATTCTGTTCTGAAACGCCTGTGAGGCGGCAGCGTAGTGTCTACCGGTCACCGTGACGCAGGGCGGGCTGCCACGCGGCCGCCTGCAGCGGGCGGGCGGCCAGGCCTGCGGGTCTGTCGAGACGCGGCAGGTGCGACGTACGATCGCCTCCCTTGCGGAGCGGCAGAGTCGTGCGACCCCCTCCGATGTTTGTGTCAGCGATTCCCATGCTCATTGATCAGACGCACTCTCGCTGTGCACCTCCCCGTCAACACCCTTCATCGGCCGACCACCGTGAACGGCCGACCGGGCGCAACATGTGGCGCAGGGATTTCTGTGGCGTTTGAGCGAGGCCCGCGGGCCCGGCCGGCCACGTGTGGAGCGCAACGCCACGCTCGGCGTGGCCTGCTGGGCCCCTGAGCGTGACAGGAAAGAAAAGCGGCCGCCCGATTCCCCCCGAACGAGGGGGTAATCGAGGGCGGCGGCCTGTTTTTGGGGCGTACGGCGGGGTCGTGCCACCTGCGAGACCGTCAAGACCGGCCGCGGTGAAGCCTTGTGGGCCCCACTGTGATCGCTCACGCAGTGGCAGGGTGGTGGCGCCGCAGATCGACTTGAACTGTCGCTTTTGTTTGGGGCTGACTCTATTTGTGGACCATTTGTGGGCGGAATAGCGGCACCGGGGGCAACCTCCCCCGTACCATGACTCGTTTTGCGCCGGGAGAGGACCCGTGTGCATCCGCGTGTGTGCGCGAGGCCGCCATCGTCGCCAGCGGTCGCCGTTGCAGCGTGGGAGAGGAGACTTCGTACGCGCGTGCTTTTTGGCGGCTTCTATATTCGTTGGCGGCTGCGTTGCATCATGGGAGGTAGGACGTGCGTGTTTGCGCGACTTTTCGTGGTCACCGTTGTCGTTGGCGGCCGCGGCGGCACCTTGTGCGCGTGCGCGCTGCTCTTGGCGGCCGTCTTTCTCTGTACCCGCCGCTGGTGCACGACCGTTCCTGGACGAGGATGCGGCGAGAGGCGGGGTGCCTCACCTATTTGGCGGCCGCTTTGTGCACAAGCGGCCGCCTTTTGCTCCCTAGCCACGACGCGTCGGACAGTGCGAGGACCGGCCGTTGCGGAAGCATGGTTCTTCCCGCGCCGCGTCCGATCTCAAGAACGGAGCGGCGGAGCGGTCTGCGGCAGTTCTGCCGTATGTGCCGACGCAAGCTGGGCGGCGGTGACAATGATCCTTTGTGCGCGCCATCCTGCCCGTGTCCGTAGGCGGCGCGCACAAGGCCCCTTTATGAGGCTCCGCTACGAGCAGCTGGGGCCGTGGCGCCACCACCTCAAGCTGCACAACCTCCTTGCCATGGTGCACTGCCGGCACGACCGCCGAGCCCGCATTTTCAAGACCCGCTTCCCTCTGCGTGGCGGCCGCCGCCAACGAGGCCGCCCAGACCCTTTCGTCAAGGCCCTGGTCCATCGGACAGGCGGCCGCGACCGTCTCGGCCGTCACGTCCGCCCCGCCAAGGCCCGCGCTCTCGTGAATGGCGGCCGCTGCCGCTGCGGCCGCCGAACCCGCTTCGGCAAGGCCTGCTTCCCCTTGATTGTCAGCCGGCACCGTGTCGGCCGCCAAGCCTGCCCCGTCAAGGTCTGCATCCCCTCAAGTGGCGGCCGGGACCGTGTCGGCCGCCAAACCCGCCCCGGCAAAGCCTGCGTCCCCCCGATTGGCGGCCGGGCCCGTGTCGGCTGCCGAGCCCGCCCCGTCGAGGCCCGCACTCTTCCGATTTGCGGATGCCGCCGGAGCGGCCGCCGGGGACGCTTCGTCAAGGCTTGCGTCCCTCTTATTAACGGCCGGCGCCCGCGCGGCTGCAGAGTTCCACTCGCGCTGGATAGCCGTCGCAAGGCTGGCTGCTTCCGGCGAGCCCATCTCGAGCAAGCGCGCCCCGTACCCAAGTCCGGCCTCTATTATCGGGTCTGGGGAGCCCCCCTCGTCATAGCGGATCTGAGTCCGCCTGGCGGGCGCTCCCGGCGCGGCCGCCAAGCCCTCTCGGTCATGGTCCACCCTCTGCAACCCGGCGGCCGTGGCCTCAGCGGCCGCCGAGTCCCGCGATCCCGCCACGTCAAGGACCACCTGCGCCGACGTGGCCCTTTGCCGGACCATCCAGTCCGCCAAGTCTCTAGCGGCGAGGGCGTCCATCAACTCCTCCGGTGGCCGCGGAAGAACTGCGGCAGCTGTAGGATCGTGCCTGCAAAGCGCACAGCGCGGACCGGACGGCGCGATGGCTGCTGCGGGCAGGCAGTCAGGACACTCTGGAAGAGAGCAACTGCTAGGAGGCGCGGCAGCGCGGGCGGCAGCAGATGAGACAAGGTCACCTGCTGCCACTTCGGCCGCTGCCGGCGGGTCCGCCGATCGGCCGGCTCCCGACGCCGCCGTCCCGGCCGGAGACCGACGCGCTGACAGAAAAATTCAGGCCTCTTCAAGCCGCCAAGTCGCAGACCGCGCATACAACCTCGTCGCGGGGGGGTCATCGGGGCTTGGGCGAGGCCGCGGACGTGGACAGGCAATCGGCTGACAAATCGGCGCCAGCGGACGCCGTGAATGCGGCGTCGGAGGTATAAGTCCCATTGCCAGATTGGCCGTGGACGCAGGGCGCGCGCGGACACCGCCATCGACCTTGAACTGCACTATTCAGTTTTCGAGAATTTTCAACACTTTTTATTCTCTATGGTGGCCTTCGGACGTCGCCAGATGACGGGCAATTTGACCGACGAGGACCTGGTACGCATTGCCACCGCGCACTTTGACGCCGAGAACCTGTACGAGGCCGTGCAGGCGGACGACAATGACGCGGACGCGCCGGTCCTGGTGGTAATATAGAGCGGCACGAGAGGAGCCGATTGTGTCAAATGATGGACTGTCATGCGCAAGTGAGCTACTTGTAGCGGCGCGTCTGGGACCGCCACCACGGCGGCCGCCGCTCGCGGCCGCCGTCCTGCGCCAGACGGGTACGTTAACGACATATCGGACGACGACTTGGGCTCCACGGTCGGCAGGCGGAGCGGCCTCTTCCAAGAGCGGTCTCCTGGTACGAAGGCCGCCAAAGCGGCGGCCTCGACAGACATTGCTTTTGCTGATACCCGACTTTTGTCCTGGTTTACAGAGCCAGACTTGCGGACCGACTCTCTCCATGAATCAGATGCGCCTCTGAGACTAACTTGGTGCTCCTGATTGCTTACATGTGCCCATACAGCCTGGAAATCAACATCAGCTCCTCATTTTTTCTGCACTTCTGGCAAGAAGACAGTACAAAATCTCAAGATCTCGCGTGGGCAGCTTGCTCCGTGCCAAGAAAATCTGATCAAGCGGCAACAAACAGTGAGTTCTGCTGCATGCAAGGTCCTAGTACCAAATGCGGGCTTTCTTTTGGCTTCGATGCCTCCTTACTGTCGTTTTAACCCACAAGAGTGCTCTTATTCAGAGCCAGTTTCTGTCTCTGTCCCCAAGGACAAAATTCGGGGATCAGCAATATCTGAAGGAAGGCCAACACGACGGCGGCCGCCCTCAAGTCCTTGTCCGAGACGGCCATCAAGCGCGCCGACATCGCCTTTTGGAAGGCAAAGGACGTGCGTGAGACGGGTGGGACGGAGCAGTGGCGCAAGAACGAGATGGAGCGGCAGCTTCTGCTCTCCAACGCCAGGCTGCACAGGGCCAAGGCAGTGGAGGCACGGCTCGCTTCCCGCGCGACAACAACGGCGCCTTCTTTTTCCGGCACCTGTGTAGCCGCTACCGCGGCCGCCGAGGCGGCGGCGGGTGCGGCCGCAGGGAGGACTCCAAGTGCGGCCGCATCGCCAGCATCTTCATTTTCTCCAAGTGGCGTTGAGGCCGCTTCCTCCGGTTCTGATGGTGCGCCCGCTACTGTCGGCGGCGCAGCTATGAACGGCGGCGAAGCGGCCGCGTTGGCGCTGGCCGCCGACCGCACAGCCGGGTCCTCGGCGTCTGGAGCGGCCGCGAGTGCGGCGGCATTGCCTCCGTCTGCATTTTCTCCGAGTGGCGGCGTCTACGCGTCGCGGCGTTCCGGCGCATCACCAGCTGCGGCCGCAAGCGCGGCTGTTGCCTGCCGCGCTGCGGCCTCGGCCGGTGTCGGCTTGGCCAAGCGGAGGAAAAAACGAGGACAAAACACGTTGCAGACCAAGCAGGCCCACTTCACGGCGGCCAAAAACATCCATTCGGGTCCAAGCCGTTTCATGACGCCGCGGCCGCATAATGCGGCCGCTGGCGAATCGGGCGAACACGAGAAGGAAGTTTCCAGTGGTTCTAGTGGCAGCGATTGCGCGGAGGGTAACTTGACTTGAGTTGTACCTCTGTTGACATTGGTGACGGTGGGGTCTCTTCGAGTGTGAAGTGCTCGACTACTGCATCGACTATTGCACGACAATCATCCACGGTTTGTTTTTCCTCTTCGCCGGGTTTTTTATAATCAACACACCGACTCTATCTGACCCTGCGACTCCGACCGAAAAGCAAGCACGGCACAATTCTCTTACTTGTACACCTGTCAAACTGCAGCATGAAAGTATAAGCCACTCGCGGACATCCGCCTACGCCAAACAGAGCGGCGGCCTCGTCCGTCTTCCTGGCTGAAACGGAGGCCGCCCAAGGGTCTTTGCTATCCCGGGTCGTCGTGGTGGCGGCGGACGACGTGCCAATGCTTGAGGAATATACAAAGGCCATGATGGCAAAAAAAACACGTTAAACGCTACAGATATGGCTCCAGAAGGGACCCGCGATTAACAAAGACATGGGCCGCCAGGTCGTCGCTGAAAAAGAATAACTCATCTCTATCCGTGAAAGTCTGGCGCACCCGCAACTGGAACAAAGAAGAACCCGGCGGGGGGTCCGCGCCGCCCAAACCTGCGGGAGCATGCGGCAAAGCCGCCAACCGGGGAACTGCGGCCGCTCCGGCGGCCGCAGAAGCGGACGGTCCTGCGGCAGTGTAGCGACCTTTCGCGGAGGCAGTCCGACCGACGAGGCCGGAAACCGCCGCGGCGGCGCCCGCACCATCAGAACCTCCGCCGCCTCCCCCGCCCGCTGGCGTGCCACCGCCGGCGGCCGCCGCCAAGCCACCAAAGGCGGCAGCCACGGCGGCAGCTCTCTCAGCACTAGCTCTTTCGCCGTCCCAAATGCCTGCTGGCGAGCCACCGCCGGTGGTGGCCGCCGAGCCACCAAATTAGACGGCCGAGGCGGCGGCCCCCGCATCATCAGCACCTCCACCGTCCTCACAGCCCGCTGGCGCGCCACCGCCGGCGGCGGCCGCCAAGCCACTGAACTCGGCGGCCGCGTTGTCCGCAACCGCGCCATCAGCGCCTCCTCCGACACCCACGCCCACTGAAGCGCAACCGCTGGCGGCAGCCGCCGAGCCACCAGAGTCGGCGGCCGCGGCGGCGACACCCGCACTGTCAGCGCCTTCTTCGCCACCCACGCCTGCTGGCGAGCAACTGCCAACGGCCGCCGCAGAGCCATTATTTCAGGCGGCCGCGGCGGCGGCAGCGGCACTGACAGCGCCTCCTTCGCCACAAACGCCAGCTGGCAAGCCACCGCCGGCGGCCGGCGCCGAGCCACCAGAGTCGGCGGCCGCGGAGGTGGCACTGGCACTTGCAGCGCCCCCTTCCCCACCCACGCCCGCTGATGAGCCACCGCCGGCGGCTGCCGCCGAGCCACTGAAGTTAGCGGCAGCGGCGGCGGCACTCACACCGTCAGCGCCTCCTCCGCCACCCACGCCCGCTGACGAGCCACCGCCGACGGCCTCGGCCGAGCCTCCAAACCGCACGGTCGCAACGGCGGCGACCTCACCGTCAGCGCCCCCTCCACCATCAACGCGCGCTGGCGAGCCACCGCGGGCG
>Ga0114957_1005071_pt1 | contig 11057 bp, 11 predicted proteins | sample BantaG_FD_87175 | JGI IMG/M metagenome (GOLD analysis project Ga0114957, IMG submission 87175) | Marine algal microbial communities from Bantry Bay, Ireland - BantryBay_4 metaG | ecosystem: Host-associated > Algae > Red algae > Unclassified | place: Bantry Bay, Ireland | collected 2014-11-21 | reverse complement strand
GTCGACAAACCCTGCCACGGAAGCGGCCAGGTAGTGGAGGCTGAGCGCCACCGGGAACCGCACGGGCTTGGTGTACACGCCCGACAGGCGGGCCGACTGCAGCCGCTCCGTCGCGTCTTCGCGCATGTGCTTGACCAGCTCGGACCGGAGCGCGTCGTAACGCCAGCCCGAGCCTGGTACGACCAGGTCGTTGGCTTTGGACACAAAGAACTTTTCGGCAACCTTGATCGCCCCGTCCACATCCTTCTCCACCGACGAGGAGATGCGGATGCGCGCGAGGTTGTCACGAAACACCTCGTACGCGAGCTCCCGCAGCTTGACCAGCTGCTTGGCGTACAGCCCGTGAAGGTCGGTGAGGACGGTGGAGCGAAGCTCCTCCCGCTTGCGCTCAACCGCCTCTGTCGAGCCGTGCGCCGACGCGTCCGCCGCAAAGGCGTCTAGCGTCTGCTCGAGCGTCTCACCCGCCTGTCGCCCGAAGTCCCGCACCAACCGCCCCGCGCCCGTGTCGACCTTCCACGGTTGGACGTTGCGGAGGTAGCGCGCCTCAACGGCCTTCATCGTCGCCTCGCATGCGTAGGTGGCCGCGAGCTCCGCCTCTGGCGGCACCTCCACCGCCCCCGACAAGGCGTCGCTCTCGCCCTCGGAGAGGGCGGTCCACACGGCGGCGGCCGCGTCCCCATCGCCCCCCGCCCCAGCGGCAGAGGCAGCGGAGCCTACCTCCCGCTCGAACAGGTCGACCACGTCGACGAGGCTGTCGTCCCACTGCGACCGGCACAGCTGCCGGTGCGGCAGCAGCACATAGTGGACGTCAAAGAGGTCGGCCAGGCGCGGTGTGGAGACTCCCTCGGGGAGGGGCACGGCTTGGAGCATGCTCTCAAGCGCACCTGTGTAGGCCTCCACGAGTTCCTCCCGAGAGAGGCCCACGCCGTCCCAGTCGCGGACGGCGACGAGCAGAAGTTTGGGCGCCGAGCCCGGGGGGAGCACCCCCGACGCGCGGAGGCGAAGCTCCTCCTCCACAGACACGCCCAAGCCGGCGACGGGGAGGCGTCGGAGCGACCCAGATCCGTGAAGCGGATGTTGTAAATGACCATGTCGGCCACGCAAAACGCCCACTTCATGGCCCGTGCCTGGTCCTCAGCGCGGCTCCGATCTCTGAGAATGAAAACAGGAGATGTATCACGATCGGCAGCAAAGACGCAGAACATACAGAAAACAGCAGCCAACAAGACAATGACAAAAACGGATTCCAAGTAGCAGCCCGGTCAGGTCAACGACCATTGCGTGCAATCCAGGGGCCGTCCGTCCTGGATGAACACCCAGACATCACTCAGAAAGGTCGCCCAACTGTGCGACCTTGGCTCGGAAGCAACAAAAGAAGCACGACAGACCCACTCTCAGTTCTTGAGTCTTCCAGCAGAACGAACCTGGAATCAAAGCCCTCTACATCCAGCACAACCGCCGGGAGGGACGGCACTTCGGCCTCCACAACCCCGAGTGTGGTCTGCACCCCCCGGCGAGGTGCAACCGGCAAGTCGGTGCGAAAGAGCTCGTTGAGTAGCGTGCTGCCGCCGCTGCCGCACGCGCCGATGCTCGCGACGACCACCGGCGCAGAGGAGGATAATGCACCGACCGCCATGATGACAGGATATCGGAGGCCACCAAGCCCACGGATTCCGCAAGAGGGAGGAAACGTTGGAAGCGTTGGGGCGGGTCTGCGAGGAGGGAAGGCAGCAATTTCCTGGCTGGCAACGTCCGGGAGAACCACGAAGAACAGCCCGCGAACTGGCGAAGGTGTCGATGTGCGCCGCGGCGGCCACGCCCGGCGATCTCAACCAGAATGCACGGGAGGAATTGATCGAGTACAGCTACGTGTAGTTGTTGAAGACGGATGCAACATTCGATTGGGCCCTCACCGTTTCCTCTAAATTGTTGTTCTCCACGTGGACACCTGACACCTGGATGCCTCGTCCTGCAGGGCCACACCAGAACAGGCTTGAGAGGGGGCTCTGCAGGGCGTGGGCTGAGCCCTGCGTCACGCCCACCACCCACGCCAGTGCCCTCGCACGCTGTTGCACTGAGACTGGGTGCCGTGGACGTGGCGCCCGCCAGCCTCGCGCTGTCCAACTACCCAGTCGCGGCCGCCCCGGTGCACGCCCGCCAGTTCCGCCACCCGCCCGTCTGTGGCTGTCACTCGGAGTGGCGCCGCCGTCGTCGTCGACGGTAACTCGCGCCGGTCGTTGTCGTTGCGGACCGCTTGTGGTAGTACGCGGGTGTCACCGCGCCGGTTCATCCTTGTCTTCGCCGCCCCCTGCCGCGGCAGGTGTGCCACCAGGCTCATGCTCCTCCGTTACCGCCAACTTGCGAGGTGATTGGCGGCCTCTCCTGGGTTGCTCTCGTCTGTGTGTTGCTTCCTTTGAGTGTGGACCGTGTGCGCTTGTTTGGCAACGGAGCAAGGGAAGGCAGCTGCTACCTTGGGTTGTGGTTGTGCCTCGCTCGACTGTGCATCCCGAAGAGCAGCCACCTCCTCGGTCTATTCGCCGCCCAAAGGTCCAAAGCTCCTTGGAAGACGGCGGCAGTTGCTCCACACATTGCTCGCTGTCCGCCCCCGTCTCATTCGCCATGGAGAACGGCGCCGCAGCTATTGCGGTCCGCCGCCGCCGCCGTGTCGCAGCCATGGCGGATGTTTGGGACCATCCCGCGGACGGGGAGCAGCAATGGCACGTGTGTTGCCATGACGTGGCGGGGAGCGCAACGACGGACGACCCTGTGCTCAGCGGGCCACCGACCAAGGACTTGCCTCGGTTGCGCGTCGGAGACAGCGATGGCGGCAGCGGCGTGGAGTTGGACGGAGCCAGCGCTAGCAACAATGCCAACAGCGAGAATGGGGATAGCGACAGCGACCGCGTCGAACACCGGGGCAGTGGCCGTGGCGGCGGCGGCGGCGGAAGCGATGGCGGTGCCAGCGATGGCGGCGCGAGCAGCGGCGGCGGCCGCGTGCGTGGCGATACGGCCGGGCAAGCAGTCCATGATGACCGCTCGGGTGACGATAGCAATGCGGCCAACGACCCCGATGGCGAGGATCTCTCTGGGGACGATGAGGAAGACGAGGCTTATCTCGTGGAGCTGGATGCGGAGTTAGCCGTCCGCGCTCACCTGCGCGCCGAGGCGGCGGAGATGGAGGCCCATCACCACCACCCCGGGCTGTACACGGATGAGGAGGATGAGGATGTTGTGGACGAGTACGGGGAGGAGGACGATGACTGCTATGACGGAGAGGATGGGTACGGTGCGGACGCTTATTATGGTCACCCCGACGAGGACGATGCGGTGGTGGCGGACGGGTGGAAGGCCGCGCATATGGCTGAAGAGCAAGCCGCCATGTATGACCTGCTCTGCCACTACGCCACGCGGCTGGGCGGGCGGGCTGGCGGGCGGGCTAGCGTCACAGCCGCGGCCGAAGGCGGGCTCGACGGTGTCGAGGCGGCCGCGGCGGTCGCGGCAGCGGCGCTGCGGCAGCAACGGCGGCGGCGCAAGGCCGCGGTGGCGGGCGACCCGTATGCGGCGACTGGCCGTAGTGGGTCCCCATCTGCGGTGGCGGCCGTGGAGCTAGCCGCCGCGGACGGGTGGCTGCCCGACGTCGGCCGGCGGCGCCACGATCGCCGCGGCGACCGCGCTGGTGCGCGGGCGACCGCGCTGTTGGCGGAGAGCGAAGCGGAGCCAGTCGTAGCAGCCGCGGCCGAGCCGCCCGTCAAGCCCGTGACGCCCCTCCAACGGCAGCGCGGCCGCTTCGTGCGTGCGCTACTCTTGTCGACTCTGCCTCAGAAATGAGTCGTCATGGTGGGTGGGTTGGTACTGGTTGCGCCAGTGGATGCGCGGGGGGGAAGGCTGGGAGAGGGGAGGCTCGATGCACGTCTCCTTTTCTTTTTGTGGCACTCGTGCCATCTTTTCTGTTTTTTTCCTGCTCCTTGTGGGGTGTGGGATGATCTGTGAAGCAATCATGGGGCGGTCTTTGGGGGTCGAGGGTGTCAGATGCAGTGTTCTTGGTATCGTGGGGTGGTTTCGTCGAGCCGTTGTCGTTTGTTGCGTTCTTGTACCCCTTGTACAAAACGACAGAGGGCGTGGCTCTTGATTTTTTTGCGCCTCGGTGTTATGGCGTGCTGGCGCTGGTACTTCTGCTTGCTAGCTGTTTTCATGGTATGACTGGGAATGGCTATCCCAGTTGAGCCCTGGCTGCTTGCTCATGGAGGATGGGAAGAGCACGGTGCAGGCATCTTTCCGTGCGCTGTCACCAGTTTATATCGGCGTGTCCATCAGTACCAGGTGCGCATGGCACCTGTACATGATGGCAGGAGACTCATGACGCGCATAGCGACAGATGGACACCCGGTCACTAGCGAGGACACGCGTTTCTGCGATTTTTGTTGACGACCAGAACGGCTTTAACACATAAGGCCAGGAGTTCTTCTACGGTGACTCCCCAAGGCACCATGATACCAACAGCTCGCTGCACCCACCACCTGAGGGCAGAACACACCACTCAACAGGCAGTGAGAGCGCCGTCAGCCAGCAACGAACCGCAACGATCGCATCGCTTCCCACGGTGGGCTTCTGTCCCGTAACCGTCGATAAGAGAACGAATTGACCGCAGCAACACGGCACGATGTGAGACGGGGTGCGAGGCTTCCACGCGAACCATGGCGACACCGTGAGAAGACAATGCTGTTCACGGTCAAAGCCGAGCAACGACGTCGACTGGTACTGCGCCAAGAGGTATCATCACTCTCACCTGCACCCAGCAGCCACAAGGAGCAAACAAAATCACGCAAGAAACACCAGGCACAACGTGTCCACCACGTCAGAAACTGGCATGCAACACATGGCATTGCGCGGACGCACAGAGGCATCGCATGGGCAACTTAACACAGTCGTCCAGCCAGACGGCAGCAACGAAAAGAATAGCCATTGTTGGAAGGATACGCAGGCGCTACGCGATGGGCTCATAGATCTTGGTGAGTCGTCAGCAACGGCAGTGCCGTAGCAGCTGCCGCCTCAAGAGTAGCAAATACAAGTTTTAATCATGGCCAACACCTCAGCAGGCACTCCAGGGGCGAGCATGCAAGCACAACGAGCATACCTGTGCGTAGGTGACTGGGTAGGCCTCAGCAGGTGTTGGAGCAGCGGTGGTAGTTGCAATGACGTCGGCGCAGTCCAGCCGAGCGACGCCGCCGACATCATACAATGGCGGTCGCGTGGGATGCCGTGGCGCAGGTCACCCCGCAGGAGCCCATCCGCAGGCACGGCATGCCTCCATTGCCTCGGGTGTGCGCTCGTTCCGCTGGTCTGAAAGTCTGGTCGTGGTGGCAGCCAAGGCAGGGCTGATAGAGCCGCGATAAAGATACGAATTCTAGACTCCCGGCGTCGTCCACGGCAAGTCAGCCGATGGGTGAGTTTGGATTTAGGGGCCGACCAGATTTGAATGCCTTTGGATCTGAACTAATCCAGGCGTCAAGGGTTGACACCTCCGCCTACGCCGCCGACTGCACCGCCGGGCATGGTACTTGCCCGTTGGTCGCCGCTTATGGGCGCCCTCTGCCCACCGAGTCCGTGACTGCTGCCGCATGTGAGTTTTGCGGACGCAAGCGTGTGCATGAAGAAGGTATGTCTTTTTTGTCTTCTCTCGGTTGTGATCACCTTGTTGCTGGCCGCCACGGACAGCTGGCGTCCGTGCAAGGTTGATGGCTCCTTGACCCCGCCCCAGCCCTCGATGATGATTTGAAAGCTATCCGAACCGCATGAGCGATAGTGTCTTTCAAAACATGCCGTTTACCCGTCTGATGAGGTGCTTGTGTGCGTGTTCCCACGGAGGTTTGCGTATGCGGATCAGTTGTCTGACACACCGCTGATGTTATCTTCCCCCGGTTGCTTCTGGGCTCCTCGTACTATTGCTTGTGTATTCGTTCGTTGTGTGTTCGCGTGCCTTTCGACTTACTTGTTTCTTTTGGGTATAGATGTTCACTTTCTGGCTGGTGTGTCGTGTAGCGATATGCAGACCGATCGCTTCGTCGTGTAAACGACCTCGTCTCCGGGGGGACTCGTTGGGCTGGGACTGCACTGTACATTGTTGCTTGACGGTGCTGCGACACAGCTCAAGGCACTGTTGAAAAGCATCCAACAAGCGCACTGCTGAAAACAGATCCGGGTCGACAGACGGACTTATAGACACCCTACAGACAGCTAGACAGCCGCACCTGTACGGAAAAGGAACCATGAGCGAAGCCGTAGTAGGTGGGCCGAGACAACCCCAAAGGAAATGACCGTGTACCGGTGCCATCGCCGAGTCGTCCTTTCACACCTAGCAGGGGTCCTACATCCCCGTTGCCGCCCCAATCGCTGGTACGTGCAATGCCGCAAGAGCCGCGTAGCTGGCAATACCGGCTGCAAAGCCTGCAAATGCGGGCAAGGACGCCTTCTTGACGTACCAGAAGAAGTCGACCTTTTCCAACCCCATGAGCGCCACTCCCGCCGCCGACCCGATAATCAGCATGGAGCCTCCTGTACCCGCCGCAAACGCAATGAGCTGCCACAGCGGCGAGTCGGGCTTGACCGTGTCAAGGCTGTACATGCCCATCGTTGCCGCCACGAGCGGCACGTTGTCGACCACAGCCGACACCAGCCCAATGACCGCCGCGATGACTTCACGGCTCGAAATGTGGGCGTCAAGGTAGACGGCCACCTCTCGGAGGATGCCTGCCGACTCGAGCCCTGCAACCGCCAACAGGATACCGAGGAAAAAGAGTACGCCGCTGGTATCAATACGGCTGACGGCGGCGGAGCCACGCAGCGCCTCACGGTCCTCCTCGCCAGCGTGGATAACGTCCGTTACCAGCCACACGACGCCCAGACCAGATAGCATGCCGAGGTAGGGGGGCAGACCAGTGACGGCCTTGAAGACGGGGACAGACAGCAGCGCGGCAAGGCCCGTCCAAAAGACAAGCTTGCCTCGGGGGGCCATCGCGTCATTGCCCGTGGCTACGGGCCGAGTCACGTCGCCCGTGAGAGGGGGGGACATGATGCCGAGGGTGACAACCAGCGACACGAGAGATGGAATGAAGAGGCTCTTGATGGTCGCCGCCGCTGTAACCTGGCCGCCGATCCACAGCATGGTCGTCGTCACATCCCCGATGGGGGTCCACGCCCCACCGGCATTGGCCGCAATCACCACCGCGGCGCCATACAGCCAGCGCTCCTTAGGGTCGTCGATCAGCTTACGTAGCAGCGACACCATGACGATGGTGGACGTCAAGTTGTCGAGAACCGAAGACATGAAGAAGGTGATGAAGCCAATGGCCCACAGTAGCACCCGCCGATTGTTGTTGGTGATGGCGTCGGTGACGATCTTGAAGCCCTGATGCGCATCTACAATCTCCACAATCGTCGACGCGCCAATGAGGAAAAACAGAATCTCCGAGATGGACGATACCTGCGTGGACAGCTCCTCTACCACCAGTGCATGGTCGGGGGACGCGGTCATGAGCGTCACCCAGATGCCGACGCCCATCAACAGCGCCACGCCAGTCTTGTGGAAGTCGAGCAAATCCTCCAGGATGATGCCTGCGTAACCGAGCACAAAAATGGCCGTCATCGTTTGGTCCCGGTGGTCAGCCACCCACGAGAGATGAAGGATGGCCGCAATGACTGAACACACACCCCCGACAGCTGCCAATCGCAGGATGTCCGTGGTGGAGCTGTCCTCGACCACCTCGGCGTCTACGGCGGCTTCTCCATCAGCGGACGCCGGCACGACGCCTCCGCCGTTTGACGCCGCACCATTGGTGTTTGCTGCATCGGCAGAGCCGTTAGCAGCGGCTGTCGACGTCTCGTTGGCTGCGTCCCCAGACGTGGACTTTTCTTGGGTGTCGGCCGACGCCGTCGGCACCCAGCGGAACAGGCGGGACCTCCGGGGTGGCGGGTGGGTCGCTGCCCCGCACCGGCGGCGGAGCGACAGCCGAGCGCCATTAAAAGCCGACCGAGCGCCGCCGACAGCGATGGCGGGCGCCGGTTGGAAGGCCAGCTGCAATCTGTCCATGGCAACAAGGAACGAGCAGGTGGTGGGGCCGCGGCAGGCGGGGGATTGATGGCGGGAGAATGGGGGAGGAAGGAAACCCAGGCTCGATTCAGAGATGGACGTGCCGACAAGGTCGCACACGGGACACGTCGCAGACGCTCGCGGCGGCACGCGCTCTACTATTCCACATGCTCCAAAAGCTGAACGTGGGGTCAGCGTAGACCTTGTCCACTTGCATTCGGGCCGTGGAAGGCGCCGTTTGAACCACACAAGCTGAGGTGCCGGCCAAGGGACGACCAAACCGCCTCCCACCAAAAGACACCAGCTATGGGACAGAAGTGGGCCGCATCTAATTTTCTCACTGTGAGCATACTTGCTCCAAACAGAAAAAATTCCCAGCCTCTTTGCCCTCCGTACCGTGAGCCGAACCGCTGCATCGCACAACGCCCTGCCTTCCCGCGCAGCTCGCCCACTCGCCCTGCCCGAGCAGGGCGCCCTGCTCCCTACCCGCCTCCCTCTCTCCTGTTCAACCATGAGGCTCTGGTAGCCCTCAGCGCATGTGTTGGCTTTTCTGCCTGATGATCCTTCTTCCTGTTGCGGCCGCATTGTCACCAACGCCGGCGTGCCACGTGCAGCTACTCGCGGTGGTTGGACTGCAGCCGGACGCTGCCTGTCGGACGCGTGGCGACTCAAGAAGTGGCTGTACTAGCCATGAAGGCTCGAGTGGCCTTTCTGTCTATGTCAGGCGCCCTGTAGGCGGCGTCCGTGTCCACGTCTGTGTTGCTGCGATTTTGCGCGCGCCCGACGATTCGGGCGGTGGCCGAGGACGTGGCCTTGTCCACACTATGCCGACCGCCGCGCTATTGCCAGTGCTTGAGGCATCGCCAAGCTTGACGCGCCGGTCAACAGGCTGTTTGTCGCCGTCTTCAACGCCAACATCTTCAAGGAGGTGTCGGCGGGTGCGCTCGTGATGATGCGCGAAGCGGGCTCTCGTTGCGGTCTCGGTGTCTGAGTGGTGACTGCTATCGTACGGTGGCCGCAAGCCACAGACCGTCGGCGAGTGCGTGCGTGCATTTCCTACCGGCGCTCATGTCTTCCCGTCCAATGGGTCGTTGGCTCATCCACCTGGGACGGCCTTCTCGCGCTGGCATGCATTTTGCGCTTGTCCATTCGCTGGGTTTGTGTGACAGTCGCCTGCCACACCTACAACTGCGCGACCCTGATGTGGCGAGGCAAGCGGCGGCGCTCTGCTGTACCGCCCCGGTTTGTGGCGCTGTCGGCCGCCAGGCGTCTCAAGTGAGAAGGTGCTCTGTCCCATGATCGCTTCAGCGCTATCGTACGTGCGACGCCACGCTGCGGGTCTCGACTATAGGGGCTGTATTGGCTGTCCGCCACGCCGGGCTTCCGACGGCCGATACGGTACACTTGCTGGTCGGGCTGGCTGACATTTTGCATTCATCCGCTCTTGGTTCTAGTGTGCAGTTCTCTTGTCGATGTCTCGGCCTTTCACGCGGTGGCGTTGCGCCGTCAGGTTTGGGCGACAATGCTCGATTGGTGACGGGGCTCTGTCGGCGAGCGCGCTCTTCTGCCGCCTTATTGGGGGCTCCGATCGCCGTCGGGTGAGTGGTGCCACCTCCTTACGGGTGCGCTGCGCCACCGCTGCCGGTCTGTGTGCCCCCTACTGGCTTGCCGGATGCGTCTGAGCTTGTGGCTGCGTTCGGGACTTCTTGCGTGGCGCTCGCCACACCGCGGTGGTAGCACGTGGGGCGGGTGACGGCGGTCATGGGTGGGAGATGGAACAGCTTGGTCGCAGTGGGCGGAGGTGCCACATTGTGGGGCCAACGCAGGCGGTGCAGCATGGGTGTTTGTCCCAGCGCCGTGCTCGGCGCCATGTGTGTCATTGCCCTCGGACAGCCGCCGTCACGGTGACGAGCGACAGCTGGCCATCTCCCGTCTCCGTCCATGCCGCCCGACGGCCCATGCGCTCGAGCGGTCGACGCCCCCATGCCTGCCGATGAGTCGGCGTCTGCACGCCCAGCCGCGCACACACCCTTTGCTCATCCCTTGGTTTTCATGGATGGCGAGCGAGCATTACACCACCCGTCTGGTGCCCCCCCCTCCCACCTGCTCGGAGCGGTCGCGCGTACTCTGTGCTGTACTGCCCCTCTTGCACGGCCGCCCGGTCAACCGGGCGTCACCAGCTGACGTCGAGGGCTGGGCAGGACACGCACAAGAAGCTGGGTGTTGTGGCGTCGCACTCGACCACGAGGTACAGGTGCGTGCTGTGCGCGCACCAGTCTAGCCACAGCACTCTGTGCGAGGAGCGCGGTTCTGCGCATGGGGTAGAGCGCGTCGCGCGGACATCATGGTCACGCGCGTGTCGTGTGTGTAGGAGGCAAGCGTGTGATAAGACCGACATGGTCGCGGCCTGAATGGATCATAGTACGCTGCTGCTAGAAAAGTGGAAGACTGACATGCACGTTTATTCTCTTTAACACCCGCCGCCACCGTGTTCAAGAACTCAACAGACACGGTCTCGCATGCGCATCGACGAATGCAGCTGCGCGACACCGCCACGGCAGGTGACCCATCCCCCTCCCATCGTCGGGCGTGGCCTTGGTCAACGACGGCAACCCGTCAATCCGACCGCGCCTATTAGGCGACCACGGCCGGCAACGCCGGCTGCGGTGCGAATGGCGCCAGCACCGGAAGCGGCTGGCTTGGAGAAGGACCAGCGGGTCCTCCAGGAACCTGGGGCTGCATCGGCGGTGGAGTCGGCACCTGCTGCGGAATCGGCGCAGGCTGGAGAGGCGGCGACGGCTGCTGCGGCACAGGCATGGTCGAAGGAGGCACATACACCGGGCGGTTAAGCGCCGGGTCGGCCTCGCCCAGCTCGCACGAGAAGCGGTCGACGACGACAGCCTTGGCCATCAACATCCCCTCCTCCACCATCACGCGGGCGTAGCGGTGCTGCATCGGGGCTGGCTCGCCC
>Ga0114957_1005070_pt1 | contig 11057 bp, 7 predicted proteins | sample BantaG_FD_87175 | JGI IMG/M metagenome (GOLD analysis project Ga0114957, IMG submission 87175) | Marine algal microbial communities from Bantry Bay, Ireland - BantryBay_4 metaG | ecosystem: Host-associated > Algae > Red algae > Unclassified | place: Bantry Bay, Ireland | collected 2014-11-21 | reverse complement strand
GAGAGCAACACCTAATAAGATTTTCTTTATTATTCGATTCATTCTACAAGCTAATTATAGTTTGCGTTTATGGCTGACCGAGTAATCTTCTAATTGAAATCAAGTGACAAAGAATCACAACTGGAACAACAAATGTTGGTAGCCAACTAAAAGGAAACTGCAGTAATCCTACATTGGGCTGGTCAAATGCTAATTGTTGTAATGGAGAAGGAGAGGAGAGAACAGCTAATACAAAAACAAGAATTAGTAGAATAATACCTATCACATTCCAAGCTAAGAGTACGTTGATGCTGAGGACTTTTTTAGTGAATCCAAAGTAAATAATCAAAGGAGCGGTTAACCCCATAATAAGATCAAAGTTCCAACCTTCGTAGGTGAGAATTCCAGGTATCGCAAGATTTACAAACAATCCATAAAGAATAAATTCTACTGGTATCCTAACTAGATGGATGTAAGTAATTGTTTTGATATCCAATCCATCTATCAACTCTCGCCCAGAGTGAGTTAAAAATAAACAAAGCATGATAATTAGAAGAGGGAGGACTCCAAGTAAGAATATTTTTGGTGGCAGAGAGTCGGTATCAACAAGATAAATATTGTTGCTTGATAATAATCCTTGGATGCCCAGCCAAGCGGTAAGTCCAATTAAAATTTTAGTTGAATGTTTTCTTGTGCTTTGAGATGGTGATAAATAGAAGCCCCAATAGAAGATGACAAGAGTGAGCAACGTTGTAAAAATGAAGGCTATCTTGAGTGCTAAGGGTATTGCTGTCATCATCGGCCGTTAGTTTGGTGATTTGAAATGTTGCAACTTAGAAAAAAGGTAATGTATCTCTTCACCAATTTGTCGACAGCGTTCTTGGTAGCGTTCTGATTCTTGAGGAGTGTCATCCGTTACCTTTGGATCCACATAGAGGAGTTGAATTCTAGATTTCACCTTAGGTATGATAGGGCAGTTTTGGTCAGCATGGTCGCATGTCATCATCGCAATGATTTGACCACTTTCACTTGATGCGATACATGATTCTATTGATTTGGAGTAAAGTGTGATTGGACGTGCTAGATCTGAATATTTGACAGATAATTGTGGATTACTGCCACCCGGATTAGTAATTTGAAATCCAAGATTACGAAGTGTGTAGATTACTCTAAAGTTACAAGCTGTCACTTCTGTGCCACACGACTGAATATCTAAATGAGTCAACTGGAAATGTCTTGCAAAGTATTCTGCCCAGAGCTGAGAGAATTGACTTCTCCTAGAGTTGTGAGTACAGACAAAGAGTAAGGTAGTCTTTTTATTATTTACCTGGAGTGACAGGAGGCTATCAGCTATACTGTCAAGTATTTTGATCCGACTTTCTGAGATTGAATGAAATTGGAGTGACTCTAGATATGTGTTGAGAGTTTGATTCATAAGATTTCTGAGGGTTTCAATATTCGTTTTGTCAGTAGGATTTCATCAAGATGTTCTGTCCATTATTAATAGTAGATTATAATTCATTTGGAGGCGACCAAAAAAAAAATAGTGATGTCCAGCTAACCAAAGTTACTAAACATCACTACCTATCTAAGAGTTAAACCTTATTATCTATTTTACAATATTGACTTTATATCTTTTAAAGTCGTCACCAATATTGACATTGAGAATGTAGAGTCCCGATGTTTCAATAAATTCTAACGTCTGATTAATACTCTGTTTTCCTGCACTCTGAATTGCTCCATCAAGGATGGTTGTAATCTGTTGTCCTGATAGTGTAATGAGGCTAATGTTGACTTTTTGTGCTTTCTCCAATTCATAGACTATGTTAAGTTGGTTAGATGCAGGATTTGGAAATACGCTAAAGTCATAGATTGCATCGATGTCATCAATGTTAGTTGCTGTTGTTGACTTGAATACTGCTGTTAATGTACCATCGTTATTCATAATCATTGTAGCCTTTCGTTCAGTAACATCGGGTAGCACTTCATTTCCTTCGGTACTTACCCAATGGCTGAATTCATATTCATCTTCATTTTCATCAAATACTTTTGCTTTAATAGTATTTACAACGCCTCCAAAGTAATCACCCTTCCAAGGAAATTCCTCTATATCCAAGCTGTTTAGATCAATCTCACCGATACCATCAGGTTCTGTAAGCAATGTAATTTCATATGTTCCAGTTAATTCATCGTAACAATCGACAGCTCCATCATCAAGTAATAGACACCTCTCATTGATAAAACCTTTAAGATCTTGAACATTTGATTCCCATTCAGCAATTGTTCCACCCCATCTTGCCACTTGCCCAGGCATTTCAGGTTCGATGACTGCAAGCATACTGTCTAGTAGAGTGTTCATGTTTTCACAGCTAAATACAGTGTTCATTAGATCTGCATATCTCGTATAGTAGAGTTGTTGGAATTCAGGACTTTCTTCAAGGAGTTTGATGAATATTTTTTCATGCCTTCCCACATTACCCTCAAACTCTTGATCAGCAGTATTAACACCTCCAACAACCGCCTGGATTTCATCATAAATACCTTGACATGTTCCGTCCCATTGCTCCCCACAACAAAAATCATCTTCTTGGATCACTAAGTGGAAAATAACATCGGTGATAGGATAAGGGCTGGTTCCATTGACAATTGTCTCGCAGACTATTGTTGTGTCTATGTCACCACCAATATTCACATCGACAAAAGATCCATAGTCAGTAGTAGCCGTTCCAAAGAAATTATCCATCTGATCTGCTATGATATTTAAGTCACACGGCACTGCATCAGGAGAAATATTAGGCACACCAGTATAGTTGATGTAATAGTCAAATGTTGCGTCTAAATCCCAAAGGATGTAACCCCACTTCTTGTGATCTCCTTCAGGATTCAATCCTCTCCACCATCCAGTATTATAGTTCAGCCAATCAGAAGCGACAACATTGAGATTGACTAACATGTAATCAATCAGACTTGTCATATTTAAGCTGTCCTCTGCAATTTTGTAGTTTTCTGAATTACTCATATCACTATCCAAAATAAAATTTCTAAGATTCTCCCAATCTCTTATCGCTTCCAACCCACCGTATTCTATTTCTGTTCTCCCCCAAGTCGATAGGTATTGAATTTCATATTTACCTTGGTCATAATATTCATCGGTATAATCATGGTCTACTGGTCTATCTCTCATCCCATATACCCCCCAATATTGTCCATTAAGGAAGAGTATAACTCTTTCTACTGCCCTATTGTCTAGTTTCATATCTCCTAACTGAGCTAGCGTCTGTACATACTCATCTCTAATATGAGTTGCTCCATCATGAACTCCATCTTCTATGGCTGGGTAATTGTCATCTCCAGAATTCCGAAACATAAATTTTTGATACTCGTCTCTATCAGAAAATCCAAAGAGTGGTGCATCTACAGATTTAGAATAGCCCATTTCGTCTCTTGATATCCAATCTAGACTTCTATGATCTAGTACCCATGAATCTTGCCCATGCCTATTCATACTACCAAATGAAGTTGCTTCTCTTTCTTTATTTAGATTGAAATATTCAATAGATCCAATTGGAATTAATTCTCCCTGACCATTTGCAAGTTCTATTGCATCATCAGCACCTATAGAGAATACCGCAAGGCTATAATCTTCATCAATTAAGTATGTATTGAAATCCATTTTCCCTGGAAGGATCATTGGATCATTACTGAACGCTTGCGCTTTAACTACAGTTGTCTCAGTGACTGTTATTGGATTAGTGTATTCAGGCGATGTGGGTAATGGATTAGTACCATCTAGCGTATAGCGAAGTATCGAGTTAGATTCATTGTTTGTTATCTCAACGGTCTGACTACCATCGTAGAATCCTGCATCCAAGCTCATAGTTGGTGCTGTAGTGTACCCTTCTATTTGTGGGGCACTATCATTCGAAGCTCCAAAACTTGGCGCTGTACTTACTCTCCACTGATCGCTACCATCTGTTACTCTACATCTAGAGTGCTCAACGAGAGTGAGATTCATTTCATGCATCTCAAGCACACTTCCTGCTGCATCTGAGAGGAGTACGATATCACTCCCTTTAGTCTGAGCAAGTTTAAAATTAGTATGTAATTCTTCATTGACTAATCCATCTCTTCCAGAACAATAAAAGACAAGAAAGCTATTACCTGCGATTGTCGTACCTGCAGGGATTTGCCATTTCATTGGCTTATCTTCTTTGTCAGACAAATGCCAACCACTCAGATCTACTGCATCGGTGCTTGTGTTATAGAGTTCAATCCAATCTTCGGTTTTTCCAAAGCTGTCGTAAAAACTTTCTAAGTTTGATGCAGAAAATTCGTTGACAACAACTTGTGCATTTGCTAATAAACAAGTAATGAGGAAAGAAAACGCTAAAATTAATCTAAGCATATTATAAGACAATTAATAATGAATAATATCAATCAACCAATTTATACACTATTCATCTATTTACCAAATGGGAGCTTAGATTATCGCTAAGGAATGCTAATGCGGACAAATGAATAAAAGTTATTTATTATTTCCTGATTACAGTGCAACGTTTCAAAAGCTTGGTGAATGCACTACAGCGAATAAGCACAAAAAAATTTAAATTGCGACTCAAAAGTGTCTTTGTTATTACAACGAAATTATGACTTTCTCTTTGAGCTGAAACATTTGTTAGAATTGGCTATAACTCGAGTCATTTATTGCAAGTTCAGGTCTAAGTATTTCTTACATTTACACTCTTATTTTAAATAAGACTAATTATGAATACTGAAGCTCTCACACTTGATAAACTCTCACATGGTGTCGATGCTAAGATTGTAGAAGTCTCAGACTCATCTTATGCTTGTACACTGTTGACGATGGGAATTCTTCCCAATGTAAAAATATCAGTGTTAAGAAGTTCACCATTTGGACAAGCGCTGTATGTGAAAGTTGGTAATAACTATATCGCTCTGCGGAAAGAAGAAAGTAAGTCAATTACTGTGGTTCCAGTAACCGAATAGTGAAATGGGCAAACAACAATCAGATATCAATATTGCCTTAATTGGTAACCCAAACAGCGGTAAGTCTACTCTTTTCAATGTATTGACAGGGCTGTCTCAACAAATTGGAAACTTTCCAGGTGTCACTGTAGATAAGAAGGTTGGTAAGTTAACTTTAGACGATGGATCTACAGTCAACCTAGTCGACTTCCCAGGACTCTATAGTGTATATCCGAATAGCTCTGACGAACGTCTAGTCGTAGAAATACTTTGTAATCCAGAGAGTGATGACTCACCTGACCTAGTCATATATGTTGCTGATAGTAATCAACTTGAAAAACACTTACTCCTAGCTACGCAGTTGATTGACTTAGGCATGCCTATCATCTTTGTTGCTAATATGGCAGATGTATCTGTAGCTAAGAATCGTATATTGGATATTGATTTACTCTCAAAGAATCTTGGAGTTCCAGTTGTTTCCCTCTCAGCACGTAATGCTGAGAATATCGAGTCACTAACGTCACAAATCTCTCATTGGATATCAGAGCCTAGTGCTTTTACTCATGGTAAGCTTACATATAAGCTCTCTTCTGCAGATCTAAAATCTTGCGAAGAGGTAAGAAAGTACTTGACAGAGGATAATGATTACAGAGCCAAGGTCATAGCTCATCACAGTCAATGGTTGTCGCTATTAGAAGCAGGTGATCGGATACCATTAGTAGCAGGATTGGATGCAATTAATTTTGGTAATGTCCGCAGTCAGGTTGATGAGACATTACAACGATTTAGTGTCATCGAACCACTTGTCAAACGAGTGCAGAAGTTTGATAATACCATTCAGTCTAAAAGTGAAAAGCTGGACAATATCTTGACACATCGAGTCTTTGGTCCGATGATTTTCTTTGCTATTATGTTGTTCGTATTCCAAGCGATCTATACTTGGTCTGAATGGCCGATGACAATGATAGAGGATTCCTTTGTTTACTTAGGAGAACTGTCTAGGTCTATTTTTCCAAAAGGATGGATTGCTGATCTCGTCGCTGACGGTATCCTAGCTGGTCTTGGTGGTGTCTTTGTCTTTATCCCTCAGATTTTGATCTTGTTTTTCTTGATCGGCATCTTAGAGGAACTTGGATATATGTCTCGTGTTGTTTTTATGTTTGACGGGTTACTTCGTCGATTTGGGCTCAATGGTCGAAGTATAGTAGCTCTGATATCTAGTTCGGCATGTGCCATTCCCGCCATCATGAGTACACGTACCATAAGTAATTGGAAAGAGCGGTTGATTACAATTATGGTGACTCCATTTATAAGCTGCAGTGCCCGGATTCCTGTCTATACAGTACTTGTTGGTTTTGTGGTGCCGAGTGGGAGTTGGTTAGGCTTCAATTATAAAGGACTTGCTTTCATGGGATTGTACCTATTAGGGATATTCGCAGCTTTGTTCGCAGGGTGGGTATTCAAGCAGATTATTCAACCAGGGGGACAATCTTTCCTCATGATAGAGTTGCCATCCTATAAGCCACCTAGATGGCGCAATGTTTTGATAGATACTTTCGAGAAGGTAATGACATTTATTATTGAAGCAGGTAAGATTATCTTATTGGTCTCGATACTCCTTTGGTTACTTGCTTCTTATGGTCCAGGTGATTCTTTAGCAAGGGTCGAGCCAGCAGTGATGTCGCAAGTTGAGAATGGCGATATTCCTTCTGATCAAGCAGATAATGTAATCGCTGGACGCAAATTGGAAGCAAGTTATATTGGGATCATAGGAAAGACTATTGAGCCTGTCATGCGACCACTAGGCTATGACTGGAAGATGAGTATCGCAGTATTGACATCATTCGCAGCACGTGAGGTGTTCATTGGTACGATGGCTACCTTGTATAGTCTAGGTGATGCGGAAGAAGAATCTTCAATTCGAGATAAAATGGAAGCAGAGATTAATCCTATAACTGGTGGCAAAAGATATGATACAGCTACTGCCTTGTCACTTTTATTATTCTATGTCTTCGCAATGCAATGTATGAGTACTCTAGCTGTAACTAAGCGTGAAACTAAGTCATGGAAGTGGCCAATTATCCAATTCACATTTATGACTGCAATTGCTTATCTCGCTGCCTTATTGGCGTATCAATTATTTAGTTGATATTTTTTATCTACGCTGAGATCATTAGTTTTGGCTAAGTTATTCTATATTGTCTCAATATCAGATGTCATGATGAAACCTACATCTAAATTGAGGAGTTCAACCTTCATCCAATCGCCAAATTTTTCAGTGATTATTACTTTTTCACCTTCTTTAATTTGGCCGATTTCCTCACTTCTTTCGTCTGGCCCAGAGTAGAGTTGAGTTGCTGTTGTGACGATAGCCGATTCTGATAGATTAGATTGATACCAAAGTGATGCAAGTATCAGTGTACTCAAGATGACTGCGATAATTGATGCAATTTTTAATGGTTTGAGCCAAGTAGGTTGTGAGAGTTGTGGTCGTAGCCAAATGCGAGAAAGGTAAAAGAGAATCCCCCCCAAACCTAAAAACTGAAAGACTACCCAAACGTTAGCAGGAAGCATTCTACTAAATCTTCTCCAAAGTCTTACAGGTAAAAACGCAGGAACTTCGAAGATGTCAGACTCGATAACATCCTTGAGATAGTTTTTATCTCTTAGGAGACTTTCATGATTTGGTTGGAGTTTGAGTCCTCTCTCATACGCTAGCATTGCTGGTCCATATTGTTGAGTTTGAGCTAAAGCATTCCCTAGATTGTGGTAGACCTCTGGACTCATATTTCCTGATGTAATCAGATTTTGATATTGGGTGATTGCTTCACCATAATTTTCGGCTTCATATGCTGTGTTAGCTGCATTGAACTGTTCAATGCCTTGTCCATGTACGGTGCTTATTGTGGTCAGTATGAATAGCGATAAAAGGAATCTGATCATTTCATTTTCTTATTTTGCTTCTTTAACGCTTCTTTGATTTCCAGCTCAAATTTATCAACTTCTTCGTCATTTTCCAACAAAGAGTCATCTTGTGTGAGTTCCTTACTTTTACCTTTATTTGAATCAGTGGTTATCAATGGATTGAAGAGATCTTCTTTACTTTTAGGTCGCCTTGTTGTATCCCATTTAATGTTAGAGAGGTAGATGTCTTCACCTGATGCTTGTGTGATTGGTGTCATTACTGAAACAGGCTCACCATGAAACTTGATATCATCAAGTTCTCCATTTTCAAACCAAAAGTCAATGTAACTACAGATTGTTTTATTCGCAGCAATGTACCTTCCTTCTTCATCCCTGAGCAGATAGATTGTCTCAGCATTCCCTACCACATGGAGCGATTTTATAGCTTGACTATCTAGTTTAGCATGGATGGTTTTACCCTTGATTTGATCTTGGAATTTTTCATCAATGTAATTGATAAGATTTGCTTTACCATATAGGTGAACATCACTGATTCCAACACTATCATTGTACATAACGATAGTATCTCCTGCAAACTGTGTTGTATCTGACCAAGCAATTGGAGTACCAAAGAGTTGGAGTATAGAATCTTGAAGAGAGTAAGAGAGTGAGTCTGCTACAGCTTGAAATCTCTCAGAGTAGATGACTACATCAGGATAACCAAGGAAGTAGTCGATGCTATCTTTTGATAGAGTATCACGAGGTGCAGAGTAGGAGTAGAGTGTATCTGCAGCGAGGTATGTTGTATCATTGTTTTCTCCTACTTGCTCTAGATATGGTTTGCCCGTATCGTTATATGCACGATAACTTCCATCTTCATTTGTGTCAAGGTGATCCGAAAAGAGCCTTCTGTTTTCAACTTCATCGGTATAGATTGACTTTCCTATGGTCTTTCCAACTTTGGTTTTTTCATTATAGTAGATCGTGTCGCTGACCAAGCTTGTATTACCATTTTTGTATGATCCTGACCCAAGGATTTCAACTTGACCAGTTGCTTGATTGAGCTTGATATAATCACCAACAGCTTCAGTCTCGTCGTCTTCAAATTTTGCATTTCCGATCAGGATCACAATGCTATCATTTTGAAGGTACTCAATCCTATCTCCGACCGCAGTATAACTTGAGTCTCTCACTACTGCATTTCCTTCGAGGATGATAATCTTATCAGTAGATGAGTATCGCATCACATCACTTGTGGCTCTACCAGATTCACTATTATATTTAGCATTTTTCTCAAAGAAGGCATCTCCACTTTTAGTATTGTAATAACCACCTTCAGCATAGATCTGTGTTTGCTCCTGACTGATAAAACTTGGTCCAAAAAACTCCGCCATATTACTTTCTACATCGTAATAAAGTGTATCGGTGAGCAAAGTAAATGATGAGTCAATGACAACTACTTCTTGATAGAAGTAAGCTATTTTTTTATTGAGATTGTAACGTCCATTGAGACTACTCAATTTGGCAGATTCCGATGTCATCAGTGCCGTATCTCTATAGGTCGCAATATCTGTAACTAGATCAAAGTAGAGGGTATTGGTAAAGAGTTTTTCCTTGCCATTGATTAATGAGACATCGCCTTGGAGAGTGGCAGACTTAGAGAATCCATCATAGATCAGACTATTACTATGTGTCTCAATCGTATCTGCTTTGAGTATTGTGACATTGTTAAATGCCTTGAGTGATTGGTCAGACGTAACCGCGCTATCACAAAGAAAATATGTGCTATCATGTACGATTTTGACATCACCAGTATAATATTGTTTTGCTCCATCTGGGCTGTCCCCATTCTCTGCTACCAATTTTTCAGAGTAGACTACCCTGATTGGATCATAGATGGTGTCCGATTCTGATTGTGCTGAGAGAGACTGGAATAATGCTGAGCAGAGTAGTAACAGAGTAACACAAATTGGAGTGACTAACCAAGTAAATCTTAGTTTAACAGAAGGGTAGTAGATATGTAGGATCTGTTGTTTAATAGTTATTGGTAATACTCTGGGTAAAATTAACTTATTTATCTTGAAATCAATTCACTAGGAATAAATGTAACACCTCATAAACTGAAATAATTATTCTTGCAATCAGATTTATGAATTCTTTTAATCACGAGCAGAGTATGGTTTTGAGAATGAAAGTGATCTAAACAAAAAAGGACCTCGCCGAAGCAAAGTCCATCAAATTTGGGGTTAACGTTTGATCTTTGAAGCAGAATGATATCTGCTGGTACAAAGGTAAGTACTTTATGATTGCGATCCATACATTGTTGAAAACTTTCATCCAAATGTGCCTATTGGGAGCATATTGAGTTAAATTCATGGCAGTAAGAGTGGTGGTTAATTATTTTTTCCAGTTAGTAACTGAGTATTATCGATAATATGTGTCGAATTTCACCAAGTGTTTAGAGTATGAATTCTAACCAATTCTCAGATATTAAGTAGCCCACTTGCTTTTAATGTCTGATATGACATTAAGGTCATTCATTGATATTTCAAATTTTATAAGAATTCGGTCAATTAATTCTTATAGTTTTCGATTGCCAAAGATATAATGATAAGAGGAAGTCTGACGTAGGAATTCTTCCTTATAGGCATCTTACCTTCAAGCAATTTGTTGTTTTCAATACATCTAGTCATTCATTACTTTATTCTTATTCAAGTTCTGCTGACACACTTTTTGGCAAATTTGGTATTGAGCATTTTGCTAATTCAGATGGATGGGTGGTGGAATTATTCAAAAATAATTATTAAAGAGAATAATGACATTATGTCTTAATGGAATTTGAATCTGTCAATTTTGACAGCTAATATTAACTCAATTATGTCATTTTGTCTTAAATATAGAAATGGTATTTTGTTTGAGAAAAATTTATTGATATTAATTCTTATTAACCATTTAAATTTTAAAGATATGTTACCAGTACTAAAAAGTAGAATTGTACCAAGTGTTACAAGATTTCTCGATGATGATTGGAGTTCTTTATTTGATTGGAATAATCAAGGATATTCTAATCATTCAATGACTGTTCCATCGACGAATGTAAAAGAAACCGATAGTGAATACATCGTCGAAATGGCGGCACCTGGTATGAAGAAAGAAGATTTTCAAGTGGAGATTAACAATGATGTTCT
>Ga0114957_1005068_pt1 | contig 11061 bp, 5 predicted proteins | sample BantaG_FD_87175 | JGI IMG/M metagenome (GOLD analysis project Ga0114957, IMG submission 87175) | Marine algal microbial communities from Bantry Bay, Ireland - BantryBay_4 metaG | ecosystem: Host-associated > Algae > Red algae > Unclassified | place: Bantry Bay, Ireland | collected 2014-11-21 | reverse complement strand
GATTTGAGAAGTTTGTCGAATACTTTTGAGGGGTAGAATCAAAATTATTCGACAAACTTCTCAAATCCTTGTTCCTTGTTCTATTGTTCGATATTCAAAAAAGGTCGCGCGTTTTCCCTGGGGAATTGCCCCTACATACAATAAAATTTGAAATCTAAATTATTCGAATCGTCAAGCGAAGCGTCCGTAAATCGTCAAGCGCAGCGTCCGTCCATCGTCTTTAATTATCCAAAGGAATACTTACCGTTACTCTCGTTCCGCAATCTTTGGCCGAGGGATTAGCATCTTCCGTTTTTATTTCTAAATCCATTTCACCTGATAATTTAAATGCTTCTAATCTTTCTTGCACAATTTGAGTACCACGAGATTTATGTTTTTTTAAAGATTGTTTTTTGATGGCTGTTGCTCTAGCCCTTCCAATACCATCGTCTTCAATAATGCAATGCAGGATGTTTTTAGTTTTATCTTGTTTCAATTCTATTTTTAATTTTCCTTTAGAAACTTTATGTCTTAAACCATGGTTAATTGCATTTTCAATAAATGGTTGGAGTAGGAGAGAAGGGATTTCAGTTAAAGGGAGATTAATAGAATCATCAATTAAATATTCTACCTCAAATTTATTATCAAAACGCATTTTTTCCAGATCAACGTACAATTGTATCAACTCTAATTCTTCATTTAATTCGATATATCTTTTCTTGGAAGATTCTAAAAACAACCTCATTAATTTCGCAAAATCAGCAAGATAATTTACCGCCAATCGAGAATTATTTTCCTTAATATAATATTGAATAGCACCAAGTGCATTAAACATAAAATGAGGATTTAATTGCAGTCGTAAAGTTTTTAATTCTAATTCCAAAAACTTACGTTGTGTTTCCCGTCGTTCTTTTTCTTCTAATTCTTTTTCTTTGATTTTATGGATTCGGCGCCTAAAAAACCAAATGACCAAACCAAATAAACTAAGCACCGCCAATGATAAAAACCACCAACTTTTGTAAAAATATTCTTGTACGCAAATAGACAAAACCAATTCTTCTACGCTGGTATTTCCTCTACTATCATTTGCTTTAATATGGAGTTTGTAATATCCCGGAGGTACTTTGTTATATTGAATAGTTGGCGTTTTGGTAGGCGCATTATAACCATATTCATATCCTTCTAGCCAAGTTTGAAAAGTATTGTTTTCGCTTTCTAAATAATTAGGTAGCATAAAATCAAATCCAAAGAATAAATTGCTTGGAGCAATATTTAAGGTTTGCGAAATGTCTAATTGTTGATATTGATTTTTTATCTGTTCTTTATCGTTATCATAAGTGAAAAACCTAGTGATTCTGGGGGTTGGATGCGTTTTTTTAGCTTGCAAATCTTCTAATTGAAAAACATCAAATCCATTTATTCCTCCTAAATAAATCGTATTCTTTTCGTCCTTATAAATTGATAGTCTATTGAGTTCATCGCTGGATAATCCATCTTTTTGAAAATAATGAATAGATGATTTTTTTTCTAAATTGATTAAGGCAAGACCTCGCCAAGTACTTATCAAATATTCATTTTTACTGAAAGGTAAAATTCCTGAAATATAATAGTTAGGTAAAATAGGGATTGGTTTATTATAAGGTTGATTTTTGAAATCATTATTTAGATTAAAAGGGTGAAATTCTTCTTTTGAAATGTCAAAATAAAATAAGCCAAGTCCATGTGTCCCCACCCAAAGCATTCCTTTTTTATCAAGGTGTAAAGTTGAAATGTCATTGTTATATTGATTGATAAAATACGATTTAAATTCTTTCTTGGATAAATCAAATTTTAATAAACCATTTGAAGTAGCAATCCAATGAGTTTCATTTTGATCATCAAGTACATAGTTGATTTTACGATTTTCTAAAGGTGGTTGGTTACCTGTCCAACTTTCAAAAGAAGTAAATTTTCCATTCTCTTTATTAAAAATAAAAAGATCCCCATCCCTTTCAATTCGATGCAAAGTATACACATAAAATTCGTTCTCAGATCGAGGTAAAATAAATCTAGGAAAAACAGCATCTTCAGGTAAATACCAAACTTTCCATTTTTTAGTTTCGGGATGATAACGATGTATTCGTCCAGGATTTTCACGATTACAACTTACTCCCCAAACATATTTTCCATCAAAAATAAAGTTACTTCCACAGGAAATGTTCTCTAAAATATTTCCATGCTCATCTCTTAATTGCAGCGTATCGAAAGTATGATTTATAGTATTAAGTTGATACCAATGACTTCCTTCCTCAGCTGCGTAAATATTATTTAAATTATCCTCCACAAAACCTCTCATGATATTTCCAAATCTTCCTTCTTTTAACTCTTGAGTTAAGAAATGATTAATATTTTCTTTTTCAATTGAAAATTCAAAAACATAAAATCCATTGTAAGAACCAAGATGGAAACTTTTAGTAAAGTCATCGCCATAAATAGATGTAATTTTGCTTTCAATCTTTCTAATATTTTCTAAATCAATTACTTCCTTTTTTTTATTGATTAAAAATAATTTATTGGATATACCTAGTGTGGTAGCACTTATAATCACATTTCCATTATTATCCTCCCAAAATAAATTGAATTGCTCTTTGGTGTTAAAAGTTTGAATGGAATCATTTTTAGAATCAATTAGTTTTAGTTTCTTTTGATTGGAAACAGAATAAAATAGATTACCTAATTGAGTGGATTTGAAAAAATTCATATCCATTTTATCTGAGGTGTTTTGATTGTCTAAAGGGAATACATTTAGTTCTTTATTATCTTTTAATTTAATAATTTTCTGTTGGGTATAATCAAAAATCCAAGTGGTACCATCAGGGCTGACGGTGAGTCGATCGCTTGGAGTGTAACTTGAATCTACGGATTGGATTTTTTGAACAAGTTTAAATTTCCCATGATTTTGCCATAAGTAAATTAGGAGATTAGAACCAGATTTAGTTAAAAGGTAAATGTTCCCATTTTTTAGTTGGGAAAGATCTCGAAATTCTCCTTCAATATATTCGGTATTATTTAGAGAAAATCCATAAGCTTCTAGCGTATTGATATTTAAAATTTCAAGAGAATCTGAATTATAATTAGATTGAATGATTAAGTTTTTGAATCTGTCTTCTGAAATTTTTCCTGCTCCTTTGATGGGGATTTTTTGAGCAATATTAGGAAGGTCAATATTTGAAAAAGCATTTATTTGTTTACCATCAAACCTTGCTAAACCACTAGGTGTACTCACCCACATCATATCATTAGAATCTTTGAAAATGTCAAAAACTAATCTATCTGGAAGTCCATTTTGATAAGAATAATACTTTGAGTTCACAGGAGAAATTTGTCCATCAAGTAGACAGGGAATCGCAATAAAAAATAGTAAACTCAAAAAATATGTTTTCATTATTATGTTTTTTGGTTCGAAATGAATCTATGTAGTTTTATCTAAAAAAACGAACCACGAACGCTTCGCTTGACGAACCACGAACCACGGAAAAAACGTGTATCGACCGTGGTTCGTGGTTCGTCAAGCGAAGCGTTCGTGGTTCGTTTTCTTAGAAGCAACCATATCAATTCACTTAGAACCTGTTTTTTTAAGAAGCAGGTCATCAAAAATAAAAATACTTTTCTTATAATTGTCAATAAAAAAAATGTATTTTTCTGACAAGGAAAACCTAATGAAAACAATCCCTCTCGTTATTTTTCCGATTAGCACACAGAATTGATGGACTTTAGAAACCTAAATTAATGACCGCTATCCTCATTGATGATGAGTATAAGGCTATCAATATGCTTGATGGTCTGCTCAAAGAATTTTGTCCCCAAGTACAAATTTTGGGTAATGCCTCTTCTATTGAATTGGGTATTGAAGCTGTGTTGACTCACCAACCTGATTTAGTTTTTTTGGATATTGAAATGCCAGAAGGTAGTGGATTTGATTTATTAAAAAAATTACCTCATCTGAATTTTGAAATAATTTTTGTAACCAGTCATGAGGATTATGCACTTGAAGCGATCAAATTTTGTGCTATTGGTTATATCTTAAAACCTATCCGTGAACTTGAATTAATTACTGCGGTCAATCAGGCTCAAATAAGAATTAATGAAAAGGTTGAAAACCTTCGAAATAAACAATTGTTAAAAAATCTAGTCAACCCTCAAAGTACAACCAACCGTATTGGAATACCTACCTCAAGAGGCCTTGATTTTGTTGAAACGGGTAACATCATCCGTTGCGAAGGTGTTCAAAGATGTACAAAGGTTATTTTAAAAAACTCAAAAAGCATCGTTAGTTCTTATAATTTAGGAGAATTTCGGAAGCTCCTAGTTTCGTATAATTTTTATGCTCCACACAAATCTCATTTGATAAGTTTAGACCATATTATTCGATATGATAGAGAGGGAACTATTGAAATGTCAGATGGAGAAATTGTTCCTGTTGCCCGCCGTCGCCGGCAAGAATTTTTAGAAAAAATGACAAGATTATAAAAGCCGAACCACGAACGCTTCGCTTGACGAACCACGAACCAAGGATTCACAATATTTTGAATCGTGGTTCGTGGTTCGTCAAGCGAAGCGTTTGTGGTTCGGCTCTTTCTTACAAAAACATGCGCCATTCTAAAAATAGAATGACGCAAGATTTATAACTACATTTTTATTTTTAAGGATAAATCCATTTGGTTTTTTGAAAAAAAGTGTTCGATTGGTAAAGAGACTATTTGGTCTTGGGGTGGGCAAATGGTTTCATAGTGATAGGAGTCTAACTTGTTTGATGGGGTTATTTAGGTTTTGGAAAACCTAAAACGCACTACAAATCCATTGTTACTTTTCTCTTTATTTCCTCGAACACTTCGTGGGTGTTGTTCTACTTTTGATGAACTTTTGATAATATAAATGTAGAATAAAAAAGAAAAGTGAGATAGGTACATTAACTTAATGGTAGGTTCTATTCACCGAACGGTAAGTGGTTGGTTTATTAGTGAATTTGCACCAGCCTGATTAACTAATAAACAAATTCACTAATCCACTTTATTCAATATCTCATTGAACTGTTTCTCAAAATCTTGAATATCCTCATTCCTAACCATCTTCCATAAACTTTTAAGGTGCCTAGAATGAAGTTCCAATTCTGTTCCTTTAAGAAAATCACTAGTCGTCAGGTAAAGAAAAAACATAGTCATTGTGGCATTTTTATCTTTTTTATACCCCTTTGATTCTTTAAAGAAATTATAAATCAATTGATAAAATGAACCTTCAGTTGACCATTTTTCCAACTCATGATTCTTAGTCATCAATTTCTCTAAATCTTCGGTAGTGGTGGGATCAAAATTTTTGATACAATATTCATTCATGCTTAATAAGGGAACATCTGCAAACATGGTATTCAAGCCTTTGATATTTTCTTGACTATAAGTAACTTCACTAAGAGGCGTTTTAACATTATCAATTTGAGAAGAGATGTTGAGGGTGATGCTTTTGTTCTTAGGCAAAGTCAAATGTTTGACCACCAAGCAAGAAGCAATGATCGAAGAATGGTCTTTATGAGTAATGGTTGGTTTTATTATTTCAATTAAAAGTTTGAGATTATTGGGTAGTTCTTCTTTTGAAATATTAGCTTCAATATTCCACTCTTTTAGAATTTTTTTAGCTTCAATAATTACTTGGTCTTTCTTTCCTTCCTTTTGAGATGGTTCGTTACAATTTCCAATTAATAAAAATAAAAGAGAAAGTAAAAAAAAATATTTCATTTGAGAATATTTCAAAATTTTATTAAAAGGTGAATTTAACCACAAAAAATACAAAAGAAGGACAAAAGATTTTTTCACATAATATAGTGAATCAAGAAATCGTGTGAAAAAACCTTTTGTCCTTCTTTTGTAACTTTTGTGGTTCTACAAAGGAATATTCCCATGCTTTTTCTTCGGCAACTTCACCACTTTATTCTCCAACATGGCAAAAGACTTTATCAATTTACGTCTAGTATTTTTTGGTAAAATAACCTCATCAATAAAACCTCTTCTTGCTGCACGATATGGGTTGGCAAATTTTTCTGCATACTCCGCTTCCTTTTCTGCTAATTTTGCTTCAGGGTCATCTGCCGCTTTAATTTCTTTTCGGAAAATAATTTCACTTGCCCCTTTTGCACCCATTACAGCAATCTCTGCATTAGGAAAAGCAAAATTCATATCTGCGCCAATGTGTTTAGAATTCATCACATCATAAGCTCCACCATATGCCTTACGAGTAATAACTGAAATTCTAGGAACGGTCGCTTCACTTAAAGCATACAATAGTTTTGCACCATTGGTGATGATCCCATTCCACTCCTGATTAGTCCCAGGTAAAAACCCAGGAACATCAACCAATACCAATAATGGAATATTAAAACAATCGCAGGTCCGTGTAAAACGTGCCGCCTTCTTAGAACTTTCTACATCCAAAACACCTGCTAAAGACATCGGTTGATTTGCAACAATTCCAATACTTCGGCCTGCCAAACGGGCATACCCCACTACAATATTTTCTGCATAGTCTTTATGGATTTCAAAGAAGGTTTCTCTATCGACAATACCTTTGATGATGTCTCGCATATCATAAGGTTGGTTAGCACTTTCAGGGATGATTTTTTCTAATTCTTCTCTGATTTCTTCCCCTGCGGTATAAGGCAATTTTTCGGGTTTCTCTTCACAGTTTTGTGGGAGAAAACTTAAAAGTGTTTTTATTTTTTCAATACAATCAATATCATTTCCAGCAGTTAAATGGGTAACTCCTGATTTGGTAGAATGCGCGCTCGCTCCTCCAAGTTCTTCGGAAGTTACTTCTTCATTAGTTACCGTTTTTACAACATTGGGGCCAGTAACAAACATATAACTTGTATTCTCCACCATAATGGTAAAATCAGTCATCGCAGGCGAGTAAACCGCTCCACCTGCGCATGGCCCCATAATCGCAGAAATTTGAGGTACGACGCCTGATGCCATTACATTTCGATAAAAGATATCTGCATAACCGCCCAATGATCGAACCCCTTCTTGGATCCTTGCGCCACCACTATCATTTAAACCAATCACAGGAGCACCCATCTTCATTGCCATATCCATAATTTTACAAATCTTCTCCGCATGAGTCTCCGATAATGCTCCCCCAAAAACGGTAAAGTCTTGTGCAAACACATAAACCAAACGACCATTTATAGTTCCATAACCAGTCACTACACCATCTCCGTAAAACATTTGTTTTTCCATTCCAAAGTCTGTCGTCCGATGGGTAACTAAAATTCCTATTTCTTCAAATGAGCCTTCATCCATTAGAAAATGAACCCGTTCTCTAGCGGTTAATTTTCCTTTGTCATGTTGCTTGTCAATACGTTGTTGACCACCTCCTAAATTTGCTGCTTCAATTTTTTGATTTAAAATTTCTACTTTCTTTGACATATTTTTCATTTTATTGAACCACGAACGCTTCGCTTGACGAACCACGAACCACGGGTCAAAATACTGTGAATCCGTGGTTCGTGGTTCGTCAAGCGAAGCGTTCGTGGTTCGTCATTTATTCGATTGTTTTAATCATTATTTTCAAAATCTCTGATGCGGCTTCCGAGATTACCGTGCCTGGACCAAAAACCCCAACGACACCTGCATCAAATAAAAATTGATAATCCTGAGGAGGAATTACTCCACCAGTAATTACCATAATATCTTCTCGACCTAATTTTTTTAAAGCCTTAATAGTTTGAGGGACAAGTGTTTTATGTCCAGCGGCCAATGATGAAATGCCTAGAATATGAACATCATTTTCGGCAGCTTGTTGTGCTGCTTCTTCAGGTGTTTGAAATAAGGGGCCAACATCCACATCAAAACCAATATCAGCAAAACTTGTAGCGATAACTTTGGAACCACGGTCGTGCCCATCTTGCCCTAATTTTGCTACCATAATTCTAGGACGGCGACCTTCCAATTTAGCAAATTCTTCAGAAAGTGCTCTTGCATTTTTAAAACCTTCATTAGTAGAAATCTCATTCGAATAAGCTCCTTTGATGGTTTTGGTATTGGCTTTAAATCTTCCAAAATCTTTTTCCATAGCATCTGATATTTCTCCAAGTGTTGCACGGAGGCGAGCACATTGAATAGCTTTGTCTAATAAATTTCCTTTCCCTGTTTTGGCACAAGTAGTTAACTTTCGAAGTGCAGATTGAACGGCTTTTTTATCTCGCTTCGATTTGATTCTTTTTATTTTTCTAATCTGAGATTTCCGTACAGCGGAGTTGTCCACTTCTAGAGTATCTAAAACTTTTTCATCTTCATATTGGAAAATATTAACTCCAATAATTTTATCTGTACCACTATCAATTCTAGCTTGTTTTCGAGCAGCAGCTTCTTCGATTCTTAGTTTGGGTAAACCATTCTCAATGGCTTTTGCCATACCGCCAAGTTTTTCCACTTCTTGGATTAAAGCCCAAGCTTTTTGAGCAATTTCATGAGTCAAATATTCCACATAATAAGAACCGCCCCAAGGGTCTACGACTTTGGTAATATCAGTTTCAGTTTGCAAATATTTTTGGGTGTCTCTTGCAATTTTTGCAGAAAAATCTGTGGGTAATGCGATGGCTTCATCTAGTGAATTAGTATGCAAAGATTGTGTTCCTCCCAAGATGGCTGACATGGCTTCAATTGTTGTACGAGCAATGTTATTAAATGGATCTTGCGCAGTCAAACTCCAACCTGAAGTTTGGCAATGCGTCCGCAAGGTCATTGATTTTGGATTAGTAGGATTAAATGATTTTACAATTTTTGCCCATAACATTCTAGCTGCACGCATCTTAGCAATCTCCATAAAATGATTCATACCGATTCCCCAAAAGAAAGATAATCGGGGCGCAAAGTCATCTATTTTTAAACCTGCTTTTAATCCCGTGCGAATGTATTCCAATCCATCTGCCAAGGTGTACGCCAATTCAATATCCGCAGAAGCACCCGCTTCGTGCATATGATATCCGCTGATACTGATGGAGTTAAATTTAGGAATATTTTTAGATGTATATTCGAAAATATCTCCAATGATTCGCATAGAAGGTTGAGGTGGATAAATGTAAGTATTCCGCACCATAAATTCTTTGAGAATATCATTTTGAATCGTCCCACTCAATTTAGATTGGTCAACGCCTTCCTCTTCTGCTGCCACAATAAAAAATGCCATAATCGGAATCACCGCACCATTCATGGTCATGGAAACCGACATTTTATCCAAAGGGATTTTATCGAAAAGAATTTTCATATCCTCTACTGTATCAATCGCTACGCCTGCCATTCCTACGTCACCTGTTACTCTAGGATGATCGGAATCATATCCTCTATGGGTGGCTAAATCAAAGGCAACGGAAAGTCCTTTTTGTCCTTGTGCTAAATTTCTACGATAAAATGCATTACTTTCTTTGGCTGTTGAAAAACCTGCGTATTGTCGAATCGTCCAAGGGCGAACGGCATACATGGAACTATATGGGCCTCGTAAATATGGAGCAATTCCAGCTACGTAATTTAAGTGTTTTAAATTTTTGATAGACTCGGAATCGAAATGTGTGGGTATTGTTATTTTTTCAGGAGTCTTCCATTCGGAAGTCTTCTTTTTGGAAACTTTCCGTCCTGTAGTTCTCTTGAATTTTATTTTTGAAAAGTCGGGTTTTTTCATTTATAGTTATTTTGAATTCTGAACCACAAAAGGCACAAAAGAAACACAAAAGTCCTAACACGTATTTTTCTTTTGTGTTTCTTTTGTGCCTTTTGTGGTTCAAATTACACACGTTTTATCGATTATTCCCCCAATCAGATTCCCCTACATTCACCACCTTTAATTGTTTCTTTTCTTCTAAATAAATTTGCAAAGCCAAAGCTGCGGCGATTTCCTTTTCATCAGCTTGCCCTGCAAAAAGTAATTCAGGTGAATAATAATTTTTCACAAAATGAGTATCAAAATTACCAGAAGTAAACGCCTCATGTTCACAAACGAATTTCCCAAAAGATAGGGTAGTTGCTACACCTTCAATTTTATAATCAGCAATTGCTTTAATCATTAATTGGATGGCCTCATCTCTAGTTTCTCCATAGGTGATTAATTTTGCAATCATCGGATCATAGTAAATTGGAATTTCCATACCTTGCTCATAACCATCATCTAATCGAACGCCTTCTCCTGTCGGTCTTTCATACACATCGAGCGTTCCCACACTTGGCATAAAGTTTTCCAAAGGATCTTCCGCATAAACTCTCACCTCTAAGGCATGACCTTTTATTTTTAGATCATCTTGTGTAAAACTTAATTTTTCTCCTCGTGCCACTTTGATTTGTTGTTCCACCAAATCTACTCCCGTTATCAATTCTGAAACGGGATGCTCTACTTGCAACCGAGTATTCATTTCTAGAAAATAGAAATTAAGTTTTTCATCTAACAAGAATTCTACAGTTCCTGCGCCGACATAGTCACAAGCTTTTGCAACCTTGATAGCAGCTTCTCCCATCGCTTCCCGAAGTTCAGGTGTAAGGACAACTGAAGGAGCTTCCTCCACCACTTTTTGATGACGACGTTGCACACTACATTCTCTTTCAAATAAATGAACGACATTGCCATGGGTATCTGCTAAAACTTGAATTTCAATATGGCGAGGAGAGGTGACATATTTTTCTATAAAAACAGAACCATCTCCAAATGCTGAAATGGCTTCACTAATCGCACGCTCCATTTGCTCTGGGAGTTCATCCAAATTTTGAACAACTCTCATTCCTTTTCCACCACCACCTGCGGATGCTTTGATGAGTATTGGAAAACCGATTTCACTTGCTATTTTTTTTGCCAGGACTACATCTGTGATAGCTTCTTCAATTCCAGGCACCATTGGAATTTTGTATTCTCTTACTGCTTCTTTTGCAGCGAGTTTACTTCCCATTACTTCTATGGCATGTGGATTGGGGCCGATAAAAGTGATTCCTGCTTTGGTTACTTTTTGTGCAAAGGTGGAGTTTTCGCTGAGGAATCCGTAGCCTGGGTGGATACCATCTGCGCCAGTTTGTT
>Ga0114957_1005066_pt1 | contig 11064 bp, 8 predicted proteins | sample BantaG_FD_87175 | JGI IMG/M metagenome (GOLD analysis project Ga0114957, IMG submission 87175) | Marine algal microbial communities from Bantry Bay, Ireland - BantryBay_4 metaG | ecosystem: Host-associated > Algae > Red algae > Unclassified | place: Bantry Bay, Ireland | collected 2014-11-21 | reverse complement strand
CGGAGAAATTTAGAAGAGCTGTGTCGTCAAATTGGACTTTGTGATCAAATTCGATTTTTAGGTAAACAAGATGCGGTGGAAGAATTATTAGCGGTTTCTGATTTATTTGTTATGCCGAGTGCTAAAGAAAGTTTTGGTTTAGCAGCGTTAGAAGCGATGGCTTGTGAAGTCCCTGTTATTTCTTCAAACGCTGGAGGTTTACCTGAAGTAAACATTCATGGTGAAACTGGTTTTCTAAGTAATGTCGGAGATGTCGATTCTATGGCAAAGCATGCGATTCAACTTTTAGGAAATGATGAGCTTTTGAAAAAATTTAGCAAAAACGCATTGAATAATGCTGAAAAATTTGACATCAAATATATTCTTCCTCAGTACGAAAAATATTATGAACACATTTTAGCAACTGCGGTTTATTAATTGATGTTCATATTTTCACAGGCTGAGTTTTTTTAATCAAAATCAAAAGTCCTCAATCACTTAGAAGTTGCGATTGAGGACTTTTGATTTCAATTGGAGTGTGAAACAAATTGGGGGTATAGATTTTATTCAAAAGTTCACACATTTTCCTTGGCTCCCTTGTCATTCCGAGCGAAGTCGAGTCTTTTGTCATTCCGAGCGAGGAACGAGTCGAGGAATAGATGTTACCACAATGTTTCCAATTTCGAGCGAGGCACGAGCCGAGAAATCTTATTCATCACTTGGATGTATTTAATTTCCTCTATTCTTATAATACTCTTTTAGCTTTCAGACTATACACTTTAATTACTTTTTAAGATTTCTCGACTCGTGCCTCGCTCGAAATGACAGCGTTCAATATTCAAAAAAAATGACACCCAATTTGTTTCACACTCTTTTAATTGACATTTTAATTTTGATTAAAAAAATTATTCGACAAAACTTCTCAAATTGTAAATCATAAATCCGTCTTCCCTTCTTCCCTCAGTTGTAGCTTCACATACTTTATCGTTTTATTTTTTGCCAAGTGGATCCCTTCATATTCTGTTTTGATATTTAAAGCTTCAACTGGAAGTGGCTTTGCATAAATATCATCATCAAAATAAATCATTTCATAATTCTGTTCTGTTTCCATCACTTCCAAGGTGAATTCATATAACTCAGGTGAGTCTGTTTTTAAATTTACAACTCCATTATCTTTTAAAATATTTTTATATCGCTTTAAAAAAGAAGGAGCCGTGAGTCTTCGATTTGATTTTCCTTTTTTCAAAAAAGGGTCAGGAAAAGTAATCCATATTTCATCGACTTCCCCTTTTTCAAAAAACAGTTCAATCTGTTCAATTCGAGTTCTTAGAAATGCGGCATTAGATATTTCTTCTTCCAATCCTTGAGTTGCCCCTTTCCAAATCCTCGCCCCTTTGATATCAACTCCTATAAAATTCCTGTCTGGAAATCTTTGAGCCAACCCAATCGTGTAATGCCCTTTTCCACATGCCAACTCCAATGTAATTGGATTGTTATTTTTAAAATGCTTTTCATTCCATTTCCCTTTCAAATCAACAGGTTCTCCATCCACCCCGATTAATTCAGGGTGTCTTGGGTCAAAATTTTCATACACATTGGGAAACGTGAGTAGGTCCGCAAATTTTTGCAATTTATTTTTTTTGCTCATTGTAAAATCAAATCTAGTTCTTCGTGATACTTTTTAAAAGCATTTAAATTTTTATGCCCTGCACTATCAATATTAATATATCGATCGGTAGGTTTTAAATAAGGTTTTAATTTTTCAGTTGAAGAATTAGGGACTACCCAATCTTCTGTTCCTGCAAAAATAATAACAGGTTCCGTAATTCTTTGCAAATGTAAATAATTTGGAAAATCATATCTAAAATTGAAGGGAAAGAAAAATAATTTTGATCGGCCACGAATCAATTCTCCAAAACTATGAAAAGGTGTTTCTAAAAAAACCATTTTCGCATTTACTTGTGCGGCAAGGTTGGAAGCAATGCCACATCCCAAGGAACGACCATAAATAATTAACTCATCATCTGGATATTTTTTCTTCACCCAATCATAAATAAGTTTGGCATCTTTATAAAAAAGAGCTTCGTTAGGAGTTCCCGTACTTTTTCCAAATCCTCTAAAATCCATCATCAACACATCGTATCCTCTTGAGTTAAAATCTACATGGTATTTTCCCCAGCGTTGAAGATTATCCGCATTTCCATGAAAATACAAGACCAACCCCTTTCGATTTAATTCCGTTTTGAACAGTAAAGTATTTAATTGTTTTCCATCAGGAGTATCAATAAAGTTTTCTTCAAATGGTTTATCGAAATCAAATTGATAGGTAGTTTCTAACTTTTCACCTTGAAAAATAATATACTTTTGCAAAACATAAACACCCACTATAACTGTAAGGTATATTACAGTTAACCAAATCAAAAGCCTTTTTAGGATTTTATTTTTCATAACAAAAATTAATAATAGAGTTTATTCTAAAGCGTTTTGTAGAGAAAATTTCAAAACCTAGTAAATACAATATTTTCGACACATTCATCCCGATAGCTATCGGGACAAAATTCTTCATTCAAAATTAATTCTAATGCAAATTAATCATTTGGATTTTCAAATAAAAGAAGGAAGCATAGAAGATGCCGTAAGCGTTTCACTTAAGATTCCCGAATTAAACAATCCTCATTCAAAAGAGGTGTATGAAAATCGAATGTATAAAAAGCAGTATTTAATTTTAATTGCCTATGTTGGAAAAGAAAAGGTTGGTTTCAAAGTAGGATATGATAAATTTCAGGATGGGAAAAATTTTTATACTTGGATGGGTGGTGTATTGCCAAACTTTAGAAAGAAGGGAATTGCTGATGCTCTAGCTAATTATCAAGAGCAATGGATCAGAGCACAAGGTTTCCAAAATGTTATCCTTAAAACTAGAAATCGACATCAAGGCATGTTGATTTTTGCCATAAAAAATAATTTTAAAATCTTTGAAATAGACCCAAGGAATGATGTTGAGGAGCATCGTATTCTTTTGAGGAAAAGTTTGTAAAAAGTGTTTTACGTTGGAGGTTAAATGCTTTCGCATAATTTTTTTTACATAAAAAAGGAATGTCATAAGTGAATTTTAATCGCAAAGTCATATTAGAACACGTACTTGTAAAAGTTTGCAAAAAAACAAAGTTTGGAATGAGACGTGAATAATTAAACACATAGGAACATAGACCTCATAGGAATTTTTCTTCGAAAAATTTCAAAACTATGTGCCCTATTGTGTCTATGTGTTAAACCATTCAAAATTATTGTGTTGCGGCTCACCCCAATGAGACTATCTGGTTTAAGTTTAAAGCTTTTTATGTGAAAGCCCTACATAAATAACCTAATAACTTTCTTCAAAACATTTAGAAATATATCTTTACGTTTTAAAATATTAAAAAAAGACAATATGATTCGATTAATTATTTTAGTAGCTGCCTTCTTGATGATGTTTTCTGAAGGAATACAAGCTCAAGAAATATCTTATGGATTTAGAGTAGGATTAAATTCATCTACCTTTTTGGCTGATGAAGAAGAGCTTAACGGTGAAAGTTTAGAGAGTTTTAGCTATAATACTGGATTCCATGTAGGCGGTGGAATAAGAGTAGCATTTTCAGATTTATGGGGACTTCGATCTGAAATAGTTTTTACTCAAAAAGGAACAAAGCGAACTTTTGAAGGGCCTTCGTTTTTTGTTTTTCAAGATCCAGCGGGTGAGATCGTTTCTATGGGGCAAAAAACTATTTCGCTTAATATTTCAAATGCATACCTAGAAATTCCTGTAATGGTTTATGGAAAACTTGGAAGAAAAATAGAAGTGTTTGGAGGTGTTTATGGAGGATTCTTGGTAGGCTCAACAGCCACAGGAGAGTTGATTTATGAAAATGGTACGATTCCTAATAATAATAATTTAATTCAAACATTACAATTAGCACTTGATTATAATTACAATAGAGATGAAGCAGGAGAACTAATTGATGCTGCGGATGATATAGAAGTTCAAGTGGGCAATGCCAATGAATTTGTTACCGTTCCAAATACTTTAACTGCTTACTATGACTTAGAGGAAGATGAAAAAGATGGAAAACCATTCAAGGTTTTTGATGCAGGACTTTCAGCTGGAGCAGCTTATTTTTTAAATGGAGGATTATATTTTTCAGCTATTGCTCAATACGGATTGATAGATGTTTCCAATACAGAACTTGATTTTTCAAATACGATCATGAATACGACAAGAGACGATCAAGACACTAATTTATCTTTTCAGTTTTCCGTAGGATTCAGTTTTTAATGAATAATTGAGAATGAATAATTAATAATTTCGAAAACTTGAGAATACACGTTCGAAGAAAATTATTAATTATTCATTCTCAATTATTCATTATAATCAATGTCCTCTCATCAAGTACATCATTCCCTCCGCTTCAAAAGAACTTACCGTTCGATCACCATTTAGATACAGATAAATTTCTTTTTTGCCTTTAGTTTTTATGGCTAATTGGAATCGTTCTTCTTGCTTACCTGCTGCTTCATCTTCTCGCTCTTGAATTTCTTTTACAGGAAATGTCCAAACTTTATCTTCAACAGTTCCATCTTCATATTTTAAAATAGATCGAACTTTTACATAATAATCTTTGATGATTTTTCGCTTAACAACAACCTCTTCTTCCTCGGGTTGAGGTGCCTCTATATTTTCAACTTCCTCTTCCGTATTTTCTTCTACCTTCTCTTCTGTATTTTCATTCTCGGCTACAGGTTCTTCTTCATTTTCTTCAGTTGAATCTGGTATGTCTTCAACAACCTCTTCTGCCTTTTTCTTCTTTCTTCTCTTTTTTGATTTTTTCTTCTTCTTCTTTTTCTTTTTTTCCTTTATCGTAATCACTTCCTCAAAAGTAATACTCGTACTATCTACGTCATACAGTCTTCCTTGAAGTCCTGCTGATTGGTCAATTCTTATATAAGGATAAAAAGTCATTCCCCATATGCTATCAACATCTTCAACTGCCGTTTCTCCTAAATCAGTAAAATACTTTTTCTCTTTTTTCAAAAGAGGTTCAGGAGCATCTGGAATATGAAAAATGGTCTCATTAGCCTTATTTTCTTTTTTAAAAATAACTGCTTCTGCTTCCATATATTTATTAACGATTACTTTTAAGTGTCCTCGGTTGGCTGGATTTCTTGGATTTAATAAAGTTAGTTTATAACCATAATTAGTAGGAACCATATTATTCACCTCATACAATCCTCTTGTTTTTTCATCACCACTTACATATAATCGGCTTCGAGTAATTCCAAATGAATATTCACCCGGTTCAATTTTCGTCGCTGCATAATCACCTGAAGTTTCCATTTTGTGTGGACGGAAATTGTATCCATGCAAATCGGTTACTTCGTCAAAAATCCTTTCATGGATGTAGCTATATGTTTCTTGAGCTGACATCATAAAAGAGATGAATGTAAAAAAAACTAGTAAGTGAAATTTCATTGTTATTAAATTTTACTGTTTACGATTTTTAGAATTTCTTTTTCTTGTTTGTCTACTTGTTTGAGCATTTGTTTTCCTTTTCTCAAAACATCGTTGACATATTTTTTATCTTTTAATCCTCCCGTATTAATCTTTACATTTAGAAAAGCACCATGTACTGCAGCTCTCACACATAACACACCAACACCTGCATCAGTTACAGAATTGGGATTACCAATATCTGCCATGGCTTTTATCACTTTCAATGATTCTAATGATACTTCCATAATTCTAAATGGAACATCAATTGCATTTCGAGTGGCATCTTGAATAGCTTGTGAACGTTTTGCTTTTTCTTCAGTTGTTCCTTTTGGCAATCGGAAAGCATCCATAATTCCATTAAATGCATTCGTGTCTTCATCTACCAATTTGAGTAAGGCATCTTTGAGGTGTTGAGCTTGATCGGCCCATTCTGAAAATTCTTCCCATCGATCATCCCATCCACGCTTGTGGGAAGAAAGGTTGGCAACCATAGCTGCGAGAGAGATACCAAGTGAACCAACATATGCAGAAATTGAACCTCCTCCTGGGGCAGGGCTTTCTGAAGCTGTTTCATTTGCGAATTCTCTTAAATTCATATTCAACAAATGTGCCGACTGCGGACTATCTAGTTGATATTCAATGATCTTTTTGTAAGGATCAAATGGACCCAATTCATCTAAACCTAAACTTTTTATAGCTATTTTGATTAATTCATCCTCCGAAACTCCAATCGATCGTTTTTGTTTTTTCAAAAAATATTTACCCGCATCCAACATCACTTTTAATGGAACTAATCCTACAAGCTCAGAACCCGTTACTCTCAAACCTCTTTTTTGTGCACTCTTATCTGTTGCCTCAAATGCTTTGTGCAAAGGCGTTACATTAATATTGGTAATGTTCATTGAGATTTGAGCAATCTCATATTCTTCGATATACCACCCAATTGCTTTTACCCCTTTACAAGTTCCTTTTGTTCTTAATGGTTCTCCTTTTTTATCTTTTAAAACTGTTCCTGTAATTGGATTTCCTTTTCGTTTTAATCGTCCTTTTTCCCGAATATCAAAAGCTACAGAATTTGCTCTACGGACAGAAGTCGTATTTAAGTTTACATTATACGCTATCAAAAAATCCCTTGCACCAATTACAGTTGCACCTGCTCTTGCATTAAATTGAGCTGGTCCATAATCAGGTTTCCAATTTGAATCTTTTAATTTTTCAGGAAGTCCTTCATATTCTCCTGCTCGAATAGTTGCTAAGTTTTTCCGATCTTTTTTAGTGGCTGCTGCCTCATACATATAAAATGGAATCCCCAAATGTTGACCAGCGCGCTTTGCTAATTTATGAGCATATTTTACTACTTCATCCATAGAAATATTTGCAATAGGAATTAATGGACACACATCTGTTGCTCCCATTCTAGGATGCTCTCCAGTCTGTTTACTCATGTCGATAATTTCACTTGCTTTTTTAATGGCGAGGTAGGCTGCTTCAATGACAGGTTCTGGTTCTCCTACAAAAGTTACGACTGTTCGATTAGTCGCCATTCCTGGATCTACATCCAATAATTTTACACCATCGACAGATTCTATTTCGGCAGTAATTTGTTTAATGATATTCAGGTCACGTCCTTCACTAAAATTTGGGACACATTCGATTAATTGTTTTTTACTCATTTTTATTTAGTTAGGTTTTGAAGACGATAGACGGACGCTGCGCTTGACGACGGACGGACGCTGCGCTGACGGTTCACAATTTTTAGAAAATACGATTTAGAAAACCGTCAAGCGCAGCGTCCGTCCATCGTCAAGCGCAGCGTTCGTGGTTCGTTTTTTCCTTACAACCTTTTGTTGTAATATTTCCGTTGGTGAATTTAGTTGAATATATTAAAAAAAGAAAAAATTTCGTTTTATTGTCGTACCAGAAATATAATCTTCTCGTAAAACATTAGATGTACGCTTTGCTTATCGTTTTAAATTTTCGAATCAATATAGTGAACGACAAGCGCAGCGTACGTCCAACGACAAGTGAACAAAGTGAACGTACGTCAAGCAAAGCGTACGTATTTTAAAAACAAACTTATTTTTCAATGCAGAAATGGATACTATTTTTTCTAATTAATATTATGGCTTGGCAAATTCAAGCTCAACATAAAAAGCGTATTAACTTTAATGAGTTAGACGTTATTCGTGGTTTGTTTTATCAACCCAATACCATCAAACCATATTCGGGTACTGCTTTTGATAAATTTTCAGATGGGAAAAAAAGATTGGAGTTTCCTATCAAAGATGGAAAGATCAATGGCAAATTTCGAGAGTGGATTCAAGGTGGAAAAAAGATACTAGAGGTAAACTATGTTCATGGAAAAAAACATGGGAAGGAAACCCAATGGTATGCCATCGGAAAGAAAAAAATAGAGGTGAATTATATCCAAGGAAATGTAGACGGTGTAGTTACAGAGTGGTATAAAAATGAAAAGAAAAAATCAGAAGGAATTTTTAGAAATGGAAAAGAGGACGGTAAACATACTTGGTGGCATGACAATGGGCAAGAAGACCAAGTTGTTTTTTTTGAAAATGGGTTGGCACAAGGTGTAGTAAAAAATTGGTATCGAAGTGGAAAATTAAGATTAGAAAGTAATTTTAAAAATGGTCAAAAAGATGGCTTAACTACCGAATGGTTTGAGAATGGTCAGAAGTTTACAGAAGGTTCTTTTAAAGAAGATAAAGAAGATGGAAAGTCTTTCGTTTGGACAAAAAAAGGAAAATTGATTAAAGAAAATAAACATGACTTTGGAAAATTAATGGAGTCAAAAGATTATCAAAGTGGAAGTATCAAAATAGGAGGAGAAAAATACATTCAAGTATTCAACGAGATAAATGATTTTTTCAAAATAAAAATTTCAGGACAAATAGTTTACGAAAGATCAGAAGATGAAATCACTTATGTTGTGGATGGAAATCTTTTACAACTTTTTAATAATTCTGCTCATCAATATTTTGATGAAAGTTTTTCAACTATTCCTGAAAAAGAATTGTTAGAAAAGTATATTGAAAAAGAATCTCAATATATCAGTAGTGCAACTGATTTTGAAATTGTAACTAAAACGAAACTAGGAAAAACACCTTCGGGAAAAGAATACATTTATTGGCATTTTGTTTCTCCAAGTAGTAAGGCAGAAGACCAAAAGCCAAGAACCGTTCAAGAAGAACATTATATCTCTTTTATTTGTGGAAGTAGAATTTTAAGTTTGTATGGAGTCGTCACTAATAATGATTCGCCACAAGAGATTTCCACCATGTTAAATCGAATTGCTAACTCACTAGAAATAAAAAAAGAAAGAATTGATTTAAATGCTGTGGCCGCATCCGCAAAAAAATAAATTGGTGGAGCAGCACCAGCGTTCATTAAAAAGCTAATGTCTATGAAAAATTTCATAACCCTTTTTTTCCTTCTTTGCACTTGGCAATGTCTTGCACAAGAAATAACGGTATCTGAATCTATGAGTGTGCGATCAGATGATACTGTTGAATTTATTGGAAAAATAAAAAATCAATATTTAGTTTTCCAAAAGAAAGGAACGGATTATGAAATCAAATCCTTTGATTTAAATTTAAAGTCTTCTTGGGAAAAAGAGATTGAATTAGAAAAAAGAAGAACTAATGTTTTAGGTGTAATCCCTTCTAAGGAAGATTTTTCAGTAATTTATACTTGTAGAAAAAAACGGAAACTACATATTTTTGCTAGCCGATTCAGCCCTGCCGCTAATCTTATTGATACCGTCACTATCAAAAAATTTGATAATTTAATGCTCACGCCTAATTTTCAAGTGATTCGTTCTGAGGATAGAAAAACGATTGTGATTTATCAAATCAAAGAACAAAAGAAAGTTGAAGCACTTGCTTTTGATTTAGAAACTCGTAAAGTTATTTGGGAAAGAAAATTTGAACCCAAAGACATGGCTTACTACGAACAATATGAACAAGTCTTAGTTAGTAATCACGCCGACCTCTTTATTGTCTTGAAAAAAAATAATCGAAAACATAAAAAGAAGAAGCATCTTTTTGAAATTCATCATGTAACACCAACTGGTGATTATATCTTTTTCGACATTCCTATGCAAAACCATTTGACTTATGATGTACATTTTTCTTACGATAATAAAAATGATCGATTAATGGCAGGTGGTTTATTTTCCAACAAAAATAAAGGTCGAGCCAACGGGTATTATTTTATGAGTATCTCTCCAGAAGATCATGAGAATCATCTTTTATCTTTTATAGATTTTGATGAAAAAATAGTGGATAATTTAATTGGTAAAAAAGCTAATCTAGAAAAAGGGGTAGCTGATTTGGATGTGCAAGAAATCGTACATCGACATGATGGTGGTGCTTTATTAATCATTGAAAGAAACAGACATTTAGAACGAGGTGGCATAGGTGGACGAGTTGGTTATGGCGCAGCAAGATCAATTGTAGATTATTATTATGATGATTTATTAGCCATTTCTATTCACCCTGACGGGAAAATGCATTGGAAAAATGTTTTACACAAAAAACAATATTCACAAGATGATAATGCAGTACACTCTTCTTATTTTCTTTTAAAAACACCGTCTAATTTACGGTTCATTTTTAATGATGAAGTGAAACCTGAAAATACGGTTAGTGAATATGTAATTCAAGGCGATGGAGAATTTGAACGTAATAGTGTAATGAATACTGATGACCAAAGAATCCAATTGCGTTTTGTAGAAGCACTCCAAGTTGGTTCTAAAGAATTGGTCATCCCAAGTGTTACTAGAAGTAAAATGAAATTAGTCAGAGTTAAGTTTTAACGGTGGACGGATGTTCGCTGTGCTCACTTGACGACGAACGGACGCTGCGCTTGACGGTTCACAACATTTAGAAAACCGTCAAGCGCAGCGTCCGTTCGTCGTCAAGTAAGCGCAGCGAACATCCGTCTCTCGTTTTAATCGTTTTAAAAAAATGAAAATGAAAAAAGCCATACCTCCAAAAGAAAGTTTGAAAGGATTTAAAATTTCGAAGATTATAAAAGAGACGGTCCAATCATTTAATCCGATGATGGTATTAAAAAATATCACAAAGGAAGATTTGGAAAAAAATTTGGACTATGAAAAATTAGTTCAAGTTTTAAAAAAAGCATTTCAAGAAGAATATATCGTTCCTCCTCGCCATCATCATAATTATCAAAATCCAAAAGCTAAAACAGATTCCACTTTATTACTTATGCCTGCATGGCAAATAGGAAAATATCTTGGCGTTAAAATAGTAACGGTATCTCCTAAAAATGGCGCAAATGGATTGCCTTCTATTTATGGTATTTATACTTTATTTGATGCAGAAAAAGGTTTTCCTTTAGTTCAAATTGATGCGCCTACTTTGACCAATCAAAGAACTGCTGCAACATCTGCTTTAGCCTCCTCTTTTTTATCCGAAAAAAATAGTAAAAGATTATTGATGATTGGAACAGGAAGTTTAGCTCCTGAATTAATCAAAGCTCATTCTGCCGTCCGACCAATTGAAGAAGTTTTTATTTGG
>Ga0114957_1005065_pt1 | contig 11066 bp, 9 predicted proteins | sample BantaG_FD_87175 | JGI IMG/M metagenome (GOLD analysis project Ga0114957, IMG submission 87175) | Marine algal microbial communities from Bantry Bay, Ireland - BantryBay_4 metaG | ecosystem: Host-associated > Algae > Red algae > Unclassified | place: Bantry Bay, Ireland | collected 2014-11-21 | reverse complement strand
TCAAACTCTTCATAGTCACGTACTTGTGTAAAATTGAGTAATGGAACACCTAATGATCCTCCTAATAACAGCTTATTCCGCAAGTTACCTGCAAAAGAAATGGACAATTCACTGATGGATCCTAACCGTTCGACGCTTAACTCTCGCTCAATGATCGCATTGGGAAAGTCCTCAAAATCATTGAAATAAATCAAGGCGTCATTGTCATCCAGCACATCACTAATCGCAGATGCATCAAACGCAGGACCTGCTAAAAAATCGTCCAACTCCCCCGCTGGTATCCCCAGCCCATTATCTCCAGTAGCTAATTCTAAAAACTGATCCGCCATGGAACCAGCAGATTGTCCACTAAAAAAAAAGCTTTCTTTGAAATCCGCAATTCTATTGTAACCTATCGCCAAGTTGGAGGTCTTCCATTTACCTCTTGGCTTGGAATTTAATACAACACCAAGATTGCTGAAACTAAAAGCAGTCTTATTACGACCAAACACATCATTCTCCTCATTCTCACGACCACTAGCCAATAACCCTTCCGATTTTTTAAAATTTAGTGAAGGCGTAAGGCTAAACTCCGAACTCCGATAAATGGCCAGTCCGGCAGGATTGACATTAATCACTGAAAACTCTCCTCCCAATGCACTCATACCTCCGCCAATACCAGCCATACGAGCAGTACTCGCCGACTCAATGGTACTAAATTGAAGCGCGTCATAAAGGGATTGAGCAGAAAGAGTCGTTATAGAAAAAATACATACTAAGGGGATGATTAAATATTTCATGTGGGGTAAGTTTTATTATAAATTATGAATTAGACATAAAAAAAGTGGGTGAACTTAGCTTCACCCACTTCTTCGCTTACGCGATAATTGTTTCCGTTTAGTTACCTCCTCTACGGCTGCGGCTTGAAGAACGACTGCCACTGCTGCGACGAGAAGAAGAACGAGAAGGACTCGCACTGCTACTGCGACGGCTGCTACTTCGAGTAGAAGAACGGCTGCTACGAGAAGTACCACTACGCTTCACATTGCTATTTCTACGCTTATTATTGAAGATGCTACTACGCTTCTTCTGTGTACGTGTTCGAGACTGCCTTGCGCTAGAAGGGCGACGAGTAGTTCCTTGAGTGGCACGGGTACCACGATCTGTACGACCATTGTTACCGTTGCCCACTGAATTCTTCCGAGACTTGATATCTCTAGAACGCTTGTTGCGATCTACACCGTCATTCGTACGTCCACCGCGCGCATTGTTATTGTTCGTATTACCAGATCCATAATAAGACCCTTGTGCATTTCGATTGTTGTTACGGTTAGTATTGTAACTACTATAAGAAGGAGGTGGGCAATAAGCATTGCCATAAGCACTTCCTCCTCCACCATATCCATTGCTGAAACCACCGCCGTAGCCATTTCCAAATCCTCGATAAGGATTATAGGCATTAAATCGGTTACGGTTATTATATGGATTGTTATAAGGATTATAAAAACCATAAGGATTTCCGTAACGGTTTCCTACGATAATCGTAACACCATTACGATTACGGTTGGGACGGTAAGGATTAAAGAATCCATTGTTATTAAAGTTAGAAGCATAAATCGGTGTTCCGGGAAGGGAATAACGATCATAGTAATAACCATCTACATAAGCAGGTGAGTAAAAATCAAACCCTGCGTAAGGACGGCTAAAGCGTCGAACTCGACTCGTATAATAATAATCATAGTCGTCATCATCATAAGACGAAGCATCAAAATCGTCATCTGCTGCTTCAGTAGCCTCCTCCTCATAGTCATCATAAGATGTTTCGGAGTAGTCTTCTGTATCGCTAGAAGGATCAAAGTAAACATCGTCATACTGCGCCATGGCGACAGATCCTGATCCTAAAAGGAAAAGGGCGATTAAATAGGTTGATAATTTATACATTTTCATAATAAAGAAGTTTTAATGTAATTATGTGACTCTCTTACAAGTTACAGGTACAATTTATTACTTTTGTGTCTATTTTTTAGTTAAAAAACCATTAAAGTTGAATTAAAAATTTAATAACCGTGTTAAATCACTTTTAAAAGACACTTTTTAGACGATCAGAACCTAATCTACGTCACAAATATAATTATTAATAATTAGTTAAAAAGCTCAAAACAAAGATTTATGTCAAAATCAATCACCAGTCGTGCAGAAGATTATTCTGCCTGGTACAATGATATCGTTAGAAAAGCTGGCCTGGCCGACCACTCTGCCGTACGAGGCTGCATGGTGATTAAACCAGATGGCTTTGGTATCTGGGAAAATATAAAGGCGCAATTGGACAAAATGTTCAAGGAAACAGGCCACGTTAACGCTTATTTTCCATTATTTATCCCTAAAAGCTTTTTAAGTAAGGAAGCAGAACACGTAGAAGGTTTCGCCAAAGAGTGTGCCGTAGTCACACATCATCGGCTGATGAATGACCCAAATGGTAGCGGAGTGATCGTTGACCCAACTGCAAAATTGGAAGAAGAACTCATCGTACGACCTACTTCTGAGACTATTATCTGGAATACCTATAAAGATTGGATCAAATCTTACCGCGATCTACCCTTATTAATCAATCAATGGGCTAATGTGGTTCGATGGGAAATGCGTACGCGTTTGTTTTTACGTACCGCTGAGTTTTTATGGCAAGAGGGACATACTGCGCATACGACTTCTGAGGAAGCAGTAGCAGAAACATTGACGATGCTCGATATTTATGCAAAATTTGCAGAGGAATATATGGCCATGCCGGTCATCAAAGGGGTTAAGTCTGCTAACGAACGTTTTGCCGGAGCGATTGATACCTATACAATCGAGGCATTGATGCAGGATGGTAAGGCTTTGCAGGCTGGTACGTCGCACTTTTTAGGACAGAACTTCGCGAAAGCTTTTGAAGTGAAATTTTTAAACGAAAATCAAAAGGAAGAATATGTCTGGGCAACCTCATGGGGCGTTTCTACTCGCTTGATGGGTGGACTCATTATGACGCATTCGGATGATCAGGGCTTAGTCGTTCCTCCAAAATTGGCCATGACACAGGTCATCATTATTCCTATTCCAAAACCTTCCGCAGTAATCGACGAAGCAGCAGAAAAAATAATGAAGGCGCTTAAGGATAAAGGTATCTCCGTTAAATATGATACGGATGCTAAAAAACGGCCTGGTTTTAAATTTGCAGAACACGAACTTAAAGGGGTGCCTGTTCGACTGGGTATCGGTAACCGCGACCTCGAAAAGGGGCAGGTGGAAGTAGCACGCCGGGATACGCAGGAAAAATCTAGTCAGCCATTAGACGGCATTGCAGATCATGTAGAAAAATTGTTAGAAGACATTCAAAACAATCTTTTTGCTCGCGCCAAAGCTTTCCGCGATGAACGTATTACTAAAGTAGACACCATGGATGATTTTAAATCTGTGCTGGACGAAAAAGGTGGATTTGTACTCGCCCATTGGGATGGTACCACTGAGACGGAAAAGAAAATTAAAGACCTGACTAAAGCTACCTTGCGTTGTATTCCGCTAGATGGGGAACTAGAGGATGGGAAGTGTGTATTGACGGGTAAGGATTCTAAGCAACGGGTTTTATTTGCACGCGCTTATTGAGTTTAGGAATGGCGATTGAAAAATAAGTCATAGAAAAATGATAGCCACAAAGCAGATCTAGATTAGCAGCTTTTGGGCGCGAAGACGCTAAGGAAAAACATAATATTGTTAAAAAATCCTAGTGCTTTCGCGCCTCTTGGCAAAATAGTTATTTCTTCTCTTTCTTCTTTGCGACTTCGTGGCAAAAGCGCTCACTTGCCCAGCTCTTAACTAATCTCCGCTTCCACTCCACTCACCACATCCAATGCTTCCTGATACACTTCCTGCATCGAACTTGAATTATCCTTCCCGGCAAACAACGCCATTTCACTGGTATTGATAATATGAATAAATTTCTGGATCGGTGTTTCCGATACCTTTAAGCTTTCCAGTTTTTCCTTGACATTATTTTTACTCATTTTTGAAAAAGGAATATTGAGTTTATCCGACACATAACCTAGCATAGCACGCGAGATTTCATCGTAGAAGGCACGGCTTTTATTTTCAGTAAGTAGTGTCTTGGCAGTTTCCAATCGTTTGAGGGCGACCTTATTTGCCAATTGTTGTTTACGAGCTTGAGGATCAATATTACTTAACTTAATTTGTCTTTGTTTAAATAAAAATACACCGCCCAATACCAAAACAGGAAGTCCTAATAAAATCCAGAACAAGGAGGTTCCAAAAAAACTACGCGCAGGCTGCTCCCAGCTAGTCGATGTCTTGATTCCTTTTAAAGTGTTTTTTGGAACGGCTGTTTTTTCAATGGACGCTTTTGAATTATCTCCTTGTAAAACAGATAAAGCCAACGGCGCCCGAGTAGTCAACGTAATATATCGTAGACTATCCATACTGAAGTAAGAAAACTGAGGTTGTATTTTAAATAACCCTTTGTGCTTTGGTGTTATTAAATAGTCAAATACCTTTTCACCAATAAATCTCCCTTGACTTTCTACCAGCGCATTCTCCCGTACTACTTTGGTATCAAATATTTCAAAACTATCGCCCAACACTAAATCTGGTGCCTGTACCTGCTTAAGATCTCCATCTCCCTGAACAGTCAATTGAAGCGAAAAAGCATCATTGGTATTGATCTGACGGCTATTGATCCGGGCTTGCATAACATAACTTCCAACGGCACCCGAAAAACTAGCAGGTGCACCTGGTGGCAATGATTTGACATTGATGCTAAGGGGTTCGGTTCCTACATCCAAATGCATCAGATTAGGGTAGGAAAAAACACTCCGTCGACGCTGTGACTGATTAGGAGATACAATAGATACCCGCATTCGTAGCGGCTCAATATTGAGAATGCCTGCCTGCTGCGGAAATAATGCCATCTTATTAATCACCTTTGTACTAAACTGTACACCATCAATTACTTCTTTGACCACACTCTCGCTATAAGAACTCAGTTCTTCTGCAAAGAACCCGGGATATGTTGATTCTTCCAGCGGCTTGTAGTTTTCCACTTGCTGTGAAGTATAGATTTTATAATCCAACACAATCTGCTGTCCCACATAAGCATCAATGGTAGATGGAATGGTTTTGATGTAGACTTGATCTTCGATCTGGGCTTCCAGTTCCTGCTGAGTTTTGGCAGTGTTGTTTTTACCTTGTACTACTTCGACCGTAACCGGCTTGGTTGTCATTTTTTTCCCATTTGCAGCGATGGTGGCCGAACCAATAGTGAACTTACCGATTCTCTTGGGTTGTAGATTATAGGAGTAAGAAATGGTTTTAGTCCATTTTCCATTAAAAGAAGAAGTGCTGATGGATTGGCTGGGACCACTTAATACTTTAAAATCCTTAAATGCAGGAGGAACAAAATTTGATCCCTGTGCATTGGCTAGGGTAAAGCTCATTTCAAAATATCCGCCTACGATGACTTGTCGCGCATCTGCCTCTGCGATAAAGGTCACTCCCTTTTGAGCGCTTACCAAAATAGGAAATAGAAAAATTATTATAAACAATAACCTGCTCATAGCTTATATGTTTTGCGCTTCTTCTTAGGCTTAGTAGCAGGAGTTTTACGCGTAGGAAATTCGGGCATCTGGAAAAAGTCAGACCCCCAACCAAATGATCGGGTAGATTTCGGTTGTTGGATGATGCCTTCCGGATTAGGGAGTACGATGACTTCAAGTGGCTCGGTAAAGAGGGTATTGTCTTCCGTTTCTATTTTGGCTGGAGCCAGAAAAAACTGACCTTCCATGGCAGGTTCCAAATAATAACTATAAGTCATCGACTGACTCATCTCTCCATTCATCACCGTCATACTAGAGGATTGATTGGGTCCACCTACTATTTTAAAATTGTCAAATACTGGTGGTTGGAAATTCGGATCACTAACATTTTCTATTTTATAATCTACTCGAAATGAATTGCCCATTAAAATCGTATCAGGACTGATCGAAATCGAAAATCCTGATTCCTGTCCACTGACTAAAACATGGCTGACAACGATTAGTAATACTATTGTGATTATTCTTTTCATATTATTTTATTTTTAAATCCTCCTACTATCATGCTACTATCATGGATAGAATTACACTACCTTACTCAACTACCAATCTTTACCCGACTTAGGCTTTGTCCCACTTTGTTTCCGCATTTTTTCCTGTACTTTTCGTTCTTCTTCATCCATGATCTGCAATAATTTTTGTGCTTCTTCTTTATTTAGCTCCCGCTCTTGTGGCGTGGTATCTTGTTCCTTTTGCTCTTGATCTTTGCTTTCGCTCTGCTGCTGCTGCTGTTCTTCCTCTTGCGCTTGATTTTGATCCTCGTTTTCCTGCTGTTCTTGTTGTTCATCACTTTCCTCTTGGTTCTGATCCTTGTTTTGTTGCTGTTGCTGCTGTTCTTGCTTTTGTTGTTCTTTCAATAATCGCATGGCCTTCGACAGATTTTTTTTGGTATCCAAATCCTTTGGATCAATTCTGAGCGCACTTTTATATGATTCCACACTTTTTTCATATTCCTCTTTTCCATAAAATGCATTGCCTAAATTATGAAAAGCATCAGCGCGCAGTCCATCATCGCCAGCCGACCGCAAGGCCTCTTCATATTGGGTAATCGCCTCATCATATCGCTTCTGTTGATAGATTGCATTACCCAGATTATAATGTGCCTGAGACTTCTTTTCCTCTTCCAGTGAACGACGATAATTTAATTCCGCAACATTAAAATCTCCATCTTCATACGCCGCATCTCCACTACGTAATGACTTATGTGCCGACTGACTGTAGACATTGGTATTTACACCCAAAAAGAAAATAATAAGACTGATAAAAAATTGATTGCTTTTCATATTTACAAAATATAACGTCTAATTTAATTGTTGGTTCAACTAAACAAATCCTTCCCCTCCAACCACTTACTCCGCCGATAGGACATAATAAATTCGATAATCAGCAGCAGCAATGCCAGGCCAATAAATAACTGAAAATAACTTTCATATTCACTAAAAGACTGTTGCTCCATTTCCTGCTTTTCCAGTTGGTCGATTCTATCCCGCACCGCCGTAATAATTTTTTCATTAGCAGTAATATTGTAATATTGACCGCGTCCCGCTTGTGCTAATTCTTGTAGCATCGTTTCGTCCAAGTGACTATAGACTGTCTTGCCACTTTCGTCGGTTTTGAAGGTACTACGACCATTGGCATAAATCGGAATCGAAGCGCCCTGCTCAGTTCCCACACCTACCGTAAAAATTAGTAGTCCATTATCATTAGCCGTTTTTGCACGTTCCATCATCCCTTCCTCGTGGTTTTCACCATCGGTAATTAAAATCAATGCTTTGCGGTTTCGGCTGTCTTCCTGAAAGGAACGCTCTGCCAAATCTATCGCTTCATTAATGGCCGTCCCCTGAATGGGAATCAACGAAGGACTAGCACTTTTGACAAATAATTTTGCTGCTGAGTAATCCGCCGTCAGTGGCATTTGTAAGTACGCACTTCCCGCAAAAATAATCAGTCCAATCCGCTCTCCCTGTAATCCATCGATCAACTGTAAGGTAAATTTTCGCGCCGTCTCTAATCGATTCGGTTTCATATCCTGGGCCAGCATACTATTGGAAAGATCCAATGCAATAATCACATCAGAACTCTTTACCTTTACTTTTTCTTTTTTTGAACCCCATTGTGGATTCGCCCAGCCTATTATTAACAACGCAATGGCTACGATCAATAGTACAAATTTCAACGTGTGTTTATAACGGGACGCTTCTGGCATCAGTTGTTGTATCAGGTTATTATTCCCAAAGTTTTGCAGTGCCTTTTTCCGTTGCATCCACATGAAGCCAAAGACCAATAAGAGTATTGGAATCAGCAGAAATGCGTACAAATGCAGGCTATATTCAAATCTAAACATTGCTTAATCTTAGGGTATCGTTCGAAATATCGTGTAGCGTAAAATGATTTCTAAACATAAAAAAATCAATGCGGCTAACGCCAGTCCGTGAAAAACTTCACTGTATCGACGAATAGTCGTTACATCAATTTTTGTTTTTTCTAACTTATCAATCACAGCATAAATTTTCTCCAGTTTCTGAGCAGACTCAGCTCGATAATATCTACCGCCCGTCATCTCTGCAATCTCTGTCAACAATTCTTCATCTATATTTACTTCCGCCAATCCAAAAATATATTTTCCATTATATCGCTGCGTAGGAGCCAACGCTTTTCCTCTGCTACCGACACCAACCGTATATACTTTTACATTAAATTCCCGCGCAATTTCCGCTGCGGTCATTGGCTGTACATAGCCTGCATTATTGTCTCCATCAGTAAGCAAAATGACTACCTTACTTTTTGCCTTACTATCTTTTAGTCGGTTGACGGCCGTAGCCAATCCCATTCCGATAGCCGTTCCATCCTGTAATAATCCACAGGCTAGTTCTGATAAAAAATGCTTCACTACGCCGTGATCCGTGGTGAGTGGACACTGACTAAATGCTTCGCCGGAAAAGACGACTAGTCCCAGTCGGTCATGTATTCGCTTGTCTACAAATTCAGTAGCGACCGCTTTACTTACTTCCAGTCGATCAGGTTTAAAATCACGGGCAAGCATACTACTCGACAAGTCCATCACCAACATGATATCAATTCCTTCGGCTTTTATTTCTTCTTCCTTCATCGTTTCCTGTGGACGCGCAAGGGCAATGACCAACGCAATAAAAGCAAGGGTGCGTAAGATCGGTAAGATCGCGCGGAGTGTTCCACGTAGCGAGCTCATTCCTTCTAAGGATTGGAGGGTAGATATCTTTAGATTGGCATACCTTTCCTGGTGTTTAAAATAATACCAAACCCCAATCGCCGGCAGCAAGAATAGCAGCAGCAAAAAGTAGGGATGAACGAAGGATATGTTTCTAAAAAAATCAAGCATTATTATTCTTTTGGGCTATTTCGGGTGCAGGGTCAACGGGAACTAGTTTGGTGGTTTCCACAAAGCTTTCCGCATATCCCATCAGCCGTTCATGCGTTTCTTCGGGTGGTGATGCTTTCGCAAATTTTACCAAATCTGCCAATTCCAGCATTTCCCGTAATTTACCTTTCCACTCATCGCTGAGACGGATGGGTTGAAGATCTTTTATAATTTCATGCGTAGTCGATTCCAGCGCTGCGATCTGATACCGATTTTCAAGGTACTCTCGTACAATAAAAGTCAGCTGCGTCTGATAGGTTTTGATGTCCCCTTGCTGCCAGAGTTGTGCACCTTTGAGTTCTTTTAGTTTTTGTAATGCAGTGAGGTGAGCAGGGGTGGTGATCTTGGGTGGCAATTTCTGAAGCGTTCCCCCTTTTTGTGATCTTTGATAAAAATAATAAATCAACCCACCAATGAGCGCAATCAATAATAGCGTGATCAGTAACGGCGCAATGTCTTCAAGTTTAAAGGGTTCTTCAATTATCGGCTTAATTTCCGCCAATGAGGTGGTATCGACGGGATTAGTTCCCTTGCTTTCATCAACCACGGAACCTACCGTTCCTATTTCCATCAGCAATTCTCGGGTTTGAGCTGATAACTCTTGACCATTTAAATCAGCAGTGAAAGGAATAGATGGAATAAAAAAACTACCATTTTCAAAAATAGTAATAACAATATTTTTAGAGAAATTAACCCGTCCGCCAGAAGTGATCGTGTCCCAGAGTTGGCGGCTATTGATGATTTCGAGTCCTTCTGTTTTTTCAAGAACGGACAAGTCGGCAATCAGATTTTTTGCACCAGCAGGCATATTGGCGTCCAGTCGAATATTGACCTGATCGCCAATAAGCATACGCGTACTATCCAGTGTAGCGGTCACCTCCAACTGTGCTTGACCAGCAGGTATCCATACCAGCCAGCAAATTAAAATTGTACAATAAAAGAATATAGTTCTCATCACTATCTGCTTCGGTTTTTAAAAAACTTCAACAATGCATTCACGTAAGACTCATCCGTCCGAATGCTTACATGATCTGTCCCACTTTTTAAAAAAGTAGTTTTTAAATAATTATAGTTTTCGATAAAGAAACTCGCATATCGTTCTCTAACTTTAGCCGACCCAGAATCACTCCAGCGCACCGCTCCAGTCTCTGCATCTATGGCACGAATCAGTCCTACATTGGGAAGTGTTTCTTCGCGTGGATCGTATAAGTGTACGCCTACAATGTCATGTCGCCGGGCTGCAATACGCAGCGGGTCTTCGTAACCGCATGTGATAAAATCCGAGAGAATGAAGGCGATACTTCTTTTTTTAATCAAATTATTCAGATACTGCAACGCGACACCGATATTGGTACCAGTTCCTTTTGGTTTAAAATTCAGCAATTCCCGAATGATTCTTAAAATATGTTGTTTTCCTTTTTTGGGTGGAATATATTTTTCAACTTGATCGGTAAAAAACAGGACGCCTACTTTATCATTGTTTTGAATGGCTGAAAAAGCCAGCACCGCACAGATTTCTGTTAGGATTTCACTTTTCATTTGCTGCTCTGTACCAAAAATAGAAGAAGGACTTACATCGATCACCAACATCACGGTGAGTTCTCTTTCTTCTTCAAATACCTTGATATGTGGATCTCCGGTACGCGCCGTTACGTTCCAGTCGATATTCCGTACATCATCACCATATTGATATTCTCGTACCTCACTAAAAGACATTCCACGCCCCTTGAAAGCACTGTGGTACTCTCCAGAAAAAATCTGCTTGCTCAGACCACGTGTCTTCAGCTCTATTCGTCGCACTTTTTTTAGCAGCTCACTGGTTTCCATGATTAATACTTTCCTTTTAAGAAATTTTGGACAATGTTATTTTTAGCAAAAAATGGTTTTAGTTTTTTATATGGAATCGTGATAGACTGTCGTCCGTATAAGGGATGAAAATCAGTAGCAAAATAAATCCCTTCGTATCGAAAATTAAATGCTTTAAAATCCTGATTGTTCAACCATTTTTTAAACGCTTCCTCCTTCGATAGTTCGTGTTGCAATAAGCGATTGATCAT
>Ga0114957_1005064_pt1 | contig 11068 bp, 11 predicted proteins | sample BantaG_FD_87175 | JGI IMG/M metagenome (GOLD analysis project Ga0114957, IMG submission 87175) | Marine algal microbial communities from Bantry Bay, Ireland - BantryBay_4 metaG | ecosystem: Host-associated > Algae > Red algae > Unclassified | place: Bantry Bay, Ireland | collected 2014-11-21 | reverse complement strand
TTGTTTTATTAATGTTGGTGAAATCCCCATTGTGCAGGGCAACCATAAAGGATTGCCCCTACGACGTTGCCCTTACAACGGGATCAATAAATTTTGTTTTATTAATGTTGGCGAAATTCCCATTGTGCAGGTCAACCATAAAGGATTGCCCCTACGACGTTGCCCTTACAACGGGATCAATAAATTTTGTTTTATTAATGTTGGTGAAATTCCCATTGTGCAGGGCAACCATAAAGGATTAACCCCGACAAAACAAAAAACCTATGAAAAACCAATACGATCCAAAAATCACCATCGGCGTAGTATCCGATTACAAGATTATGATTATTCACAAGGAGGATTATATTTTGTGACCATTTGTGTTCAAGATAGAAAATGTTTGTTTGGGCATATTGAAGATGGCAAAATGATTTTAAATGTTGCAGGAGAAATGATCGAAAAAGAATGGTTGAAAATACCTAAACGATTTCCCAATATGATATTGCAAGAATATGTTGTCATGCCAAATCACTTTCATGCAATCCATTGAATTTTCAAATAATCAGATTGATGATGAAGGGCAACCACGAGGGATTGTCCCTACTTTAGGTGATGTGATCGGAGCGTTTAAATCCATTGTTGTTGGAGAATATATTCGAGGGGGAAAAGTATCGGGATGGAAACCTTTTAATAAAAGATTACTGCAACGTAATTATTGGGAACACATCATTAGAAATACAAATTCCTTTCTAAAGATTTCAAATTATATAAAGGAGAATCCTGCAAATTGGGAGAATGATAAATTCCATGTAGATATTTAGGGGCAATCCTTTATGGTTGCCCCGCCCGACGAGATTAACACATGATAAAATTCCCACGGTGTTGGGCAACCACAAGGGATTGCCCCTTACCGGAAAACAAAATACTTCTGCATCAAAAAATTAAAAGTAATCGCAATCAAAACGGCCACAATCACTTTGGAATAAATATAATTCAAGGCAGTAAATTCAGTCAATAAATAAACGCCCAGAGTATTTAAAATCATACTTCCAGTTGCGACTAAAAAATAACGAAATGCCTGATGAGAAATTTTATTTTGAGTGGAGGAGAAAACCCAATTTCGACCTAAAAAAAAATTAGTAATCGCTCCACAAGTTGCGCCAATTACATTCGAAACCACGTACCAAATTCCAATTAGTTCTGTTAAAAAAATCATCACTCCAAAGTCAACGGCAGTTCCAATAAAAGCAGCAACTTGGGCGGAGAGAAATTCTTGAGTCCCTGATTTTTTTTTCAAATCAGGATTCTCTAGTGGAGCATCAAGAGGTTCGTTTTCGTTTTTCATTACCAAAAATAAACAATGACTTGCAAAACAATATTGGCATAAATTCCTGCACCCACATCATCAATCATCACTCCCCAACCACCTTTTAGTTTTTCTAATCGTCTGATACCCAATGGTTTGAGTATGTCAAAAAAACGGAAAAGAATAAATCCAAGAATTAGCCAATGAGTTTTAGCTGGAATCCAAAGCACCGCTATCCACACGCCAACCAATTCATCCACCACAATTTTGGAAGGATCTTTTCCCCATTCTGCTTCTAATTCGTTGCTACTCCAAACTCCTAGTAAAGTGAAAATTATCGTCACTACAAGTAATCCCCAAGTGAAATATTGGAGTTCAGGTTGTAGCCATTTTATAAAAAATAAAATAAGAATTCCGACCAATGCGCCCATCGTTCCTGGAGCGAAAGGGGAGTAGCCTGCACCCAAAACGGTGGCATTTAATTTATGAAGTGATTTCATATTTTTATGTACTTTCGAAGCTCCCGCTTCGAAAATTTTTAAAGGTTATTCAAAATTCTTACTTCTATCTGATTTCGAAACGGGAGCTTCGAAGTACCTTTTTTTTCAACACAAAAACTAGCAGCAGCATTGGCAAAATTAGCTGCTTTAGCAATATCCTTTGTTTCAAAAAAACGAATCAAAAAAGCGGTGGCAAAAATATCACCTGCGCCAGTTGGGTCAACCATTTTAGCGGGGGAAGATGGAAACGTGTGTTTATTGTTATTATAAAAAACATCCGCTCCATTTTCTCCTTTGGTCACTACTAAGATATTGAAAAGGTTTGCCAGTTTCGGAATTAAATCCATTTGAAAGTTTAAGTCTTCCTCACTCAAAATTACCATATCTGCTTTTTGAAAAACAGACCAATCATCCAACATTTGATGAAATACTTTTCCATCCGAATCCCATCTTCGCATCCAACCTTGTGGACAAACGGCGACCATCGAATTTTCGAATTTATCTAAAAGTCCAAAGTCGATTTCATTGGCAACTGGGCCGAGTAAAACCATTTTAGGTTGGCTGAAATTTTCAGGAATATGATTTGTAACTATATTGTTAGATTTTTCTAATAAAAATTGTTGTCGATGAGAACCATCGTACACATTTTTAAAAAAAGTAGTTTTTTCGGAAGGAATGGAATGAAGAGAAATATTTTGGAAGCGATTTTGAAATTCAAAATCACTTCCAAAACTAGTTAAAATTGCAGATGGCAAATTCATTTTTTTAGCAAAAAGAGCAGCATAAGAAGTGGTGCCACCGAGGACATTTCCCGTAGGAGTCCAATCATGGCAAGCATGCCCAATTGCTAAAAAATCAATTTCTTGCATTTACTTTTCTTCTTGATAATAATCTAAACCAAGGTGAGTAATTAAATCTTCGCCAGCCATGTGCCGCAAAGTATTATGCAATTTTTCTTTTTGTTTAAATAAATCATGTTGAGGATAAAGTCCTTTTCCAACCTGAGGTGATTTTAAGTAAAAAGACAGCCATTCTTGAATTCCGCTCATACCAGCACGCTGCGCCAAATCCATAAATAAAGCTAAATCCAAAACAATTGGTGCTGCCAAAATTGAGTCTCGACAAAGGAAATCAATTTTGATTTGCATCGGATATCCTAACCAACCTGTGATGTCAATATTATCCCAACCTTCTTTGTTGTCACCATGTGGCGGATAATAATTGATTCTCACTTTGTGATATAAATCTTTGTATAAAATTGGATTTTTCTCCGGTTCAAGAATTTGTTCCAATACACTTAATTTGGAAACTTCCTTCGTTTTGAAATTGTCTGGATGATCCAAAACTTCGCCATCTCGATTTCCCAAAATATTTGTAGAAAACCAACCTTTGATTCCCAATGCTCTAGCTTTTAACCCTGGAGCCAAAATAGTTTTCATCAAAGTCTGACCAGTTTTAAAATCTTTACCTGCTACGAGTCCACCATTTTCTTTTGCGTAATCTACAATTGCAGGAATATCACAAGATAAATTTGGACTTCCGTTAGCGTAAGGCACACCCATTTTTACAGCGGCGTAGGCATAAATCATACTTGGTGGAATCGCTGGATCATTATTTCGAAGACCTTCTTCCAAGCTTTCCATTGTTTGATGAACAGCTCCTTCTTCGATATAAACTTCAGTTGATCCACACCAAACCATGACCAATCTTTCACAATCATTATTGGCTTTGAAATTTTTGATGTCTTCCATCAAAGCTTCCGCCAATTCCATTTTATTGGTTTGTGGTTTTATATATTCACCTGTCAATCTTTTGGCATATTCTTTTTGGAAAACCGCTGGCATTGGTTTGATCGTTTCCAATTCTGGTTTGATTTGTTCCAATAAATATCGATCTAAAACCTTTGCATTAACTGCTGCTTCATAAACGTTGTCAGGATATAAATCCCAACCTCCAAAAACGATATCATTTAAATCAGCCAAAGGCACCATGTCTTTGATCAATGGATTTCTATTTTCAGTTCTTTTTCCTAAACGAATAGTACCCATTTGAGTTAATGAACCGATAGGCTGGGAGATACCTTTACGAACGGCGATTACACCTGCGATCAGAGTTGTTGCAACTGCTCCAAGTCCTGGCATTAAGATGCCTAATTTCCCATTTATTTCTTTAATCATCTTTTTGATTTTTTTCTTTTATTAAAAAAAGGATTTAAGTTAGTTAAGATTATATATTAGATGTTTTACTTAAATTCAATATGTGTTTTCTTGTGATTTTTGAACACCTTAGGCTAACACCGCTTTTTACCCTTTTTGTCAAAATCAACTTACTGCTTGCCCGTATTTCTTCAACCAATCTTTGACTTTTGTAGTCATTAAAAATTGATAAATTCCAACAGTAATCAGAGCAGTTCCTACTCCACAAATTACATCAATAATATAATGATGATATGTGTAAACTGCTGAAAACCAAGTGCTAAACATTAAAAGTATTCCTAAGGTCAACCACTTTCTAAATTTATATTTCCAACTAAAGAAAATTAGAATTATTGGAAAAGCACAATGTAAAGAAGGAATTGCTGCGAACACATTTGCATTCAAACTATACATTCCCTCAAATAAATGTGTTCCAAAATATTTATCAAATTCAATCAATCTTCCTGGGTTTCCAGGGATGTCTAAATTTTCTGTAAAGCCATATTCTTTGACATACCAAGGCGGTGCTGCTGGATAAATAAATTGAATAATTAAGCCAACCTGACTCACCATCAAAAATCCAAAAAGGTAATTCACCATTTTTTCTCTTTGCTTAGAAAAAAATAAATAAAAAGAAAAAATTAATGGAATTGGAATCCAAGATATATAAATAATAGCAGTATAAATATCAAGGAATGTATAAGTAAAATTTTTGTCTAAATATTCATTGGGTGTTAAGATTCCTTCAGCGGTGGAAATTCCAAACCAAGCTTTTTCAGCTAAATAAGGTTCTGATATATTTAGCGGAGGATTGATTACATAATTTGGAATCAATCGAATAGAATCGAATATAAACCAATAGATCAAAATAAATCCAAATGCTAACACAATCTCTCTTGACGTTTTATTGAAAAAATATAAAACTAAAAGACCCCAAATAAATAAATGATGATCTGGTCGAATACCACCTAATGCAAAATAAACCCATGCTACATACAAAGCCCCAATAATAAAAAATGGAATAGCACTCTTGGATGAAAATCGTTGATATGTATTAGTATGTATGTTAACGTAGTTCCCTTCTTCCAATTTGTAGATTTATAGTTGTAGTGAGTTGGTTTTTTAATAAAAAAATCTGATTATGGATTCAAGATATTGGGTTCATAATCCTCAATCCATCATTCATTTTCCAGCTCATGTTTGCTATGATTTAGTCTTCTAAGTGCAGTAATGTTTGACATAACTGCTAAAACCATTAGTGGCCCAATGAATATCGAAATTGGCTCAAAGGTAATGAAGTCAAAGAAAATTTGTTTCTCCACATCCACAAAGTAGGAAACTAATCCACAGAGAATAGCAGAAATACTAATTAACAAAATTCGCTCTGGTCTTTGCATCCAACCTACGCTGCAATCTGCTCCCAAAGCCTCTGCTCTTGCTCTAGTATAACTTACCATGATTGAACCAATCATCGCAATAAAACCAAATACAGAACTCATAAAATAATCATGTGAAATGAGGTAATAACATATTCCTAAAAACATAATTAACTCACTATATCGATCCAAAACAGAATCATACAAAGCTCCAAATTTGGAACTCATATTTCCCATCCTAGCTAATCTTCCATCTATCATATCAAATAATCCCGCAAACAAAATAATTCCTCCTGCTATTCCGATATATCTGTGATCTCCTCTTTCGCCAAATTCAGCTCCGATAATCAAAACTACCGTAGCAGCTACATTGATAATTAAACCAATGGTAGTAATCGCATTTGGAGTCACTTTTGACCGAATCAGAAATTCAACAAATGGATTGATTATTTTATAAACTAAATCTTGTCCGTATTTTTTCAACATAATTGAAGTTATTGAGTTATTAGGTTATTGATTAATTAACTATTGCTTCGAATTTTTACAGTTTTGACAATAACTTAATAACAAATAACTCAATAACCATTAAAGTATAACTAAGCTTGATAATTTGGTTTTAAATTCACCAAATTTTTTATCAACCAATAAACTGCTGCACCTACTGCAAGTCCCGCCAAAACGTCAACAGTATAATGTACCCTTTGTTGTAAAATCAACAATGGCACAATTACAATAATTACTTGCATCCATTTTTTGACTAAAGGACTAACTGCCACCAGTAATAAAATCATCATCGTCGCACAATGACCTGAAAAGAAAAGATCTCTCAAAGCGACCACATGATTGGGAGTCATAAAACTGACCAATGGATCCTGAAGAGCAACAATTCCTACTGGTGGTTCTAATGGAATTAAAAACATAGAAAATGAGCGTAATAATTTCATCAATCCAATAGCAAATCCTAATCTTAATACCTGTATCGGTGATTTCATAATTGCATCCATCAATACGATAAACACACTTGAATAGGTCAAAAAGAAAATAATATTTGACCAATCAATCGCCGCAGGTAATAAAGCATGAACTGGATCATATAAAAGAGTGCCACTTTGAAGATCAATTACTGCCAATGATTTTGTAATATAAATAATACTAAAAATCAAAAATGCCACACAAAGCCCAGTCAACAAACAAAAGCGAGTGCTGGAAAAATGAGTTGCCCACATACTTGGAAAACTAAGGTCTCTATCTTGTTCTTTCATTAGTTTATCTTTCAGTCCATTTAATCTTTGTATCTATAAAATGCAAAAGTAATCAGTTCCTAGTAAATATAAAATAAGAAGGGACTTGTTTTATATATTTGAAAAATTTTATCCGATGAATGGAGCGATTCAACGGATAATTTGTACGACTGATATTTTCCTTTTGAATTTTTGACATGGAATGCCTAAATTCAACAACGGAACTCAATTTACTATGGTTGGTTTCATTAATTTTTATTTTAGAAATAGGAATCTGTGGGAATATCGAATATCGAACAAGGATTTGAGAATGATGAAGTTTGACGATGTTAGTTTTGTATGACCGATGAGAAGTATCGTCAAACTTCATCATTCGATATTCCCACAGACTCCTCTTAAAAAAGAAAAAACATGTTAAGTATCCTGTATCCGATTAGTTTTTCCCTTAGTCTTTTTGGACTTATTTTGTGGTTTTATAATGCAGAAAACCCTTCCCTTCGTAAAAAGATGAGTACCCTATTTTTAGGAGGATTTGTTTCCTATGCTTTTTCTTTGGCTTTTGCTGATGGAGAGTTAGGATTTAAGTTTTGGGTATTATTTCGAGATTTGATGGTTTTAGGAACAGTTTCGACGGTGTTCAGTTTTTTTAAAAATAGCAAAGCACTTTTCTTTGGAATGTTTGTCGTTTTGATTGCTACTTTTCCATTTACATATTTGAATAAAATGAATACTACTTTTCCTCAAAAAATGGAGAATAAAGTAGTGGCAACAACTCAACCTAATCAGAAAGATTTAGCAGAAATTCCTTTAAATTCCGAAGTCAATAATTTGGATAAAAATGGAGAGTTACTAGTTGATTTAGGAGAGGGAAAATCCATGGAAGATTTAGAAAAGATAGTTGCTAAATATGGATTGACTGCCAAAAGAGCATTTTTTCCAAAAGATAAATCCGCCACAGATTTAGATGATTATATGGTCATCAATATTCCAGATGGATTCGAAAAAGATATTGATAAAATTGAAGATGAATTGATGGCAAGTGGTTCAGTTGACTATTTGGAACAAAATGAAATCGTTCAACTTTCTCCCATCGAAAGCATGCGACCATCCAAACGAAAAAGAACTTTTGGAATCAATGATCCAGGTGTTCAAGAGCTTTGGGGATTTGATGAATTGCGGATGGATGATTTATATAAATTATTAAAATCTAAAAAAGTAAAACCTCAAAGGAAAGCTAATATTTTTATTTTGGATACTGGCGTAGATGCTAATCACGAAGATTTAAAAGCTAATTATCAGTCTCACAAAAAGCAATACGATTCTGATCGACAAGGTCATGGAACTCATTGTGCAGGAATTGCAGCAGCAGTCACCAACAACAAATTGGGGGTGGCTTCCTACGCTCCAAATAACGATTTTGTCAATGTAACAAGTGTAAAAGTTTTGACTGATTATGGCGGCGGAACTCAAAAAACGGTCATTGCAGGAATGCTCGAAGCAGCTGATAATGGAGCAGATGTTATTTCCATGTCGCTAGGTGCGCCTTCCAACAAAAATCGAAAACGGGTCTATGCTCGTGCCGTAAATTATTGTAATCGACAAGGTGCAATTGTTATCGCCGCTGCGGGAAATAGTAATATGGATGCTTCAAAATATTCGCCAGCCAATGCCCCAGGGATTATTACTGTCTCTGCAATTGATACGAATTTACACCGAGCACATTTTTCCAATTATGTGCAAAATGTTCCTTTTGGAATTGCTGCTCCTGGTGTAAATATCTATTCTACTTTTCCAAAAAATCAATATAAAACATTCAACGGAACTTCCATGGCATGTCCGTATGTGGCAGGTTTGGTTGGCTTGATGAAAAGTATTAATCCTGAAATTAAGACAAAAGAAGTTTATGAAATTTTAGATAAAACGGGAAGAAATACTAAAAATACAAATCAGACTGGGAAGTTAATTCAACCTGCGAGCGCAGTTGCGGAAATGTTGAAATGATACGATGGCTAATGTAGAGACAAGGCATGCCTTGTCTCTACGCTAGTTATAAAAATTACTGCGCCAAAATCTCAGACATTCGAATCAATTCTTTATTCGGATTTTTTACTTTTGAAATCGCATCTTTAAAAGGAGTATATTTTATTTTATTATTCACCACGCCAACAGCTACATCTTTTTTTCCTGCCAACAATCCTTCGACTGCATGAAATCCCATTCTACTCGCCAATACTCGGTCTAATCCACTTGGTGCGCCACCTCTTTGCAAATGCCCAATAATTGCCACCTTAGTATCGTAGTAATCAAATTTTTCTTTAACTTTTGCAGCTATTTCCGCAGCACCTCCGTTTTGATTTCCTTCGGCAACAATGACCAAACTAAATAATTTTTTTCTCTTAGCTCCCTTTTGTAATTTTTCAATCAACTGATCGATACTAATTTCGGTTTCAGGAATCATTACTGCAGCAGCACCACTTGATATGCCAGTATTTAAACCAATAAATCCTGTGTGCCTTCCCATCACCTCCACAAAAAATAATCGATTGTGAGAATCAGCAGTATCTCTAATTCTATCCACCGCCTCGATTGCAGTATTCACCGCCGTATCAAAACCAATCGTATAATCAGTCCCATAAATATCATTATCAATGGTTCCTGGAATTCCGATAAAAGGAATTTTATGTTCTTTGGAAAAAATCCGAGCGCCCGTAAAAGTTCCATCCCCACCAATTGCAATACAGGCATCTATATCGTTGGCTTGCAAATTTTCGTAAGCTATTTTTCTTCCTTCCTTAGTTCGGAAATCTTCACTTCTGGCTGTTTTTAAAATCGTACCTCCTCGATGTAAAATATTTCCTACATCTCTGGTTTCCATTCTTTTAAAATCACAATCAATCATTCCTTGGTAACCTCGAATGATTCCATAAACATGTAAATTATGATAGGTCGCAGTTCTCACAACAGCACGAACGGCTGCATTCATTCCTGGCGCATCACCTCCTGAAGTAAAAACTGCTATTCTTTTTATTTCTCCCATTATCGGTTTTTTATTTTTTTATAAATAAGTCGCAAATATAATATTTTTTGAAATGTAGGTCGGATTTCCAAACCTGTCCTACTTATTATTTAGAGGCAATTTTTTGATGAAATTCTACCAATCGATCAATCGGTTTTTTGATCACGTTGCCCAATTCTAAATCATAACTCGCTAAAACTATTTCTAATATATTTTTAAAATAAAAAGCAACTGATCCAACAAAATGAATCTTTAAACTTTGGCAACCATCATATTTTAAAACATGTCTTCTGATAAATTCATCAAAACTTTTAAAAACCAAATGTTGAATATATGGATGACCTTGATGATTAGACAAAAATTTTGAAAAGGAAGCTAAATAAACATTTGGTTTAGGATTATCATAAATCTTATCCAAAATTCCTCGCTGTCCTTCAGGGTAAGTTTGATCAAAATCTGCAAGTATATCTTTTGGCATTTCTCGATAAAAATATCCTCGCAAAAGTTCTTTTCCAATATGAGATCCACTTCCTTCATCACCCACTAAAAAACCCATATTTTTTACATTGTCAATGATTTCTATGCCATCATAAAGAGCTGAATTAGAACCTGTCCCAAGGATGCAAGCAACACCAGCTTCTGTTCCACAAACTGCTCGAGCACTTGCTAATAAATCATGGTTGACTGTAATTTTTGCATTTGGAAAAATCTTTCTTAATGCAACTTCCACAATTGAATTTCGATCATCATCAGAGCAACCTGCGCCATAATAATAGACCACTTCAACTTTTGATTTTTCTAAAGAATCATCAAAGTCTTCCATAAGTCCACTTTCAATGGCTTCAGAGTTTTGTATAAATGGATTAAATCCACGAGTGTGTTGTTCGGAAATTTCACCTGAAGCATATAAAATTTTCCAATCAGCTTTGGTGGAGCCGCTATCTGCAATTAGTATCATTTGAGCTAAATTTTAAGTTCAAAACAAAAGTAGTGTAAATTTCACACTAAGCAAAAAATAGTTTATAAACAGATATTTTTTATGAGTTAAGTTGCTGATAATCAGTTTGTTAGTTTTTTAATAAAACAAAATGTTTAAAATAATTTGTATTTTAAAAACAATTTGTTTTATTTTGTGTTCAAGTTTTATTCTTTGCTAAAATTCAAACACTTTATCATGAAATATGGATTAACTAAAATCAGAAACTTTAGTCACTTAAATTACGACAACGCCTCCGTTTTTGTTAAACAAAATTGGATGAAAATGATCTTGATGCTCTTTGTACTTTTTATTATTTTGAAAAAAGACATTAGCCTCAATTTTAACTTGCAAGCTGCCGGAAGTCATGCACCTATGCAAAATCAATCTCCGCCAAATTTTGAAAAGGTAAATTTCCCAACTGAGTCAAAAATTACTAGTCAGCCTGCAGCAGTAAAATCAAATTATAAACCAAAACC
>Ga0114957_1005062_pt1 | contig 11072 bp, 7 predicted proteins | sample BantaG_FD_87175 | JGI IMG/M metagenome (GOLD analysis project Ga0114957, IMG submission 87175) | Marine algal microbial communities from Bantry Bay, Ireland - BantryBay_4 metaG | ecosystem: Host-associated > Algae > Red algae > Unclassified | place: Bantry Bay, Ireland | collected 2014-11-21 | reverse complement strand
TCATATTTTGGAAATGAACGAAGAGGCAGGTAAACAAACCGCAGCCGAAATCACAAATGCTGGTCATCAGGCAGCAGCACATCAATGTAATGTGACGGATGCTGCCCAAGTTGCCAGTATTTTTCAAAGCATTGGAGGTATCGACATCCTGATAAATAACGCGGGTATCGCGCATGTCGGTAATATTGAAAACACTTCAGGAGATGATATGGACAAACTATATCAAGTCAATATCAAAGGTTTATTTCATTGTATGACCCATGCAATCGGGGACTTTAAAGCACGTGGCGGTGGGGTCATCATTAATATGGCTTCTATTGGTTCTTCGGTAGGGCTTTCAGACAGGTTTGCATACTCGATGTCTAAAGGAGCGGTTTTGACGATGACTTATTCGGTGGCAAAAGATTACGTGAAAGAAGGAATCCGCTGCAATTGTATTTCTCCTGCACGAGTACACACTCCTTTTGTAGATAATTTTATCGCTAAAAATTATCCCGGAAAAGAGAAGGAAACTTTTGCAGCATTATCAGCGACACAACCTATCGGACGTATGGGGAAACCGCAGGAAATAGCAGACTTGGCGCTCTTCTTAGCATCCGACGAAGCCTCTTTTATTACGGGAACTGATTTCCCAATTGACGGAGGATTTATCAAATTGAACGGATAAGATTTATAATTTTTGACAAAATTTAAAACCAATAAAATAACTTAAATTACTATGAAATTAATCAGATTTGGAAATGAAGGTTCGGTTAAACCTGGCTTACAACTTGACAACAACAGCCGTATAGATGTATCAAGCTTCGGGGAAGATTATAACGAAAATTTCTTCGCAACTGACGGTATCACCCGCTTAAAAAAATGGTTAGAAACAAACCAAGCATCTTGTCCAAAAGTAGATAATAATATCCGCTTGGCAGCACCGACGGCACGGCCGTCTAAGATTGTATGTGTTGGTTTAAATTATGCCAAACATGCAGCAGAAAGCGGCATGGCAGTTCCAGGCCAACCAGTTTTATTTTTTAAAGCAACCTCTTCGATTATTGGTCCACACGATAATGTAATGTTACCACGCGGCAGCGAAAAGTCAGATTGGGAAGTAGAATTGGCAGTAGTCATTGGCAAGAAAACATCCTATGTAAAAGAAAGCGAAGCTATGGATTACGTAGCAGGTTATATGGTTCATAATGATATTAGTGAGCGTGCTTTTCAGTTGGAAATGGAAGGGCAATGGGTTAAGGGAAAAAGCTGTGATACCTTTGCACCTTTAGGCCCATTTATGGCAACCAAGGATGAAATCGCTGACCCGCACAATCTGCGTTTATGGCTAAAACTCAATGGAGAGACTTTACAAGATAGCAACACTTCTGACTTCATTTTTGACATTCCAAAAGTGGTTAGTTATATCAGCGAATTTATGACTTTACTCCCAGGTGACATCATTTCAACTGGAACTCCGTTTGGAGTCGGTCTAGGTTTTAATCCTCCTAAATACTTGAAAGCGGGTGATGTAATGGAACTTGGCATCGACGGTTTAGGAGTTTCACGTCAAGAAGTAATTCCATTCGCCATATCATGAAAATAGATGCACACCAACACTTTTGGCAATTCGATCCTGTGCGTGATGCGTGGATTGACGATACGATGTCGGTCATCCAGCGGGACTTTTTACCCAAGGATTTGAATCCGATTTTAATCGAAAATAGCATTGACGGTTGTGTCGCAGTACAGGCAGACCAATCGGAAACAGAAACTGAGTTTTTACTTGCTTTAGCTGCAAAAAACGAGTTGATAAAAGGAGTCGTAGGTTGGGTAGATTTGAGAAAAGAAAATGCTGAAGAACGTTTGGCACATTATGCCGAAAATCCTTTGTTTAAAGGTGTACGACACATTGCACAAGGGGAGGCAGATGATTTTTTATTGCGTCCAGATGTACAGCGTGGTATTGGTTTTTTAGCTCAATACGGCTTGACTTATGACATCTTAGTTTTTGCTAGACAATTGCCAGCGGCAATTGAATTAGTAAAGGCATTTCCTCAACAAAATTTTGTGTTAGACCATTTAGCAAAACCGCAATTTTCAAAGGGATTAGATAAAGAATGGCAAGCTCAGATTACTGCATTAGCAGAATATCCAAATGTGTTTTGTAAACTATCGGGAATGGTGACAGAGACTGATGATTTTAAGTGGCAAAAATCAGATTTCACACCTTATCTCGATGTGATTTTTAATTCATTCGGAACAGATAGAGTAATGTATGGTTCGGATTGGCCTGTTTGTTTATTAGCTGCTGAATATGGCGAGCAGTTAAATATTTTACAAGAGTACATTGCGGGTTTTTCTGAACTCGAACAGTCGAAAATTATGGGTGGAAATGCCGCTTTATTTTACGATTTAAAAATGAAATTATGAATTTAAACTTGCAAGATAAAGTCATTATAGTGACTGGTGGTTCAAAAGGAATTGGTTATGGAATCGTTACCGCATTAGTGGAAGAAGGCGCAATCCCTTTTATTGTTGGTAGAAATCAAGCTACTGTTTTAGAAGCGGTAAAAAAAATAAAGGAAAAGGGAGGTAAAGCTGGTTATGCTTTTGCTGAACTGACCGATCCTGATCAATGTAAAGCTGCCATTGAAAAAGCCGTAACAGAATATGGACGGATTGATGGACTGGTTAATAATGCGGGCGTAAATGATAGTATTGGATTGGAATCAGGTAGTTATGATGGCTTTATTGAATCTATAAAACGCAACGTAGCTCACTATTACCAAATGGCGCATTTGGCTTTACCACATCTCAAAAAAAGCAAAGGAGCGATTGTCAATATTGGATCTAAAACCTCTTTAACAGGGCAAGGTGGTACGTCCGGCTATGCTGCTGCTAACGGTGCACGGAATTCGTTGACCCGCGAATGGGCGGTAGAATTATTACCATACAGTATTCGGGTAAACGCTCTCATTGTCGCCGAATGTTATACACCATTGTATGACAGATGGATTAAAACTTTTGACAATCCCGAAGAAAAACTGGCAAGTATTACTAAAAATATTCCTTTGGAAAATCGGATGACGACTGCTCAAGAAATAGCAGATACGGTAACTTTTCTTTTGTCCGAAAGGTCAAGTCACACAACGGGACAATTACTGTTTGTGGACGGAGGATACACACATTTAGATAGGTCATTATAGCACTAAAATTATGGAAGTAGCAAAATACTGTTTCGCGCTTGATTTAAAAGATGATGCCGACTTAATTGCCGAATATAAAGCATATCATGCTGAGGTTTGGCCTGCAATCATTAAAAGTATCAAGGATGCGGGCATTCTGGATTTGGAAATTTATTGTGTCGGTAATCGATTGTTTATGATAATGACAACCAATGAAGTTTTTTCTTTTGAAGAAAAAGCAGCAGCGGACGTAGCTAGTAAAGTCGTGCAGGATTGGGAGGAGTTAATGTGGAAATATCAACAAGCCCTACCGATTGCCAAGCCAGGCGAAAAATGGATAATGATGGAAAAAATATTTCAGTTATAAATGACTTTAAAAAAATACAAATGAGTAAACCAATAAAATACAATGCGGATTATCCGTCAATAGATAACTTAAGAACAAAAGCGAAAAAGCGTATCCCTGCATTTGCTTTTGAATATTTGGACGGTGGCTGCAATGAAGATACCAACATCCGAAAAAATACACGCGAGATACGCGAGGTAGAACTTATTCCGCAATACTTGACTAAACACAAAGGGTCGAGTATGAAAACAACTTTGTTCGGACATGAATATGACGCGCCATTTGGGATTTCGCCAGTCGGATTGCAGGGACTAATGTGGCCCAATTCTCCTGAGATTTTAGCTAAAGCTGCTTTTGAGCATAATATTCCTTTTTGTCTCAGTACTGTGACTACTTCGAGCATCGAACGGATTGCGGAAATTACAGAAGGTAAGTCATGGTTTCAATTGTATCACCCTGCGGAAGATGCCGTGCGTGACGATATTATTAATCGTGCCGCTGCTGCCGAAATGCCTGTTTTGGTGATACTTAGTGACGTGCCGACCTTTGGCTATCGTCCACGCGATATTCGTAATGGTTTGGCAATGCCACCGAAAATGACCTTTAAAAATATGGTAGAAATTGTGATGCATCCTAATTGGGCATTGCGTACTTTATATCATGGGCAGCCGAGTTTTAAAACTTTGACACCTTATACACCAAAAGGATTGAGCATGGCTCAGCTTGGAAGATTTATGGATAAAACTTTCTCGGGTCGCTTGGACGAAGAAAAAATTAAACCTATCCGTGATATGTGGAAAGGGAAGTTGGTATTGAAAGGTGTGGCTAATGAAATGGATGCAGAAAAGGCTGTTCAATTAGGTTTGGATGGCATCATCGTTTCCAATCATGGCGGCAGACAATTGGATGCTGGTGAAAGTACAATTAAACCGCTAACACGAATTGCGGAAAAATATGGTGATCAAATTAAGGTCATGATGGATAGCGGTATTCGTTCGGGACCAGACATTGCTTGTAGCATGGCTTCGGGGGCGGAATTTACCTTTTTAGGACGGGCCTTTATGTATGGCGTAGCGGCTTTAGGAGCAAAAGGGGGAGACCATACCATTTCGATTTTAAAAACGCAGTTGCAGCAGGTGATGGAACAAATTTGCTGTGAAACGACGGGGGAGTTTCCGAATTTTTTGAAGAAATAAAAAAGTACTAATGCCCATTACCTTTTTTAGAATAGTAATGGGTATTTTCCACCTATTTTAAACAAGGGGTAAAATACAGATAAAAAATGCCTCTTACTTTATTATAAAGTAAGAGGCATTTTTTATTACCAGACTCGAAAATTTTTATTTTACAACTAAAAATTTTCCAGTTGTCGTTTGAAGGACGGATTGACAACGAAGGTAATACATTCCTTCACCCAAGTTCAAATCTTGTAAATTCAACGTAACAATTTCACTACTGTTGACTGCTTTATTAACTAGAAGTTGCCCCCTTGCATCCAGTATATTTATGGTGACGTTTTCGTTTGCAAAATTCGTTAAATCAAGATAGAGTTTCTCTTGAACCAAGGCAGGATTAGGATAGAGGTTCAAATCTAAGCGAGTGTCCTTAAATTTCATAAGCTTTACAGAAACGATTTGACTGAACGCCGCTGCACCGTCAAAATCAACTTGTTTTAGCCGATAGTAATTCAATCCTTGAGTTGGTCTTTTGTCTATATGTTTGTACGTGTTTAAACTATTTGAACTTCCTTTTCCTGCAACAAATTCGAGCCTATCCCAAGCGATACCATCTGTACTTTTTTGGATTTCAAAACCTTCATTATTGAGTTCACTTGCGGTTTGCCATTTTAAGGTGACTTGCTTGTCATTTAGAAAGGCATCAAAACTAATTAACTCTACTGGAAGAGGAGCAAGCATACATACTCCTTCATCAACAGCAAGAGGAACAGGATTACATGCATACTTCTTAGGTACGCCTTGATCATCATATAAAAACTCTTGTCCATTAACAGTCATTGAATAACCATCAACCGACATTGTTGTTAATGCTGCTGGTTGTGTATTATCACCAGCGTTCATAGCAGCTGCAATAGGCAAATCTTTGAGGGAGCCATAACCATTACCACAGTCAATTTGAGGCTCAACTCCCCATTTATCTTTAACATCGGTGATATAAATTCTGACTCTCAGCCATGACGAATTACAGGCGTCTTTTAGGAGACTTGTATGGTCAAGGGCATAAGTCCCACTAGCCTGTGTATTGTTATTATGCTCACCCCCGGCACCTCCATAATTAAAATAAGCAACTTCGCACATATTAGCTGTATTTGGTCCAACAAATATGGAAGCTGCATCGGCGGGATTTCCGGCAGTAACCAGAAACGTAAACCCAACCTGAGTTTGATAATCAGGAATAGCTACCCAAAAATCTAGTTGAATAAGTTCAACAGCCTCATCTTCAGGATCAGTACCGGCGGATCCGCCGCCACATATACAATCAGTAGCAGTTTCATCTACAAATCCATTACAGCCAGTCTCCTCAGTACTAGATGGTAAATTATCTATTAGACCTTTTTCATTCGATAATCCGCCAGGAAAGGCAGGTAGTCCATCTGTATCAGAGGCACAGAAAAATTGTTGAATAAAACCTTGATTTTGCGCATCTAAAGCCGTAGGCATTACAGGTGACATAGCTGAACAGTTTCCCCAGTAGTGATAATATACCTGAAGATCAGGCACTACCATATCAAAGGTTACTGCTTCTGCTGCTGCACAATCGAAATCAGGTATTGGAATAATTACATCCGGATCAGGATCTCCAGCAGTAACACAACCAGCTGGATTCATGTAGGGATCACCTGGGGTAACCGCAGCACAATCCTGATTCGTAGGGTAACAAACATCTTCTGTACCATAACATGCATTTAGTGCTGGACTACCTAAGTCAACCCCGTCACATACGCCTGCAGGTGCCTCAACCAGTATGATATTATCTATCTGCATATATGGATTAACAGTACCCTGTCTTCTCGCTGTCATGGTTAAACTTGTAAAAGCTGCAGTAGCTGTCAAAGATACACTAGCTTTAGACCACTCCATTGTTGCTGTTGACATCCCAGTAATGATTGGACCATTGACATTACCATTACCTATATTAAACCTCCACCTACCATTACCATTTAGCATCGTTCCATCACATTCCAGCAAACCTGGGTTTGCTTGCTCATAAAAAAGAAGATAGTCCCCTGCCGGAACCGTAGCAGTAAAGGTATATGTTATAGTTCCATTATGGCGGGCTCCTATTGCACTGCCACCTTCTTGAGAAGCATTGTTGCCAGCCATGCCATCAAAATTTATCCATTCCTCGAAGCCTCCACCGGCACAAGCAACACCTGTCGGATTGTTCGCAGTTCCAGACGGGTCATTGTCATCCCCACCTACCCATCCTGCGCCGGGATAAGTTGTTGTTATTAAATTTTGAGCATGGAGCCAAGGACCTATTATAAGTCCAAAAAATAGTAATAAAAAAGTTAAATATTTATTCATAAGTTTTGTGTTTGTAAGCTATCAAAGTAGCTTGGGTAAAATTAAAGTAGGATTAGATTATTTCTTAATCAAAGAAATTCTTTAAGGAGTCGCATGTACGGTAGTTCAATCAATCGAATAAATACGTTTCTCTCAAATTATAATCAAAAGAAATATGATTTAATTAGAGGTAGCTAATGGTATTCAATATTGGTTAAATCAGGGGGACGTTGAAATGCGTTTTAAATTCTTAAATTTTACTATTATTTGGTTATCGAATGACAGGTATCATAACCTTTCAATGAGGATTAAAAAGAAAAGCTTTTTTGATTTGATGGAGAATTGACTTGGTTTAAATGGAGATTGTCAAATATACAAGTTTAGAATAGTAATATATTAGTGAAAAAATATCAAATTCTAATGTAAATCTTTCTTTTAAAGTGAAAGATGGACTAATTGTATTTTGAGTGTTGATAGAAAAGAGAAAACAGCTTGGGAATTTTCGAAATTTTGTAAGAAATAAAAAGTACAAAGTGTGCCCATTATTTTTTTAGAGAGAGTGTTCAGAAAAGTAATAGGCATTTTTTCTACCTATTTTAAAAGCAATAATTAATTGCATGTATTATTCTAGTACTTAGAATAAATTAACTAATTCGATTATTATCGAATTCATTGAATAATGAAAATGAATAAATTGTTAGATTTGTACAAAAATATGATATATTTTAGATAAACTTCTTTTCCAAGAAATACTAAATTGTACTTAAGCTTTTATTTCCCTCCAAACCAAAAGAAACATTTATACTAGGTCTTTAACTCAAAAAATAAGATAAGCTCAATAGCATTTCTTAAACATTATCCCCTTAATATTTAGAATAGAAATCTATTCCATTTTAATGGAACTATTCTAGACGTATAAACAAACTATTTTAAAACAACTTATATTTCATAACCGTTAATTACAAAACTAAAAAAACATGAAAAAAACACTTACACTACTTTTTATTTTATTAGGCATATCTATGACTTCTTTCGCTCAAACTAATAATTGGACAGGAACTACTGATAATAATTGGGATGAGCCGACAAATTGGAGTTTTGGTACTGTACCTGCAGCTGGCGAGAAAGTTCAAATTAATACAACAGTTACTATTACAGGAACAAACCCAGGCAGAGCTGTACCTGGAAGGATACGAGTATTTGCTGCTGAAGTGGTAACATTGGATTTAGATTTAACTCTTGCAGGTGTTTCAGGTATTTCACAGGCTATTCAACTTAATAACGGTGGTACACTTAACTTAGGAGACGGTGTAACTCCTCGTACTTTTACAATATCGACAAGTTCTACAAGTGCTATAGTCCTAAACAATGGAGGTACAAATCTGGTTGTAGCAGCAAATTCAATAGTTAATATGACAGGGGCTGTTAGTAGTATATTAGTTGCTGGTTCAGGAGACGTAATAACGAATAATGGAACTATTAACATTACGGGTTATAGCTCGGTAGGTATACTAGTACAAGGCAGCGGAACCATCGAGAATAATGGTACTATTGATGTTAGTGCACCTTCTGCGGCTGCATCAGATGGAGTCAGAATAACTAATGGAATATTCAATAATTCAGGAATACTGAATTCAGCAACTGGAGCTGGAGCTGGAGCTAATGATAATCCGCTTTCAGTAGAAGGAGGTACTTTTGATAATAAAAGTACTGGTGTTGTGAATGTATCTTGTGATGATGCTACTCCTAGAGGGGCAGTACTTGTATCAAGTGGATCTCTTTTAAATTCAGGGAAACTAAACGCAGATTCTGGTGGTAATACTAATAGAAGAATCCTTGCAACAGGTACAGGTTCAATAACAAATAATGTTTGTGGTATAATTGATATGGGTAACGGACGATATTCCTCTGAGGGTGGGGGTTTTACGAATAATGGACTTTTGATAACAACTAAGTCAAACAGTTCTATAACAAGGGTAATAACAGGATCAGCAATAAATAATGGATTTGCAATTTCAGGAGGAACCGACCCTTGGACTGGTACAGAAAATGGTCTAACTTTGGCATCAGGAGCAACTAACTTTGTCGTAGATGCAGCAAGTTCTTGTACTGTTTCGGATATTGGAATTGATGTAGCTCATGACTGGTATAGTGATGTGGGAATGACAACTTTAGTAGGAGCTAATGATGCTGCAGGAATGTTAACGATTAATACTGGAGCGCTTGCTTCTGGAACACATACTTTGTATTCTTGTTATGGAAATGATGTGACGATGACGGTTGATGATGTTAATTGTCTTAGTACTCTTCCTATTGAGTTAATGTCTTTTAAAGGTGTTCGAAAAGATGATAATGTGGAATTAACTTGGGTAACAGCATCAGAAGAAAATAATTATGGGTTTGAAGTAGAAAGAGCTTATAAAAACGGAGCTGAATTGGAGTGGAGAATGATTGACTTTGTTGAAGGAAGTGGCACGACGCAAGCATCACAAACGTATTTATTTACAGACCGAAGTCCCGAAGAAGGCATTAACTACTATCGCTTAAAGCAAATGGATTTTGATGATAAGCATGAATATTCTTTTGTTATTGCTATCGAATTTTCTACAAAAGATGGAAGTACATCAGTTGGTATATTTCCAAATCCAACTAAGGAACAATTAACGATTATCAACGGAGAAGGAAAGGCTACTATTTATAATGTTTTGGGGCAACCTGTAAAGCATTTGATAATAGATGCTAATCAAACGACTGTTCAATTGGCTGACTTATTAAATGGGCAATACTATTTACAAGTGCGTCAAGAATATGGAACAATTATTACAAAGCAATTTTCGAAAGTGAATTAAATAAAACTAATCATTTTAGGATTAGTGTAAAATATTAAATTGATTACCTACTTAAAGGCAATCCTCATCCCCTTCATTAAACTTTAGTTTCATGGAGGGGATTTTTCTTTTAAACTTTTGGGTCAAGTTAAAGGTCTAACTACTTAATGTCAACAATCCAATAATCTTGTTTCTCAAGCTCAATATTCAAAGCAACATGGCTAAGTAACGGTAAAGTAATAATTTCCCGATTTGGACGGGATCCCCGCCTGAATGATTAGTCGGGCAGGTCTTGTCCTCATTCCTGCCTGCCGGCAGGCAGGTTTCATTTTAATTCAGTCAATCCCGATAGCTATCGGGATAACAATTATCCCTCATTAAAATAAAAACTGAGAACAAAATATCCTCGTCTAAATCGGGAACTTATTATTTTACTGTTACTTAATGAAATATTTTAGCAATACTTGGAAAGATTAGAGCAAAATTTGTTATTTGTTCCTATCTATTTTTGAGACCAACTTCTTTCAAAAGCGTATCAATGAATAAATTAAAATATATCCTCCTATTGATGCTTATCGGCATCATACCATCTTTGTCTGCTCAGTCAGTAAATTCGAAGATAGATTATGAAGAATTTCTGTCAAATCATGACATGATTTGGAATATCGTTCCTGATAGCTGGCAATTGTCACCTTTTTCTGGCAATGGAAATGTTGGTTTTTTGTTTTATCAAACAAAAGGGGAAGCTAAAAATACCATGTCTCTACATATAGGCAGACATGATTATTATGACCACAGAGCCGCACCAAAAGAAAAACAACTACTTTGGATTTATCGAGGAAGATTACCCTTGGGGCATTTTAATTTTACTTCAAAAGGAAATATCACGGGCATAGATATGCGGCTCAGTCTTTGGAATGCCGAACTCTCAGGAACTGTTTACACTAATGAAGGGTCTTATAATATCTGGGGCTTGACGCACAGTAACAATGATGTTGTTTACTTTGAGACAGATGCCAAAAATGGAGAAGCGGTAGAAATAACTTGGCACCCTGATGACCCTGTTTCTTCCGTTTGGGAAACCTTACAGGCAGGAGGAGGTCCTCGAAAAGGCGGCATGTGGGTAGAGATGATAAATGACCCGATGCCGATGCCTGAAAAATATACACTAAGCGAAAAAAACGGAATCAATTATTGCTACCAACCT
>Ga0114957_1005058_pt1 | contig 11073 bp, 9 predicted proteins | sample BantaG_FD_87175 | JGI IMG/M metagenome (GOLD analysis project Ga0114957, IMG submission 87175) | Marine algal microbial communities from Bantry Bay, Ireland - BantryBay_4 metaG | ecosystem: Host-associated > Algae > Red algae > Unclassified | place: Bantry Bay, Ireland | collected 2014-11-21 | reverse complement strand
GAATACCTCGCTGCTATCAGCGGTGTGACGACCTATCGGCGTACCGATACGCTGGCATTGGAAGGACAGGCTTACGGCATCTATCGCTATGCTTTACGAGGGATCGTCTCGCCACAAGGAACACAACGCATGGTCGACTTATTAACCAAAGTCGGTTACCCCAAAACAGTCAAACTAATCGCTGCTAATTATTTATACCGAGCACGAAATATCCAATTGGATACCTTTGCTGGTCCACTCTATCAGGTAGTACAACAGGAATCTGATCCAAAAATATTGCAAGCATTGGCCATCGCATTAGGAAAAACAAAACGTCCCGTTGGGCTGGAAGCGTTAAAGTATTTGTATGGAAAAACGGCCGACTATCGCGTACGTGTACAAGTGATAAGAGCTTTAGGCAATTACAAGTATATCGATGCAAAAGACTTAGTACTTGCAGCCGTTAGAAACCCTAATTTACATATTGCTCAAACAGCTAGTCAATACTTAATAGATCATGGTTACCCTCGAGATGCGGATGGATATTTTGCGATCGCAAAAAACACGCCGGACTTACCGTGGCAAGTCCGTGCTAATCTTTTACGGGCAGCTAATAAACATATTCCTGTTTATTTTACCAATAAAGTTGCTAATATTAATAATGAAATAAAGTCTCGTCTTGAGCGACCAGATGATAATATTTACGAAAAAGCAGCACTCGTTGGTGCCTTGTCGGAGTATGGATGGAATTATAAATATATTTATCAGAAAGGATTTCAATCTGAACAATCCTTAGTGCGATCTGCTAGCGTGGATGCGTTGTCACATATTGCGATGAATCCTGATTTCAGCAAATTTTTTGCTGCTAGCGCTCGACGTGTAAAAGGAGAATTAGCGCAATACTTTCAGGAAGCTATTGAGAAAGGAGACATCGCTATGATCGCCTCGGCAGCACAGGTATTAAGGATGCCGAAATTAAATTTCAAGGAAAATATTGATAGTCTAGATTTTTTAAATTTAGCCATCAAGAAACTCGCGATTCCAAAAGAAATTGAAATCAAGTATGAACTAGAAAAAACAATTGGCTTTTTTAACAATCAATCTGTTATCGAAAACCTACCTCCTGTCTATAATCATCCCATTGATTGGAGCTTGATTGAAGGAATTAACCCTGATGCCGAAGCTAAAATCATTACTTCCAAAGGAGAAATCACGCTGGCTTTAATGCTTCAAAATGCGCCGGGTACCGTTGCTAACTTTGTCCAACTATCACGTAACAATTTTTATGATAATAAAAATTTTCACCGCGTCATTCCTAATTTTGTTGCACAGGGTGGATGTCCACGAGGAGATGGTTATGGCGGATTAGACTATACCATTCGTTCCGAGCTGGGGATGACCTATTATGATGATGAAGGGTATGTCGCTATGGCTTCTGCCGGAAATCATACAGAATGTACACAGTGGTTTATCACGCATACCCCCACACCGCACTTGGATGGGAATTATACTATTTTTGCTAAAGTTGTAGAAGGGATGGAGATCGTCCACCAATTACAGGTCGGTGATCGCATTACAGATATCCGAATACAGAACTAGGCCAAGCGCCTATTATTTTATAACCTATTAAATTCAACCATGAAAAGTACATCATTAACAGAAAAACACATCGCCTTGGGGGCAAAAATGGCTCCTTTTGCTGGATATAATATGCCAATTTCTTATGCGGGTATCAAAGACGAACATGCTGCTGTACGAAATCAGGTCGGTGTATTTGATGTTTCTCACATGGGTGAATTTATTGTCAAAGGAGTAGAAGCATTGGATTTGCTTCAGTTGGTTACCTCTAATGATGTGAGTACCCTTGAAATCGGAGATGCACAGTATTCTTGTTTGCCTAATCTTAAAGGAGGAATAGTAGATGATTTACTGATTTACCGATTAGCGGAGGATAATTGTTCGGATGGCGAACGCGCCTATATGTTAGTGGTCAATGCCTCTAATATCGAAAAAGACTGGAATTGGATTTCAGGGCATAATCGCTTTAAAGCAAACATGACGAATATATCCGATCAAACGGGCTTACTCGCTGTGCAGGGACCCAATGCTATTGCACTTCTTCAACCATTAACGGAGGTAGATTTGAGTAGCTTATCCTATTATACTTTTACTAAAGGAAAAATTGCAGGAATAGGTAATGTGCTGATTTCTGCTACAGGATATACGGGTTCCGGTGGGTTTGAATTATATGTAAATAATGACCAATTGCTTCAACTATGGGAAGCTATTTTTACTACCCCTGCTGTGGAGGTAACGCCTGTTGGTTTGGGCGCACGAGATACCTTACGGCTGGAGATGGGGTATTGTTTATATGGCAATGATATCAATGATACGACCTCTCCTATTGAAGCAGGGTTGGGTTGGATTACCAAAACAAAAAAGGAAACCTTTAATTCAATTGAAATATTCCGAGCCAACCGCACCAATGGCGTAAAGCGAAAGCTAGTTGGATTTAAGCTTACGGATCGTCGCGTACCTCGTCATGGATATGTGATTGAGAATGAAGCAGGAGAAGTAATTGGAGAAGTGACCTCTGGCACCCAATCTCCATCTCTGGATATTCCCATTGGAATGGGATATGTAAAAACGGGTTTTCACCAGCCAGGCACGACGGTGATGATTGTGGTAGGAAAGAAGAAGTTAGCGGCTACGGTTACCAAGTTGCCTTTTTATAAGGTAGCTAAACCAGCAGAAGAAAAAGTCAGTTAATTTCAGATTAACAGGGAACGTATAAATAATTTACCTATTTGGTGAACAAAATATGACTGAATGTTATTTAATCCTTTGTGTGAGGTACCTAACATTTTAGCATAATAACCAAATAGATTATGACAGTTTTAGAAGGCAGAGAGAAGTTTATAAATTCCTGGGGTAGTTTGGGCTCTAGCTGGGGGATTAGTCGTACGATGGCACAAGTGCATGCTTTATTACTTTTGGCCCCGGAATGCTTATGTGCGGATGAAATAATGGATAAGTTAAAAATCTCCCGAGGTAATGCTAATATGAATATCAGGGCGTTGATTGATTGGGGCTTGGTGTATAAGAAACTAAAACCAGGAGAGCGTAAAGAATTTTTTCATGCGGAGAAAGATATGTGGGAAGTATTTCGCCGGATTTTGATTCAGCGTAAGAAAAAAGAGTTAGAACCCATGCTCAAGGTATTAGAAGAAGTAAGCAGTGTAGATGGGATGTGCCAGCATTCGGAAGAATTTTGCAAAGTAGTTAAGGATATGAAGCTAATTTCTACTAAAGCGGATTCCACCCTTGATAAGCTCATAAAAGCGGACAGTAACTGGTTTATCAGTAAGTTTATGAAAATGATGAAGTAATCATCTACAATAGTAGACTTTATTTCTCCTTCCTCAATTTCCATTTGTTTTTATTCTTGTGTAAGTTTGTCCTACCAAAACAAACTTTAACCAATGATCTGGTATAGACTACCGATCCATCAACCTGCTTCCCATGCAAATCAATCCTTTTCAGGCGGTTTATCCTAATCTGGACTTTATCACCTCTGCTGATTCCTTCTTTGGGACAGTCAAAGAAGATTATAATGATTTTAAGAAGAGTGGTTTTTTTCACAAATCAGCTGAAGATGCCATTTATATCTATCGTATCAAGGTGCGTAAAAAATCATACACTGGTATTATCGGTTGTGCTACGGTAGAAGATTATTTGAATGGTAAAATTAAAAAACACGAAAATACGCTTGCCGCAAAGGAGCAACAGCAGCTCAATCTGATGATAAAACGGGGTGCCGCTGTCAAACCCATTTTGCTCGCCTACCCCAATACTGCTTCTATTGATGAACTAATTCAGCAGCAGCTAAAGAAAAATGATCCTTTTATTGAAATAGCTTTTGAAGATGCGAAAGAAGTCCACACCCTGTGGAAACTAGAAGAAGGTCTAGTTATACAGCAAATTCAACAAGCCTTCCAAAAGCATGTCCCTCACGCCTACATCGCTGATGGCCACCATCGATCTTCCACTTCCTCTATCATGGCAGAACGGATGAAGCGCAAAAAGAAATCTGGTCAATACAACCAAATTCTGGCGGCCTTTTTTCCAATAACAGATTTAACGATCTATGATTACAATCGCGTGGTAGATGGAATTGATGATCGTACGATGGCTACCTTTATGGCAAAAATTTCTCAGGTTTTTGAAATTGATATTTTAAAAAAAGCAGGTAAACCAAAAAAGAAATTTGAATTAACCATGGCGGTTGGAGAAGAGTGGTTTAAGTTAAAATGGAAGAAAAAGATTTTAGAAAAATATAAGAAAAAAGAAAAGGTATTGCTCGATGCAAATTTATTAGACTACGAGGTGATGAGAAATATTATGGAGATCGAAGATACACGGACTGATGAACGAATCACTTATGTGGAAGGGCCGAAAGGATATAATTTTATTACTAAAAAAACGAGAAAGAACGAGAACAAAGTAGCTTTCTGCCTTTACCCTGTAGCCATCAAAGATCTTTTTGCTATTGCCGATGCTAACTTGATTATGCCACCAAAATCCACTTGGTTTGAGCCTCGGGTAAAGAATGGACTACTCGTATTGGAGTTCTAGCATAGCTTCAATAAAAAATTATTCTTATGAAAAAGATAACCGCTGACCTGATATTCCCGATTTCCAGTGATCCGATTAAAGACGGGGTTATTGTACTAGACGATAGCGGAAAAATTTTATCTGTTGATCAACGAAGCAAACATGATCCCGCTACGCTTCAACATCATAAAGGAATGCTAATCCCAGGTTTTGTCAATACCCATTGTCATCTTGAGCTCTCTCACATGCGTGGGAAGGTCGATACGGGGACGGGATTGATTCCTTTTATTTCGGCAGTGGTGCAGTTTAGAGATTTTCCGGAAGCAGAAATTATGGACGCGATCAAACACGCTGACCAAGAAATGTACGATGCAGGCATTGTCGCGGTAGGTGATATTTCTAACAAAACAGATACGGCAACGCAAAAATCGACAAGTCCTATCCACTATCATACCTTCGTAGAAATGTTTGATTTTTTGTCAGACAACATGACGGACGGAGAATTTGAAAAATATATGTCTGTTTATGATAATCATTCTGAAAAGAATGGAAACAAAAAAAGTGTCGTTCCTCACGCGCCTTATACCGTCTCTGAAAATTTATTTAAAAAGATAAATCAGGTCAATGATATTGGGCAAACTGTCAGTATTCACAATCAGGAAACACCTGCTGAAAATGAATTATTTATATCCGGTAAAGGAGCCTTGTTAGATTTTTATAAAAACATAGGTATGCCCCTGACTACTTTTACTCCGCCTCATCAACCATCTATTCACTACGCCATTGACAATATGGATCCGTTGTGTAAGACATTATTTGTCCATAATACACTGACGACCAGTTCTGACATCGAAGCCGCAGACTCCTGGAGTCCCAACGTCTATTGGGCTACCTGCCCCAACGCCAATCTCTACATCGAAAACCGACTCCCTGATTATAAAGCATTCCTAGATACGCAGGCTCGTATGACCATCGGTACAGATAGTCTGACCTCCAATTGGCAGCTCTCCATTTTTGAAGAAATGAAAACCATCGCTCGCTTTAAATCTTATGTTCCTTTTCGTACTTTACTGGAATGGGCGACCTTGAATGGTGCTGAAGCATTGGGTTATGAGCAAACGTTGGGTAGTTTTGAGATTGGTAAAACGCCGGGAATTGTCTTGTTGGAAGGAGTGGATGAACGGAGCTGGCAGTCGGCGAAGGTGCGGCGGGTTGGGTAGTTTTGTTGTGTTACAATTACTATGAGTAATGAGCAAACCTCACATTTAGGTTTATTCTGATTATCATACCATATAATTTAGAAATTTTTTAACTTATAATTAGTACTTCTTCCTGTTGGGAATAACGCTCCATGTCAATTAAATAAACGGTTTTCAGTAAGCGGTTCATTATATTTTTGAGTAGCATCCAACATTACTTCGACAACTCCTTCTACATCTCTGCTAGGATAGATGGTATTATTATAGTCTAGCCCTAATTTTTTTGCTATTGATGATCTAACTTGGTCATAATAAAGTTTTTCCCCTTCTATTTCTGAGGTCTTCAATACATCAATAGTCAATGTAGATAACAATGTTTCCTCTTTAATGGAAAAGCCTAATGTGCTCATCTGTCCAAAGAGTTTTCCTTGTAGATGTCTAACTTTTCCAAGGATAACTTGAATTTCTTTTTCGTCCCAAGTAAAATTAGGCCAGCTGTTGTATTGATATATATTTCGGCATTTCAAATCAATTATGCAGCTAACATACCACTTATTCTCCGCATATTTACTGAGAATAAACCCGCTATTCTCCGCAAAATCCACTTTTCACCCTCAATAAGCTACCAAATCCGCCAGTTTCTCCCTAAATCGATCCACCGGCTGATAAACCGCTTCCAGATTTTTCGCAAAAGGAATCGGCGTATCTAAACTTCCACATCGCAACACAGGCGCATCGAGATGTTCAAAAAGATGCTCAGAAATCCAAGCGGCTATTTCTCCACCGATTCCTCCAGTAAGACTATCTTCATGGAGTACGAGTACGCGGTTATTTTTTTCGACGGTATCTCGAATCGACTGATAGTCAATTGGCATTAAGCTTCGAAGGTCCAGAATTTCTGCATCAATACCCAATTCTTCTGCTACTGTTTTGGCCCAGTTGACTCCTTGTCCGTAAGTAATGATACTGACTGCCGTTCCTGCTCGCACTAGTTTTGCTTTTCCTATTTCGATGGTATAATAGTCGTCCGGTATTTCGGCTGACATACTTCGGTAGAGTCCTTTATGTTCAAAAAACAAAACAGGGTTTGGATCTTCGATAGCAGCCAATAACAAACCTTTTGCATCATGCGGGTTTGATGGGTAGACTATTTTTAGGCCCGGCGTATGGAAGAACCAGGCTTCGTTGGTTTGTGAGTGAAAGGGGCCTGCGCCCATTCCACCTCCGCAAGGCATTCGGATAACGACATCCGCATTTTGTCCCCAGCGGTAATGAAGTTTTGCGAGATTATTTATAATTTGATTAAATCCACAAGTAACAAAATCAGCAAATTGCATTTCGACCATCGCCTTCATTCCTTTGATACTCAGTCCTAATCCAATCCCTACAATAGCACTTTCACACAAAGGCGTATTACGTACCCGATCTTTCCCAAACGCATCCACAAATCCATCTGTAATTTTAAATACACCACCATATTCTGCAATATCCTGTCCCATCAATACCAGTCCATCATGTCTTTCCATTGCCTGACGCAGACCATCTGACACGGCGTCTATAAATCTTTTTTCGGTTTGCTGGCTCGTGGCAGGAGCAACGACGGTTCCCTGGTGTGTGGCGTATACATCGTTGAGTTCCTCGGCAAGGTTTGCAGTGACGGGAGGCTGTTCTCCGGCTATTTTCAATCCTGCTTCGATGGTCGCTTTATTTTCTTTACGAATGTCAGCAATTTCATCTTCCGTGATAAGTCCTTCTTCTAACAACCAGGTTTCATAATTTTTGATTGGATCTTTTGCTCCCCATTCCTCCATGAGTTTTTTCGGTACATACTTGGTACCAGACGCTTCTTCATGTCCACGCATTCGGAAAGTTTGGCATTCGATCAATACTGGCTCTGGACTTTTGCGCATTCCTTTGGCCACTTTATCAATGGTCTTGTATACTTCAAGAATATTATTACCATCAATCGTCATGGATTTCATTCCGTATCCTTTTCCTCTGTCGGCTAGATTTTCACAGCGATACTGTTCCTTGGCGGGAGTAGAGAGTCCGTAGCCATTATTTTCAATAATAAAAATAACCGGTAACTGCCAAACAGCTGCAACATTAAGGGCTTCATGAAATTCCCCCTCACTGGTTCCACCTTCTCCGGTAAAAGCGAGTGATACTTTTTTTTCTTTTTTTAATAAATGTGCTAATGCCGTTCCACCTGCAAGCGACAATTGTGGGCCGAGGTGGGAGATCATCCCTACGATATTATAGTCTGGTGCTCCAAAGTGGAAAGAACGGTCACGACCTTTTGTAAATCCGGTCGCCTTGCCCTGCCACTGTGCAAAAAGGTGTTCAAGGGGAATTTCTCTTGTGGTAAAAACGCCTAGATTACGGTGCATGGGATAGACATATTCGTCTGACTCCAGTGCCATCGTTGCTCCTACAGAGATCGCTTCTTGTCCAATACCTGAAAACCATTTGCTGATCTTTCCCTGGCGGAGTAAAATGAGCATTTTCTCCTCTATCATACGAGGGAAGAGCATGTTTTTATATAGATTCAATAAGGTATCTTTCTTTAGACGACCTTTTTTGTAATCGAAAAATGGGGAGACAATATTGGCCATGAAATGCGTGATTTTATTTAGAAATGTAAAAAGCCTAGATTTTGAACAACTTTATTCTAAAATAGCAGTAACAAATTTAACCTAAATTCCTTAACGGATGCGGGGATGGGATGTTTTGTTTTTAGTACCTTTGTTTTCTTTCTTAAACAGTCTGAAGCAAGGCAAATTATGAACTTGTGTAAAAATATCGGATGAGTGCTACGTATAATATAAAATTGCCCCAATTCGAGGGGCCTTTTGATTTGCTGTTGTTCTTTATTGAACGGGATGAGCTGGATATTAACGATATTCCTATTGCACAGATTACGAATGAGTTTCTGGGTTATATTCGTATGATGGAGTCTTTAAATATTGATCTGGCTAGTGAATTTATCCTCGTAGCGGCTACCTTGATGCGAATTAAGGCTAAAATGCTGATTCCTCGTAAACCGATAGATGAAGAAGGCAATGAGATTGATCCAAGAGATGAGCTGGTTCAGCGACTCATGGAATACAAGCGCTATAAAAGTGTGTTGGAGGAAATGCGGTTGATGGAAGGAGATCGTAGCCTAAAAAATATTCGGGGTAATACAACCAAGGATATTAGAAAAATTGCAGAAACTGCGCTGGTAGATGTAGAACTAGAATCACTAACGCTTTATAAGCTTATGAATACCTTTCAACGGATTATGAATCGGCTGGAAGACAAAAAGAAAAAAGCGGTTCACCGTGTATTTACCTATAATTTTACTGTCTCTGGTCAGCAAATTCAAATTCTTGCCAAAATCAAACAGTTTAAGCGTATTGACTTTGAATCTGTATTTGGCGAATGCGAGGATCGTATGCACGCCATTATTAATTTTCTAGCGCTACTTGAATTGGTTAATCTACAACGCGTAACCTGTATTCAGGGCGTTGGTCTGAATAATTTCTGGTTGATGACCGGAGAAGAGCACTCGGTAATGAATGCAGATGACAGTGAGGAGTAATTGAGATAGGATATGACTATAACCAAAACAGAAGAAGATTATCTAAAGGCGTTATTCTATTTAATTATAGAAAGTGGTAGCGATCGTGTGGGAACCAGTCAGGTTGCAGATTATCTTGATATTTCCCCTGCTTCGGTGAGTAGTATGCTCAAAAAATTGAAAGGGAAAGACTTGGTGAGTTATGAAAAATATAAGAAGCTGGAATTGACTTCAGAAGGAAAGATTGTAGCGGTATGGCTAATTCGTAAGCATCGATTGTGGGAAACATTTTTGTGTAAACACATGAATTTTAAATGGGATGAGGTACACGATGTAGCGGAGCAACTAGAACATATACAGTCTCCAAAGTTGATTCGGGAATTAGATAAATTTTTGGGGTTTCCCGAAAAAGATCCTCATGGCGCACGTATTCCTAATCAGGAAGGAGAATATCTCGTAGCGCCCAAAACAACGTTATCCTCTCTATCTACAGGAGATCGTTGCCGGCTGGTTTCCGTAAAGGATAGCTCAGTCGCATTTTTACAACACGTTACCAAAATAGGATTGGCGTTGAATAGTGAAATAGAGGTAGAAGATATTCAGGAGTTTGACCAATCGATGATGATACACTTTGACAACAAGTCGGTTATGATTTCTCAAAAATTTGCCGATAACGTTTTTGTTGAAAAAACTGTCTAAAACTAAATTAGTATATGATTACGCGACTTTTACTTTTACACACTGGTTGTTTGTTAATATTTTTTACTTCCTGTCAGACTGATGCTGCTTCTGCTAGTGGTAAACAACCTGATTATGATACATTAGCAAAATCCTATTGCGACTGTGCCAGTGAATCTATTTCGTTAAACGACAAAATGAAAGGATTCCTTGATTCGGGTGATAACAAGGCTTTTAACGGAATGGTCAACGAGGTTCAGGTGGCCTTTGATGGTTCAATCCGTTGTGCGAGCAATGCAAAAAGTGAACACGCCAGCGGAACGGTTGACAAGAAAAAATTAGGTGCTGCGCTAAAAAATGGTTGCCCGCAAATGCCACCAAGGCTGACGCTAGAATTACTGGATAAAGTAAAGTAGCCTCCCTACCCTCCTGCCACTGCTCGCATCAATTCTGCACAAAGAATCGCGCCATACGTACCCAATGCATACCCCAACACCGCCATCAATACACCGACTGGCGCCAGAGAAGGACTAAAAGCTGAGGCTACTACGGGTGCCGAAGCAGCTCCACCAATATTCGCCTGACTCCCTACTGCCACGAAGAAAAACGGTGCTTTTATAAGTTTAGCAGTTATCAACAAAATGGTGACGTGTACCAACATCCAGATAATACCGATGGCGAATAATCCAAGGTTTCTGAATACTTCTCCCAGGTTCATTTTCATCCCAATCGTCACGACCAGCACATAGATAAAAATAGATCCCCAAGTAGAAGCTCCTACTCCTTCCATCCGACGAGCCTTGGTAAAAGACAAAATCAACCCAACGGTCGTCGCAATCACAATCAACCAAAAGAAATGAGACATCAGGGAATCCAGTCGATAGACTTCCAGCGTTTTTCCAAAATTATCTCGCATGAAAGGGCTTAAAAAATCTGCGCCCCAATGTGCTAGTCCGACCCCACCAAAAGCGATGGCCATTAAAATCATTAATGTGGTAGTGGTAGGAACTTGCTGGATGCTGGCCCGATAATCGGCCACTG